>MDTB01166144.1_pt1 | contig 31689 bp, 27 predicted proteins | sample 811161 | NCBI WGS metagenome assembly MDTB01 (sample SAMN05326650, study PRJNA326480) | marine metagenome | isolation source: seawater | place: Mediterranean Sea | collected 2009 | reverse complement strand
ATATGGAGATGGTTAAGTCTGAAACACCATATGTAACCGGAATTCCAACTTATTTAGGAGGCTCCGGAGATCCTTCACCAGTTACTGCTTATGGTGTTTATATGGGTATGAAAGCTTCAGCAAAATATAAATGGGGAAGTGATAATCTAAATGAAAAAAAAATAGTAATTCAGGGCGTTGGAAAGGTAGGTTTAAATTTGATAAAATATTTAAAACAAGAGAATTCAGATATATATATTAACGATCTTAATGGTGATATACTTAAAGATATATCCAAAAAGCACAATGTTAAGATAATTGATTCTGATAAACTGTATGATTTTGAAATGGACATATATGCACCTTGTGCACTAGGAGCCACAATTAATGATTTTACAATTGATAAACTTAAATGTAAGATTATTGCTGGAGCTGCAAATAATCAATTGGCAGATGAAAATATACATGGTCAAATGCTTTTTGAAAGAGATATTCTTTATGCTCCTGACTTTCTCATAAATGCAGGAGGATTAATTAATGTTTATTCAGAATTAAATGGATATAATCAGAAAGAAGCTTTATCAAAAACTAAAGAAATCTACAAAACAACTCTGGAAATATTTAATAAATCTGAGCTAGAAAAAATAACTCCATATCAAGCAGCAATGAATATTGCTCAAAATAGAGTTGAATCTAATATATAATAATTTATAATGCTTAATAGAAGACATATTAGAATAAAAGTATTACAAATTTTATATGCTTTTTTTCACTCAAGTGAAAAAAATAAAAATAAATTTAAAATTGAACTTGATAAAAGCTTTAATTCATCTAAGGCCTTATTTTTTCACTTTATTAAAATTCTTTTAGAGTTATGTAATTATTCAAAAAAAAAATTAGATTTTTCCTATTCTAAACTTAGAAAAGAAGAATTAAACTTAATTAATTTTTTTACAGAGAGTAAAATAATAAATATCACATTAAAGGATTCTCAGTTACAAAAAAATCTAAAGGATCAAAACTTTTACTTGAATGAAAATAATAAAATTTTATCTGAAATATTTGAAAAATTATCAACCTCAGCTTATTTAAATTCATCAATAGAAAATTTTAGATCCTCTAACAATGAAGATCTGATCATAATTAAAATTTTAGAGGACTTTATTATTTTTAATGAAAATATTCAAAGTACTTTAAACGAAAGAAATATTTATTGGGTAGATGATTATATTATGATAAATAATTGTTTAAAATTTTTTTTTAAATCTATTGTTAAAAACAAATTATTGAAAATACCTCCTATATTTAAAAATAATGAAGATGTTCTTTTTTCAAAAAAATTGTTTTCTCATTCTATTTCTAATTCTAAATATTATGATAAACTAATAGTTGGTATTTCTGAAAATTGGGATCAAGATAGAATATCAGATATGGATCTAATACTCTTAAAAATGGCGTTAACTGAGTTAACTCATTTTAGTTCAATTCCAGTGAAGGTTTCTTTAAATGAATACATTGAACTGTCAAAAGATTATTCATCAAAAAAAAGTAAAATATTTATCAATGGAATTCTCGACAAACTGGTTGAAAAGCTCTTAAATGAAGGCGAGATAAAAAAATTAGGAAGGGGGCTTATTCAATAATTTTGTTTAACTTTGAGCATATGGATTCTTATAAAAAAATTATATTTTTATTATTTTTTGTTTCAATCAGTTGCAATCAAAAACCAAGTGATCGTATAAATTATAATCAAACTAAAAGTAATCAGAATTTAACTGTAAGTGATGTTGATTCAAATAAAAATCCGAATATGGTATTTGAAAATAAGACATGGGATTTTGGGGAAATAATTCAAGGTGAGTCAGTAACTCATTCTTTTATTTTTAGAAATGAAGGAGATGCACCTCTTATTATTTCTAATGCAAAAGGTTCATGTGGATGCACTGTTCCTGAATGGCCAAGATTTCCTATATCACCTGGTGATAGTAATTCAATAAAAGTAATTTACAACAGTAAGGGTAAAAAAGGATTACAAAATAAGTCAGTAACACTGACTTCAAACATGACTCCTAATTCGACCGTTCTGAAAGTTAAAGGTTTCGTTAATTTTAATTGATATTAATTATGTTAATAATATTGCTCCAAACTTCTGATCCGATAATGAATTTAATGCCATTTGTCTTAATTGGATTAATTTTTTATTTCTTTATGATTAGACCTCAAATTAAAAAGCAAAAAGAAGAAGTAAAGTTTAGATCCGAATTAAAAAAAGGTGATGAAATAGTTACAATTGGTGGTATCCACGCTAAGATTTTAGAAATAAATAAAGAAACAGTTTTAATCCAAGCTAATGGCGGAAATTCAAAATTCAAAATTCAAAAATCTGCTATTTTGAAAACATAATTATATCCCAGTATAATTTTGAGGTGAAATTAATTTCAATTCATTTTTAATATTTATATCTAAATTGAGAGAATCGATAAATTCATGTAAACTTTTTTTAGTAATTTTTTTATTTGTTCTAGTTAAATTTTTAAGAGTTTCATATGGATTTGGATAGTTTTCTCTTCTTAAAATAGTTTGGATAGCTTCTGCAATGACAACCCAGTTATCATTTAAATCATTTTTTATAACTAATTTGTTTGGAATAATTTTATTCAATCCATTTAATAGATTGGTGAAGGCTATCATTGAGTGTGATATTGGAATACCTATATTTCGTAATACAGTTGAATCAGTTAGATCTCTTTGAAGTCTTGATATAGGTAATTTTGAAGATAAGTGTTCAAAAAATGAATTAGCAATTCCAATATTACCTTCTGCATTTTCAAAATCAATCGGGTTTATTTTGTGAGGCATTGCAGAGGATCCTATTTCATTTCTATTAATTTTTTGACTCAAATAATTCATTGAAATATACATCCATATATCTCTTGATAAGTCCATTAAAATATTATTAATTCTCTTCATAGAATCAAAAATCGATGCCATATTATCATAATGTTCAATTTGAGTTGTTGGATAAGATCTTTTTAGACCCAGTTTTTTATTGACAAAATTATCTCCAAATTTTAACCAATTAATTTTTGGATAAGCTATGACATGAGCATTAAAATTCCCTGTAGCTCCACCAAATTTAGCTGAAAATGGAATTTTTAAAAATTGATTGATTTGAATTTCTAATCTTTTACTAAATACCTCTACCTCTTTTCCAAATCTTGTCGGACTAGCTGGTTGTCCATGAGTTCTGGCAAGTAAAGGTATATTTTTCCAATTATTTGAAAGTTCATTAAGTTTTAAAATTAACTTATTTAATAGAGGTAAATACTCTTCATTAATTGCATCTTTGAGAGAAAGTGGAATAGCAGTATTGTTGATGTCTTGAGAGGTAAGACCAAAATGGATAAATTCTGAATATTTTTCAAGATTTAGATTTTTAAATTTATCCTTAATAAAATATTCTATTGCTTTTACATCGTGATTAATTTTTGCTTCAATCTTTTTAACTTTTAATGCATCAGTTTGATTAAATTTTTTGTAAATATTTCGGATTTCTGAAATATTTTTTTCTTCAAATTCTAATAAAGGATTAATTTTTAATTCGACTAATGAAATAAAATATTCAACTTCAATTTTTACTCTGTACTTAATCAGTGCTAATTCTGAAAAATAATTAGATAAAGTTTTTATTTTTTTTTCGATATCTACCATCAATAGGAGATATTGCAGTTAATTGATTTAATTCCATCATTGATTTTTTTACTTAGCAATACTTACTGCTCTTGTCTCTCGTATAACTGTTACTTTAACCTGTCCAGGATATGTCATTTCATTTTCAACTTTTTGAGAAATTTTCTGAGATATAGACATTGCTTGATCATCACTTATTTTTTCGCTTTCTACTATGACTCTTAGTTCTCTTCCAGCCTGAATTGCATAAGATTTTAAAACACCTTTGTGAGATAGAGCAATACTTTCAAGTTCTTTTAATCTTTGAATGTATGCTTCTACAATTTCTCTTCTAGCACCAGGTCTAGCGCCAGAGATTGCGTCACATACTTGAATTATTGGAGAAATAATATGATTCATTTCAATTTCATCATGATGCGCACCAATAGCATTACATATATCTTTTTTTTCACCATATTTTTCTGCTAGTTTCATACCCAGTATAGCATGAGGAATTTCAGGTTCATCATCGGGAACTTTTCCAATATCATGAAGCAATCCAGCTCTTTTTGCTGATTTAGGATTCAAACCAAGTTCAGAGGCCATAGTTGCACATAAATTTGCCGTTTCTCTACTATGTTGAAGTAAATTTTGTCCATAAGACGATCTATATTTCATTCTTCCAACCATTCTGATTAATTCTGGATGAAGACCATGAATACCAAGATCAATACATGTTTTTTTCCCAGTTTGAATTATTTCATGTTCTAATTGTTTTTCAGTTTTATTGACTACTTCCTCAATTCTTGCAGGGTGTATTCTTCCATCCGAAACTAATTTATGTAATGATAATCTTGCTATTTCTCTTCTAACAGGATCGAAACAAGATAATATTATTGCTTCCGGAGTGTCATCAACTATAATTTCAACTCCTGTAGAGGCTTCTAATGTTCTTATATTTCTTCCTTCTCTGCCAATAATTCTTCCCTTTACATCATCACTTTCTATGTTGAATATAGATACTGAATTTTCTATAGCATGTTCCGTTGCAACCCTTTGAATGGTTTGAATAATTATTTTTTTTGCTTCATTATTTGCAGTTAACTTAGCCTCATCAATTGTATTTTGAATTATTGACATCGCTTCAGTTTTGGCTTCTGATTGAAGAACGCTTATTATTTCTTTTTTAGCTTCTTTTGCTGTCAAACCAGAAATATTCTCTAAAGCGCTGACTTGTCTTTGATATTCTTTGTTTAAAATTTCTTCTTTTTTTTCAATAGCATTTAGTTTAGTTTCAATATCTTCTCTTTTTTTGGATATGTCATTGGATTTCCTATTGATATCCTGCATTTTTTGATTAAGTCTATTGTTTTTGTCTTTGATTTTATTTTCAAGTTCAATGATTTTTCTATTTCTTTCATTTATTACTTTTTCATGTTCAGTTTTTAATTCAAGGAATTTTTCTTTGGCTTGAAGAATTTTATCTTTTTTTAATTGTTCAGAGGTTTTTTTTGCTTCATCAATAATTTGTTTTGAATTTTTTTGTGCATTACTTCTAAACAAAGTATTTGCTAAAATATATCCAACTATGATAGATGGAATTGATGAAATTAATATTGTTATAAAGTTTGAGTCCATAGTTTTCAGTTTAATAAGAAACCCCGCATTAATTTATTTATTAAACTCCATTAAGACATGGATAGGATAGCCATAAATAATCAAACGTCCACTGACACCAAAAAGGACCACTAGGGTTGAGGCTTGTTTTTAAATTTATGAGCATCTCCTAATTTATATTTTGTTGAGTTTAACAAATTATCAAATTAACACGGGGAATCTAATTTTTTAAAGAACTTTCAATTATCTCATTTAAATCTTTTTCAACTTTAGACAATTTTTGTTTTATCTCAATTGGGTCTTCATTTTTTTTATTTTCACTACTTTCAATTCTTGAAGATAGTTGAAGTGCACACATTGCTAATAAGTCTTGTTTATCTTTTACAGCATAGTTAGATTCAAAATCTTTAATAATATCATTAATATTTTTAGCAGCTTTTCTTATTGCTTCTTCTTCTTTTCTTAAAATAGTTAAAGGATAAATCCTTCCTCCAATTGAAACTTTAATTTTAAGCTTATCCAACATTGACTAAAGATTTAATTGAGAAATACATTTGTCAATTCCCCTAATTAATTCATTAATTTTATACCTTGTCTCTTTTGATGAATTCCCAATTTCATTAAGAGATTTGGCATTAATAATTACTTTTTTTTCATTTAATAATTTTTCAATTACTAAAGTTTTATTGTTAATACTTTCTTTTAATTTTTTGTTTTCAAGTTCAAGTTTGGATGATTTATCTCTAAATTCATTAACAATAATTTTTAGTTTTTTGATTTGATTAAGAATTATATTTAATTTAGACTCTAAATTTTCCAACAATATAAAATAATTACATTAACAAATATATAAACTTTATTTATATTCCTTATAATATTAATGTTAAAAAAAAATCTAATAATTACAAATAATATTTATTAAATATTCATAATTGCATGAAAAATATTTTTTTCACTTTTTTCACTTTAATTAATACTTTTCTTATTTCTCAAGATTTTACCAATAATTTTTCAAATCCTGTAAAAATTCCCATAATATTATCAGGAAATTTCGGTGAAATAAGAAATAATCATTTTCATTCAGGAATAGATATAAAAACTAAAGGAAGTTCAGGTATTAAAATTTTTGCAATTCAAGATGGTTATATTTCAAGAATTAAAGTTTCCCCATCAGGTTATGGGAAAGCAATATATTTAAATCACAGTAACGGTTTGACTTCTGTATATGGACATTTAAGTAAATTTACATCAAAATTAGATTCATTTGTTAATTCATACCAGTATTTCAATAAAACTTATTCAATAGATATTTTTTTTAATGCTGATGATTATGTTGTAAAAAATGGAGACTTGATTGGATTTTCTGGCAATTCTGGTAGTTCGTCGGCCCCTCATCTTCACTTTGAAATTATGGATACAAAGTCACAAAAAGTATTAAATCCAGCAATTTTCGGATTTAATTCAAAAGATACCAGTCCACCTGTTATTAAATCAATATTTATATATCCTTTGAACAATAATTCAAAGATTAATTTCAATAATGATACTGTAAAATTTGATGTTATTAAAATTTCAAAAAATAAGTACTCGTTAAATTCAAGTGAAATTTTTGTGTCTGGTAAATTAGGCTTTGGGGTTGAAACATATGATTTACTGGATTTCGCTCCAAACTTAAATGGAGTTTATAGTATAGAGTTGTTTATTAACAGTTTGTCAGTTTACAAACATGTTATGGATGAATTTGAATTCAACCAAACTAAATATGTTAACAGTTTTATTGATTTTAATTTAAAAAAAAAATATAGTATAAATTCTCATAAATCATTCATTGATAAAAATAATAGATTAGATATTTATAAAAAACTAATTAATAACGGAATTGGAGATTTTAATTCAAATTCTATTTATAATATTAAATATGTAATTAAAGATTTTAATGGAAATGAATCAAGTTTAAACTTTGATTTAATATCAATTCAATCTCAAGATACAATTCAGAATTATAATTATAATTTTAAGTGTGAAGTTGAGAATATTTATAAAAAGTCTAATTTGATTCTAAAGTTCAAGAAAAACACATTTTACAATGATATCAATTTTAAAATTGATATTATTAGTTCATCAGATGAAAGTCTTTCTGATTTTTTTAAAATTCATGATGAGAATACACCAGTTCACATACCTTATCAAATTAAAATCGAACTTGATAGTTTAAATAATAAATTAAAAAATAAAGTCGTAATTTGCTCTGAATTAAATTCAAGTATAGATTGCTATCATTCATATTGGGATAATAATTTTATAATTTCCGAGGTTGACGTATTAGGTACTTTTTATGCAACTATAGATACTGTGAAACCAGTAATCAAAGAAAAATTATTTAAATATGATTTATCATCAAATCCTTTGATTAGTTTTAATATTAGTGATCATTTATCAGGTATTAAAAAATATGATGCTTATATTGATGATAAATGGGTGTTGTTTGAGTACGATAAGAAAAATGATTTGATTAAACATTTTTTTGATAATAAAATTCAAAAAGGACAACATCAATTGAAAATTATCGTTTATGACAAAGTAGATAATAAAAGTCAGGTAATACTTGATTTTATAAAGTAATAATTATTAAATGAATCAAATAAATAATATATTTTTATTGTTGATATTTATTTCAATAAATTCTTTTTCACAAAGTATAAAATTAAGCGGAAGAGTAATTAATGAAAATAATCAACCAATTGAAAATACAAATATTATTTATGGAAACAAAAAATTTCTATCTGATACCAATGGTTATTTTTCTTTTTATTTGAAAAATATCCTAAAAAATGAAATAATTTTTAAACATGAAAGTTACAATGATAAAATTATAAGTTTTTATAATGATTCCTCAGAAATTTTCATTGATGTTTTTTTAGAATTAAAGACAAATTTTATAAATGAAGTAGAATTAATTGATGAAACTTTTCGATTTGAGAATATTACATCAATTGATAAAAAAAAATTAAGTTATGTTACTGGACCTACATCTGGAGTTGAAGGTGTATTGTTTTCTTTACCAGGGGTTACCTCTAAAAATGAACTTAGTTCTCAATATTCAGTCAGAGGGGGTAACTTTGATGAAAATTTAGTTTATGTCAATGGATTTCAAATTTACAGACCATTTCTGATCAGAAAGGGTGAACAAGAAGGTTTAAGTTTTATTAATCAATATATGGTTGAAGATATAAATTTTTCTTCAGGAGGATTTGAATCTAAGTATGGAGATAAGTTGTCTTCTGTGTTAGATATTAAGTATAGAGATCCTAAGGAATGGAAAAGTTTTTTTGATATTAGTTTTATGGGATTTAACTCTACTGTTGAAGGAATTAGTAAATCACTAAAGTGGACTCATTTAACAAGTATAAGAAGAAAAACTAATCAATTTCTATTAAATTCTTTAGATACAAAATCAGATTACAGGCCAAGTTTTACAGATATACAAACTTTGAATAATTATTATATAAATTCAGATTTAAATTTATCACTATTAATTCATTATGCCTCAAATGAATACCAATCTATTCCTGAATCTAGAGTTAGTGATTTTGGTACAATAAATCAGCCATTCAGAATTAATTTATTTTTTGATGGAATGGAAAAAGATTCTTATTCAACGATAATGTCTGCTGTAAAAATTAATTATAAACCTATTGATAGTCTGAGTTTGACTCTTTCTTCCTCAATAATTAATTCACTAGAACAAGAATTTTTTGATGTTGAAGCCCAGTATTTTTTGGGCGAAGTTGAAAATGATTTAAGTTCTGAGAATTTTGGTCAAATTTCTCAAAATTTAGGGATAGGTGGGTTTATCAGACATGCAAGAAATGAACTTCAATATGATATTTTTAATATTTATCATAGTGGAGATTTTTTTACTAAATCGTCAAAGATTAGTTGGGGAATAAAATTTCAAAATGAAAATATTGATGATATTTTAAGTGAATGGCAATATATAGATTCATCAGGGTATTCTCTGCCTCAATCAAATGATTCAATAGTAGAAATGTATAATTTTATTTCCTCAAAAAATAATACTTTTTCAAAAAGAGTAACTTCTTATCTTCAAAGTAAAGGATCCTTTAATGTTTCAGATCATGATTTTAATTATAATTTTGGATTTAGAACACACTATTGGTCATTAAATAATGATTTTTTTATTTCTCCAAGATTTTTAATTAATTACAAGCCAAATCTTAAAAGAGATATACTCATCAAATTTTCTTATGGATCATACAATCAATCACCATTTTACAGAGAAATTAGAAATATGGATGGTCAAATAAATAAAGTGAATCACCAAAAATCTGATCATTATATTTTAACTGCTGATTATAATTTTAATTCTTGGGGAAGAAAGTTTAAATTAATTTCTTCGATATACTATAAAAATTTAAAAAGGTTAATACCATATGAACTCGAAAATCTAAGAATAAGATATTTACCAAATCTTGAATCTAATGGCTACGCAACTGGAATGGATTTAAGATTAAATGGAGAATTCGTTAATGGTGTAGATTCATGGATAAGTTTATCTGTTATGGATACTAGAGAGGATATCAAAGGTGATGGATATGGATTTATTCCAAGACCTACTGATCAGAGATTTTCTCTGTCCATTTTATTTCAAGATTATCTTCCTAACAATCCGACTTATAGGTTAAATTTAAGGTTATTATATAGTTCTGGAATGCCAACTGGATCATTATCTTCAGAAAGATATAATCAAACTCTAAGGATACCTCCTTATAGGAGGGTAGATCTTGGTTTTTTGAAAGTTTTTAATAGAAAAAAAATATTAAAGAAATTTGATTCTGTAATTTTAAACATTGATATATTTAATTTATTTGGAATAAGAAATACAATTTCTTATTTGTGGATTTCTGATGTTAATCAGAATGAGTATGCAGTTCCTAATTATCTTACATCAAGGATACTAAATTTGAGATTAAATTTGACTTTTTAATACTTTAAATATTTGAAAAATCAATCTCGTATCCTTGATGTTTTCTAACATTAAAAACTGTATTATTTCTAAAAATTAAATATTGACCTTTGATTCCATCTAATATTTGACTTATATTATTAGTTTTATCTAAACTGATTGATGAAATTTTTTTTGGATATTCTAGAACTGGATATTCAAAGTTATAAATTATTTTATCATCAATTTTATAATTTGATAATTCATTAGGGTAATTATTATAAATTTTTTTTTTTTCTTCTAAAATATTTGAATTAACAAAGTCATTCTTTAGCATTTTCTGCCACGAAGTTTTATCAGAGTAAAAATTTTTTAAGAATACTTCAATTTTACCAGCTAAGTATCTATTTGGTGTTCTAGCTATTGGTAATGCATAAGTTGCTCCTTGGTCTATCCATCTTGTTGGAATTTGATTTATTTGAGTTACACCAACTTTTAATGAACTTGAAACTGCAAAATATACAATATGATCTTTTAAGTGATATTTTTTTTCCCATTCAATATCTCTTCCTAATCCAAGATGAGCTTTACATAGTTCAGGTCTAATAATACACTCTGATGAAAGAGGACTTTTTCTAAAGCAAGGGTAACAGAATCCTTGATTAAACGACTTTTTTGTTTCCTTTCCGCAATTAATACAGAAAATATTTCCGTTAAAATTAATTTCAATTTTACTTCCTATAAATTTATTTAAACTAACTAGGTTTTTTCCGATTGGAAGGGTATATTCAATTGGGAATTTATATTTTGTTAATAATTTTAAAATTGAACCTTTTAATTTCATATCCAAATTTTTATAATAAATATCTTAATATCAAAATGAACTTAATTAAATCTACTTTTTTCAAATTTATCAAGAAAAGACAAAAAACAAATCATTATTCATCTAAAAATTCATTAATAAACCAAAATTTAATTTTAAAAAAATTCATTTCAAATTCAAAAAATACTTTTTTTGGAAATAAATTTAATTTTAAAAAAATTAAAAACTATTCGGATTTTAAAAAATTTATTTCAGTAAACAAATATGAGGATTTATTACCTTACATAAAAGATATGAAAAATGGAAAACAGAGAGTATTATGGTATTCAAATATTAATAATTTTGCAATTTCGTCTGGAACTACTGATTCTAAAAGTAAATATATTCCATTGAGTTATGAGGCAATAAATGATTGTCATAAAAAAGCAAGTAAAGATCTAATAATTACAATTTTAAAAAAAATGAATTTTAAAAAATTATTTTTTGGAAAATGTTTAATATTTGTAGGTAGTTTAAATGTTATAGAAAGAAATTTTATTGAAGGAGATTTATCAGCAATATTAGTTAAGAGTTTACCATTATGGACCTCATTATTTAGATTACCGAAAAATAATATAGCTTTAATCAAAGATTGGGAAATTAAAGTTGATAAAATGATTGAAAGTTCAATAAATAAAAATGTTACTTCAGTTGTTGGAGTGCCGTCATGGATTTTATTTTTTTTTAATAAAGTACTTCAGAAAACCAATAAAAAGAAAATTACTGAAATCTGGCCTAACCTCGAACTATTTATACATGGTGGTATTGAATTTTCTCCTTATAAAAAACAGTTTGATTATTTAACAAATCATAAGTTAAAATATGTTAATACTTATAATGCTTCAGAGGGTTTTTTTGGCTTTCAGGATAAAAATTCATTTGATGATATGATTTTATTAACTAATCATGGTATTTTTTATGAATTTATTTCTCTAGAACATTATTGTATATTCCAAAATAATTCAAATCTATTAAATTATACCATTGATTTATCAAAAGTTAGAATAGGTATTGATTATGTTTTGATTATAACAACAAATTCTGGATTGTGGAGATATATTATTGGTGATATAATTGAGTTTACTAAATTAAATCCTTTCAGATTTATCATTAAGGGTAGAACAAAACAGTTCATTAATACTTTTGGTGAAGAATTAATGGTTCACAATTCTGATAAAGCTATTGAGTTATCATCTAAAAAATTTAAACTTAACGTTGTAGATTACACTGTAGCTCCAAATTTTAATGTTGAAAAAACAAATGGATATCATGAATGGATTATTGAATTCTCTGATAATCCCCAAAATTTAGATGCTTTCACCAAGTATCTTGATGAAAAATTAAAAAATCTAAATTCTGATTATGAAGCAAAAAGGAGTAAAAATTTGATAATATCATTACCTAAAGTTCATTTAGCAAGAAAAAATCTTTTTTTTGATTGGTTAAAATCTAAGAATAAATTAGGTGGTCAAAATAAAATTCCAAGATTATCATCTAACAGAAATTATATAGATCAATTAATTAAATTGAACAATAAATAAAATTTTGATATTAATGATCTAAAATTGTAAATTAGTTGTATTAAAATAAAAAAAATGCATATAGCAGTATCAGGAAATATTGGAGTAGGAAAAACTACTCTGACAAAAGTTTTGGCAAAAAACTTCAATTGGCAACCTCATTATGAATCAGTTGAAGATAATCCATATTTGGATAACTTTTATACTGATATGCAAAGATGGGCTTTTAATCTTCAAATTTATTTTTTGAATAGCAGATTTGGGCAATTAAAACAGATTCAAAACAGCGGAAAAAATATAATTCAAGATAGAACCATATATGAAGATGCTCATATTTTTGCACCTAATTTACATTCTATGGGTTTAATGAATGCAAGGGATTTTAATAACTATTCAAGTTTGTTTCAACTAATGGCATCATTTGTCAACCCACCTGATTTATTGATATATCTTAGAGCTTCAGTTCCTACTTTAGTAAAGCAGATTCAAACAAGAGGAAGGGATTATGAGTCAAGCATCAGAATTGACTATTTAAATAGATTAAATGAGAGATATGAAGCATGGATATCGGAATATTCTTTAGGGAAATTATTAATTATTGATACAGATAATATTGATTTCACTAAAAATGATGATGATGTGAGTTTTATAGTTAATAAAGTTAATACTGAAATTAATGGTTTATTTTAATCTTTAGATGTCTAAAAGTTTTTTTTTAAATCATATAGCTCAAACAAATACACATCCTTTGTCAATTCATGTAAAATCTGCAAAAGGATCTTACATTAAAGATATAAATGGTAAAAAATACCTTGATTTAGTTGCTGGAGTTTCTGCATGCACTCTTGGTCATTGTCACCCAAAAGTTACAAGTGCTATTAAAAAACAATGTGATAAATACCTTCATGTAATGGTTTATGGGGAATTCATTCAAGACCCTCAAATATATTTAGCAAAGAGTATATTAAGTTTATTACCCTCAAATTTTGATAATATTTATTTTGTCAATTCTGGAGTGGAGTCAATTGAAGCATCTATTAAACTGGCCAAAAGATATACTAGTAGATCAGAAATTATATCATTTAAAAATTCTTATTATGGGAGTACAAGTGGAGCACTAAGTATCATGGGAGATGATAATTTTAAAAAAAAATACAAACCTCTAATATCTGATTGTAACCAAATTAACTATAATGATTTTACATCAATTTCAAAAATTTCTAAAAAGACTGCTGCAGTCGTAATTGAGCCAATACAGGGAGCTTCTGGTTTTATAACTCCCAAGGATGGTTATTTAAATGCAATCAGAAATAAATGTAATGAAACAAAAACTTTATTGATATTTGATGAAATTCAAACTGGTTTTGGAAGAACTGGAAATTTTTTTGGTTTTCAATCTTATAATGTAATACCTGATATTCTGTGTATTTCTAAAGGTATGGGTGGTGGAATGTCTATTGGAGCATTTTGCTCGTCAAAAAAAAATCATGAAATCTTTGAGCGAGAATCCTCAATTAGGACATATTACGACATTTGGAGGTCATCCAATTGGGTGTGTTGCAGCTTTAGCTACAGTGAAAGAATTAATGAATTCGAACATAATTTCCCAAATTTCTGAAAAAGAGAAAATATACAGAGAAGGATTAAAACATCCTCTAATAAAAAAAATTCGAGGAAAAGGATTAATGTTAGCTATTGAACTAGAAAGTGAAATTTTATGTAGAAAATTTGTTAAAATGGGTTTACAGAGGGGGATTATTACTTTCTTTTTTTTATTGAACAATACATCTGTAAGAATTTCACCGCCTCTTACTATTTCAATTTTAGAAATTAAAAAATCAATTTTAATAATTAAACAAATATTGAATGATCTTAATTATAATTAGTCTAAATATAAACTACTTATAAATTTTGTTTTTGTTAATTTTTTAAGAATTTATTAGTTAATTTTGTACAAAAAGATGATTTTAAAAGAAATAGAAACAAAAATAAATGAACAGGTTTTTGCAGAAGCAAAATCTTCTCATTTGTATCTCTCAATGGCTTCTTGGGCTGAAACTAAAGGTTATGCTGGGGTTGCTAAGTTTTTTTATCTGCATTCTGATGAAGAACGTGAACACATGTTAAAATTAATTAAATATATTAATGAAAGAGGTGGTCACGCTTTGATACCATCAATACCTCAGCCCTTAAAGGTTTTTGATTGTCTGGCTCACGTTTTTAAAGATTTCTTGGATCATGAAGTTGCAATTAGTAATATGATAAATGGTCTTGTTGATTTATGTTTGAAAAATAAGGATTATACTACACATAATTTTCTTCAATGGTATGTTGCTGAGCAAATTGAAGAAGAAGCTCTTGCAAGAACTATATTAGACAAGTTAAAATTAATTGGAGATGACAAAGGTGGACTTTATTTATTTGATCGTGATCTAGAGAAATTTCCTACTGATGAATGATTTAGTTAATTCTTTTATTTAGAATTTCTTCAAGAGTTGATGAATCTATCTGTTTTGCTATGATAACTTTGTTTTTGTCCAATAAATATAATCTTGGTGTCCCCATAATGTTATACTTTCTTCTAAAATTTGATTGATTTTCAATATCTATTACATTTATCCATTTATCAAGTTGATTTTTTTTATGAATTGCTTCCATATTGTAGAATCAAATTCTGTACAAACAGCATAAACTTGAACTACTTTTTTGCTGAATCCATCAGTTACGTTTTTAATTTTAGGAATTTCTTTTTTACAATGCCCACAATCTGGATCATAAAAAGATAATACTGTATAATCAGAAGTTATTTTGTGTAAGTCTTTATATTCATTATTTTCATTCTTTAATTTTAAAAATGGAGCTTTTTTTCCAATTAAATTTGGATTTAATCTCATCGCTTTATCAATTATATTTGTAAGCTTTACATCGTCTATCCAATTAACTTGTCCTGTCATGAAGTATTTATATACAATATGTACAAAAACTCCGTCATGTCCCATAATTTTTGATGATTCATATTTATATGTTGACCAGTTAATTATGTATTCAAATAATTCGTCTGAAGCTCGGACTTTTGATAACAAAATATCTAAATATTTGTTAATTGAGTCAGGAATTTGTGGTGAATATTTACTGATATATTCTTCTAATCGATTATGAAAAATTGGAGTAAATAAAATTCTGGAATCTGAAAGATCAAAGTTATTCCAATAATTATTTATGAAATAGAAATATTTTGATTTTTCATCAGTTTGAAAATCTTGAGGTATTGTTACTTGTTCATTTGATTTGAGAAGTTTTACAAAAAAACTATTTAAGTTTTTTTTCATAAAATTATTTTTAAAATTAATAACTTCTAGATTAATTTTTTCAATTTTATTTAAAGTTTCTGAGTATTCTAAGTCATCTATTGTGATTGCTTCAAGTTTATTTTTTAACGGCAAAACTTCAAGATTTTTTTTGGATGTAAATTTTTGAAACTCATAAAACTTTGAATTTTCATTAGAATTTATAAATTTCATCTTAGAAATTACTTCACTTATATCTGTTTTGAAACTAAATACTAGATCTTCATTTATTAAAATTTGAAAATTTTGATTATCATTTAGTAGAATAAAATAAATACCCTTATCAATCTTATCACTGGACGAAATAACAAACTTTCCATTAATGCAAGGAATAGTATCTTTGATATATTGTTTTTCTCCATAGTAATATCCAAACATTATGTCGCTATCTTCTAAACCAACAATTTCTCCTGAAATTTTTAATTGTTGTGAAAAAATATTTTGTGAAATGAAAAAAAATATAATTAAAGCTAATCTCATAATATTTATTTACAAAAATATAATATTTTAATAATATTACTTTAATTATATTTATTATTATTTTTGATGTCAATGAATAAGACAATTTCATTTAATTTACAAAACAAATTTATTGAGTTAAATAAATTATTAAAAGTTTTATCTCTTGTTGAAACTGGGGGGCAAGCAAATAAACTTATAAGTGAAGGATTAATCGAATATAATGGTAAAATTGAAACTAGAAAGAGATTAAAAGTAAAAAAAGGAGATAATATTGTTTTTGGTAATATAATCATATCTGTATTGTGAAAAAAATTGATACTGAAATTAAAAGAAGGAGAACATTTGCTATTATTTCTCATCCAGATGCTGGTAAAACTACTTTGACTGAAAAACTTTTGCTTTATGGTGGTGCTATTATTCAGGCTGGTGCTGTAAAATCAAATAAAATAAAAAAATCAACTGTATCAGATTTTATGGAAATTGAAAGACAAAGAGGTATTTCTGTTGCAACATCTGTAATGGGATTTGAATATTTAGGTAAAAAAATTAATATCTTGGACACACCTGGTCATAAAGATTTTGCAGAGGATACATATAGAACATTAACTGCAGCTGATTCAGTAATCGTAGTAATTGATGTTGCTAAGGGAGTAGAAATTCAAACAGAAAAACTAGTTAGAGTTTGTAAAATGAGAAATACTCCAATAATTGTTTTTATTAATAAATTAGATAGAGAGGGAAAAGATCCCTTTGATCTATTAGATGAAATAGAACAAAAATTAGAAATCAATGTTAAACCTATGTCATGGCCTATTGGAATTGGAAGTAACTTTAAGGGGATATACAATATATATAATAAATCACTTTTATTTTACGATCCTAATTTTACAAAAAAAGTAAATAATTCAATAACTATAAAAAATTTATTTGATAATGATCTTAAAATAAAAATTGATAAAGAGCAGATAAATATATTGAGAGAAGATATTGAATTGATTGAGTCAGTTTATGATAAATTTGATTCAAAAAAATATTTATCTGGTGATTTATCGCCAATATTTTTTGGGTCAGCATTAAATACATTTGGTGTTCAGGAATTACTAGATTCTTTTATTAAAATTTCACCATATCCCTTACCAAGAGAATCCCAAAATAGAAAAGTTTATCCTACTGAAGAAAAATTTTCAGGTTTTATATTTAAAATTCATGCTAACATGGATCCAAAACATAGAGATAGGATTGCGTTCCTAAAAGTTGTTTCAGGAATATTTAAAAGAAATTATTCATATAAGCATGTTAGATTAAATAAAAATATCAAATTTTCAACTCCAACAGCTTTTATGTCCTCAAAAAAATCAATTATTGAACACGCATATCCAGGTGATATTGTTGGAATTCATGATACAGGTAACTTTAAAATTGGTGATAGTATAACAGATGGTGAATTTATAAAATTTAAAGGTATTCCATCATTTTCTCCAGAATTGTTTAGATTTATAGTAAATACTGATCCAATGAAAAGTAAACAGCTTTCAAAAGGTATTTCTCAACTTATGGATGAAGGAGTTGCTCAACTTTTTACCATGGTGTCCAGTGGTCGTAAATTAATTGGAACAGTTGGTCCACTTCAGTTCGATGTAATACAATTTAGATTAAAACATGAATATGGAGCAGCATGTGATTATGAAAAGTTTGATATATATAAAGCTTGTTGGGTATCATCAAAAAATAAAAATACTATTGAGGAATTCAAGAAGTTTAAATATAGATCCGTAGCAGAGGATAAATTTGGAAGATTAGTTTTTATGGCAGATTCTGAATTTGCTATTAAAATAGCTAGGGATAAATTTGAAGATATTAATTTTCATTTTACTTCAGAATTTTAAATTAGTTTTTGATGAATTTTTTTGAATTTCCGTTAATTTCTATAAAATAAATTCCTTTAGGAAATGAAGATATATTAATTACTGTATTGTAGTCATTGATTTTATTTGTGGAAATTATTTTTCCTTTGATATTAAATATATTAATATTTTCACCAACTTTATTTGTTGATATATTAATTATATCATTCGCTGGATTAGGATATATACTAATATCTATTGAATTATTAAATTCTATATTTAAAAAATTTTCTATACTATTTATTTTTGTTGTATAGATTCCATTTCCATGAGTAGCAAGAACAATTAAACTATCTTCTTCTCTTGTTTTTACTTGTTCACAGACTACATTTCCAATTGAGTTGTAACCCATTTGAGACCAAATAGTTGAATCACCATTTATTAAATCTGTAGCATATAGACCAGTACTAGTTGCAGCAAAATATAGAGTATCATCATTAAATGGCATTATTGAAACCCACCTACATGAAGGTCCACTTCCAAAGCCATTTGTTTGTTCCTCGAGATTTCCACTTGCTTTTATCCAATTATTACCTCCATTTGTTGTATAATATAAACTATATACTTCATAATTTGAAAATACTACCATTGCAACATCTGCATCTTTTGGATGAATTGCTATATTATTTACATATGAATTACCATGAAAGAAATCACCATTTACCATACCTGGACCATAATAAAGAGTAATATCTCTAATTATTGGATTATTTAGGTGAGAATTATCAATTCTAAAAACTTTTCTATCATCAGTTCCAACATAAAGTCTATTTAGGGGGTTGGTTTTGGATATACTAATAGCAGTAATATCTGTATTATTAAGATTTAGATCTATAGCTTCTACCCAACCATTATTTAATGTATCCCATTGATTTGTTAATTCAATATCATTTAGATTTGAATTTCTCCAAATTTTTGAGCCGTCAGGAAAATACATTATATTATCAGAATGATCAACTACATATGGGTGAATAAAATTAACATCTAAAGAATTTTCTCCAAGTGTAGTTGAAGTATCAGGATCAATTTTAGCTAATTGAAGTCTGTTTCCATTCTCATCCATTTTTAATTTATAAACCTTTCCATTTTGTTTGGAAATATAGTTATAGTCTTCATTTAGAGACAAGTGATTGAATGAACCATCTCCATTTAAAGGCATAACCCAATTAGCATTTGGGTCAGTAGAGTTGGTGAAGAAATTTCCATTATCTTGAAATCCTCCTATAATAGTATTAGTAGGCTGTTTTTCATTTATTGTTACAGTATATAATTGAGTTGTATTGTATCCATTGTTTAAAGAAATCCAACTAACATAAGAATTTAAATAATTATTTGTCAGATAAACACCGCCGTCATTTGCACTTAAAATTGAATTTGGTTTAGATGGTATGAAGATAACCTCATGTTGATCTGGATGGTGATTTTCCCATATTTGAAAATCTGGAAAATTTGTTCCTTTTTTATATCCTCCAATTTGATTTATATTATCTAAACTACTAAATCCATCAGTTGAAACATATAAATTTGTTCCTCCGATAAAAATATGATTTTCGTCAAATGGGCTAATATTTAGCGAAAGATCATATCCCCCTTGAGCATAAAAATTATCAAAAACGCTCTCGTATCCATGAGGAATGAAATTTGATTTATCTTCCCATATTCCATTTTCTAATAATGAGTCATTACCAATAAATGTGTATTTCCAAAGGCTACACCATTCACTATCTTCATAAAAATCTAAATTTTCTTGTCCATAATCAGGAGTGACAGCTAGAAAATATACTTCATTTTCATTATTAGGGTTGATTGATATTTTGATTCTGTCATAGTTAGCAGGCCAATTGCTAGGTAAAATATTTTGCCAAGTATTACCATCTTCACTTCTCCAAATTCCTTTATCATCTCCATCACTACTTAATGCTGCATAAATAACACCATCATTTGAAATTTCAATCTCAGTGTATAATGAAGGGTTTGAATTTGACCCTAATTCAAGATTCCAATTTAAACCTCCATCAGAGCTTTTGTATATTGCTCCACATGTCGCAGTATAAATTTCATCGATTGAATCTTTAGATGTATTTATTTCAAAGTCCCAAATTATATCCCATAGCATATCAAAAACTACTGGCGTATTAGAGGCTGTAGATGAAATAGAATTCCAAGTAAGACCATTATCAGTGGATTTATATAATCCATTACCATAGAAGTATGCTCCAGCATATATATAGCTGGGATTTCCAGAGGCACTATTACCTCTACCTTCTCCTGTTCCATAATACCATATATTTGTTTTTCCAACTCTTGTATCTTGTTTTAATGTAGTTACACTATGTAACATTTGAGAACTGGTAATTTTCTCCCAGGTTTGACCTTGATTTTCTGATCTAAAAATTCCTCCAGACACTCCACCTGCCATAATAATATTTTCATTATTTACATCAATTGCTATTGCTCTTGTTCTCCCCCCCACATTGAAAGGACCCCTTTCGATCCAATCAGAATTGATAGTTTTATTTTTAGGAATAGATTCTGAAAATTTTAATTCTCTTGATCGTATATTACTTGGAATTTTTCTAGTTATTGGATTTAAAAGTCTTTTGAAATACCAGCTAGCTTGATTATTTTGAGAATTAGTTAATCCAATGCCAAGAGCACCTCCATATCGAATTTTTCTTTTGAGTTTTTTCTTATCTAATGCAATTTTGATATTTTTTTCAAGATTTAATTTTTCAATTTTTTTATTTAAGTAAAATATCATAGATAAAGATGTGATTACTAGTAAAATTAAATTTTTGTTTATTTTAAATATCATACGCTTATATTCATTCAATATTTAATTTCTGATTCATGAATATTTTTATTAATAACGATATTATTATTATGATCAAATACCTCATATTTCAGTGTTCTTTTATTATATCCACCTTCAATTTTAATTCTAGCAAACTCACCAATATTATTTCCATCATTTGATAAACCATTAAACGAAAATTGATATAGAGGGTATGCATTATCTCTAAGTAACTTTGTTACAGATGCTTTCTTTGTATCTGACGTAATTATTATAACACCGTTAATTCTTGATAAATGCAACCTTTCAATAAATTCATTAAATTCATTTTCATAATTTTTAAATCCATTATTTTTTGATCCTTCAGTTAGAAAACTGTTTCCACATACTATAAATTTGAATGTTGCACCTGAGCTCATAATTTCATCTAGAAATCTTGCAAGTTGTTTTTTCCCTAATAACTTTGGATTTTTTAATTCAATAGAAGATTTAAAAAATCTATTATCAAGTAAAAATAATTCAACATCTTGATAATCATATTTTTTGTAAACACCGTAATCGTTATAAGTGTAATTGTAGGTTTTTTTTGGAGCATTTGGCCAAAAAAGATTAAATGCTAATAATGAGGAATCTTTAAATGATTGTCTATTATCTGATGTATTGATTCCATAATCTTTATAATCCCAAATAGCTATATGGGGTAACGATTTCATGAATTGATTAACTAAAGGTCTTTTTCTTATATATTTATATTTTTCAATAACTTCTTTAAATGAATTATTGTTTGAAGTTATATTTACGTTATTTCCCAACCAGACCATAAAATCAGATTTTTTTTCAATCATAACTTCCAGAATTTTATCACCATTATCATTGTCATCATTGATATCTAAATCGTGACCAAGAATAAAATGAATATCGTTTAAATAATTTCTTGGTGTATAAATTTCCATATCATCAACAATTAAGTTATTATCAATGAATAAATCAACATGGTATTCAGTATCTGGAATTAATTCGTCTAAATTAATTGTTATTGGAATTTCATTACCATAATTATATTTTGATATTGAAAAATCATACCATTTTGAGTTATTTAAAATATTAGGGTTTGTAATATCGTAATTAATTATTTTAGTTATTTCTTCATCAAAATTTTCTAATTCTAATCTAATTTTTTTACAATCGCTAGAAACAAGCATCCACATTTGAGTATGATAATTATCAATGTAAGACAGCATTGGACCACATAAAAGTTTTTTTGAATCATAATTATAAGTTTGAGAAAATGAATATGTGGAAATTTTTATTAAAAAAAATAAAGTAATAAACGATTTTTTCATAAAAATACTTTTAAAATTTAGTTACTTAGATTTTTGAAATTATTTTATATCAATTAATTCAACATCGAAAATTAAGGTTGCATTAGGAGGTATTACTCCACCAGCTCCTCTTTCACCATATGCTAGATTTGGTGGGATAAATAATTTAGCTTTTCCACCAATTGAAAGTAATTCAATTCCTTCATCCCAACCTTTGATTACTTGCCCAGTCCCAAGATTAAATTCAATTGGAGTTTTTCTATCATATGAAGAATCAAATTTGGTACCATCTATTAAAGTTCCAGTATAATGGACGCTTACAGTTTCTGACTTTTTTGGTTTTATACCATTACCCTCATTTAAAATTACATACATCAAGCCGCTTTGTGTTGAAATTAGATTTGGATATGAGTTTTTAATTTCTGCAATTTGTTTTTCAAATTTTTCTTTCGCTAATTTTTTTTCTTCAACTAATTTCTTTTCAAATTCATCCTTTTTTACTTTAAAAATATCTAAAGCATCAAATTTGTTTGCTATTTTTCCATTTCGAATTATTTTGACAGAAATAATTTCATCGTCAGTTTCAATAAGATTAACAATATCTTGAGAAGATTCATTTAAGACATGCCCGAAAACTGAATGTTTATTATCTAGCCAAGGGGTTTCTTTATGTGTAATAAAAAATTGAGAACCATTTGTATTTTTACCAGAATTAGCCATGGATAAAATTCCTGGACCAGAATGTTTTAAGTCAGGATGAAATTCATCAGGAAATGAGTAACCTGGTCCTCCAGCTCCAGTTCCATTGGGACATCCTCCTTGAATCATAAAATCTTTAATAACTCTATGAAATTTTAAACCATTATAAAAAGGTTCATTTTTGTCTTTAATTTTATTTTTAATTAGGCCCTCACTTAGAGTTATAAAATTTGCAACAGTGAGAGGTGCTCTCTGAAATTCTAGAACTAAATTTATTATTCCTTTATTAGTTTTAATTTCGGCAAAAATTCCATCATCATTAATTGATGTTGGATCAAGTAAACTATTTTTAGTATTTTCCATATTAGTAGTTTGAGGTGTACAAGAGGTTACAATAATTATTAACAGAAATGTAATAAAATTTTTAAAGTTTTTCATTTTTAATATTTTAATTTACTAATATACTTATTTAAAAATTATTAATTAATTTTTTGAATAAAATTAGGTGTTTTTTGACAGTTCGGTCTTATAATTTGGAAGTATTGATATTAGTTTCTTAATTCCGTCCTCAATCTTTCCATAGTATATTCCTCCGGAAGCATTAATATGTCCCCCACCATTAAAATATTTTTTTGATAGAATATTTGTTTTAAAGTTATTCTTACTTCTAAATGAAATTTTAATTTTATCTTTTTCTTCAATAAATATAACTGCTAAAGATATTTTTTCAATTGATAATGCATAATTAATTATTCCATCAGTATCTCCTCTTTCATAATCAAACATATTTAGTTCATTGATAGATAAGTCAATAATTGCAGTGTTAAAATTGTAGTATATTTTAAGTTTTTTATTTATTGCATATCCTAATAATTTTAATCTTTTTTCCTTTTGGTTATTATGAAGTTTGTTATGAATTTGATCTTGTTTTAACCCAATCAGTAACAAATTTGATACTATCTGGTGGGTTCTAATGTCCACAGACGAGTATTTAAAAGAGCCTGTATCTGTCACTATTCCTGTATATAAATTCTCTGCAATTTTAATATCTATATATTCAATCAAGTTTAATTCAATCAGAAATTCATATATTAGTTGACAGGTAGAGGATATTTTTGGAAAAGAATAACTAAAATCAAAAATAAGTTCTGGATCTTCATGATGGTCTATCAAAATGGTTTTTGCTTTAGAATTTTTAATAAATTTTGACATGTTTCCAACTCTTTTGAGTGAGTTAAAATCAAGACAAAATATTAATTCAGCGTTCTCAATTAGCTTTGTAGCATTTTTAGAGTCTAAATCATAATTAACGACATCTTTGACCCCTTCCATCCAATTCAAATTTGAAGGATATGCATTTGGAATTATTACAATCGATTCTATTCCAATTTTGTTTAAAATTGAATTTAAGGCCAATGAAGAGCCCATTGCATCTCCATCAGGATTTTTGTGAGTAGTAATGATAACTTTGGAAGAAGATTTTAGTAGTCTTTGTATTTTTTTTATCACTTTAATAATGATCTTATAATTATTGTAAAATTAATAATTCAATAGTTTATTTGTATAAACTTTTTAATTATTTTTGAAAAAAAAATAAAATGAAAGGAAACAGAACTTTTACAATGATTAAGCCTGACGGAGTAAAAAAGGGTCACATTGGTTCAATTTTGAAAATTATATGTGATAATGGGTTTAAAATTATTTCAATGAAAATGACTAGATTATCTATTTTTGAAGCTAAATTATTTTATAAAATTCATGAGAAACGTGAATTTTATAAGGAATTAATCAACTACATCACATCAGGTCCAGTGGTTGTTATTTCTCTTCAAAAAGAAAATGCAGTAGAGGATTTTAGGTCATTAATAGGCTCTACAGATCCAAAATTAGCAAGGCCTGGATCAATCAGAAACTTATTTGCCGAGTCAATATCAGAAAATGTAATACATGGATCTGACTCAGATGAAAATGCAATCATCGAAATAAATTTTCATTTTCCTAATAAAGAATTATTTTAATTTAAGCTTATCCTTTATTTTTTTTGGTATACCTTCTTTATGTAGTAATATATTGATAGTTTTATATTTAATATATTCTTCTGAAGCATAAAAATAACCGTCGCATTCGTTTGATGTTATTCCCCATGAATTTTTAACTATAAAATATTTGTTATTTTTTTGATCTTTTACTACACCAGTTATATGCATTCCGTGATCGTCTGTTGTTTCATAATTATCAAATCCTAGTTGTCTGATTTCAGGAGTAATTGAAAGTTCAATACATGGTGATTCAAAAATTGATTGAATATTACTTTCAGACTCTGAGATACTTTTTTCGTCAGGAACAATTGCTAATCCATTTTTAAATGAAAATCCATTTTCTGAAACATCAGCACCCCATGCAATTGAAAATCCATTTTCTAATGAAAAATACATAGTTTCAATTAGTTCATTTAATTTTAAATTATAAGATGATTTTAACAACCAATTATCTGGAACTTCAATTATAAATTTTTCATAATAAGGGTGATGTGTAAATGAAGTAAGTGAAACATAATCACTTGAATTGATATTCAGGTAATTAAAGAATGATTTCGAATTATATTTTTTTCCTTTATATTCAAATGTATTTGGTAATTCTCCAAGATATACGTCAAGTACTTTACTTAAGGCTTCTTTCCATAGTGGTGTTAAGGATTTTTGTTTTGCTTTTATAATTGAATTAACCATTGAGAGTAAAAGATTATCTAACTCTGCATGATTTAGTTGAAAGTCCATGTTTGGATTACCATTATAGAAAGAATTAGGTACAATTCCATGAGATTTAAATATATCAATAACATCATGAAAAGCACCACCAGGACCAAAATTAATGTTTCCATGCATTCTGACATATTTTTCAGCTTTCTTTAATAAAGTATTTCTAACAATAAACATTTCTGATAATTCAATTTTCTCACCTTTAATCCTCATTATTTCAGATTCAAAAAAAGATAAAGCAGAAAAACTCCAACATGTACTCGTTCTTCCTTGATCATCAACATTGTTTGCTTCAATATTATTTAATATAGAAAATTGATAGTTACTATTTTTTGAATTAGATATAAATGATTGACTAAACAAACTTACATTTATTAATGATGAATAAATTAGGATTAAATTTTTAATTTTCATTTTATTACAATTTAAATTCTTGAGAAAACTTCAAACCAATATATTTTTTTATTATTGAATTTGAAAGATATAAAATTGGCGTATCAATTAATGCAATTATCATTTTAAAGATCCATCCATCAATTATTAAATACAATATTTCTTTACCTGACAGTGCATTTATGAAGAGTATAGTTACAACTATAGAAGTATCTACAAGTTGAGAGAATATGGTAGAAAAATTATTTCTTAACCATAAATGATTTCCATTAGTTAATTTTTTCCAAAAATGATATATTTTAATGTCAATGAATTGAGCAAATAAATATGCAGTCATTGATCCAAATATTATTCTCCATGAATTTCCAAAAACAATATTAAAAGTTTCATTATCAACAGGAGAATTGGGAATTGAATTAAATTTTTTAGATATGAATATAACTATTAATACAAATATAGATGCAAAAAAACCAGACCAAACAATATTTCTAGTTGATTTAATTCCATAGATTTCTGAAAGTAAATCTGTAATCAAAAAAGTTATTGGATAAGGCAATATTCCTGCTGAAATTGTAAAAGTTTTAAAACCAAGATTTACAGTTATAAATTTATTGGCAATCAAATTACATATTATTAATGAGGCAATGAAAAGTCCAGCAAGGTATATATAAATTTTAAATCCTTTTGTCATTAGTTTAAAATTAAATCAAAAGGAACTCTAGTTTGAATTTTTTCTAATTTATTTACTTTATCTATAGTATTTATAAGATTATAATCTGAATTTATATTAATAAAATAACCATGCAAAATAGTTTTAAAAGAGGTAAATACTTCAAAAAATTTATCTTTACTTTCAGGTAATTCCCATACTCGAAATTCATCTAAACCTGACATTTTAGAGGCTTCTAAAATTGCATCATTGAGACCACCAAATTCATCAACTAAATTATTTTGTAGGGCATCAACTCCAGACCAAACTCTTCCTTGTCCAATTTCATCGACTCTATTTTTTGATAAATCTCTTCCATTTGAAACATGAGATAAGAAAAGATCATAAGTTCTTTCAATTTGAGATTGAAGAATAATTTTTTCTTCATCATTGAGAGGTCTAGAAGGGTCAGCAAAATCAGAATATTTACTAGTTTTCACATTATCATAACTTAGGCCAATATTTTGATTAAATTTTTCTAGATTCATAAGAACACCAAATACCCCAATGGAACCTGTTATAGTATTTTTTGATGAAAATATTTTATCAGCATTACAAGCAATATAATAGCCTCCTGATGCAGCTACATCACCGAATGAAACAATTAGTGGTTTATTTCTTTTAGCAATATTTAATTCCCTTAAAATTACATCTGAGGCTAGTGCACTTCCACCAGGGGAATTTATTCTTAAAACAATAGCTTTTGTTTTTTCATCTTTGTATGCTTTTCTTATATCCTTGACTATTGACTCTGAACCAATTTGATTAAAATTTCCTTTACCATCTGTTATATCTCCTTGAGCATAGATGACCGCAATTTTATTTTTTTTGTACTTTTTACTTAAATTTTTGATCGGAATTTTTTTGTAATCTTTAAATGATATAAAATTAACTTCATTGATTTTTTCTTTATTAAAAAAAATAGTATAAAATTTTTCTAATTCGTCTTTGTAGAATAAACTATCAACGAGATCATATGAAATTGCGTCACTAGCTGATTGTATTATAAAATTATTTATTATGGTATTAAATTTTTTAATAGGTATATTTCTTGATATGGATATCTCATTAGCTATCTCATTCCAAATAGTATTAATTAATCTTTGATTTTGTTTTTTACTTTCTTTACTCATTTCTTCTTTGATGAGAGGTTCAATTGCACTTTTAAATTTTCCATGTCTAATTATTTGTGGTTGAATTCCAATTTTTTCTAAAAATTTTTTGAGAAAAAGTATTGAGGAATTTAAACCAGTTAAACTTATTGAACCAGAGGGATAAAGAAAAATATTATCACAAATTGATGCAATGTAATATTCTTTTTGAGAATAATTCTTTGAATAAGAATTAATGAACTTTCCAGCTTCTTTAAATTTAATTAAAGAGTTCCTAATTTCTTCAAGTGATGCAAATCCAGCATTTAAACCACTATTATTGAAGTCTAAATGAATACCATTAATATTTGGATCTTTTGATGCCTTTTCTATAAATTCTAATAGACTATTTAAACTTAAAGAATTAGTGCCTTGATTTAAGAAATCAATATTAAAAGGTGATTCAAATGATCTGTCTTGAACTAGTTTATCTAACTTAATTATCAAAGTATGAGGTTCATCTAAATCTTTTTTAGTATCGGTACTTTTAATAGATATTAGTGCAAATATAGATACTAGAATAATAATTGAAATTATAATTCCAATGATTGTAGATAAAATATTTTTAATAAAATTGATCATTTTTGTTGTTTTTATTTAATTTTTTCAAATTGTTTAATCTGATCTCTCAAATTTGCTGCTTCAACAAAGTTAAAATTTTTTGAAGCTTTAACCATTTTAGTTTTAATTAATTTTAATGTTTTTATTTTTTCAATTTTACTTAGTTTTTTAAATTCATGAGAACTAATATTTTTTTCTATTTCTTTATTTGTCTCAATTTTTTTTATGATAGAATTTTCAGTTAAATTATTTTTATTTGAACTATCATAATATGGAGTAATGTTATTTATTTGATTATATTTTTTTTGTATTTTTCTTTTATATTCGTTGTCATTAATTGTATCTCTCATAGACTTTGTTATCTTGTCAGCGTAAAAAATTGCTTTACCATTAATATTTCTTGCGCATCTTCCAACAGTTTGAATAAGCGAACTTTTTGATCTTAAGAATCCCTCTTTATCTGCATCTAAAATGGAAACTAAAGAGACCTCAGGTAAATCGAGTCCCTCTCTCAATAAATTTACTCCAACTAAAACATCAAATTTACCCAATCTTAAATCTCTCATTATTTCAACTCGTTCGATTGTATCAATATCTGAGTGGATATATTTGCATAATACTCCATTTTTTGTGAGGTATTTCGACAAATCTTCAGACATTCTTTTAGTCAGAGTAGTTATCAATATTCTTTCATTTTTCTCAACTCTTGAAGATATTTCTTCAAACAAGTCATCAATTTGATTTTTTGAAGGCTTAATCTCAATTATAGGATCTAATATTCCTGTTGGTCTGATAATCTGTTCAATTACTATTCCATCAGATTTTAAATACTCATATTCTCCTGGAGTAGCACTAACATAAATCAAGTTAGAAACAATTGATTCAAACTCATTAAATTTTAGTGGTCTATTATCCATTGCAGAAGGTAATCTAAATCCATATTCGACTAAATTTTCTTTCCTGGACCTATCTCCACCATACATTGCTCTGATCTGTGGTAAAGTCACATGACTTTCATCAATAAAAGTTAAAAAATTATTTGGAAAGTAATCTATCAAACAAAAAGGTCTTTTACCTGGAGCTCTTCCATCAAAATATCTAGAATAATTTTCAATACCAGAGCAATATCCCAGTTCTTGTATCATCTCTAAGTCAAAATTAACCCTTTCTTTAATCCTATTAGCTTCAGTATTTTTTTTATCTATTTTAAAATGTTCAATTTGATTAATCAAATCTTGTCTTATTGACTTTATTGCAGCATCATGTTTTTCTTTAGATGTTACAAATTGATTTGCAGGAAAAATATTAATAGTATTTAATTCATCAATTTTAAATCCATTTTCTGGGTTGAATGTTTCTATTGATTCAATTTCTTCATCCCAAAAATAAATTCTTAAACAGATATCAGAGTATGCTGGAAAAATATCTAGACAGTCACCCTTTATTCTGTATTGACCTCTTTTAATTTCCGATTCTGTCCTAGAATACAAGGACTCAACTAATTTCAAGAGTAGAAATTCAATTTTAATATTTTGTCCAACCTTTAGAATAATTTTTTTTTTATGAAATTCTTCTGGATTTCCAATACCATAAATACATGAGACAGATGATACAACAATAACATCATTTCTTCCTGACAATAGAGAGGTAGTGGTACTTAATCTTAATTTTTCAATTTCTTCATTAATAGATAAATCTTTTTCAATGTAGAGTCCTGATTGAGGTATGTAAGCTTCAGGTTGATAATAATCATAGTATGAGACAAAATACTCAACAGCATTATTTGGAAAAAATAATTTAAATTCACTGTAAAGTTGAGCTGCAAGAGTTTTATTATGACATAATATAAGTGCTGGTCTGTTGGAGTTATTTATAACATTAGCCATAGTAAATGTTTTTCCAGATCCTGTTACTCCTAACAAGCATTGATGTTGAAAATTTTGATCTAATCCAAGCAGAATTTTTTTAATTGCCTCAGGTTGATCTCCTGTTGGTTTAAATTTTGAAACTAATTTAAATTTCATTAACTATATTTTTTCTGTAATCAATCAAAATATTCATTTTATTTTTATTGATATTTAATTCATTTTTTATTTCTTTTATTTTTTCTCTAATGTTTAATATAATCGAATTATTTTTATTTTTTGATTTAAATAGAATAATATTATTTTCTAATAAACCAAGATTTTTAGTAATAGATTTTATTTTTTTCTCAAGTAATATTATTTTATTTTTGATTGAGGTTTTACTCAAGTTTAACTTGGATATTTTTGTAAAATATTTAAATTTTAAATCTTCTTTTTCTTGATTAGAAATCTTTAATTTTTCAATAATTTCCTCAATTATACTTAAAAAAATATCATCTATTTTTTGGTAAATATTTTCCTTATTTTCAGAAATTTCAATCCACTTATTAACGTAATACTCTATTTTTTTTGGTTTGAAAGTATTTTCATATATACTTTTTTTAAGTTTCTTTATTATATTATTTTTCAAGTCAAAAATTACTTTTCTTTCGTTTGTAATTTTTTGTTTATTTATCTTATGATTTTTAAAAAAATATTTACATAGATTATTGTATTTTATCCATATTTTTTCTGATTTTTTATAATTTATTTCTCCAATTTCTTTCCATCTTGACCGTGAATTAACAGATTTTTTGTATGTTTCATTACAATCATAATTATCTTTAATTTTACTTAGTTCTTCAATAAGTTTAATTTTTTTTTCTTCATTTTCCTTGTGATTGATTTTCTGATTTTTATAGAATTGGTTTTGTTTATTTTTAAAATTTTTTAGTGATTCAGTGAGTTTATTCCATGATTGTTTATTTTGATTTTTATTTATTGGGAGTTTTTCATTCCATTCTTTTTTTATCATTTCTATCTTATGATTAATTTTTTTCCAATCACTATGTTTTTTTAAATTATCATAATTGATTTTGTTTATTTTGTCAGATAGTTTGTTTTTTTTTT
>MDTB01082848.1_pt1 | contig 31707 bp, 23 predicted proteins | sample 811161 | NCBI WGS metagenome assembly MDTB01 (sample SAMN05326650, study PRJNA326480) | marine metagenome | isolation source: seawater | place: Mediterranean Sea | collected 2009 | reverse complement strand
TCTGGAAGGTCACTTGTCCAATCATTAATCTTAATGATTGGGTTGCTTGTTCGTTTTTTGAATTGAAAGTTTGTTTTTTGTGGATCGATTGTATTTGAGCGAAATCGGGAAGCGTCTTTCTTGTCTGGGTGTCCAAGAAATATGCTTTTCATGGGGACACATGAAATGATACAACTTAGCATTGTTAAAGCTAGGAGTAAGTGCTTAATAAGTCCTTTTCGGGTCATCAAATTTCCATGGGCTTAACCGTTTCCGTGAAAATCATTTAAAATACCGATGAGCTCTGCCATCGTTTGAATTTGTCTTTCGATGTCTGGAATACTAGTAACACCAACTGGTCCAACAATTAGAATTTTTTCACCATTACATTCTATATGATAAACTGGATTTTCAACTAAAAACTCCAACACCTCCGGTTTAAAATAGGCCCGTATCTCGGATTCATTTGCTCCTTTTAAGAAATAGAACTTTGAGAATTCTGGATTTTCTTTAAAATCAATATCTCCCATAGACCCAAAAACCCTAACGCGATCGATAAATCGATCCACGAATTCTTCTCTACGTAAGACAAATGTTGGCGCCTTAAAGGGCAAGTCTGAAATCTGGACGGTACAATGGTATACTTCCCTTGCTAGCATCGCTCCCTCAGAAAAAGTAACATCGGTAAGTTCCCAGTCTGCTGCTCCATCGAGGTAGGCCCCTTTGATGATGTTTTCTTTGTACTCAATTGGTCTAGAGTCGAAAAAATGAAAACTTTCAAGGTTTTTGAAACCATTGTCTTGTCCCAAAGTATATGTCCATTTATGTTCAGATGCAAGCCACTTGAACTTATTCTGCCGCGGAGATGCTTTTTGCGCAACAGGTGCAATACTACTCTTTAATGCGAATTTGTGTGGGGTAGAGGAAACATGTTTATGAAGCCCTACGATTTCTATACTTCCACCTGAAAGTTCATGGTTCCGTTTGAAGTCGTCAATTGCTTCCTGTACCGTGAGGTCTATTATTTTGGCGCCAGAAAAGTTAATTTTTAGGACTGATTTAGCAGGCACCTCCTCCAATTTTTTTAATATTTTGAGCAGCGTCATAAAGTTGGCAACACCGCGAATACGCAACTCTAAATTCTCATTTGTTTTTTTGAACTCTATATTCCCTGGGGAAAATACATAAAGAAAAAATTGAGGGACTGATATTCTAGCAATAAGAATATGCGTAATTAATGTAATAATGATACCTGCAATTAGACCAAATAATAGATTATTGTATAAAGTGAAAAGTAGGGTGGACACCATGAAAACAAGCTGCTCAACTCCTTCTTTATAAACATCTTTAAATACTCTTGGAGATGCAAGCTTGATTCCGGCAAAAACCAGAACCGCAGCCAATGCAGCTAAAGGGATCATGTTCATTATCGGTTGAAGCAAGACAATGAAGAATAGTACAAGAAACCCATGAAAAAAGTTTGACCATTTTGTTTTTGCATTGTTTTGAACATTCACTGTACTTCTTACAATTACATTTAAGATAGGAAGACCGCCAAGCATTCCAGAAACCATTGTGCTTGCACCTAAGCCCATTAAATCCTTATTTAAATTGGTTTTTCTTTTGTAAGGGTCAAGTTTATCTATGGCTTTGGCAGCAGCTAAGCTTATAATTGATGATATGATTGTCATAGACAAAACGACCATCCAAAACACACCGCTGTTAATTCGAGAGAAATCGGGAAATAAAAACACTTCTGTTAGGTCCGAAGGAATGGACATTAAATAATTTGTTGGCTTTTCAAATGCAATACCCATTACCTCGACTTGATTTAAATCCAGATAGTTATACAACAAGACTATGGAAACTGAAATTGCTACGACCCATACTGGAGCAGGTATAATATGGAAAACTTTGTAGCTTATTTTTGCGTGAAAAAACAGTAAAAAAACACCAATAGCAGAAATAAGAGCAATGTAAGGGTTTGCATTGGGCAATTGATCAACAAGGTCTTTTAAAATACCTATGGCGTTTCCTGCGGTTGAACTTGTTCCAATTGCTACGTGCATTTGTTTGGCAAAAATAATAACGCCAATCGCGGCCAAAATTCCGTGAATTACGGAGGATGGGAAGATTTCTGCAATACGCCCAAGCTTTAATAGGCCAAGAATCACTTGTAAAAGACCTGAGATTACAATAGCAGCCAAAACATAATTAAAGGCATGTCCACTTCCATCATCTAATGAGACAATTGCACCAAAGATAACCGTAATCATTCCTGCTGCAGGACCATTAATGGTTAATCTTCCGCTTCTAAAAAAGGTTGTAACCAGACCTGCAATCACACACGATAGAAGTCCAGACAATGGCTGAACACCAGAGGCTATGGCGATAGCCATTGATAAGGGCAAGGCAACAAGGGCTACACTGAGTGAGGCAATAACATCATTTCTCCAGTTCTCCTTGAAACCTAAAAACCCTTCCTTTGGAATGTCTGATTTAGTTGGGTTATACATTAATTCTAAATTAAAAATTTTTATGAAAAATGCATCATCACAAGGGTGATTTTTTGATGTCTATATTCAGTGAATTAAACTTTTCCCATCCATTTCATTGGGAGGAACTATGCCTAGTCGCTTTAATATTGTAGGTGCGATATCTGCGAGTTTTCCATTTGATACCTTAAGATTTTGGTCGTCTGAGATAAGTATGATGGGAACGGGATTTGTCGTATGTGCAGTATTGGGCGTTTTATCTGGGTTGATCGCAAGGTCTGCATTTCCATGATCTGCAATTACAATAAACTCATATCCAATTTTTGTCCCTTCGTTCACAATCTCCACCAAACAATTGTCTACGGTTTCTACTGCCTTTACAATGGCAGAAAAGACGCCCGTATGACCTACCATATCAGGGTTAGCAAAGTTCAAACAAATAAAGTCAGGTTTATCCGATTTCATATATGATATGATTTGAGTCTTCACTTCTGGAGCACTCATTTCCGGCATTAAATCATAGGTTGAAACTTTTGGAGAACTGACCAAAATCCTGTGTTCATTTTTAAAAGGAGCTTCCCTGCCGCCATTGAAGAAAAACGTAACATGCGGGTATTTCTCTGTTTCAGCTATTCGGACCTGTGTTTTTCCTTCTTTTGAAATAACATCACCAAGCGTATTCAATAGGTTGTCTTTTTCGAATAAGATATGAAGACCCTTGAATGATTCATCATAGCGTGTCATACAGCAATAATGAAGATTTATCATTTTCATATCGAATTCAGGAAAATCTTTTTGTGTTAAGGCGCTTGTAATCTCTCTAGGTCGGTCTGAGCGAAAATTGAAACAAATTACAACATCCCCTTCATCGATAAGGCCATCATGATTTATGATTGCAGGTTCAATAAATTCATCAGTTATTCCCTTACTATATGCACTTTGGATTGCTTGAGAGGCATCCTTGAATTTATCTCCAATACCTTTTGTCATAAGCGCATGTGCTTTTTTGATGCGTTCCCATCTATTGTCGCGGTCCATGGCAAAATAACGTCCTATTACTGACGCGATTTTAACTGGCCCATCCGCAATAAAACTTTCAAGTTTCTGTATAAATGTCAGACCGCTTTTAGGATCACAATCTCGTCCATCAGTAAAGGCATGAATAAAGACATTTTTAACTTTTAGATCGTTTGACAGCTGACAAAGTGCATGCAGATGTTCTTGTGCGCTATGAACACCTCCGTCAGAAACCAATCCCATAAAGTGCACTTTTTTGTTTTCTTTTTTCGCCAGCTCTAAGGCATTGCACAAAACTTGGTTGCTGAAAAATGTTTTGTCTTTAATGCTTTTATTGATTCTTGTTAAATCCTGATAAACAATTCGTCCTGCTCCAATATTCAAATGTCCAACCTCAGAATTCCCCATTTGTCCCTCTGGCAATCCAACAGCTTCTCCAAAGGTGGTCAGTTGGGCATTTGGATATCGTTCTATTAGTTGGTCATAAAAAGGAGTCTTAGCCGAATCAACGGCATCGGTTTTGTCTTTATTTCCGATCCCCCAACCATCTAAAATGATTAAACCAATTTTATTCTCCATTTGGCAATTCAATTATAAATTTTGTCCCTGCGGGTTTATTGTTTTCACACTTAATACGCCCTTTGTGTAGCTGGATAAATTCACTCGTTATAAATAGCCCCAAACCACTTCCTTTTTGACTTCTTGAAATTTCACTACCCACTCTATAAAATTTCTTAAAAATCTGTTGCTTTTCTTCTGCTGTTATCCCTGGTCCTTGGTCACTTATGATAATTTCTGTAAACTTTCCATTTTTTTTCACAAGGATTTCCAATTTAGGATTGTCACCTGAATATTTAATGGCATTTTCTAGTAAATTATTAAATATTGTTTCAAGCATATATGCATCGGCATGCATGATTTCTACAGCGCAATTCAGTATTATACTGGCCTGTTTATGGGTGGTTTTTAACTCTGTAGCTTTGTTCTGTAAGAAGGTCTTTAAGGGGAATATTTCTAACCTTGGTGTAAAATCGTTGCTCTCCAATCGAGAGGCATTGATAATATTATCAATTAGGGATGAAAGACGTTGGTTTGCACCAAGGGCTTTTGCAATTAAATCCGCTTGATCCTCTGCTTTTAGGTTGCGTTTTTTTAGTGTTTGTAGGGCGAGCTGAATTGATGTTAATGGGGTCTTCAATTCATGAGTAACCGAAAGCATAAAATTGTTTTGTCTTTGAGAAAGCTGAATTTCTTTTGCAATGGATTGTTGAATTTTCCAGAATCCAGCCATAAGGATCAAAATGAAAACGCCACCTTCGCCTATAATCATAATGATTCTTCGAGAGGTGTCCTCTTGCGATTGGTCTGCAAGTGCTCCAAGATCAATGATTTGATAGCCCCACCAAACAAATTGAAGAAGGACGTAGAATGCCAATAAGTAAATCAATATTTTAGACCGGATCATCATTTCTTCTCAATTCAATCAAGCAGCTTAAATAAAAGCTCTTTTTGTTTTACAATTTTAATTACCTCTGGGAGACTGTTTTTCATATTATGCTCACTCTTTTTGCTATTGTGAAAGAGCAGGATATCTCGCCCTCTAATTGTTCTCGCTTTGTCAATAATTTGCCAGTGCTTAAGTGACTTTTTGTAGTCTTGGGCGTTCCATGTCCACATGATAATTTTTTTCCCCATTGAAAGCAGGTTGTCAACCTGAAAAATATTGATTCTTCCGTATGGTGGTCGGAACAAATTTGAAGAATGAAGTGTCTCGGTTTTGCCAATGGAATCAAGGTACGCTGTTTTTCTTGTTTTGGTTCCTTTTTCATGTTTATACGTGTGGTTGCCGATCCTATGTCCGTTATTGAGAATTTCTTTGAAAAGAGAAGGGTGCTTCTCAATATTTTGACCAATGCAAAAAAAAGTGGCTTTGATGTTTTCTCTTTTCAATAAATCTAATACCCAAGGAGTTGTTTCTATATCTGGACCATCGTCAAAAGTAAGGTAGACCGAATTAGAATCCTCTCCTCTCCATATCCTTCTCTTAAAAAGAAGTTGTACTAGAAAAGGGACTCTAAAAAACATTATAAGGATCTATTTTTGTATATAATTATATTCTGTCGCCATATTCGCCATATGCTCTTTGAAAAGCTGATTCAATGCTTCCATGTTTTCAGATAAACCCAACGTCGATAGTTCATTATCTATTTCCCTTAGAATTTCCCCGTACAACTTGTCTATAGAGGCAGTTACTTCCTTTTCAAATGCCATTCCCTGAACAGCCTTTTGTATTTTAAAGCATGCATCTGCAGCTGCGAAGAGGTCATCTCTGTTACTGTTCATTGTTCCTGGTTCGATAGCAACCATAGCATTGCTGTTTTCAAAAAAGGAGAATACGCTATTATAGATGTTCAGAAGCTTCTTGCCTAAATCCGTGGCTTTTTTTGTTTCTCCTAGCAGAGCATAGAGCTGAACATATTCATATAAGCAACCGCTCATTCTTGGGCTATAGCTATTGTTTCTGATTCTATTATAGTCAAGAGATGTAATTGGGTCATTTCCTGTAATCTCTCCAAAATCAATTACGGTTTCAACAGGCATGAGCTTTAACGAACGGTCTAAGGCTTTTATAGCTCTTTTATTGTCTCCTTCATAATACAACTGTTCTGCTAGCAGTAAAAAGTCAGTTCTGTAGTGAGATGTGTGTCTTCTTGCATAGTAATCAGTCAGCACATCTGGATTTGCCATATCACCGAATTCATACTCTTTCATGAGCTTAGAATACATTTTTTCTACATTGAAAAAGTTTTGTTTTTCGTTCTTTAGCAGTGGCTTTTCCGGCGGACATGGATTCAGCTCATAAGCAACGCCCACTTGTTTGACATATCCTTTTTGTAGAAGCCTTGTCGCAAATTTTGACCCTCTATTGCTTGAGAAATATAAGCCACGCTCCCAATTGAAATTACTCAATATATCTAGCATCATGATTTCTTCTCTTGATATCCTGTCAATACCACCATAACTTATGGTAATGTTGTTAGGACATCGCTCAATGTCTTTTTTGTCTATAATACCCGATTTCACTGCATTCTCTTTATTCACAGAAAGCGTAAAGTTTTGAGCAGGAAAGATATTTGCCCTAGAACCACGCCTCATTTTAAGAACACCTTTGTTTTCACGAACAAAATTCATCGCTTTAGACAGGTCTATAGAATCCCAACCGGACTCAAAATTTTCAAACGGTTTCGACAAAAGATTTAGTGCACTGATGGTTTCGTTATATTTTGATTCATCCCCCTGGCCATAGGTCCTGAGTTTACTTTCAAGTTGTGGATAAAGTTGTTTTAAAACCATGTATTGACTCGCAATTGAATCGCTGAAGTTTTGGTTGCTGTTCGTATTTAAATAGGCGGTTAGTTTTTGTGCCTGCGCTTTTGTGGATGGTTGCATTACCGAAAGCTGATACAATATGTTTTGCACTGCATTTTGAAAGGCTGGGAATTTAACCCTAGCTACATTTTCGTTATTCCCATTTTCTAATCTAAGCTTTAGAATCTCTTTTATTGTTGCCATTTTTATATCAGAGCTCCCCACAATATTGTATAAATCCGTAAAATAAAGCTGGTCTGTTGTTCCTCCGTACATGAGGATTTGGTCCTCAGTAAACTTGATGGGTAGCGGCGCAGACTCATAAGCTTTCATTTTCATTTGATTCGTGTACCAATCTGTACCCATGAGAGAAAGATTGCAAACACGAACATCTGTTCTGAATCCTTCAACCTCTTGCGCATACCAAAGCGGGAATGTGTCGTTGTCGCCATTTGTGAATATGATTCCATTTTTCTCACAGGATGCAAGATAGTTTTTGGCTAAATCTCTTGCGGTTGTTTTTCCATGACGGTTGTGGTCATCCCATCCTTGAGAACCCATAATAAATGGAACAATAAAACCAATCAAAGCACCAGCGCTTAAACGAACATTGGCATTTTCAAGCTTCACTTTGTTTTTAAGAAAATCTATGATGGCATAGACGCCAAATGCGATCCACATCGCAAAGAAATAAAATGAACCTGCGTAAGCATAATCTCTTTCTCTTGGCTCGAACGGTTTTTGATTCAGGTAGATCAAGATGGCAAAGCCTGTGAAAATGAAAGCAAGTGTCAATACGAAAGCGTCTTTGGGAGATTTTCGGTAATGAAATATAAGGCCAATGAGTGCGAAGATGAGCGGAATGAAGTAAAATTTATTGTTGGATTTATTATTTGTTGTGTACGAAGGTGCATCAGCTTGACTTCCTAATCGAGCATCATCAATGAATCCAATTCCTGAGATCCAATTTCCTCTCATGTTGTCACCATGTCCTTGAATATCATTTTGTCTCCCAGCAAAGTTCCACATGAAATACCTGAAGTACATCCAATTAACTTGGTAATTAAAAAAGTAGCTTAGGTTTTCTCCAAAAGTTGGGATTCTGTTATCGTCTGTTCCAATTTCACCATTCCCTTCGCTATATGGGTTGTATCCTGACCAATATTTATAACCTGAAATATGGCGTGGTGTACTCGAATACATTCTTGGGAAAAAAGTTGTTTGGCTAAAGGTAGGCGTTGCTCCTTTTCTGATGGAGGCATTGCTCTCAAAGTACTTCTCCACGACAGAAAGGCCCTCTGAATTTTCTTTTATTACATAATCCTGGGCATCTTTTTCATTTACAAATGCCTTGATGTCTGACGTTCCATCTGTAACCACCCATCTTCTTAAATAGTATGCTGAAAGATCATTCCACTCATTTTGAGGTGCCATCTCAGAATTCCAATATTGACCTTTTAGTAAAGGTGCGCTCCCATACTGCTCTCTTTTAAGATAGGAGTGAAGTGTAACTAAATTTTCAGGGTCGTTTTCATCAAGGGGCGTATTTGCATTGGAACGAATCACAATAACAGCAAAAGAACCGTAGCCAATCAATAAAAATATTAGTCCCATCAAGGAGTTTGATAAAAGTGTATTTTTTTTCTTATTCGCATGACGAACTGCCCACACGCAAGTCCCGATTAATAATGCGAAAAACAGAACGGAACCGGAATAAAAGGGTAAGCCTAAGGTGTTCACAAATGAAACCTCAAATTTAGAGGCAAGAGAAATTGTACCTGGAATAATTCCTTCCTGGATAAACCCAAGAACGACAATTGACATTAGTCCGGCAAGGACAAAACCTTTTGGGGTAGTCTTCTTGACTCTGAAGTAGATCACATAACCTATTGCCGGGATAACAAGAATACCTAATAAGTGAACGCCAATAGCGAGACCAAGTAAAAACATAATGAGTAACAACCATTTATTTGGAGATCTACCATTTGAATACCCACTCTTTTCATATAAAGCCATTTCTTCATCCCATTTTAGGATGGCCCAAAAGATGACGGCGGTAAACAATGAGGCCATTGCATACACCTCTCCTTCAACGGCAGAAAACCAAAAGGATTCTGAAAAAGTATATGCTAAAGATGCAATGGATGCAGAAATGAAAATGGCGATTTTATCGGGGTTCTCAAGCTTTTCTTTCGTTTGTAATATTAACTTTTTAAGCAAAATGGTCAAGGACCAAAACATAAAGAGAATAGTAAAAGAGCTTGAGAATGCGGACAACGCGTTGATGAAGTAAGCGACATTTTCTGGAGCTGCAAAGAAGGAAAAAAGTCGACCCAAGAGCATGTATAGCGGAGCACCGGGAGGGTGACCAACTTCTAGCTTATAAGCAGCCGTGATGTATTCTCCGCAATCCCATAAGCTAGCTGTGTCTTCGATCGTTAGCAGGTATACAGTTGAAGCAATCGCAAAGACAACCCAAGCTGTAATTTTATTGATGAAAGTGTAATTCATGTCTGTTTTAATTCCTTTAATAGTAGCGCGAATTTAAGAATATTCGTTTGTACTTGTGTCTATTCTCCTCTCAAAAGAAGGCCCTGGAGACATAATTTTTGTTAATCGCGCTGATTAAATTAAATTTAGTTGTTAAATTTGCACCCTAATTGTTGAAATTTTTCATCAGATTGACCCATGGTGTAACTGGCAACACGTCTGGTTTTGGTCCAGAAGAGTCTAGGTTCGAGCCCTAGTGGGTCAACTCTTAATAAGAGTGAATGTGGAAGCATTCACTCTTTTTATTTTATAAATTATTATGAGCGATAACGAAAAAAAGCACCTTGAAATCGATTCACTTGGAGAATTTGGTTTGATTGATAAGCTAACAAAAGAGGCAACATTAAAGAATCCTTCGAGTCTTTTAGGTGTTGGAGACGATGCTGCTGAAATCGAACTTTCGCCGAAAGAATCCATGCTAGTATCTTCTGATATGCTGGTGGAGGGTGTACATTTTAATCTTTCTTATGTTCCGCTTAAGTCATTAGGATTTAAAGCTGTTTCTGTTAATGTATCTGACATTTTTGCGATGAACGGAAAGCCCGAACAAATAACGGTTTCCCTAGGTGTGTCAAGTAAATTTCCAGTGGAGGCGTTAGAAGAACTTTACAAGGGTATTCATGCAGCTTGCTCCTTTTACAATGTTGATCTTGTTGGAGGAGATACTGTTTCTTCTTCCTCGGGATTGATTTTGTCCATTTCTGTTGTTGGCCGTGTTGCGAAGAAAAAAATAACATATCGAAAGGGCGCCAAAGAAAATGACCTTGTTGTGGTTACAGGAGATGTAGGATCGTCTTATCTTGGATTACAGATTTTGGAACGTGAAAAGGGGGTTTTTTTAGAAAACCCAGATATTCAGCCTAAACTTGAAGGCTACGATGACTTAATAAAAAAGCAGATTCATCCCATTGCAAGACAAGATGTAATTGACATGTTTGATGAACTTGATTTAGTTCCGAGTGCAATGATTGATATCTCTGATGGATTGGCTTCTGAGGTCCTTCATATCGCAAAATCCAGTGATTGCTCGGTATCTCTATATTCAGATAAATTGCCGATTACGGAGAAACTTATTGTTACTGCTGAGGAACTAAACCTTGACCCTTACATGTGTGCAATGAATGGGGGTGAGGATTATGAGCTCTTATTTACAGTGAGTCAAAAAGATTACGATAAAATTAAAAATCACCCGAGCTTTTCGGTGATTGGTTTTGTTACAGATAAGTCTCAAGATAGCCTGCTTATTGATAAGAACAATAGCGCGGTGCGTATCTCAGCTCAGGGTTGGAAACACTTCTAATCTATTCTTGGAAGCTGTATAAGGTCTTGGTGAATAATACAAATAACGAATTCACCGAAAACTTTTCTCTTTACTTTCTCCGCCTCTAAACGAGTCCTGAAATCACCTACTTTTAGGTTGAAGTGCGGTGCCTCAAACTCAACATAGGTCGAAATGAGGGGGTAAAGCTTTAAAAACCGGTCTCTGGCTTCATCTATAACTTTTTTGTCGGAGTCAAAACAAATTTGCAGTCGATATCCTGAAACTTCGTCTATGCTTTTTTCTAAAGTCACGAGGTTTTGAACCCTCGAATCGGCAAGAACATCGATGCTACCGATAGAGGCATCTCGCTGCGCAAAGCTCGAGGCAGCGATCGAAATAGAGAACACCAAATGTAATATTTTTTTTTGCATAATAAACACCGTTCGATTGTAGCATTTATACGAATTTACAGAAAATAGTTACAATCATCAACTTCCTTATTTAGAATCATTTTAAATTAATATTTATTGGACTCTTTTTGTCATAAAAGTGTCATGTAAACAAGGAATCTACGTAATTTTGTGACGTTAAAATGTGTTAATGCCTTTTCGATATTAACCTTTATTAGTTTACTTTTCATGAAAATAACTAACATTCAGAAAGTTACAGAGCTAAGGACTAGCCTCAAGGCGATATTCCTTTTTTCCTTTCTAACCCTAGCCCCATCTTATTTTTCTCAAGGAGAAGGTCTTTTCAAGGCCAAATGTGCAACCTGTCATGCGGTTTTTAAAAACGGAACTGGTCCCAAATTGTATGAAGCCCGTAAAAGGTGGGATGATGCGGGTGAAGGAGAATTGATTTACGAATGGGTGCGCAACAATGCAGCTCTTAGAGCAAGTGGTAAGTCAAGTCGGGCCAATGAAATATTCCAAGAGTATAAGGGAAGTGTAATGTCCGTCTTTGCTGACCTTACGGACGATCAAATCACTTCTATTTTTGACTGGGTTGATGCCCAAGACCCAAATGCTCAGGCCGCTGGAGGTCCCAATATAGCTGCTGTCTCGGGTGTAGAGATGGAAGAAGAGAAAGGTCTTCCTTGGATATGGATCGTGATGGGGGTCATGTTTAGCATCATCATTATGGCTGTGGGAGGCGTTCGTCGTCAATTAAAAATAGCCACAAAAGAAAGTGATGAAGATTCAGAAGGGCTCACATATGTCGAGGAGTTCAAAACTTGGGCTTGGAAATATAGGTTATACGTCGGGTTGACAACATTGGTATTGGTGTTATCCTTGGTCGTTGGTTTCTTCCAAACATTGTATAGCATAAATTTAATGGAATCTTACCAGCCATCTCAGCCGATTGCTTTTCCTCATGATGTGCATGCAGGTGTCAATGGTATTGATTGTAAATATTGTCATAATTCGGTAACCAAATCAAAATCTGCTGGACTGCCTACCGTAAACGTTTGTATGAATTGCCACAAAAAAATCGATGGCGAAGGTAAAGAGTACCAAGGCGAAATCAATAAAATTTATGCGGCCGCCGGTTGGGATCCTTCGAGGGGTCCATCAGGTGAATATACCAATGAAACAAAACCAATCGTTTGGAACAAGGTTCACAACTTACCGGACCACGTTTATTTCAATCACTCACAGCACGTCGTAGTTGGTGGTTTAGATTGTAAACAATGTCATGGTGATATGGCTAAGTTAAAAGAGTTGGCAAAGGTTCAACCCCACCAAGAATTGAATAAAATACAAGAAAATATTGATAGTAAAATTGAGTTTGACCGAGCAACGATGACGATGGGATGGTGTATCCAGTGTCACGAACAGTCGAGCATAAATATTACGGATGGCAAGAGCGGTTATTATGCAGAGATTCATAATAGACTGAAGGAAAATGACTACAATCTACTGAATCAATATAACGAGGACGGTAGGGTATCAGTGAAAGAATTGGGTGGTTGGGAATGTTCAAAATGTCACTACTAAATTAAATTGTCTACTGAAAGAAAAAGATTATGACAAACGAAAGAAAATATTGGAAGGGTATTGAGGAGCTGCAACAAACAGAGTCTTTTCAAAAATCTAAATCTGTAGAGTTTCCTGAACAAAACAATTTGGAGAGTATGTTGGCTGATGATGAGCTGAACGAATCCTCAACTGGAAGAAGAGACTTTCTTAAGTTTCTTGGCTTTTCTGTTGTAGCTGCTACTGTTGCGGCTTGTGAGGCCCCTGTTATCAAAGCGGTACCTTATGTCATGAAGCCTGAGAACATCGTTCCTGGTATGGCGACTTGGTATGCATCGACTTATTATGACGGGAGTTCTTATGCCAGTGTTTTGGTAAAAACGAGAGAGGGTCGTCCAATATTCGTTAAAGGAAATAAGGATTTTGGACTTACAAAGGGAGTTGTTAATGCGCAAATCATTGCTTCTGTTCTTGGTTTGTATGATAGCGAGAGACTACAAGGTCCAATGCAAAAAGGGAAACCTGCAAAATGGTCTACTGTTGATAAGGCGATTGGAAAAGCATTGGCCTCAGCAAAAAGCGTTGCGTTAATTTCCAATACAGTCATTAGTCCTTCATTGTCTTCTTCAATAGAAGCTTTGAAGTCGTCTACATCAGGTACCTTCGATCACATTCAATACGATCCAATTTCTTATTCAGCCATCCGACGTGCAAATGAATTGAATTTTGGTAAGTCATTTATTCCGACCTATGATTTTTCAAAAGCGAAAACAATCGTTTCTTTCGGGGCAGATTTTTTAAGTACATGGCTCATGCCAACTATTTTTTCTTCTCAGTATGGTGAAAAGAGAAATCCTGATGGCAAATGGATGTCAAAGCATTTTCAGTTTGAGGCAGTAATGAGCGTTACGGGTTCTAATGCAGATTACAGAGCGATGACGAAGCCTTCCGAAGAGGAATCTGTGCTGCGCTATATTCTTGCAAGACTCAATAACACATCTTCAAGTATTTCTAAATCACTTAAGTCTACTGCAGATGCAGCAGTGAAATCATTAAAAGAAAGCGGAAAAGAATCTTTGGTCGTTTGTGGAACAAACAATACCGGTATTCAGCAGCTTGTAAACGAGATCAATAACGTTTTAGGTGCGAATGGAACGACTATTGACCTCTATAACGAGCTTAATTTATTCCAATCTGAAGAGGCTAGAATGTTAGACTTAGTCGACGCAATGGCAAAAGGGAATAGGCCTGATGTTATTCTTTTTTACAACTCCAATCCAGTATACTCTCTTCCAAATGGAGCTGATTTCGCAAAAGAGCTTAAAAATGTGAAGACCAGTGTATCGATGAATTCTCATGCAGATGAAACTTCATCATTGTGCACCTATATGTGTCCTGCGCATCATTCTTTGGAGACTTGGTCTGACTTTAACCCGAAGACAAATCATTATGCACTAGCGCAACCAATGATTACCCCTCTTCACGATACGGCTTCACCTATAGAATCTATGATGGTTTGGGCTGGTCAAGCCTTAAGAGAAGGTAAAAGGTCAACAGTAGCTTACGAAAAAATCAAAGAAACGTTCTCAGAATTGAGTGGTGGAGACTTTGACTTAGCTGTACACAATAGTTGTATTGATCTTCCGTCGTCAACAATAGAAGAGACATTGGCGTTCAATACCGCAACAATTTCTAAGACGCCGAAATATGACAAAGGACTTGAGCTTGTTACTTATCAGAAAACAGCCATAGGAGATGGTAACCAGGCAAGCAATCCATGGTTGCAAGAAATGCCGGATCCAATTTCTAAAGTAACTTGGGACAATTATATTACCATGAATCCTGTTGAAATGACCGCCGCAGGTTATGCAACTACATTTGACCAAGAGAATGGATTATCAATGGCAACCATTTCTGCGAATGGGGTGAAATATACTTTACCTGTTTACCCTTCACCTGGGCAAGCTCTCGGAACTGTCGGTGTGGCTTTAGGTTATGGACGAGGTGGTAACGGTGAGAAAATAGGAAAAGCGGCCTACCAAACAAAAGAATACGGGGGGCATATTTTAAATGAAAAAGGAAACCCGAAGCCAATAGGTGAGAATGCTTTTAAGATGCTTTCGGCTGTCTCCAAAGAATTTACGTATGCAAATTCTGGGAAGATTGCGAAAATAGACGGCGAATACATTATTGCCGCGACGCAAATTCATCATACAGTTATGGCGCGGCACTCAATTGTTCGCGAGACTACTAAATCCATTTATGATTCACAAGATAAGGAGACATATAACCCAACACATACCTTGCAGACCATCGACGAACATGGGCATCATGTTGAAAAGCCTGTGGGAGAATTTGATTTATGGGATGAACATCCTGTAGAAAACATTGGGCATCGTTGGGCGATGTCAATCGACCTTAATGCTTGCTTTGGATGTGGAGCTTGTCTTATAGCATGTCAGGCTGAGAATAATGTACCTGTTGTGGGTAAAGATGAAGTGAGGCGTGGTCGAGAAATGCATTGGCTGAGATTAGATAGATATTATGCCAGTGATGAAGAAGCGACGGTTGGAACACGAAAGGATAAAGATACGTTCTCATACAGTAAGGCTGAGATAGCGGCTGCTAATCCAAAGGTAGTTCATATGCCTATGATGTGTCAGCATTGTAATCATGCGCCATGTGAAACCGTTTGTCCTGTTGCTGCAACTACACACAGTAATGAAGGACTTAACCAAATGACCTACAATCGATGTATCGGAACAAGGTATTGTGCAAACAACTGCCCTTACAAGGTGAGAAGATTCAATTGGTTCAACTATCCTTCTTACAAAAAGTTTACAGAAATCAATCCAGCTCAAGATGATTTGGGAAGAATGGTATTAAATCCAGACGTGACTGTTAGAACGAGAGGAGTGATGGAAAAATGTTCCATGTGCGTTCAAAATATACAAGCTGGAAAGCTAGCGGCTAAAAAAGATGGAAGACCAATTGTGGATGGAGATGTAAGTTCTGCTTGCAGTGATTCTTGCCCAGCTGATGCGATTACATTCGGTGACTGGAATGATATAGATTCGAATATTAGAAAGAGCTCTGAGGACAAAAGGTCCTATCAAGCGCTGGAGGAAGTAGGTGTGAAGCCTAACGTATGGTATAAAGTAAAGGTTCGTAATGAAGAAAACGACTTGCTCGCAAAGTTGCAAGAAGAGAAAGAAGTACATCACGAATCAAATCACAAACAACACTAAGATATAGCTATGCAAAAGGAAGCTGCAATAAGAGAACCCCTCATACTTGGTCACAAGTCATACCACGACATCACAGAGGATGTTTGTCGACCAATAGAAGATAAAGCACCTAAAATGTGGTACATCCTTTTTGGTGTAGCATTGGTTATCGGCCTTTACGGTGTAGGATGCATTTTGTATCTATTAGGCACAGGAGTTGGTGTTTGGGGGCTTAACAAGACCATTGGTTGGGCTTGGGACATTACCAATTTTGTTTGGTGGGTTGGAATTGGTCACGCTGGAACACTTATATCTGCGGTTTTACTTCTCTTTAGGCAGAAGTGGAGAATGGCCATTAATAGGTCTGCGGAAGCAATGACTATTTTTGCTGTATTTATGGCAGGGTTATTCCCGCTAATACACATGGGGCGTTTATGGGTTGGATATTGGGTGTTTCCTTTACCAAATCAGTTTGGTTCTTTGTGGGTAAACTTTAATTCGCCTCTTCTTTGGGATGTTTTTGCGATTTCTACCTATTTATCTGTTTCCGTAGTGTTTTGGTATATTGGATTGATTCCTGATTTTGCAACGATTCGAGATCGAGCACGAAAACCTGTCTCCAAGAAGATGTATTCAATACTTGCTTTTGGATGGTCTGGTAGGGCAAAACATTGGAATCGTTTTGAGCTCGTTTCATTGGTGCTTGCTGGCTTAGCAACGCCACTTGTATTCTCTGTTCACTCGATTGTATCATTTGACTTCGCAACTTCTATTGTTCCGGGTTGGCATACGACAATTTTTCCACCCTATTTTGTAGCAGGAGCTGTATTCTCTGGATTTGCGATGGTTCAGACCTTGCTTTTGATTATGCGGAAAGCAATGAATCTAGAGGCCTATATTCATACAAAGCACGTTGAATACATGAACATTGTAATTATGGTTACAGGTTCTATTGTAGGTACTGCCTACATAACAGAGCTATTTATTTCATGGTACTCAGGAGTTGAATACGAAGCATATGCTTTTCTCAATAGAGCTACTGGTCCTTATTGGTGGGCCTACGCCGCAATGATGACCTGTAATGTGGTGTCCCCACAATTGATGTGGTTCCGAAAATTAAGAAGAAGCTTGTTGTTTACTTTTTTCATTTCAATTGTTGTAAATATCGGGATGTGGTTTGAGCGTTATGTCATTATTGTAACGTCTATACATAGAGATTATCTTCCATCGTCTTGGAGCATGCATTATCCTAGTCCTATTGATATCGGTGTGTATATCGGTACCATTGGCTTATTCTTTGTCTTCTTTTTGTTGTTTGCAAGAGTCTTTCCAGTATTGGCTTTGAATGAAGTAAAATCAATATTGAAAGGTTCAGGACAGTCCTATAAAGAATCACCTGATTATTATAAAAATCATTAAGAAAGAGAACTATGTCTGAAAAAGTAATATATGTAATGTATGATGACGACGGAGTGCTGAAAGACGGCGCGAAAAAACTCGTCTCAAAAGGTGTTAAAATCTCGGATACATTTTCGCCGTTTCCTATTCACGGCATAGACCCAATTATAGGTATTAAAAATACGCGTTTGGGGATTATGGCTTTTTTATATGGTCTTACTGGTCTCACGCTAGCTACAATCGGAATGCGTTTTTTTATGATTGTCGATTGGCCAATGAACATTGGTGGTAAACCTAGCTTCTCGTATTTAGAAAACATTTTATCTTTTGTACCGATTTCATTTGAGTTTACTGTTATGTGCGCAGCGCATGGAATGGCAATTACTTACCTATTGAAGAACAAGACACTTCCTGGGATGCCTGCACAAAATCCAGACCCTAGAACCACAGATGATAAGTTCGTTATGGAAATTCGAACTGCCGAAAATTCAATGGATGAAAAAGACTTGGATAAATTAATCAAGGATACAGGTTTTATTGAGATTGATAAAAAGACTATTTAAGTATTATTTGAAAAGCTTTGAAAATGAATAAGAAATTTAATTTAAATATGGGCCTATCCTTCCTAATGTTATTAGCATTGATGGTATCGTGTTCTTCAAACCCAGATAGTGCGGGAACAGAGTATATGCCTGATATGTATAGGTCTCCAGCGATTGAAACATATGTCGATTATGGTGAAATAAGAGGTCGTGAGAATAAGGAAATTAAAACCAAGCTATCTGCTCGTCAAACACCGAAATATACCGTGCCTTATTATGGAACGGAAGGGAGCGAAGTTCAAATGATGCTTCCCAATAAAAGGAAAGCTGGTGTCGCTTGGAGAGAAAGCCATGGTCTATTCGGTTGGGATTTAAATGCGGAAAGTGCTTATGATAAAGCTAGGTTAGATACAGTGAATCCTTTGACTATGACACCTGAGAATGCAGAAACAATCTTGAAGAATGGTGAGAAGCTCTACACCTCGATGTGTGCACATTGTCATGGCGAGAAGGGTGACGGTAATGGAACTATGATTCAAAGTGGCGCCTATGGAGATTTGGGTGTCGTTCCTGCCTACAAGGATTTAGATACTTTGTCTGAGGGTAAAATTTACTATAGTATATATTATGGTAAGGGATATATGGGCGCACATGGATCTTTGCTTAATAAAAAAGAAATATGGACACTTGTTCACTACGTTCGACAATTTCAACGCGATGGATATGGAAAGTTTGAGGATGTGGCTGAGGTAGAAAGCGCGGAGAAATCTGCTGAATAGAAGCAATAAAATTTAGATAAATGGAATTTCAAATAACACAAAAAGCCAAAAGAAATATATACCTCTTGTTAGGTACTGGTCTTTTATTGACTCTTATTGGCGTGCTCACGGGTATGGATAGTAATCACTTCTCCACCCGTCTATTAACGAATGGGTTAATAGATACTTTTTTCTTTTTTGCAATGGGTCTAGGAGCGCTTTTCTTTTTAGCACTGGCTTATGCTACAGAAACTGGATGGTATGCGTCAGTGAAGAGAATAATTGAGGCTGTAGCCGGATACTTGCCTTACGGAATGGGTTTGATGGGACTTGTTCTATTGATCATCACATTCATGGATGGTGCTCATGTTTATCAATGGATGGATCCAGATGTAGTAGCGCATGATGAAATTATTCAGGGTAAAACGGCATATTTAAATCCGGTATTCTTTTGGATCAGAACAATCGTCTATTTCGCATGTTATTTAATTTTCTTACGAGGGTTTAAAAGGCGCTCACTTGAGGAGGATAAAATAGGAGGTACAGACCTTCACTTTATGAATTATAAGAAAGGAGCATTGTTTTTGGTATTCTTTGCAGTTTTCAGTTCTACATCTTCATGGGACTGGTTGATGTCTATTGATGTTCACTGGTTTTCTACGCTATTTGGATGGTACACTTTTGCAGGTATGTGGTGTACTACGATGGTCGTGTTGATTATGGTCACTTTATACCTTAAAAAGTTGGGTTATTTAGAAAAAGTAAACGACAACCATATTCATGACCTTGGAAAATGGGCTTTTGCAACCTCATTTTTATGGTCTTATCTCTGGTTTTCCCAATTCATGCTTATTTGGTATGCCAATATTGGTGAGGAGGTAACTTATTTTCAAATGAGAATAGACAATTACAAGTTGCTTTATTTTGGAATGTTTATTATCAACTTTGCATTTCCAATGCTCATTTTAATGTCACGAGATGCCAAAAGACATGCCGGTATTCTAACGTTCATTGGACTGATTATTATCGGAGGTCATTGGGTTGATGTATATATTATGGTTACTGCTGGATCACTTGGACCTACTGCTCATATTGGATTATTAGAAATCGGAATGGCTTTGACTGCCCTAAGCATTTTTATATTAGTTATTCTGAAAAATTTAACAAAAGCTCCTTTGACCCCGGTCAACCATCCCTTTTTGGATGAGAGTATACATCATGAAATTTAACCTAACAAGTCGATAGATAAAATGGAAAAAATAATTATTCTTATTGTCCTTATAACTGGAGTTATCGCTATTGCTCAGCTTGTAAGAGTATACGAGTTAACATACAAACTCAAGAATCGTGGCGAACATGAAATACCAAACAGAGACAACAATTTAAATGCCAAGTTGATGCTGGGTTTTATGCTGTTTCAATTTATTGGCTTCATATATTTAATGTTGAAATACGGTTGGACTGGCCGAGGAGAACCTGCATCTATTCAAGGTGTAGAAACAGATTGGCTATTGAATGTAAATTTTGTTATAATTATTGCGGTATTCTTCATAACAAACTTCTTGCTCTTTTACTTTTCTTACAAGTATGTTAGAAAGCCCGGCGTAAAAGCAACGTATTATTCACACAACAATAAACTAGAGATGATCTGGACGATTGTTCCAGCAATTGTCCTTGCTGTCATCATTATTCTAGGTTTAAAATCGTGGTCTGAATTAACAGCTGACGCATCCAAAAAAGCTGAGAAGGTTGAACTTTTTGCTTATCAGTTTGCATGGATTGCAAGATATGGTGGTGAAGACAATACGTTAGGGAAGTTCGATTATAAGTTGACCAACGGTAATAATGAACTTGCCTTGATGACTGAAAGTACGATTGATTCATCTGTTCAAGAAATGGGTAAATCAATTGAAAATGTTGAACTAAAATTGAAGCGCATAAACTTTGATTATTTGTCCTCAGAATATAGAGGGTTAATGGCTGCTTCGGATTACAAGTCCGATGTTGATGCCTTGGTTTCAGAAATAGCTGCATCCGAATTTAATCTTGTCAATGCAGAGGAAAAGTTAAAACACCTTTATGGCAAATATACTGGTGCACATGGACATATTAATGTTACATTAAATGAGCCAAATGCAGAAACCCAATCAATCATTGGTGATTTGGAGAAGGAACTTTCGATTAAAGAAAGATTGTATCGAAGCTTGGTTCAAATGAAACAAAATCATAATCCTGATTTTGATAAGCTTGCACTAAATGATATTATTCAAAAAGACACCCTATACCTTTGTAAAGGCCGAGAATATGATTTTTCTTTTAGAGCAAAAGATGTAATTCACTCTGCTTATTTTCCACATTTTCGGGCACAAATGAACGTTGTACCTGGAATGCCGACTCGATTTAAATTTACTCCAATACTAACTACGCAGGAAATGCGGGAGTCCAAGAATGATGAGAAATTTAATTTCGTTTTAATGTGTAATAAAATTTGTGGAGGCGCACATTATAAAATGAAAATGATTGTAGTTGTTTATCCTGAAGCCGAATACGAGGCGTGGATGAATGAAAAGAAAAATGCAACTTTTAAGGATCAATATTTCCCATCAGAAGAGGCAGAAGAAAAAGTATCTAAATAAGAAATTAAAACTAAAAAAAACCTACTATGTCATCAGTAGCACACGACGAACACCATCACGAAGAGCACTTTGTATCAAAGTATATCTTTAGTCAAGATCATAAAATGATTGGTAAGCAGTTTTTAATGACTGCGGTATTCATGGGACTTGTCGCCATGATGCTTTCAATATTGTTTAGAATTCAATTGGCATGGCCAGGAGAAGAATCAACAATATTAAACTTGTTCCTTGGTGATGCATGGGCGCCAAATGGAATCATGAAAGAGGACATGTACCTTGGTTTGGTAACACTCCATGGAACAATCATGGTCTTCTTCCTTCTTACAGGTGGTTTATCGGGAACCTTTTCGAATATTCTTATTCCACTTCAATTAGGGGCAAGGGATATGGCCTCTGGATTTTTAAATATGCTTTCTTATTGGTTCTTTTTTATATCTTCTTTATTGATGTTCGCATCGTTATTTGTGCATGAAGGAGCCGTCTTTGGCCTACAACTTGGTGACCCCACAACTTCACTTCCGGGTGTTTGGGATGGATCCGGACCGGCGATGGCTGGGTGGACCATTTACCCTCCTCTATCAGCTTTGCCTCAGTCTGTTTCTGGTTCCGGTTTAGGGATGACATTGTGGTTGTTTTCAATGACTATATTTATTGCATCTTCTTTGATTGGTTCGCTAAACTACATTGTAACGGTGTTGAACCTTAGAACAAAAGGGATGACAATGACTAGAATGCCTTTGACGATTTGGGCATTTTTTGTGACAGCTATTTTAGGTGTGTTATCATTCCCTGTTTTGCTATCTGCTGCTTTACTGCTTATGATGGACCGGATGGCCGGAACAAGTTTCTATCTTTCAGATATCATTGTAGGATCAGAGATGCTTGCTAATCATGGTGGTTCACCAATTCTTTATCAGCATTTATTTTGGTTTCTTGGTCACCCAGAGGTTTATATCGTACTGCTTCCTGCCCTTGGACTATCCTCTGAGATTATCGCAACAAATTCAAGAAAACCAATTTTCGGTTATAAAGCAATGATTGGTTCTATTTTAGCCATTGGATTTTTATCCTTTATTGTATGGGGGCATCACATGTTTATTACTGGAATGAATCCGTTTTTGGGATCTGTATTTGTATTTACAACATTGCTCATTGCGATTCCTTCAGCTGTAAAGGTTTTCAATTACCTTACAACGTTATGGAAAGGATCACTGGTTCTAACGCCTGCAATGATGTTTGCTATTGGTTTGGTTTCTACATTTATAACAGGTGGTGTTACGGGTATTATTTTAGCGGATTCAGCTTTAGATATTGCGATCCATGATACTTACTTTGTTGTAGCTCACTTCCACATAGTAATGGGAATGTCTGCAGTCTTTGGAATGTTTGGTGGTGTGTATCATTGGTTCCCTAAAATGTTTGGTAAAATGATGAATACCCGACTTGGTTATGTTCATTTTTGGATTACGATTATTGGTGCTTACGGTGTGTTTTTCCCAATGCATTTTGTTGGATTGGCAGGTGCGCCGAGGAGATATTATAATTACTCGGTTTATGAAGAGTTCGATCAGGGAGCTTTGGATATGATGATGGATCTGAATGTCATTGTTACCTTCTTCGCCATTTTTGCAGCTTTAGGTCAAGCCTTATTCGTATTCAACTTCTTTTACAGTATTTATAGAGGTCCTAAAGCACCTCAAAATCCTTGGAGATCAACGACCCTAGAATGGACTACGCCTGTGGAACATATTCACGGAAATTGGCCTGGAAATTTACCGACGGTTCATAGATGGCCTTATGATTATTCTAAGCCAGGAGCCAAGGAAGATTTTATTATGCAGACTGAACCTCTAGCAAAGGGAGAGGAAGAGCATTAAGCTTACTTTTCTTGATTTTTTAATTCAGCATCAACTTTTTCAAGTTCTTTATAAAAGTCCTCACCGTACGCGCGCGTCAAAGGTTCTTTGAGGAACTTGTATACAGGTAATTTGAGTGATGCGCCTAGGTCGCATGCTGGGCTACATATATTCCAGCGCTCATAATTCAAAGCTGTAAACTCATTAAAGTCCTTTGTTCGAATGGGATATAAATGACAGGATATTGGCTTGTTGAATGAAATCGCTCCTTCCTTAAAGGCACTTTCAATAGAACACATTGCGTGATTGTTTTTCTTATTGAAATAAACAAAAACGCATTCTTTCTTATTGACGAGCTGCGTTGCTGGCAAGTCTTCTTCGTCTTCATAGAAGAAACCGTTCTTTTCTATTGTGTCAATTCCTTTTTGATTCATGAAGGGCTTGATTTTATCAAGGTTGTTTTCTATCAAGACACGCTCTGATTCTTTAAGTGGGGCTCCTCCGTCCCCCTCTACGCAGCATGCACCTTTGCATTTTGAGAGATCACATACGAACTCCTCTGAAAAGACCTCAGTTGATATTATTTTATCATTAATTTCTACCAGCATAATTATAAATGTAATGGTTATTCCTTTTTTATTAAGTGAAATGTTATATCTTTGTATTCACAAATATGAGGTTTATACAAAGAGGGGACGAAAGTCCCCTCTTTTTTTAAGCAAGATTGACATGATTTCAAAAGAGCGAATAACGGCGTTAATCGATGAACGGATTCAAGAACTAAACAAGAATCTGTATGTGGTCGATATGACTATATCATCAAGTAATGTAATCCGCGTTGAACTGGATAGAGTTGATGGGTATGTTGCTGTTGAAGATTGTATGTCGGTCTCTAGAAACATTGAACATAATTTAGACAGGGATGCAGCTGATTTTGAATTACATGTTTCTTCTGCAGGATTAGACAAACCATTTCGCCATGAGAACCAATATGTTAAAAATATTGGCAAAAGGGTCAAGGTAAAGCTAAACGACTCCTCGAAAATTGAGGGAGAACTGATTTCTTTTGATCCTGAGGAAATTCAGCTCAAGGACCGAATTAAGAAAAAAGTGGAAGGTCGAAAGAAGAAGGAGTGGGTAGAGGAAGTCTACAATATAAAGATGAAAGAAATAAAAGAAACAAAAATTATTATATCATTTAAATAATAGAATATGAATAGTATTGAATTGGTAGATTCGTTTTCAGAATTTAAGGAGCTAAAAAACATTGATAAGCAAACGATGCAGCACGTCCTCGAAGATGTTTTTAGAGCGATGTTTAAGCGAAAGTTCAACACCGATGAGCACATCGATATCATTGTGAACATAGACAAGGGAGATGTTCAGATATTTTTAAATAAAGAAATTGTAGATGACGGTGAGGTTGAAGATCCAAATACAGAAATTGCTTATTCTGATGCGATTAAAATCGAGCCAGATTTCGAAATAGGCGAGGAGGTAACAGAAGAATTTAGATTCGCAGATTTTGGAAGGCGAAATGTACTGTCATTAAGACAAAACCTTATCTCTCGTATTTTAGAATTAGAGAAAGATCATATTTATAAGAAGTATAAGGAGCGTGTGGGTGAAATTATGACAGGTGAAGTTTACCAAGTATGGAAAAAAGAAATTCTTGTCATGGATGACGATGGCAATGAGCTTATTCTGCCAAAGTCTGAACAAATTCCTTCGGACTTCTTCAAAAAAGGAGAATCCGTTAGGGCTGTCGTTTCTAAAGTGGATATGCGCAACAGCACACCAGTAATTATCCTTTCCAGAACAGCACCTGAGTTTTTAGAGCGCCTGTTTGAGTTAGAGGTTCCTGAAGTATTTGATGGATTGATTACAATTAAGAATATTGTGAGAGAACCAGGTGAAAGAGCCAAGGTGGCTGTTGAGTCTTATGACGATCGAATTGATCCAGTAGGGGCATGCGTTGGAATGAAAGGTTCCAGAATTCATGGAATTGTGCGTGAGCTTCGAAATGAAAACATTGATGTCATAAACTTTACAACCAATAATCAACTTTTGATTCAAAGGGCTCTGTCTCCAGCAAAGATAACTTCTATCGAAATAGTTGAAGAGGAAGGCCGCGTTAAAGTATTCTTAAAGCCGGACCAGGTCTCTTTAGCAATTGGTAGAGGGGGTAACAATATTAAATTAGCAGGTAGGTTGTGCGGCTATGAAATTGATGTCTATAGAGATGGGGAAGTAGATATTGAAGATGTTGATTTAGAAGAATTTGCGGATGAAATTGATAGCTGGATCATTGATGAGTTGAAGGCTATTGGATGCGATACAGCGAAGTCTGTTTTGGAGATTAGTGTTGAAGACATGGTACAAAGAACAGATCTCGAAAAAGAGACCATTGAGGAAGTATTTCGTATATTGAATGCGGAATTTGAATAAATTTGGAAATCGATTGTAAATCGAAAATAAATTATGGCAGGAAGACCGATTAGATTAGGTAAGGCAGCGGGAGAGCTCAACGTGGGTTTGCCAACTATTGTAGAATTTCTTAGTTCTAAGGGAATTACTATTGACACAAATCCGAATACCAAGCTTGACAAAGAACACTACGAAATGTTGTGTGACGAATTTGCGGCTGACCAAGATCTTAAAGAAAAATCTAAGGGTGTTTTGACAAACCGTGAAAAAAGAGAATCTCTGTCTATTGAAGACACTAAAAAAGAGGAAGCTCCAGTTGTCAAAGAGGAGCCTCAGCTCAATGTTGAAGAAATCAAACGGAAGGTTGCTGAGGAAGAAGCTCCAGAAAAGCCAGATGCCGGACTAAAGGTGGTCGGAAACATTGATTTAAATGCATTAAAGCCGAAGAAAAAGGCTGAAGCAAAAACGACTGAAAATTCTACTGATGCGCCTGTTGATGCGCCCAAGAAGGAAACCCCAAAGGCTGAAGAAGCGGATGCAGCACCTGAAAAGGAAGTGGAAGTTCAGAAAGAAGAAGAAGCACCTGCGAAAAAAGAGGAGATTGAGACCATAAAAATAGAGCGTAAAAAAATCACGGGCCCTACTGTTTTAGGTAAAATTGAGTTGCCTGTTGAAAAGCCAAAAAGCTCGGGTAATTCTAAGGCTGATAATGCCAATAAAAGAAAGAGGAAGAGGATTAAGAAAGTAGAAACACCTGCACCCAGTGTAAAAGGGGGTAATTCTAAAATCCAATCCAACAAACCTCAAAAAGCTGAAATTTCTGAAAAAGATATTCAGAAAGAAATTAAAGATACGCTTGCCAGACTTTCAAATAAGGGCGGTAAGTCGAAAGCTTCAAAGAATAGAAGACAAAAAAGAGAAAGTGTTGCACAGCGCCGTCAAGAAGAAATGGAGGCAGCTGAGCTTCAAGAGAAAATATTAAAGCTTACTGAATTCGTAACAGTTTCTGAACTTGCTGTAATGATGAATATTCAGCCGACTCAGGTTATTTCAGTTTGTATGTCATTGGGTATTTTTGCATCAATCAACCAGAGGTTGGATGCCGAAACAATTCAAATCGTGGCAGATGAATTTGGATACGAAACACAATTTGTAAGTGCAGAGGTTCAAGAATCAATTCCTACTGTTGAAGACAGTGAAGAGGATCTTATCGATAGACCACCTATTATCACTGTGATGGGTCATGTTGATCACGGTAAGACGTCTTTATTGGATAGAATTCGTGATGCGAATGTCACAGAAGGAGAAGCAGGAGGAATTACACAGCACATCGGCGCGTACTCACTTGTGTTAAAAGATGGTCGTAAAATGACCTTTTTAGATACACCGGGTCATGAGGCCTTTACAGCGATGCGTGCAAGGGGGGCTCAGGTAACTGATGTTGCGATTATCATTGTTGCAGCTGATGATGATGTTATGCCTCAAACGAAAGAAGCAATTTCCCATGCACAGGCTGCTAGTGTCCCAATGATTTTTGCCATTAATAAAATTGATAAGCCTGGAGCAAGTCCAGATAAAATACGTGAACAGCTTTCAGCTATGAATATTTTGGTTGAGGATTGGGGAGGAACGTATCAGTGTCAAGAAATTTCTGCTAAGCAGAACTTAAATATTGAAGAGCTTCTTGAAAAAGTATTGTTAGAGGCGGAAATGTTAAACCTCAAAGCCAATCCTGCTAAACCAGCATTAGGAACTGTGATTGAGGCCTCTTTGGATAAGGGTAAGGGTTATATTACCAATATGCTTGTTCAAGCGGGTACTTTGAAGATCGGAGATGTTTTATTGGTTGGAAGGCACCATGGTAGGGTTCGAGCAATGCATGACGAAAAAGGTATTGCAATGAAAGAAGCAGGTCCATCTCAAGCCATATCTGTTTTGGGAATAAATGGAGCGCCAAGTGCGGGTGATAATTTTAATGTCATGCTGGACGAAAAAGAAGCAAAATCTATTGCTACGAAAAGAGAACAGCTATACCGTGAACAGGGTCTTCGAACGACTAAGCATATTACCTTAGATGAAATTGGAAGACGATTGGCCATTGGAGACTTTAAAGAGTTAAACCTTATTATCAAAGGAGATGTTGATGGTTCTATCGAGGCACTTTCGGATGCCTTATTGAATTTATCTACTCAAGAAATCCAAGTAAATATTATACACAAAGGAGTTGGTGCTATATCTGAGGCAGACGTCAACTTAGCCTCCGCCTCTGATGCGATCATACTTGGTTTCCAAGTAAGACCTACGATGGGGGCAAGAAAACTTGCTGAAAACGAGCAAATAGATATTAGACTTTATTCTATTATATATAAAGCAATTGAAGAAATTAAGGCAGCCATGGAAGGAATGCTTTCTCCGGATATTGAGGAGAAAATTGTTGGTTCAGCTGAGATCAGAGAAACGTTTGATATTACGAAAGTAGGTACCATCGCTGGTTGTTTTGTCCTAGAAGGGATTATAAAACGAAACTCTATGATTAGAATTATTCGTGATGGGATTGTTGTTCACTCCGGAGAGCTTGGTTCCTTGAAACGTTTCAAAGACGATGTTAAAGAAGTCAAGAACAACTACGAATGTGGTTTGAATATTGATAAATATAATGATATTGAGGTTGGCGATATCGTGGAGGCTTATGAGGAAGTTGAGGTAGCTAGAAAGCTCTAGTTGAGACTTTTTTAAGGGTATTAGGCTGCGTTTTATTCACTACATTTGTTTGTAATTAAAAGTTAAGTATATGTTTTATTTAGGTGCTGTAGGTGGTCCACAAATTTTAATTATCGTTTTGGTAATCGTTGTATTATTTTTTGGTGGAAAAAAAATTCCTGAATTAATGAAAGGACTCGGTAAAGGAGTCAACGAATTCAAAAATGCTTCCAAAGGAGATCAAGCTTCAAGCGAAGCAGAATCAGAAGACGAAAAAGAGTCAAAGTAAGTTTTCATGTTTAGGACGATTGCGGATATAAAACAGGCCATTAAATCTGGTACTTCAGCAGCGTCGATTGTTGAAGAAAGCCTTTCTAAAATAGCCGAATGTAATGACCTCAATGCGTTTGTAGAGGTTTTTTCAGATTCTGCCCGCGAGGCGGCTCATATCATTGATGAAAAAATCAAAAATGGAACAGCAGGAAAGCTCGCGGGAGTTATATTGGGGATTAAAGACAATATATGCTATCAAGGACATAAGGTTTCTGCCGCTTCTAAAATCTTAGACAATTTCGAATCGTTGTTTACCGCGACTGTTTTACAAAAACTCATAAATGAAGATGCAATTGTTATCGGTAGACTGAATTGTGATGAATTTGCTATGGGTGGTACAAGTGAAACTTCTTTTTATGGCCCAGTAAAAAACAATATAAATCCTGAATTTGTTCCGGGTGGTTCTTCCGGTGGTTCTGCAGTTGCAGTATCTGCTGGAATGTGCACGGTATCCTTGGGAAGTGATACGGGAGGTTCTGTCCGGCAACCTGCATCTTGGACCAATACCTTCGGTTTAAAACCTTCCTATGGAAGATTGAGCCGCTATGGCTTAATTGCCTATGGTTCCTCGTTTGATCAGATAGGGATTTTCGCAAATGATTTAAGCGATGTTAAGCTAATTTTTGACTTAACCCAGGGAAAAGATCCAATGGACTCAACATCTATAACGGAAGATCCGTTGCCTTACGATGAAAATAGACCATTGCGTATCGGTTTCCTGACTGAATATATGAACCATGAAGGTCTTGACCCAGAAATAAAAAAGAAAGTCAATCATTTAAAGGAGTATTTGCAAAAGGAGAATGTAGAGGTTCATGATTTTAGCTTTCCTTATCTCGATCATTTAGTGCCGACCTATTATGTTTTAACTACAGCTGAGGCATCTTCTAATTTATCTCGTTTTGATGGGGTTCATTATGGCTTCAGAAGTGAATCATCAAAGGGTGTGGATGAGACATACAAAAACTCACGTTCAGAAGGCTTTGGTACAGAAGTTAAAAGAAGAATAATGACAGGAACTTTTGTGCTGTCTCACGGTTATTATGATGCCTACTACACGAAGGCACAAAAAGTTCGACGTTTGGCAAAGCAAGCAACCAATGCTATTTTCGAAGAGGTAGATGTTTTGGTAATGCCAACAACAGCCTCTACTGCTTTTGAGCTGGGCTCTATTTCAGACCCGGTACAATTGTATCTTCAAGATATATTCACAGTCCATGCAAACATTACAGGACACCCGGCAATAAGTATTCCTTTTGGTGAGCACACAAACGGCATGCCTTTTGGACTGCAGCTCATGTCAGCTTGTAACGAAGAGGAAAAGCTTATTTATTATTCAGAGGCAATCAAGAAATATTTTACGTAATGAACATAAGGGTATTCATCTATTTTTTAGCGATCGCTTTTTCGAGCTTTTCTCAACCAACCAATCCTCCAAAAATAGGAGACTCATTGCACAAGGACCCATTTTTGAATACCGTTGAACAAAGCTTAAATGCATTTTATGTAGAATATGAGGCAAAAGAAAATGTCGACTCTATAAGACAATCACTTGAATACCTTCCGACAGATCTTCCTGTATACGCTGATGAAGTTTATTGCGAGAGATTGGATGAAATGAATGAAATTAGCCCTTTTCATTTGGATTGTAATCCAAGTACTTTAAGTACAATCAAGTATTTTCTTCAAAAAAGGCGCGGTTTCATCAAAGTTGTATTGGGTCGTTCTCCTTTGTTCTTCGATATGTTTGAGTCCAAACTATCCGCCTATGGTTTGCCTATTGAGCTTAAATACCTTTCGGTTATTGAAAGTGGTTTAAGACCGAATGTTAAATCGCGCGTCGGCGCCCTAGGATTATGGCAATTCATGTACCGAACGGGGCTTTATTTTGGGCTCAAGGAAAATTCTTACGTAGACGAAAGAATGGATCCAGAAAAAGCAACGGATGCTGCATGCAGATATTTGAAAAAACTATTTGGCATCTATGGTGATTGGAATTTAGCACTCGCGGCATATAATGCTGGTCCAGGAAATGTCAATAAAGCAATACGGAGATCAGGAAATAAAAAAACGTATTGGGAGGTCAGGCCATATCTCCCTCAGGAAACAAGGGGTTATGTGCCAAATTTTATTGCGGCGGCGTATTTAATGACCTATCACAAGGAACACAATATTTTTCCTGTAAAATTCAATTTACACAATGTCGAAACGGATACTTTATGCTTTAAGTCTTCTATTCATATGGGAACAATTTCAAAAGTAATTGATTGGCCTCTCGAAGAAATAAAAGAGCTCAATCCGGTTTACAAAACAACCTACATTCCCAAGGCGAACCCACCCTATTGCCTAACTGGACCCTATAAGAAAATAAGTTTGATAGCAGGTTTAGAGGACTCATTAATGGCCCTAGAGCACTCCATATTTGGAACAGATGAGGTGCAAGTAAAACAGATTTTTGTACAAGACTCCGCGTCGGGAGATACCATTCAAAAAACATTAAATATTTATTATCACAAGGTGCAATCGGGAGATGTCTTGAAATCAGTAGCGGCTTATTATGGCGTGAGCTCTGATGCAATCATGAATTGGAATGGTTTAAAAACTTCTAATATTTATATTGGTCAGCACTTGCGTATCGAAACAGAGAAAAAAATAACGGCACCAAAGCCGAAACCAAAGCCGGTAGTAAGTCCTACAACACGAAAATATTATACTGTAAGGAGTGGAGATACTTTTGGTCATATTGCTGAAAAGTACCGAATGTCTCAGTCAAGGCTAAAGCGATTGAACCCTAGGGTCAATATCAACCGGATTTCAATAGGACAAAAAATAAGAATCCGATAATATGAAAGCCTTTAGTTTTCTTTGTGGTTTGCTCATTTTAGCTGGTCTATCGGGTTGCAATGATAAAAACATTGCAGGGCTAAATGTTACGGGTAAGGTCGGAGAAATTTTGGTGGTTTGCGATGATGCGATTTGGCAGGCACCATTAACCAATGAGCTTGATACGGCATTAACGCAGTTTATTATGCCTTATTGGCCTGATGTTCCAACATTTGAATTAGTACATAGAAATTCAAAAACTTTTGAGGGAGCAATCAAAAGACATCGCAATATTCTTTTTTTGACCATAGATAATGGCCATAAAGCGTCAGGAGCATCGATTGTTTCCAGGAAAGATGT
>MDTB01030674.1_pt1 | contig 31715 bp, 27 predicted proteins | sample 811161 | NCBI WGS metagenome assembly MDTB01 (sample SAMN05326650, study PRJNA326480) | marine metagenome | isolation source: seawater | place: Mediterranean Sea | collected 2009 | reverse complement strand
TTTTTTTACTAACATAAAAAAACAAGTTCATAAAAGATTTAAAAATCCAAAATTAAGATCAATCCTAGAATTCCCTGTATTGTTTCTTGGTGCTGAATCATCAAATACTCCCGCGTTTTATAATTTCATGAATTATGCAGATTTTGGACTAGGAACTTGGCAACCTAATAATGGATTTTATGATGTTGTAAAAGCTATGATTAAAATCGGCGAATCTTTAGGAGTTAGGTATCATAATAACTCCAATGTTACTCAAATAATAACAAAAAAAAAATCTGCAGTAGGACTTATGATAAATGATAAAATAGTGAATAGTCAATATATTTTATCTGGAGCAGATTATAATCATACTGAAACATTATTACCTAAATCTCAAAGACAATATTCAAAAAAATATTGGTCAAGTAAAATCTTTGCTCCATCATCACTTTTATTTTATTTGGGTTTTGATAAAAAGCTCCAAAACTTAGCTCACCATAATTTATTTTTTGATACAGATTTCGATTTACACTCAAAAGAAATTTATAAAGATCCTAAGTGGCCTTCAAAACCATTATTTTATGCAAATTTCACTTCGATGACTAATAGTCACACCGCTCCTGAGGGATGTGAAAATGGTTTTATATTGGTTCCAATAGCACCTGGGCTTGAAGATACTGAAGACTTAAGGGAAAAGTATTATAACATAATTATTAATAGAATTGAAAGAATAACTAAGCAAAAGATTAAAAAAAATATTATTTATAAAAAGTCGTTTTGCGTTAATGACTTTATAAGCGAATACAATTCTTATAAGGGTAATGCATATGGTTTGGCAAATACTTTACTGCAAACCTCATTTTTGAGACCTAAATTAAAAAGTTCTAAAGTGAAAAATTTATTTTTTTCCGGGCAATTAAGCGTTCCTGGACCAGGGGTCCCTCCTAGTATTGTTTCTGGAAAATTAGTTGCAGAATTAATTGAAAAAACTAATCCTTAGGATTTAAAACCCACCAAATAAATTCAAATTCACTATCTCTTACAGCAATTACAGAGTCTAACATTTCTGTACTCTCAACTAAAGATTTTTTATAAAGTTGTAGTTGATCTTTAATACTATACTCCCATAAATCAAGTCTCTTGTAAAGGTTGTATTTTATAAATTTATCATTTTGAATATATTTTCTGTTTTCTATCCAAAATTCATTATAATCAACATCCACCCATGGCAAATCATAAACCCATTTATTAGCAATTCGATCTACAAATTGTCTTACATATCGCTCTTCAGATACTCCAGTATTCTCAATTAGATATCTCAGTTCAGTTCCGTCATAAATTTCAGTCATCTTTAAACCTACTTCTTTTGGCATTAGTCGAAATGTACCATCCAATTTTATGGCATCAAAATTTACTCGTGGAGGATTAAATGGATCTCTATTTACATACATACCCATTGGTGCAAAATAAAATTTTCCGCCTTCCTCTTCTTCATCTTCTTGATAATCAAGGAAAACACTATCATTATCTACCTCCCATTTGTCATATTGTTTTTGATACAATTCTGTTACCCAATTTACTTGCTCAATGTAAACATCTGTATAAGCTATCATTTTATCAATCTCTTCTCTTAAGTTTTGAAGATTTTCTATCCCATCCTCTCGATTATCAGAATCCCCACCCTGCTGCTCAATTCCAAAGGATACAGTTACACCAAAAACCAAAATGATAAACTCGACAATTGACTTTTTTAATCGGTCCCAAAAATCTCTAATATCAAAACGATCACCAAGAGTAATTAATCTCAAAAACCAATTAAGCTTTTCTTTTTTGACTCCAGCAGATTTATCTGCATTGGCATATTCTTCTCTTGAAATAAATCCATCTTTATTCGAATCTATTTTATCAAAATCATCTTTTTTAGCCATTGTTCAAATTTGTAAAAAATGAGATATTTTTTAGTAAAAGTAAAAAAATGAAATAAAACAGTTTATAAAAACTTAGTATTTCAGTGTTTTAACTCTTTTCTGTAAAAGGGATTGATGGGTCAAAAATTTCACAAATTAATTTAATTAATTCTTTTTCAAAATAAGAAAAAACTCCCCCTTCTATTTTTAAAATTTTTCTTTTTTGTTTATTCTCTCTTTGTGAAACTGCTAAAAAATTATTTTTAAAAGTCTTTAATGGAATTACTCCAGCAATAATGTTTTCATAATGAAATTCTTTTCTTAATAAATATGCATACAGCATAACCTGAAATAAAGGATTTTTTTTGTGATAAATTCTTAGCTCTTCCCAATTACTGAAAGTTAAGTCTGATTCACTGACACTTCCTGTTTTATAATCAACAAATCTTAAAGTATTATTGTAAATATCAATTCTATCAACAGCTCCTTTAAACATAATTTTTTTGTTCAATTCTTTTATGAAAATATCCTTTGAAAAATCGTATTCTAAGGCTAATATTTTAATTTGATCTCCATTTATAACCTTATGTTTTTCAGCAATTAAAAATCGCTTTAAAACTTCTTTCATAATTCGAAATATCAATGCATTTTTCCCAGTTTTAAACATTTCTTTTTTGTTAGTCTTATTAAGTGATTTCTCCAATGTTTTTGAAAGATTTTTAAGCATATTGTCATATGAATTTGATATCATAATATTAGAAATGTATGGCTGGTATAAAATTTGAAGAACTTCATGCATTAGAGTCCCTTTTTCTAATGCGCTAAGTTGATTATTGATTTGAACTTCAGGACGTACTTTAAGCATCCTTTGTTCATAAAATTTATAAGGACTTCTTATGTATTGTGTAAGAGATGAAGGAGATAAACCCTCGAGACTAATGCGGTCAAGATGATCTAAAATAGATTGAGATTTTTGAATTTTTTTCAGCTCAATATTCAGCTTTGGCATTTCTAACTCTATGTTTCTAATCTTTAAGTCATGTAAAGGTTGTCTAAAGTATTCTAGTTGCATTAAAAATCGACTTCTTTCAGCTGAAAAAAGGCCTTCTGAAGTTGAATTATAAATTAGAAAAATATTTTTTGCCCTCTGTAATAGCCTAAAAAAGTGATAGGCATATAAATGATCTTTTTCGATAAAGGTTTTCATGTCAAACTTTTTTCGGATATCGAATGGAATTATTGAAAAAGGAGTCTTCCCAGATGGTAAAATTCCTTCATTCATATTTGTTATTATTACATTATCAAAGTCTAAAAGTCTAGTTTCTAATAATCCCATTACCTGAATTGAACTCGATTGATCACCTGTAAAATTGAAATTTTCTTGCTGGACTAAAGATTCGAAAACAATTTTTATATCAGTCAGAGAATTTATAAAATTAGATTGCTTCAAACGATTTAAAATAAAATGAAAAATTTTAGCAAAACGAATGCATGAATCTAATTGAAGTAGTTGCCTTTCTTCATTTTCATATTGCTTTTTTAAACTTTTAGTAATTTTAACAAGCTTCTCCATAAGTTCTTTAGGTCCTTTATATGGAGAGAATAATAAAGTCATTATTGAACCTTTAGAACTCAATTCTTCAAAAGTGATATAATTTCTATTAAATTTCTCTAACCAATATTCAATTCTAGGAATAGATGATTTTAAAATTATTCTCCCAGGACCTGATTTAATAAACTCATTAACTTTTTTAATGGGAAATCCATATTTTCCATGACTATATTGCAACTCAAAAAATATTTTGAAAAAGTTATATAAAATAGTCTCTCTGAGGGGATATCCCATAGTAATGTTCCAAGACAAATCGTTTTCAGGTAAAACAGATAATAATGGCTGTAAAAGAGTTTCGTCTCCTAACACAATTGCTGTTGAGCTTTTTGGATTTTCCCTCTGGAGATCAGCTGCAATTTGAACCGCAATTTTGGATTGAATACTATTTTTACCAGCACTAATAATTTCAATTTTTTTAGCCTTTGAAAAAAACTCTTGAAACTCGGGTTTACCATCTTTTCTCAAGAAATTCCATTCCCTAAAATATTGCCGAATAAAATATCCTGCACTGTGATATTCATCTTGAAAAAAAGTTTTATCAATATCCCAAATTATATTTGCTTTTCCTTCAGAAATTAACTCTTTAATAATAGTTTCTTCTGCTTTGGTTAAAGCATTGAAACCAATAAAAAAGTGATGTGGAATTTCTTGTGCTGAGTAAAATGCGAGATTTTCAAGTGCTTCTCTAGATTGTAAACCAGAATAGCCCTTCTGTTTTTTCATCAATGCCGCATAGAGTGCATTATAATACTCGGCCAACTTTTCTTCTCTTTTAATATGATTTTTATTTTCCTCTCCTTTATCAGGTACCCCCCAAAATTCAATTGATTCAATAGCCCTGATAAAGCTAAAAAGCTCCTCTGTGTTTATGAGCTGGTTATCTATTTCATTAAACTCTCGGAGTAGTAATGGTGCCCAGCTAAGAAACTGATTAAAAGATTCTAATTTTTCTTTTGGGGTTAGCTTTTTATATACGTCATAAAAAGAAATTAGTAAATCTATTTTTTGAATTGAAGATATTCCAGAGAGCTCAGCTATAAATTCAGAAATGCTGATTATTTCTGGAGATAAAAATGGCCGATCAATAAATTTTTTTAAAGATGTCTTTAAAAAATTAATAGATCTTATATTAGGAACAATAATCTTTATCTCATCCATTTCAAAATGGGAGGAAAGAATTTTTTTAGCTACATCATCTAAAAAAGTTTGCATATCTAAATTTTAAAAATCAATCAATTTTAATAACTTCAATTTCTAGATTAATATAAACTAGATAAATATCGACATCATCGTATCCCATATCATTTAAAACCAACTCATATTTTTTGATTTGCCCAATATCATCTTTTTTTGGATTACCAGTTTTATAGTCCAACACACTTGTTTTACCATTATTTGAAAAATTTATTCGGTCAGGTCTTAAAGTAGGACCATTTGGAATCAAAAGGTCCTTTTCACACATAACAAGCTCACCTCCATTAAAAAATCTCTTAAGTATAGGATGTTTAACAATTTCCCAAATTTTTTCCTCTACTGAATCTTTATAACTTTCTAAGAGGGTTTCTTCTTTTACAGCATTTTGAATTACTTCTGGTATCAAATCTCTAGTAGTAACTTTTGCTAGAATGTTATGAATTAAAACTCCCCAATCCCTTGCATCACGAATTCTATCTTTACTGTAAAAATCTAAAATAACTCGACTCTCCCAAGATGAGATCAGTGGTAAATTTAGATCCCATTTTTTTGATTTATTATCAATATTATTTAATTTAATTTGTTTTTTTAGAGGTAGAACTCCTCGTTCGTATGGATTTAAATTATCTAATGTTTTCCCTTGAAGCTCAATATAATTTTTAAACCAGTGCGCATAAGTTTTATCTCCAGTATTTACCTCTTGAGTAATTATAAACAATGCCTCAACAGACCTTGTTAGAGCAACATAAAGTACATTGAAAGCATCTAACTGCTGATTCAAACGGTAATTGTTATAGAGTTTTATACCTTCAAAACCATAGTGTCTTAATTCCTTTGAGAAATTAAACCAACCCCATTTAATATTTTCTAATTTTCCCTCACGAAATGGATACCAAATTTTTTCAGTTATAGCAGGATACATTGGAGTATCCATAAAAGGTAAAATAACTATTGGAAACTCAAGTCCTTTTGCTTGATGAATCGTCATCAATTTTATAGCTTCGAGTCTGTCAGACATAGCAATCCTTGACTGCTCTGAATTATGCTCCCAATAACCAAGGTATGAGTTTACAGATGAGGAATTTGTCTTTGAAAACTCATAAACATCTTCTACAAAAAAATGAACATATGCATCGTTAGGATCAATTTTTGGGAAACATGAAAGAATGTAATTTACTGCATCAAAAAGAGAAAGTTTTTGTAAATATTCCATTTTAAAAGTAAAATCAAAATAAACTTCTAAGGCTTTTAAAAAAGATAAAGTTTTGAGTTGAAGATTCTTCAAAGCAAACTCATGATACTTTTCATCATCTTTTCCCCCTGTTTCCCATAAAAAATCTAAAATGAGTTTATGGTATTCCATTTTACTAGGATATTGACTCAATTTTAAAAATGTAATGATGAATTGCACTTGTTTTGACTGCGAAACCATTAAAGAATCGGAGGAAACAGAGTTATAATTTGCTTGAGCTAATGCTTTTCCTATTTCTTCTGCTTGTTCTTTTTTTCTCACTAAAATTGCAATATCACTCTTTAAATAACCATGAGATATTATTTTACTAACAAAAGTTAGAGTTTTTGATATATACAATGGCGTAGTAATATCTTTACCTCCATTAGGAATTGTTTCTACACATAGATAGCCTCCCTTCTTTTGAGCTTTTTGCTGACTTTCTTCTCCATAAATATTTTGATACTTTTCTATATTAAAATACTTTGAGATAAATAAGAAAAAATCATTATTAAATGACACAATTTCCTCACCTGATCTAAAATTTTTATTTAAAGAAAAAATTTCTGCTTCAATATGAAATGGGTTTTTTGATTTATTAATTAAATCTATAAATTGTTCCATATTTCCACCCCTCCATCTGTATATTGCTTGCTTAGGATCACCGACTAAATGAAGTGATCCATTAGCTCCTGATAAATCTTGACTTTCTAATGCATTTGCCACAAGTGGTATTAGATTTTCCCACTGTAATTCAGAAGTATCTTGGAATTCATCTAGAAAAAAGTGTTGATACCGTCCTCCCAGGCGTTCATAAATAAATGGTACAGGTTGATGTTTAACTAAACGACTGATTTTTGAATTAAATTCACCTAATAGTCGAATTTCTTTTTCTTTCTGCAGGACATCTAGTTGCTTTTCCATTTTTTGAAGTAACATTCTTGGAGTCCATGATTTAAGTGTTTGCTCAATTACTAAATAAGCCCCAATATAATCTTTGATCTGATAAAAAAAATATCGAATTTGAGGAAGAACTTCTTCAATTAGACACTTCTTCTCCTTTGATAAAGTTTTATTATATAGAGATTTTTCTCCTAATAAAGCAGCTTCTAATTGATTGTCATAAAGATTAAAAAAATATTGATTACTAACATCCTGAAAGTGTTTGTGAAGTTGACTTCGTGTAAAATCTTTTGGTTCTAAGCCCTTCTTTGTTAAAAATGATAATGCATTCTCTGCATATTCTATAGCAGCTTTTTTTGTTTTTACTAATTCCATTTCTAATAAACTTTTATCAGATTGTAATGTTTTAAAGGTTTTATTTTTAATACTGTTGATAGGTCTACGATCATTTTCATTTAATAATAGTCTAACAAAATCATCTAAATCTTTCTTAACATCCCAATCTTTATCATTTAAAACTTTGTCAATACTAAAGTCCAATAATAATCTAGAAAGTATTTTATCTTCTCCTACCCCATCAATTATCGAGTTAACGGTTTCATCGAGTAAATCTGAGGGATCTATTACAATTTCAAATCGATGAGGAAGTTGAAATTCTTTGGCAAAAGCTCGAACCAGCCTGTGGTTAAACTTGTCCAAAGTAATTACATCAAAACTAGCATATTCTAGAAGTATCATTCTTAGCATCTGATAAGATCTCAACGAAAGTTCTTTTTCGGAAATATTTAAGATATCACATAAATTGGTAGTAATATGTGTTTCCTCTGAGGGCAGTTTTGAAAGAGAAAGTAAAGTTTTGAGAATTCTAGATTTCATCTCACTTACAGCTTTATTAGTAAAAGTTAGAGCTAATAAACTCCGAAGTGATCTAGATGATACGTCTTTTAATAGGATCTTTAAGTACTCCAAAACCAAACTGTGGGTTTTCCCTGCCCCTGCTGATGCATTGATTATATGGAAACTATTTTTATTCAAAAATATTTAAAAAAACACTACTAAATGTAATGCTTTTAAGAACTTTGTCTTTTAATAAAAAAAGAAATTTTATTTTTGTAAAAACTTAAACTATAATTATGGCTTTTGAATTACCCACTCTATCCTATGCCTATGATGCATTAGAACCAAATATAGATGCTCTTACCATGGAGATTCACCATGGCAAGCATCACAATGGATATACCACAAATCTCAATAACGCTATTTCAAATACTCCACTGGCAAACCAAACTATTGAGGAAATCCTTAAAGGGCTTGATATGGAAAATAAGATTGTCCGAAATAATGGAGGAGGTTTTTATAATCACTGTTTATTTTGGGAAATAATGTCACCCGATGGTGGAGGATTACCCTCAGGAGATTTAGCTAATGCTATTAATGAGGCCTTTGGATCTTTCGATACTTTTAAAACAGAATTTGCCAAAGCTGCAGCTACTCAATTTGGCTCTGGTTGGGCATGGCTTTGCTTACAAAAAAATGGGTCTTTAGAAGTTTGTAAAACTGCTAATCAAGATAATCCATTGATGCCTGGGATTAGTTGTGATGGTATTCCAATTTTAGGAATTGATGTTTGGGAACACGCATATTATCTTAACTATCAAAACAGGAGGCCTGATTATATTAATGCTTTTTTTAATGTTGTTAATTGGTCAAAGGTGAGTGAATTATTTATTGCTGGAGTTTAATCTTTTGTTAATTAAAGTGATTAATCACTTCTCCTTTGATTTATTATTTTTTCGATAAAAGCTTAATAAGCTCTTTTGTTGTTTTTTTCCACAAAGTTGATAAAAGCCCTATTAACTACTTTACAACCACCGGGAGTTGGATAGTCTCCTGTAAAATACCAGTCCCCAAGATTTGCAGGACAAGCCATATGTAATCCTTCAACTGTTTGAAATATAACTTCAATCTCTGCTTTGATATTATCAAATTTTAAGATTTGAGCTATTTTTTTTGAAATTTCTTCATCTTTAAATGGATCATAAATCGCCTTAACGTAATTAGGAGGAATTTCTATATCATCCTCAATACTCGTAAGACATTTTTGGTAGATCTCATCGATTAGTTTTTCTTTAGTACCATTGTCATCATGTAAAGCCAAAGCTGCGCGAAAGGCTATAAAATCTTCGAGCTTTGCCATATCTATACCATAGCAATCTGGATATCGAATTTGTGGTGCACTAGAGACCACAATAATTTTTTTTGGCCCCAAACGATCCAACATTCTTAATATACTTTTTTGTAAAGTAGTGCCTCTAACAATACTATCGTCAATAATAACCAAGTTATCAGTTTTACGAACGACACCATATGTGATATCGTACACATGAGCTACCAGGTCTTCACGATTATTATCTTCAGTTATAAAAGTTCGTAGTTTCGCGTCTTTAATAGCAATCTTTTCAATTCTAGGCTTTAGATTGAGCATTTTGATAATTTTTTCTATATCTGGTCCTTTTGAATTATTTAATTTTTCTGTAAGAATTTTCTTTACATGATCTTGAACAGCTCCTATCATTCCGTAAAATGATGTTTCGGCTGTGTTTGGTATAAAAGAAAAAACTGTATTCTCCAAATCTCCCTTAATTGATTTATGTACTTGTGGAAAAAGTGCTTTTCCTAAATTTTTTCGCTCTTTATAAATTTCGGTATCTCCCCCTCTAGAAAAATAGATTCTCTCAAATGAACATGCCTTTTTTTTCTGTTTTTCAAGAATTTGCTTAATCATTGTTTCTCCACCTTTTTTTGTGATCAAGGCATGTCCAGGTTCTAGTTCTATAATCTTTTCATAAGAAACATTAAATACCGTTTGAATTACAGGACGCTCAGAAGCAACTACTACTATTTCTTCATCAGAATAATAATATGCCGGACGAATTCCTATAGGATCTCGTAATACAAAAGAATCTCCATGACCTAATAAGCCCGCAACAACGTAACCTCCATCCCAGTTTTTTGACGCTTTTCGTAAGATTTTAGAAAGTTTTAAACGTTCTGCGATTAGTGGCGATGCTTCAGCTTTTGTATAGCCCTCATTACGTAAATCCTTATAAATTTTTGACACAGCGTCATCTAAAAAATGTCCAATTTTTTCCATTATTGTAACTGTATCAGCTTGTTCCTTTGGATGCTGTCCAAGTTCTAAAAGGTTGTTGAAAAGCTGGTTCACATTTGTTAAATTGAAGTTTCCAGCTAAAATTAGATTCCTGTGCATCCAATTATTTTGCCTTAAAAATGGGTGAACGCTTTCTATACTATTTTTACCAAAAGTCCCGTAGCGAACATGTCCTATCATAAGCTCCCCTACATAAGGCACTTGCTTTTTTAATTGCTCTGGATTGTTCAAAAGATTTGGAGTAAATTCTAGCTGCTTTTGTATACGTTTATTAATAATTTTAAAAATATTTTGAATAGGTTCAGACTTTGCTGAACGAACTCGACTGATATATCTCTGGCCAGGTGAAATATCATATTTTATGCTTGCAAAACCTGCTCCGTCTTGACCTCGGTTATGTTGTTTTTCCATTAACAAATACATCTTATTTATCCCGTAAAGTGCTGTTCCATATTTTTCCTTATAAAAGGATAAGGGCTTTTTAAGTTGTAAAAGTGCAATTCCACATTCATGCTTGATTGGATCGCTCATGAGTATAATTAAGTATTATGTTAATTCTATTTAAAATTCTGTTAGTGATTTAAATGCTTTTATACGTTGTTGGAGTCTTTCATTAGTTAATTGCTCTAAGGATTCAGTTCCAAATTTTTGTACTGTAAAAGATGCCATTGCTGAACCCATAATTGTAGCTGTTTTCATCTCTTCAAATGTGATTCTTCCAGATTGGGACAAATAGCCTGCAAAACCTCCAATAAAACTATCTCCTGCACCAGTTGGATCAAAAACATCTTTCAGGGGAAGAGCTGGGGCGCAAAATATTTTTTCCTCATTAAAAAGTAAAGCGCCGTGTTCTCCTTTTTTTATAATAATATAAGTTGGACCCATAGTTTGTAATTTCTGTGCTGCTTCAACAAGCGAATGGGAACCAGTTATTTGACGAGCTTCTTCGTCATTTAGAGAGAATACATCGACTCTTGAAATTACTTCATCTAATTTTTCTCTGTAGCTATCAATCCAAAAGTTCATGGTATCCATTATAACTAAGTTAGGATCTTCAATTTGATTCAAAACTTCTGCTTGCAAATTTGGGTCTAAATTTCCTAAAAGAACGATACTAGAATCTTTAAAATTATCAGGCACCTTAGGCTTAAATTTTGTCAAAACGTTAAGTTGAGTATCTAATGTGGTCCTTAAATTCAAATCATTGTGATATTTCCCACTCCAAAAAAAAGTTTTTTCTCCTGGGATATATTCAACTCCAGAGAGATCTAATTTTTTGCCTTTTAAGAGATCTATGTACTCTGACTTAAAGTCGCTGCCAATAACAGAAATTAACCCGCAGTGAGTTTCAAATAGTGAGGCTGCAAGACCAATATATGTTGCACATCCACCTAAAATTTTTCCTGTTTTTCCAAAAGGCGATTCAATGGCATCATAAGCTATAGTTCCAATAACCAAAAGTTTGTTATTCATAATACAAAAATAAAAAACTCTAAGTCCCTTTTCATATTTTATAAGAAACATTTATCAAAGAGTGTAAACAATTTTCAAACTTTAGAAGAGTCATTTTCAGTTTTCTCAAAATTAACATCTAAAGGTAAATTTTTCCCCTTTGCCGCGTTAACTGCCATCCTATCACAGCGTTCATTTTGGGGATGCTTATTATGTCCTTTAATCCATTCGAAATGTACTCTATGGTTTTTATATATTTTTATAAATCTTTTCCAAAGATCAACATTCTTTTTCCCCTGAAAGTTTTTTTGTTCCCAATTATATATCCAATTTTTTTCTATCGCATCAACCACATATTTAGAATCTGAATATACAACCACTTCCATTCCTGATTTTTTAATTAACTCTAGCCCTATTATTACGGCTAATAATTCCATACGGTTATTTGTAGTTCGAGCGAAGCCTCCCGAAAATTCTTTTACATGAGACATTCCAACCCATTCTAATATAATCCCATAGCCACCTGGTCCCGGATTCCCAAGTGAAGATCCATCTGTATAAATATTTACTGCTTTAGATTTCAATTGGAACTATTAAATAACAGACTTTGAATAACTTTAGGAAAATTAGCATACTCCAAATTTTTTACTTTAGAGGCAATAATATCTGGTGTATCCTTTTCATTTAAATTTACTTTTGCTTGAAAAATTATTTGCCCCTTATCATAGGCTTCATTTACATAATGAATAGTAATTCCTGTTTCTTTTTCATGATTTTTCTTAACTTCTTGATGCACTCGATGCCCATACATCCCTTTACCACCATACATAGGTAAAAGAGCTGGATGAATATTAATTATATTGTTTGGAAACAACTCTAACCAATCAAGTCCAATTTTCCATAAAAACCCTGCTAAAACAATTAAATCCGGTTGTTTTGATTTAATTTTCTCAAGTAATTCCCCATTTATAAAAGCTATTCTTCCAAAGACTTCTACTTCAATCTCAAAAGGAATCAGGCGTTTAATAAGATATTCATTTGGATTATTTGTAAATACTCCTGAAACTTCGATATCTTTACTTTTTTGAAAATACCGGCAAATATTCTCTACGTTTGATCCATTTCCTGAAGCAAGCATGATAATTTTTTTTTTCATTTGTACTTATAACCTTAGCAACGGATCTAATTAAATAATTAATAGTATTAAAATTAGTTAAAATTAAGTTTATTATTCAATGTCAAATGTTCTAATTCCTTTAAAGTTTTATATTTTTGTTGACAAACAAAATTTAAACTTAAATTAATTATGTCAGATATTTCCTCAAGAGTAAAGGCCATAATAGTTGATAAACTAGGTGTGGATGAAAATGAAGTTGTAGATGAAGCAAGCTTCACTAATGACCTTGGTGCAGACTCACTGGATACCGTAGAATTAATTATGGAATTCGAAAAAGAATTTGACCTTCAAATTCCAGACGACCAAGCCGAAAATATCGCCACTGTTGGCCAAGCTATCAAATTCATTGAACAAGTTGACTAAATAAGTGCCATGAAACCAAGACGTGTAGTTGTTACCGGATTGGGGGCCCTTACGCCAATTGGAAATACCCTCTCATCTTATTGGGAGGGCCTGTTGTCTGCAACTAGTGGAGCGGCCCCAATTACTTACTTTGACCCTTCCTTATTTAAAACACAATTTGCTTGTGAACTTAAAAACTATGATGCATTAAATTATTTCGATCGAAAAGAAGCTAGAAAATATGATCGCTTTGCTCAATATGCATTGATTTCTGCTACAGAAGCTATAGAGGATTCTCAGCTCTCTACAGAATCAATTGATAAAGACCGTGTTGGTGTAATTTGGGGCGCTGGAATTGGTGGTTTAGAAACTTTTCAGAATGAAGTTCTCAACTTTGCTGCTGGAAAAGAAAATCCAAGATTCAATCCTTTTTTTATCCCTAAAATGATCGCTGATATTGCTCCGGGTCTTATCTCTATGAAATATGGTTTTATGGGTCCTAACTTTGCAACTGTTTCAGCATGTGCTTCAGCTTCAAATGCAATGATTGATGCTCTAAATTATATTCGGTTGGGATATGTTGACGTAATGGTAACTGGAGGATCTGAAGCTGCTGTGACTAAAGCAGGGATAGGTGGTTTTAATGCAATGCATGCTCTCTCTAAGAGAAATGATGATCCTACCTCAGCCTCGCGCCCTTTTGATAAAGATCGAGATGGATTTGTTCTGGGTGAAGGTGCAGGTGCTCTAATTTTAGAGTCTCATGAACATGCTGTAAATCGAGGTGCAACAATCTATGCTGAAATAGCAGGAGGTGGATTATCTGCAGATGCTCATCACATGACTGCACCGCACCCCGAAGGACTTGGAGCAATAAAAGTGATGGAAAACTGTCTTAGAGATGCAGAAATTAACATTACTGAGGTGGATACAATCAACATGCATGGTACTTCAACTCCCCTTGGTGATGTTGCTGAGTCAAATGCAATTATAAAAGTATTTGGTGATCACGCTTATAAAATGAATATAAATTCAACTAAATCAATGACCGGTCATCTTTTAGGAGCAGCAGGTGCTGTAGAAGCGATAGCTTCTATTATGGCGATCAAACATAGTGTCATCCCTCCAACAATTAATCATAAGACTCCAGATGAAAATATTGATCAAAAAATCAATTTCACATTTGGAAAAGCTCAAGAAAGAAAAGTAAACGTTGCTATGTCAAATACATTTGGTTTTGGAGGTCACAATGCATGCGTATTATTTAAAAAAATAGAGTAAATTAAAAGAGTGAAAATCTTTAATTTCTTTCGAAGTCAAAAAACAGGAAACCAGGGGAATTTTTTTAATAAAATCCAAAAAAAAAATAGGGTTAAAAATATCTAATAAGCATATTTATAAAGAAGCATTTACGCATAGTTCCATGAATTTGAAAGACTCAGATGGAAAGGCAATCAACTTTGAACGTTTGGAATTTCTTGGAGATGCGTTATTAACAACAATCATTGCAGAATATTTATATGATTACTTTCCCAAAGCAAAGGAAGGAACATTAACTAAGTTTCGTGCTAAAATTGTTAGTAGAACTAAATTAAATCAAATTGGTAAGAATATGAATCTTATCGAATTATTAGAAGTATCAAATAATCAAAATTACTTTGGAGACGACATTCATGGTAACCTTTTAGAATCCTTTATTGGAGCAATTTTTATTGATTTAGGATACTTGAAAACTAAGAACTATGTCTTAAAAAAAATCATTGTACCTAATATTAATATAGATGATTTAGACTCTTTAATATTGAGCTTTAAAGCAATTTTAATTGAATGGGGACAAAAAGAAAAAAAAAATATTGAGTTTGTTACTCGTGAGGCTGAAGCAATAAAGAAAAAAATTGAGTACTCTACAAAAATTTTTTTAGATAAAAAATTATTATCTGAGTCAAAAGCTAAGTCAAAGAAAAAGGCAGAGGAAAAAGCTTCAAAAATTGCTTCAAGCATCTTAAAATTAAACTCTAGATCTATGCATTATTAATATGGCTAAAAGGTTATACCATCTTGAAATAGAAGAAGATTCAGTAAAAGAATATTACCTAGCGATTCATACATTATTAGAAGCTCATAAACTTGCCTTTTATATAAATCAAAAAAGCCCTTTATTGCTTAGCCGTTCAAAAAAAGACATTAAAAATGAAAATCAAGAGGGATTTTTTCAATTATTTGAATGGCAAGATTTATTTGGTGGCAAAAAATGCCAGCTAATATCAAATAAATTTAGCAAGGAAAGCAAAGGTGATTTTTTAAATATCAATACTTTATTTCAACTACCAGAAAGAAAAAAAGTATATTTATTACCTAAATTTAAACAAGTTGATTTTTTCATAAAATCAACCTGTCCCGAAATACTAAAGATTATTAAAGTTGAATTAAAAAAGTGGCCTGTGGTGTCTATGACATATTGTATTTCTTCAAATGAAATAAAAACCCCAATGAATCTAATATTTGATTAATGGATCTAATTAAAAAGACAAAAATTGTTGCAACATTGGGCCCTGCAATCTCCTCTGAAGAGGTAGTTGAAAAAATGATTCTTGCAGGTGTAAATGTTTTCCGCATAAACTTTTCTCATGCAGATTATTCCAATGTGACGGAAAGCATAAAAATGATTAGAATTGTAGATCAAAAGCTTAACACTAATACAGCTATTTTAGGGGATCTACAAGGTCCAAAATTGAGGGTAGGAAAGATCAAAGAAGATTCATCTGTAAATCCTGGAGATCGAGTACTTTTTTCTACTGATGAAAACTTTTTAGGTGATTCTCAAAGGGCTTACATGAATTACAAAAACTTCCCTAAAGATGTCTCTAAAGGGGAAAAAATTTTATTAGATGACGGTAAATTAATTTTTGAGGTTGTTTCTACTAATAAATTAAACGAGGTTAAAACAAAAGTAATACAGGGAGGTCCACTTAAATCCAATAAAGGAGTAAATCTTCCAAATACGAATATCTCACTTCCTGCATTAACTGATAAAGATATTAAAGATGCTGAGTTTATGTTTTCTCAGGATATTGATTGGATTGCACTTTCATTTGTTCGTTTTAGTCAAGATATTATTGATCTACAAAATTTAATGGCAAAACATGTCGATCGTAAAATTCCCATTATAGCTAAAATTGAAAAACCAGAAGCAATTGACAACATAGAAAAAATAATTGCTTACTCAGATGGATTGATGGTCGCACGAGGTGATCTAGGGGTTGAAATTCCAGCTCAAGAAGTCCCTTTAATTCAGAAACGCTTAGTTCACTTAGCAAAAAAATCTCGAATTCCAATCATAATTGCCACTCAGATGATGGAGAGTATGATTAAAAGCTTAACTCCTACACGCGCAGAAGTAAATGACGTTGCTAATTCTGTCATGGATGGGGCTGATGCTGTCATGCTTTCTGGTGAAACTTCTGTTGGAAACTATCCAGTAGAGGTAATTAATACAGTAGCAGATATTTTAATTTCTGTGGAAAACTCTGAATTAATTAATGTTTCTAAAAATCCACCAAAAATTCGTACAAAAAGATTTATCACAAAATCAATCTGCTATCATGCGGCTCACTTAGCAAATGATATTTCTGCAAAAGCCATAAGTACTTTAACTAATAGTGGATACACTGCATTTCAAATTTCAGCTTGGCGACCTCAGTCAAATGTTCTGGTATTTACATCTAATAAAAAAATTCTTAATCAATTAAGTTTATTATGGGGAGTTAAAACGTTTTACTATAATAATTTGAATAGTACCGATAAAACGGTAGAAGAAATAAATGATCTTGCTTTAGAGAAAGGATACGTAGAAAAAGAGGACTTTGTGATCAACTTGACTGCAATGCCAATCAAATCTAAAGGAATGGTTAATACCATGCGTGTTTCTATCATCTAAAAAGGAAGACTTAACTGAGCTATACCCTTCAAGTTTTTGACTTTATTTTCTCTTTTTAAAGTGTTTAAATTAGAAACAGATATTCCTATCAATCTGACAGAATTAGATAGCTTCTCTTGATAAAGTAACTTCTTTGCTTTTTTGAATATTAAATCTTTATTTGATAAATATAAGCTACCTGTTTTACTTCTTGTTTGTTGATTGAAGTCACTATATTTAATCTTCACCGTAATCGTTTTTCCAGCTAATTTATTCTTTAACAGTCTTATTTCTAAATATTCTGATAAACTTTTTAATTCCTCTTCAAGGAAAAGTTCGCTACTCAAGTTTTTTTCAAATGTCCTTTCTATACCGACAGATTTTGGAGTTTTCTCAGGTTTTACAGGACTGTCATGAATACCTCTAACAACTTTATAATAATGTCTCCCTGCTTTACCAAAATATTCAGTCAAATAGGCTTCTGTTTTTTTCTTTTAGATCTTTACCTGTGAAAATACCAAGTTGGTACATTTTTTGTTTAGTTTTTTTTCCAATCCCATGAAACTTTTTAACATCCAAAGACTCTAAAAACTCAAGCACTTCCTCTGGGGGAAGTGTTTTTTGGCCATCAGGTTTATTCCAATCACTTGCAATTTTAGATAAAAACTTATTAATTGATATGCCTGCTGAAGCAGTCAATCCTATCTTGTCTTTTATTTTTGCTCTTATTTCTTCAGCAATAAGAGTAGCTGACGGGTAATCAGAAACATCCAGGAAAGCCTCATCTAAAGAAAGGGGTTCCACCATTGAGGTGTATTCCAGAAAAATCGTCCGTATTTGGTCAGAGATTTGTTTATATCTTTCAAATCGTGGTTTAGCAAAAATCAATTGTGGGCATAGTTTTTTTGCAGTAATTCCACTCATAGCGCTTCGAACTCCAAAACTTCTCGCTTCATAACTTGCTGCAGTTACAACTCCTCGAGAACCACTACCGCCTATGGCAATAGCTAGCCCCCGTAGATGAGGATGATCTAATTGTTCTACAGAAGCATAAAAAGCATCCATGTCAATATGAATGATTTTTCTTTTAGTTTTAATAGGTAAGTTTTCCAATATCATTAAGATAATTAGAGAAAATTAATTTTTAAAGTTTTGACTTCATTCGTCCTTATAGATCTTAACTTGTAATTTCCCAGATGCATCAATTTGTGCACGATACATCCCTGGAGTATTCATCTCCATCATAATATTTCCATTGAAGTCAATTCCAACTACACCTCCATCTCCGCCAAGTTTAGCAACTTTATTATGTATCACCTCATGTGCTGCCTCTTGGATAGAAAACCCTTTGTACTCCATAAGAGCTGAAATATCGTGAGCAACTACTGAACGAATAAAAAATTCACCCCATCCTGTTGCAGAAATTGCACAAGTTGCATTATTAGCATATGTCCCTGCTCCAATAATTGGGGCATCTCCAATTCGGTTCCATTTTTTGTTTGTCATGCCTCCCGTAGATGTACCTGCAGCTAGATTCCCAGATAAATCAAGTGCAGCACATCCCACAGTTCCATATCGTTGAAGATGAAGAAATTTGATCTCTTCTGTTAACATTGTAGTCTCTTTTAAAGCTGCCGCTTCTTGAACACGCTTTAGTGAATTAATTCTTCTTTCTGTAAAAAAATATTCAGGGGTTACAATTTCTAATCCATTTTCATTTGCAAAAGTTTCGGCACCTAGACCCGATAACATTACATGAGGGGAAGCCTCCATAACTTTTATTGCTGCAGAAATAGGATTTTTTATCGTTCTAACTCCAGAAATTGCTCCTGCATCCAATGACTCGCCATCCATAAAAGATGCATCTAATTCGATAGAAGCATTGGAATTTAATACAGCTCCTTTACCAGCATTAAATAATGGTGAATCTTCCATGACATGGATAGTTTTTTCTACAGCCTCTTGGCTTGTTCCCCCTGATTTTAGAATATTATATCCAACCATAATAGCTTTTGTTAGTACAGCTCGATATTCCTGTTCTTTTTCGAGAGTCATATTTTTTTTTAAAATGGTCCCTGCACCCCCATGAATAACAATGCCCATAGTGGAAGTTTCGACTTTTGTTTTAGGCGTTTCTCTACAACCCAGAAAAATAAAAAGTGTTAAAAAGATTAATTTATTCATATAACCAATTATTATTATTTAAAATAAGCTTTTATTTTGATTATAGATAGAGTTTAAAAGGTTGTCTTTCTTAATCTTGTACATTGGTATGTATTTTATGGAAAATTAGGTATTTTTTACAAAAAAATTAATATATGTATGCTATAATTAAAACCGTTCATTCATATTGGACCATTTTTGTTTTAATAATGCTTATAGTCGCAATTTTAAATTCTATTTTTGGAAGAGTCTTTGGGAAAGATTTTGAAGTAATTGATCTTAGGTTAAGTCTATTTGGACTCATTTTTTCTCATATTCAACTCTTGATTGGCTTAGTTTTATATTTTATCTCTCCAAGGTTTTACCAATGGGTTTCTATGGGAATGGTAATAATAAAAAATTCCGAAAGCAGACTATATTTATTGGAAAATCCTATAATTAATATCTTGGCAATTGTAATAATTTCGATCGGATGGTCAATGCATAAAAGACAAAATATATCTTCAAAAAAGTTTTTTAGGATTGCACTTTTTTATAGTTTAGGGTTAATACTTTTATTAAAGATAATCCCACTGAATACTTTGATTTAAAATTATTTGGTAGTATAAAATTAAGTTTTTTTAAAGTATTTAAATAAAAGAAAATTCAATCCTGACCCTAGCTATAAGATTAGGATATTTTTAAAAGATTTGAGACTTACAAGTGGTAAAATAAGATGAGGGTTATCAAATAAATTGACGAATTAGATTGTTGGTTTAAACTGATTTAAAAAACGAACATCATTTTCAAAGAACAAGCGAATATCACTTACCTGATAGAGTAACATTGCAATCCTTTCAATTCCCATTCCGAACGCAAAACCTGAATATTCATCAGAATTGATCTCACAATTTTTAAGAACATTAGGATCTACCATTCCACAGCCCATAATTTCTAACCAACCTGTACCTTTTGTTATTCTATAATCTGTCTCTGTTTCTAAACCCCAATAAATGTCTACTTCAGCACTTGGCTCCGTAAATGGAAAGTAAGAGGGTCTTAAACGAATTTCTGAATTCCCAAATAATGCTTCCGTAAAATACTTTAAAGTTTGCTTGAGGTCAGCAAAAGAGACATCTTTAGCAATATATAAACCCTCGACTTGGTGAAAAATGCAATGAGCTCGTGAAGAGATTGCTTCATTTCTATAGACCCGTCCAGGTGAAATAGTTCTTATTGGTGGTTGATTTTTTTCCATATGACGGACTTGTACGGAAGAGGTATGAGTTCGTAAAAGAACATCTGGATCAGTTTGAATAAAAAAAGTATCCTGCATGTCTCTTGCTGGGTGATGTAAAGGGAGGTTTAATGCAGAAAAGTTGTGCCAATCATCTTCAATTTCTGGCCCTTCAGAAATACTAAATCCAATTTGAGAAAATATCTCGATAATTTTATTTTTTACTATGGATATGGGATGACGATTACCTGTTTGGATTGGGAAAGCTGTTCTACTTGTATCATTGATTTTTATTTTACTAGAAAATGTTTTGGATTTAGACTTAAGATCCTTTACTTTTTTATTGACTAATTGTTTTAATTTATTGAGTTCTTTCCCAAAAGTCTTTTTCTGTTTTGAAGGAACATCTTTGAAGGCTGCAAAAAGGTCATTTAGTATTCCTTTTTTTCCAGCATAGCTTAGTCTAAATTCTTCAATCTTTTTTATATCTGAACTTGTAAAGTTTTCAACTTCATTAAAATGTTTTTTCACTCTTTCAATCATCTTGTAAAAATAAAGTAGTTTTAGCGAATTACATACTTCTATTTGAAGTATTCTTAAATTTCAAAAATAATTGATTAATTCTTCTGAATTAATTTTTATAAATTATTAAGGTTAAATCTTTTATTACTTTTTTATATTAATAGTATAAAAAATACATTATTTCACTGTAAAACCCTTACATTAATGATATGAATATCATTGACATTGCTGTTCTGATTATTCTTTCATTGGGTCTTATAAATGGATTTATAAAGGGCTTCATTAATGAAGTTGCGGGAATAATTTCAATTGTTTTAGGAATTATTGGTTCTATTAAGTTTGCTGAAGTTTTAGAAGTTAACTTAGGTTTATATATCGAATGGGACCCTAGAATCATTCTGGCTTTAAGTTTCATAATACTTTTTATAATTATTGTTTATTCTATTTCCCTTTTAGCTAAAATGATTACTAAGACATTAAAAATAATTGCTCTGGGAATGTTAAATAGGATTTTAGGTGGATTTTTTGGATTCATAAAATGGAGCATAATTTTGAGCGTCTTAGTTATAGTAAGTCATGGAATTAACGACATAATTACAATATTACCTGATAAAGTATTAAATGAATCCCTCAGTTATAATTTATTAGATAGATTAGGTGATTTTTTATTTAGTTGGGTTATGAAATCAAAGTCTATTCAACAACAACAATTTTTTTACTGATTTTTATTATTAAGTCTTTTTAGATAAGCATTTTTTAACCATCCTTCAGAACCATTGGCAATTCTAATTTTTTTCCATTCAGCTAATTCGTCAATAAGTTGAACTTTGGTACCTTCATGAAGTGTGAATAATAAGTCGCCCTTTTGATTAGGTTCAGACCACGTGTCAATCTTTTTAGAAAATAAAATAGCGTAATCTAAGTTTTTCTCTCTTTGATCAATAGAAAAGGATATCAGAAGGCTTCCAATAAAAAAAAAATAAAATGATTAAAGAACAAAAGAAGAAAATGCGTTTATGCTGAGCTGATTTTGAAAAAATATATCCTAAAAATAAAGTGATGCTAATCCAGATTAAAATAATAGTAAGTTTTACCCATATTGAGAAACTAAAGATATTAAATATACCTTTTTGTAGTTGTTCCAATTGAGACTCTGGCAGTAATTCAATAGCGTCAATAGTCATATTTTTAGCAAAGGTACTGTTGATATTTATATCCTTATCGCTTGGTGACAATTGTTTTGCTTTTTCAAAATAATAAATACTTTCCGCTACTTGGTTTAATCTATAATAGCAGTTCCCTAGATTAAAATATAAGGCGGCACTATGTTGATCTAAATTTAATATTTGCTCATAAAGAGTAACAGCTTTCTCGTAATTACCTTCATTATAGGCAGAATTACCCTGCTCGAATAATTCATTATTAGATTGAGCTTTAAGATTCAAAGAATTAATAAGAAGAACAAAAGTAATTCCCTTGATAAAAATATATTTATTAAAACTTAATCCCTCATTCATAGTTGTCGATCAATTGTTGTAATAAGTTTACTTGCTTTTTCAAAATCTCCTGAAATATTAACAGAAGAGACTGGTGCATATCTCGCCAATTCACAATTTTCTATAACTTTAACGTAATCTAATGCTGTATGTTTTTTTACTTTTCTTTCTAATAATAAGCTTTCAATCTTTAGTTTACTCAGTTCTGTAGTCTCTATTTTAAGTTTGGCTTTTAAATAATTATGTAGTGCACGTTCAAGAGCTTCATAAAATAGTGGCTGATCGTCAAAAACCTTTTTTGCAGAACTCAAATATTTTCTGGCTAATTGTTGTGCCTTACGTTGTTTTGTGGTTGAGATGTCTTCTGTATTCTCAAAAATAAAAAGTTTTAATAAATAAGCTATAATTAGAATAAAAATTGGTGTAAATAATAATATCCAAAATCGATTACTCAGCCAAAATATTTTTTGATTAACAGCTTCAAGTTTAGTGTTTAATTTTATGAATTTAAATGCATTTTCATTTGTTTCAATATTTTGTTTGGATTCTGAAACAATTGGATTCACTTTTAAAATTCCTGCTTTAGGCCCATCAAAAACATCAACTATAAGATCTTGAGATCTCAGGGTTTGATAAGAAGCTGTTTTAGGATCAAAATAGGAAAACTGTAATGGTGGTATAGGATATTTTCCCTGATATTGTGGTACTATAGTATAATTATCCTCAATTGAACCTTGCATCCCTGAGACTGTGATTTTTACATTTTCATTATGCTCAGGCTCATAGACTTCCAGAGTGTTTGGTACATTTATTGATGGTAAATTAAATAGTTTTAAATTCCCATTTCCCTTAACTTTTATTTTAGCTTGAAAAGACTCAGTTGCCTTTAATGCGTCTTTATCTAAAATTACATCAAAATCAAATTGTCCTACAGCTCCCGAAAATTTGTCAGGTTTGTTAATTAAAGGAAGTTCTTTCACTCGAATTGTATTAATACCAGTAGTTACTGTTTTTTGAGCCTGGGTCAAAATTCGTCTTCCAAATAAATCTTTTCGATTACTTGGTACATTTAAACTCAAGCTTAAGGTTAATGGCTCCAAGTTTAAATTTCCTGTTTTTTGAGGATAAAGTATTGCCTTTCTCCAAATTACCTCATTGTAGGGTTCACCTTTAAAGGAACCTCTCATATTGATTTCTGCACGTCCAATTTTAATCAGATGGCTCCAAAAATCACCATAGGAAGGAGACTCTAATTCTTGTACATCAGAAATAGAAATTGGATTTCTAAAGTAAAGCTTATAAATGACTGTAATGCCCTCATTTAAGTAAGGTTTAGTTTTTGAAATTTCAGCTACCAAATGAATATTACCATCTATAATGTTATCAATATTGTTAGGGTCATTTGGTTTTTCTACAGCAGAAGTCACCTCAATTTCAATAGGTGATGTTTTATATACTTCTCCATTAATTAAAACTTCAGCTTGAGTAATAGTGATTTTTCCTTTTATTTTTGGTATTAAAAAATATGTATAAGTTTTTGAAAAACTCTGAACTCCATTAACCCAAGACCTACTTACAGATTGTTGAGGGCCACTTACAATCTGAAAATCTGTGAAAGATGGAGGATTAAAATCATCCCCATTTTTATTCATTTCAAAATCAATACGTAAACGCTCATTTAGTCCCAGACGCTTTTTGCTTACTTTTGCGTCAAAGGTTACTTGACCTTGTAGAAAAAATAATCCCAATGAGAAAAAAAAATAGAAAAATTTAATTAAAGAGTTTTGTTTCATACTACCAATCTTTCCTTCCCCTTACAGGGGTGCCTTTTAATTTTTTAGCATTAACTTTATCTTGAACTTCTTTTTCTTGGTTATTCATTGCCTCCAATAAACTTTGGACTTGTTCAGGAGAAAGTTGTCCTCTTTTGGGAACTTGTTTTTCATCTTGAGGCTTTTCTTTCTTCTGATTCTCTTTTTTATCATTATTCTTATCTCCCTCATTTTTTGGTTCCCCTTCGTCTTTATTTTGATCTCCATCATCCCCCTCTTTTTCAGGATCATTTTCATCTTTGTTTTCTTGGTCACCTTCTTGATTTTTGTTTTGATCTTTTTCCTGCTGATCCTTCTGATCTTCATTTTCTTTTTGATCGTTTTGCTCCTGCTCCTCTGGGGGCTTTTCATTTTCTAAAAGCTCCTTGGCAATTGCATAATTATACCTTGTTTCATCATCTGCAGGATTATTTCTTAGAGCATTTTTATATGCTTCAAGAGCCTTTTGATATTCTTTCTTCTGCATAAAAACGTTACCCATATTGTGAAATGCTTGATGCTTTATTTCTTTATTAGTTGCAAATTTTTGTGTTTGAAAAAATCGTTGAGAAGCTTCATCATATTGTTCTTCTAAGAAATGTGTATTCCCTAAATTGTAAAGAGCCTCTCCTTTTTCAGGGGACAAAGAAAGTGCTTTTCTGTAAGACTTTTCTGCTTCTATAAAAGCTTCATTCTCAGTATTTTTATTTCCTTCATATATAAAGTTCGTTATTTCCCCTTTTTGAGAAAACCCAAAATACACGTAAAGTATTGTTAAAAAATAAAATAGTTTAAATTTCATTTTCATTGAATAGATTCAATTTTTGTACCCATTTTGTTTTTGTTTCGAACAAAAATAGGTCGATTAAAAGAAAAATTAAAGCCCCGATTAAAAAAGCTTGAAAACGGTCTTTGTAACTTACAAATTTTTTGGCCTCAAACTCCATTTTATCCATTGCTTTTAATTGTTCAGACACAAATTCCAAAACTAATTTCGTATCATTTCCGTCCTGATAAGATGCTTCAGTTGCATTAGCTATAGACTCTAAAACTTCTTTGTTTCTTTTAGTTATGACTACTTCACCTTCAAAATCTTTTTTATAGGATTCTATAACTCCATTGCGTTTAAGTGGAATAGGTGCTCCTTTATCCGTCCCCACACCAAAGGTAAATATCTTTATCCCAAGATTTGCAGCTCTTGAGGCAGCATTTTCCGCATCTTGAGAATGATCTTCTCCATCGGATATTAAAAAAATCACACGATTGGTTTGATCTTTATCATCAAAAAATGTTCCAGATAAGTCGATTGCACTATCAAGTGCTGTTCCCTGAGAAGACAACATATCGGTGTTTAGACCTTGAAGAAACATTTTTGCTGCCCCGTAATCAGTGGTGATAGGTAATTGAGGAACAGCTTGAGCAGCATATGCTATAATCCCAACACGATCACTTGCTAATTGATTTAAAATGGCTGATACAAGACGTTTTGATTTTTCAATACGATTCGGCGCGATATCTTCTGCTAACATACTTTTTGAAACATCTATTGCAAATACAATATCAACACCTTCTCTTTTAACTGTTTCCAATTGTGTTCCAATTTTTGGATTCATTAGTCCTAAAATTAGTAACAGAATTACAAAGCTCAATAAAATGACTTTTAGAGTAGGTTTGAAGCTAGATCGGTTAGGACTCAACAGATCAAGTAATTCAGGAGGTGCAAAGGATGCTTGCGTTTTTCTTTTCCAACGAAGAAAAAATCCATAGAATAACCATAATACCGGAAGTATCCCCAACAAATATATATACTCATATGCGTCTATCTGATACATCAAATAAAGCTTTTAAATAAAGTATTTCTCCCAATCCATTCAAGTGCAATTAAACCTATTGCAATTATTACTAAAATTCTGTATTTTTCTTCGTAATTATAATATTTAAATTCTTCAATTTCTGTTTTTTCTAACTTATTAATTTCAGCATATATTTCTTCAAGCTTTTTATTGTCCGTTGCACGAAAGTATATACCTCCAGTTTGATTTGCTATTTCCTTTAAAAGTTCCTCATCAATTTCCACTTTAGTTAGGCCATATTTAAATTTTCCATTGGGTAATACTCCCACCGGAGCTAATGCAGTCCCGTTACTTCCTAAGCCAATGGTGTAAGTTTTAATTCCAAATTCAACTGCTAATTCTGTTGCAATTTTAGGATCAATAAATCCTGAATTATTTACCCCATCAGTGAGCAGGATAATGATTTTACTTTTAGCTCTACTATCTTTTAATCGATTGACCGAAGTAGCTAATCCCATTCCAATAGCAGTTCCATCCTCAATTAAACCTTGATAAGAAACATTTCTTAGTGAAGACTTAACGATACTTTTATCACTTGTAATAGGTGTTTTTGTATAGCTTTCTCCTGCATAAACTACTAGCCCTATTCTATCTGAGGCCCTATCTTCCACAAAGGCTTCTGCAACACGTTTAAGAGCTGTAAGACGATCAGGCTTTAAATCCTGAGATAACATACTAGAAGAAACATCAATAGCCATTACAATATCAATCCCTTTGTTAGTCTTAGTTCGTGTGGAGACATCAACTATTTGAGGCCTTGATATAGCAAGAATTACTAAACCCATTACCGTTAATCTTATCATAAATAAAAAAGGGTAAACTTTTGACCATACAGATGAGGCTCCCTGAAAACTAGAAAGACTAGGCATTTTTAAAATCGCCTGTTTCTTTCTCCAAGTAAATATATGCCAAAACAATGCTGCTGGGAGGAGTAATAACAACCATAGATAATTTGGATTAGCAAAATAAATACCTTCAAACATAGATTAGAGTTCTTTTATCAATTCTATACTATTTATAATACGTTGTTCTATTAGTGGTGAATATCTATCCTCCTTTTCATATATCATTGTCAATATTATATTTCCTTGCTCAAAAGTAAATAATAAAGAATTAAATGAACAGCGGACGCGCTCACTAGAACCGATTTTCAGGTAATCTAATGTGCCAAATACTTTAGCTACAGTTGTTCCGCTAGGTAGTTTTATCTCATCGTTTTTAATTAGAATATTTACTGCGCCTTTTGATTCAAAATTAGATATAATAGAATTAACTAATAATTGTCCTTTTTCTAAATCATTATTTTTGGAATTTGAAATTGGTGCTTCAGATTTTTTCGATCTATTAATAGGAAAATCAAATAATAAGTCAATATAAAATGGGCTATCAAAAGTTCCCAAAGTAAATTGCTGGATACTCTTTTCTTGTCTTTTAACACGCTCCAACACATCAGGAGTTTCAATTTTTAGTGGAGGAGTTCCATACTCACTCATAATCCATCCACCACTAAAAAGGCTTTTTGTTGGATAGGCAAATAAAGTGTCTCTTACAGGATAATAACCATAAACCAACATGCTTATCACCAAAGCCAATAACCCTAAAATCCCAGCACCAGAAAGTCCCCAGATCCACTGTTCTTTCCTCCGTTTTTTTGCTATGTATTCTTGATAAGCTGCTTTTTTGAGAAGTTCTTCTTCTGTTGGTTCAGGTAATGCTTCCTTAGTTTGAATAACTACTTTTTCAACTACTTTTCTATCCTCATTAGCAATACGATATTCTGGCATTGACATAGCAAATTTGACTAAATCAGCATTTTGAAGAACTTTCTGAAGGCTAGTCAAAGTCTTACGTTCTAAATCTAAAGTCCCTGAATCTTTTCTCATTTCCAGCTTTATTAATAGCTCTTCAGAAGTGCTCTCCAGAGCATCAATTTTTGCTTCTTCCTCAAAATACCGCCGAACAACATCTGTTAATCTAGAGTAGTAAATTTTAAATTCTTCTTGTTCAGTTAATCTTTCGTTTTCTAGGGCTTTTAACTCTTCTATTGCTCGATCAAAAGGAAGAAGCTCCTTTTCCTTTAATTCTTTTCTCCTCTTTTGAAATAAATAATAATACAAAATACATGATACTATAATGGTGAAAAACAACCCCCAAAGAATATTAGTAATTAGTGTATCATAGTTTTTTTCTACTTCTTGGAGCGGTTTAATATCAAAAAGTTTCTGTTTAGTTGTATCAACCTTAACTGAATTAACACGAATGGGAATTAACTTTGCAATTTTTGAAAAACCATTTACTAAAACTTGTTGTTGGGGTAGAAAATAATTGCCCGAATCAAATTGAATCAAAGCATATCTCTTAGTAAATAAATAATGAGATTGAGAACGAATAGTATCTACTGGAAAAGCTTCTAGAAGTTCAAAAGGTGCAAATATGGGTTTTTCTGGAAAAAGTACTTGAGATGAACTATCCGCCTTCACTTGTAGGATGTAATTCAGTTGTTCTCCGATTTTAATTGATGTTGAGTCGATTGCAACCGTTAATATTCCTTTCTCTTGTCCCCAAGAATAGGATGAAATTAAGAGAATTAAAATTGAAAATGACTTTTTAATCATTTATATACGTGCTTTAAAATACCCCAAGAGTTTTTTTACATAACTTTCCTCAACACCACAACTAAGATGGCCTGCACCATTTTTGCTGAATAATTCTTCATATGACGCTACATGTTCCCTATATCGTTTCTCATAATTATTTCTGACCTTTTTTGAAAAGGTACTTATCCACTTAACGGAATCTGTTTCAGAATCTCTAATAGGTAAAATACCTAAATTAGGTAGTTTTGTTTCTAGAGTATCGTATACTCGGATACCAGTTAAGTCATGCTTTTTTGCTGCTATTCTTAAGGTTTTTTCATATCCTTTGTCGATAAAATCCGATAGCATGAAGACTATTGCTTTCTTTTTTAAGATCCCAGACAAAAATTCTAGAGCATTCCCAATACTGGTATTATAACTCTGCGGCTTAAATTCTAATAATTCCCTTATAATTCTCAACACATGGGATCTTCCTTTTTTAGGTGGAATAAAAAGTTCTACTTGATCCGAAAACAGCAATAGTCCGACTTTATCATTGTTTTGTAAGGCAGAAAAAGCAAGAGTTGCAGCAATTTCTGTTAAAATCTCTCTTTTAAATTGAGTTTGAGTGCCAAAAGCTTCCGAACCGCTTACATCAACAACTAGCATTAAAGTAAGTTCCCGTTCTTCTTCAAATACTTTAACAAAAGGTTCATTATATCTTGCTGTGACATTCCAATCTATAGCTCTGACATCATCACCAAACTGATATTGTCTAACCTCACTAAAAGTCATTCCTCGTCCTTTGAATGTAGAATGATATTCACCGCCAAAAATATGATCGCTTAGGCGACGAGTCTTAATTTCAATCTTGCGAACTTTTTTGAGTAGCTCTTTTGTATCCATTATATCTTGTACTTTGGTGTATCAAATTAGAAAATGAATTTAAGGTACTTCGACTTCATTTATTATTTGTGTAATCAAATCTTCGGCAATTACATTTTCTGCCTCAGCCTCATAAGTCAAGCCTATACGGTGTCTTAAGACATCAAAAATAACAGCTCTAACATCCTCTGGTATCACATAACCTCTGTGCTTCAAAAACGCGTGGCATTTTGCAGCAGTAGCAAGGTTTATACTTCCCCTTGGTGAAGCTCCAAAGCTAATAAGTGGCTTTATTGAATCTAGCTTATAATTCTCAGGGAAACGGGTTGCAAAGATTAAGTTTAAATTGTAATTTTCAATTTTCTCATCCATATAAACCTGCCTAACTGTTTCTTGGGCCGAAATAATTTGTTTTGTAGTAACTACTGGCTTAACTTCAAGCATCTTGTTATTCATGTTGTTTCGTACAATAAGTTGTTCCTCATTTAACTTAGGATAATCAATTACAGTTTTTAACATAAAGCGATCTACTTGAGCTTCTGGAAGTGGATAGGTTCCTTCTTGTTCAACAGGGTTTTGAGTCGCCATTACCAAGAAAGGGGCTTGAAGTTTAAAAGTTGAATCTCCAATTGTCACTTGCTTTTCTTGCATTGCCTCGAGTAATGCAGATTGTACTTTTGCAGGAGCTCTATTAATCTCGTCCGCTAGGACAAAATTTGCAAAAATTGGTCCTTTTTTAATGGAAAAGTCATTCTCTTTGATATTATAAATCATCGTTCCAACAACATCGGCAGGAAGTAAGTCCGGTGTAAATTGAATCCGACTAAAACTGCCTTTAACAGCCTTGCTTAGAGTATTAATAGCTAGGGTCTTTGCCAGACCAGGAACTCCTTCTAAGAGAATATGTCCCTTACCTAAAAGTCCTATGAGTAATCTGTCAACCATATCCTTTTGACCTACAATTACCTTTTTCATTTCTAAAGTTAGTAGATCAACAAAGGCACTTTCCATTTCAATTTTCTCATTAATGATTTTAATATCGACCTTTTGATTTATAGAATTTTCCATAAGAATATTATTCAATTTTTTAGGATAGCAAATTTGAAAAATATATTATCATTTCATTGTTAACAATTGGTTAAAAATTGGATAGTCTCAAAATCGCCAAAAGCGTAATTGTTGCTATTTTAGAATTGAAAAATAACAATATTCTATTAAGATGAAACCCTTTTCAAGAATTATTTCTGGGACTATGACGTGGGGAGCTTGGGGCAGCAAGTTTTCGATAAAACAAATGCAAGCACTTATAGAGAAAGCTGTTAGTTTAGAAATATCCACTTTTGACCACGCAGACATATATGGTGGATATACAACTGAACTTGAATTTGGAAAGGCTTTTAAAAAAAGTGCTGTAAATCGAGAAGATGTTCAGTTCATTACAAAATGTGGGATTCAAATGCCTTGCAATGCAAGACCATTACCTGTAAAACACTATGACTATAGTGCTGTACATATCCGAAATAGTGTTGAAGACTCCTTACTAAAACTTAATACTGACTACATAGATTTGCTTTTGCTGCATCGCCCAAGTCCTCTTATGGAAAGTCATATAATAGCTGAAGAAGTTCAGAGGCTACAAAAAGAGGGAAAAGTTAAACAACTTGGAGTTTCCAACTTTAGTTCTTCACAAATTCAACTACTTCAACAGGAAGTCTCATTGTATTGGAACCAGTTAGAGTGTTCTCTTACCTATGAAAATGCAATGTTTGACGGGACATTAGATTTCATGAAATTAACTAATATCGGAGCCATGGCATGGAGTCCGCTGGGAAATTATTTTAAAGAAAGTACTATTAAGCAAAATCGGATACAAGAAGTAATAACTCCTTTATGTAAAAAATATAATTGTTCGGAAGATCAACTTCTTTTAGCATGGTTAATATACCATCCCTCTAACATATTCCCTGTTGTTGGCACAACATCTGGTTCAAGACTTAAAAAAGCCGTAGATTCCACGGCAATAAAGTTAGAAAAAATTGATTGGTTTCTGATGTTAGAAGCAAGTATGGGAAACCCTTTACCTTAAAAATTATGAAAAATAAAATTATTTTAATCACAGGTGCCTCAAGCGGAATTGGATATGCTACAGCTACTCGTTTTGCTGCTGAGGGTGCTCGATTGATTTTATGTGGAAGAAGAAAAGAAAAACTGGAGCTTCTTAAACAAGAACTAGGTGGATATCACCAATTTCTAATCTTTGATGTTAGAGATAAAAAAGCTGTTTTTAAGGCCATTAACAATCTTCCTG
>MDTB01085195.1_pt1 | contig 31720 bp, 39 predicted proteins | sample 811161 | NCBI WGS metagenome assembly MDTB01 (sample SAMN05326650, study PRJNA326480) | marine metagenome | isolation source: seawater | place: Mediterranean Sea | collected 2009 | reverse complement strand
TACCCATGCGATAACACTGAAAAAGAGTATTCCAATTATTATGTTTCCACGTATTTTCATTTTTTCCATAACAACCATGGATACAAATGCCAAACATCCTAGCACGACCAATGGATTTTTTATGTCTCCTAAAGTGACCAAGGTAACGGGGTGATCTCCTACTACTCCCATAATTTCCAGTCCAATTATTGCAAGAAATCCACCGATCCCTGCTCCAATTCCTAACTTCAAACTTCTTGGAATAGAATTAATTAACCAAGCTCTTATTGGTGTCAAAGAAATTAACAAGAATAAGACTCCCGCTACTAAAACTGCACCTAAAGCTTGTTGAGGTGTATAACCCATTCCTGCAACAACACCAAAAGCAACAAATGCATTAATACCCATACCTGGAGCTAAGCCAATAGGCCAAGTTTTTCCATAAAACGCCATAATAAAACAGGCGATTGCGGTCGCAACAATTGTTGCAGTGAAAACTGCTCCAAAATCAAAAAAACCTTTTTCAGGACCAGCGAATTCACCGGACAAAATAAATGGGTTTAAAAACATGATGTAAGCCATTGTTAAAAAAGTTGTAACTCCGGCTATTACTTCTGTTCTAAAATTTGTTTTATTTTTTTTATAATCGAAATATTTGTCTAACATAAATCCTCCTATATGTTTAATTACCCTGATTTTTTTGAAAAATCCTTTAAAAATTACTATATAAATAGAATTACAACCTATGGTGAATATTTCTGTTTATAAAATAAAGGTATATTCTAGATGAAGTTGAATATGAAAAAAATAATTTTAGTACTATCTTTGTTTCTTTTTTTAAACGCCTGTCAAACAGTTTCCAAGAAAATTGATGAAAAAATGGAAGTTGAAGAAAAAGAATTAACAAAATGGATTAATAAATCAGAGTCCCAACTAAAAGTTTTTTTTGGAAGCCCAGAAAAAATAGAATTTAAAGAAAATTCAAGGAACAGATTTTATATTTACATAAGGGAAAAACTTAAAATTAAATGCGAAAGAACTTTTGAAATTAATCCAAGCAACAAAGTAGTTGGATTTTCAAGTAAAAATTGTTTTTAAAAATTTTAAATTAGAAATTTAATAAATTTTTGCGGTTTTAAGAATAAAACTATATTCTTCGGCCAACTCTGTGATAGCGTTATCTCTACCACTCATACCGCCGTGACCAGCTGCTTCCATTTTACATTTTAATAATTGGGTATTATTATCGTTTTTCACATCTCTTAATTTTGCAATATATTTAACTGGTTCAGAATATAAAACACGGTTATCAAACAGAGAAGTTGTGATTAACATAGAAGGATAATTTTTTTTCTCAAGATTGTTATAAGGAGAATAAGACAATATATAATTAAAGTACTCTTTACTTTTTATTGGATTTCCCCACAATTCCCATTCAGCCGGAGTAAGAGGTAATTTTTCATTCAACATTGTCGTCATAATGTCTACGAAGGGAACTAATAATAACATTGAAAAAAATAACTCTGGAGCCATATTCGCTACCCCACCTCCAGTAAGACCACCGGCACTACCTCCATAAAAACAAATTCCTCCTTTATAAGTATACCTTTGTTCAATTAAGTGATTAGCGCAGGCAATATAATCTAAGAATGTATTTTTTTTTAGCTTCCGTTTGCCTTCAGTATGCCAAACATCTCCTAAGTCTCCCCCGCCTCTAACATGTGCGATAGCAAATGTAATTCCTCTATCAACTAAACAAAATCTTGAGGGACTAAATGATGGTGAAATACTATGTTTATAAGCTCCGTAAGCATATAAAAGAACTTTTGATTTACCGTCTTGTTTTTTATTTTTTAAACGTAATAAACTTATTGGAATCATTCTTCCATCTTTAGATTTGGCCTTAATCCTTTCAACAACATATTTTTTTGGATCATGTCCAGATGGGATTTCTAATTCTTTTACTAATTTTTTTTCTTTCGTTGCAATGTCGTATTCATAAATTTTGGAAGGTGACGCCATGCTTTCCCAACTAACCCAAATTTTACTTGTATTAGTATCTTTTTGCATAAGTGAAGCACCCGGAACACCTATTACCTCATCAGAGATTTTAATTTCTTCCTCTGCATTAGTTTTTATGTTTCTGATAAAGAGTTTTGAAATAGCATCAGACTTTTCGCCTCTAATTATGTAATTTTCTAAAAATTCTAAACCACCTATAACTGTTTCTTTTTTTTGAGAAATAAATTCTTCTAAGTTATTGATTTCATTTACTTTACATCTGAGCAACTTGTAATCTCTAGCATTTTCATTTGTATGTATATAAAAAAACTCTTTCCAAGAATCTATAGAATATCGAACATCCTTTTTTCTTTTTTGAAATAATTTTGGCTTAACTGGTTCTTCTTTTGAAGAAAAAAAATATTCTTCTGTTGTAATATGATCAGAAGTAGTAATTATAAAAAATTTTTCATCAGAAGAAAGGCTTATAGAGCATGTAAATGTTTCATCTTTTTCCTCAAATATTAATTCATCTTTTTCTACAGGGCTGCCTAAGTAATGTTTGAAAATTTGCCTGGGTCGGTGATATTTATCTAGTTTAGAGTAAAAAAAACTCTTGTTATCTAAGGACCACAAAATACTTCCACTAGTATTTTCTATTTTATCATTTTCATCCTTTTTACTATTCAAGTTTCTTAAATAAATTGTAAAATATTCTGAACCTTTCAAGTCTAGTGAAAACGCCATATACTCATCCGAGTGTGAGATACTAATACTTCCTATGCCAAAATATTCAGAACCAAATTTTTTTTTTTCATAATCTCCATCAAAGTATACTTCTTCTGGTTTTGAATTGTCTATTATCTGTCTTATTTTCTTTCCATAATTTCCTTCTTTTTCAGTTTTTTGCCAATAAAAATATCTTTTATCTTTAAACTTCAGGGAAGTATCATCTAATTTTATTTTAGATTTTATTTCGTTAAAAAGATTTTTTTGTAAATTTTTTACATCTTTAAAATAATTGTCTGTAAAAACATTATTTTCCTCTATATATGTTTTAACTTCAGGCAGTAATTTCTTTGGATTTTTTAAGACCTCTAAAATATCTGGCTGATCTACCCAGGAATAATCATCTTTAAGTGCGATTTCATGGTACTTTTTCTCACTCTTAATTTTTTTTAGTTTTGGTATATTCATATTGAATAAAATTATATGAATTGGTTTTTAATTGGAATACTCATTTTTGTCATTATCTATTTACTACTAAACTGGTTTGCCAAATCTAGTAGAAAAAAAATTGCTCAGTTTTTAAAGAGATTGGCTATTATAATATCTGTAATTTTGGCCACAATCTTAACAATTGGAGGAAAATTTATATTCTCCTTACCTTTTTTACTTATTCTTCTATCAGGATTAAAGATAAAGGGTTTCACTGCTTTACAAATGTTTCAATTATGGAGGCTTATTCAATTTTTAAGAAACTCAGGAAGATTTAGCAATAATTATAAAAATGAGTCTCAACCATCTACAAATATATCTTTGACTGAAAGCTATAAAGTGCTTGGATTAAGAAAAGGATGTTCTAAAAATGAAGTTTTGAAAGCTGCTGCCAATCTACAAAAAAAAATACATCCGGATTTAAATAGAGATGTAAAAACTGAGAGATTAAGCCAATTAGTAAATGAGGCTAAAGAAAAAATACTAAAAAATGATTTTAATTAGTTAAAAGCTGATTAGTTTTATCCCAAACTTTTAGAAATGAAATTTGATTTTTTCCTAAAGTATTGTGCGTTGTGCTTGATATAGTCTCACCCTCTGGAACTATTACTATAATATTGTCTGAATAAGCAGAGTAACTATAAGCAGGCGAGTCGCAAAAAATACCTAATGATTTTAAACCCAAAGCAGCACTTATATGGAGAAATCCGGTATCATTTCCTAAATATAAATCTGCATTTTTTATAATTGGTAAAATTTCCTTTATTTTATAACTAGACAGTGAAAAACAATTTATATTAATTTTTGAATTTAAAAAAATTTTTTCTAGCTCAACATCATTTTCTCCACATGCAAGATAAAATTTACATTTTTTTAAACTGGATAAATCTTCCGCTAATTTAAAATAATTTTTTATGTCCCATCTTTTTGTTGGCCCAGAAGCTGAAATTCCAAGAATAATGTGTTTAAAATTCGAGTCAAAATTATATTTTTTTTTTGTTTCTAGTAACGTTTTATCACTTAAAATTAATTTGGGTTGAGTTGATATCTTTTCTCTAATTAAATCTTCTACAAACTGTTGTGCAGATTTGAAGATTATATCTTTCTTTTTAAATAACGGGTATTGAGCTATATCTTTAATTCCAGCAAGTTTAGCAGCAAGATAGTATCTAAGGGAGCCATTAAAGATAAAAACTTTATTAAAATTTTTTGACTTTAATTCTTTAACTAAACTAAAAAAACCTGAAATCCCATCGTTTGAATGGTCCAAATTTATAATTTCACCAATATGCTTATCTTCAGCAAATAAATCTTTAGCTTTTGAAGTTTCTTTAGCCAATAACGAAACTGGAGTGTTATATTTTTTACAGATTGCATGCAAATACGGAGTAAAAATAACCATGTCTCCGATGCCGTATCTTTGTTGAATAACAAGAACTTTCATTTTGAATTAGTTTATTATAACCTAGATAAATAAAATTGGGAAAATTTATGATTGGAAAAGGAATTTATGCTGCAGGATTAAGCGTAATTAATAAAGATTATTCACTTAATGTAGAGGAAACAGTTAAGCATGCAGAGAGAATTATTAAGAACGGTTGCCATGGGGTATTTTTTTTTGGTTCAACAGGTCAGAGTCAGTTAATTTCTATAACAGAAAAAAAAGAACTTGTTTCTTCTATAGCAACACACAGACTAAAAAAACAATTTTTTTTAGGTACTGGATGTAATTCTTTTAGAGAAAATTTAGATTTAGTAAAATATTCAATGGAATTTGGATTTAATACATTTCTACTAATGCCTCCAGCTTATTATAAAGGCAACACTAACGAAGGTGTTTATGAGTTTTATAAGAGTATAATTAATCGAGCTCCAAAAATAAAAATAATTTTATATAATTTTGAAAAACTTAGTGGTTTTTTATTCAATATGGATATTGTTAAAAAATTAAAAAAAGATTTTCCAAAAAATATTATAGGCTGTAAAGACTCTAGTTATAATTTATATAAAAATCTTAAAATAAAAGATTTTTTAATATTTCCTGGTTCTGAAGCAAAATTACAAAAAGCTTTAGAACAAGGATGTTCTGGATCTATTTCCGCAACATTAAACGTGACTCATTTTTTAGCTAGAAAAGTATTTGACGATTACGAAAAAAAACAATCACAGACAGCTGGCCAAAAATTAATTTCAGTTAGAGAAGTATTTGACAACTATAACTTAATTTCGTCTCTACATAGTTTTTTGAGTACACAAAATAAAAATTTTGAAAATCTCATTCCACCTTTAGTAGTTTTGAATGATAATAAAAAAAAAGAGCTTATTGATAGTCTTAATAAATTACATTTTACAGAGTCAAAAAATATAGCAGCATGATTATAAAAAAATTTTTAAATAATTTTATTAAAGAAGATGGTTTTGAGTTAGAGACATCAAGCAATAAGGTTTTTGTCATAGGAAATCCAAAGAAAATAAAACCCCTGAGATTAAAGCTACTTAGTAAGTCAATAGAATTAAAACTTTTATTATTTCCAGATTTTTATTTTGGAAAGGGATATGTAGATGGAGAGATCCTAATAGAAAACGGAACTATTTCGGAAATATTAGACATAGCTTTAAAAAATATCGGAAGAAAAGATATAAGTGCATTTTCAAAGATCATAAATAAGGCTCGTGGAACTTGGAGATACCTTACAAATTTTAATACTAGGAACAGTGCAAAAGAAAATGTTGAAAAACATTATGACATAGGTTCTGCGGATTTTTATAAAATCTTTATTGATAAAAAACATTTTCAATATAGCTGTGGATATTGGCCGGAAAAAAGCATTTCTTTAGAGGACAGCCAAGAAGCTATGATTAATCACTTAATAAAAAAATTAGATATAAAGGATAACGATAGAGTGCTTGATATTGGATCAGGATTTGGAGGTCTAGCTTGCGCGATAGCCGAAAAAACAAGAGCAAGAGTTACAGGAATAACACTATCAAAAATTCAATTAAAGCACTCAAATAAAATTGTTAGAGAAAAAAGGCTTGATAATTTATGTCAATTTAGACTTGAGGACTATCGAGATACAAAAGAAAAATTCACAAAAATTATAAGTAAAGGAATGATGGAACATGTGCAAAGAAAATATTACAAAACTTACTTTAGAAAAATTTTTGATTTGCTAGAACCAAATGGAAAAGCCTTAGTTCATACTATAGGCAGTATTGATAAACCCAGAGCGCCGCAAGCGTGGATAACTTCATTTATTTTCCCCTCTGGTTATACACCATCTCTATCTGAGGTTATGCCTGCCATTGAGTCATCCAAGTTAGTACTAAGCGATTTAGAGGTTTTGCCTGGAATTCACTATGCTTCAACCTTAAAAGAATGGAAAAGAAGATTTATAGAAAATAAAAATTTGGTTATAGAAAAATACGATAAAACCTTCTACAGATTATGGCTTTTTTATCTAGCCTCATGCCAAAAAGCTTTTGAGTGGACTGATCAATGTAATTTTCAGATATTGCTTAATAAAGATATAAACATAGGACATAGAACAAGAAACTATATTTACAACTAATTTAAAGTTATAAGCTAAAATATAGCTTATGAGAAAAAAAAAGACTAAATCTAAAAAATCAAAAAATTTAAGAAGGTAAAAAAAAAGAAAAAAAATTTTAAAAGAAAATTACCAAAAAAAAGAAAAGTAAAATCTAAACCTTTTAATAAAAGAAAAAAAAAGCGTCGATCAAAAAGAAAAAAATACCCTTCCAGAAAGATTACTAAAGAAACCTTCAGAAAAATATTGAGATTTAGTAATAGGATCACGCCTGAGTTTAAATTCAATTTTAATATAGATAGAGCTCTTCAGAATTTTTTCCAAAGAATATCAAATACGATTAAAACTTTAAAACAGGTAATTGAAGAGGAAAGAGAAAAGAACAGAAGAGAAAAAATAAAAGTCATGGAAAAAGAAAAAGATGAACTTGCTAAACAAATGAAATCATTAAAGGAGGGTGAGATTAAGAGAAAACAAGAAGAAATCAAATTAGAGCAAAAAATTCAAAGAGAACGAAAAATAGATTTAAAAAGATTTATTAGAGAAGAACAAGCTTTAGTAAGAAAAGAGCAAGCAGAAAAACAAAGAAAATTTTATGAAAAGATTAGATTAGAGAAAAAAATTGAGGAATTTAGGAAAAGAGAAGAGCTTGAGATAAAAAACTTAACAAAATTTGTTCTAAGCCAAGAAAGAGAAAACTACTCTGAAGTACAGGAAAGAATATCGAGAATAAAATTAAAATATCAAGCCATTAGAGATCAAAAAATTCGTGAAAGAATAGAACAGTTGGGCATAGAGGTATCTTCAAGTGACACTCGCTCTGAATTACTAGATAAAGAAAGACAATTTAATCTCGAAAGAGAAAAAATTGAAAATAATTTAGAAAGCTTCTACAGAAGTATGGCATCTTGTGTTTTTCAACTCAATCGAAAATGGCTTCCCAAAAAAATGTCATTACTTAGAGTTATTGACAGAAGGTATGAAACTTCTGAGATATTTATAAAACTGGATGAGGAAACAGACGATAATTGGATTATGCTTCTTTATTTGAAAGATAATAATCCAAACTCAAATATAATTGTTGAAGATAAGACCGACTCTGAAAAACAAACTTCAGTTGAGTACAAACCGAACGAAATATTTAGGTTCTCCGATACCCTAGTTGACTCGCTTACCTTAATGATAGACAAAGAATTTAAGAAAAAATTAAATTAGTTTAAAATATCTTTTAGCAATTTTAACTGACCAATTTTAAAAATTATAGCGTCATCTTTTTTAAATCCAAATCTTTCAGCTCCGTTTTTAAACCTTTTTGGTGGTTCCATAATTGGCTCCAATGAAAGCACAACAGTTCCCCAGTGCATTCCAATTACTTTTTTGCTTTTAAGATCTTTCGCCACTTGCAAAGCTTCTTCAGGGTTAGTGTGATAGACTGATTTATCTTTAATCGGCATTATTGGAAAAAAATTATAGGCGCCTATATTAATGAATGTCATGTCAATAGGACCAAATTTATTCCCAAGATCTTTATAAATATTTCCTATTCCCGTATCACAAGCGAATAAAATTTTTTTGTTTTTGTACTCGATTAAAAAATTTCCCCAAAGAGTTTTATTGGTATCCCATAGACTTCTCTTCGACCAATGAACAGCTGGTAACAAAGTTACTTTGATATCCTTAGTTACTTGTATTTTTTCATACCAATCAAGTTCATTGACATCTTTATAGTTTCTAAAATATTTTCCAAGTTTTAGGGGTAGTATTACCTTACTGTCTTTGAAAGGAAAATTTCTTATCGTAGCTGCATCTTGATGGTCGTAATGATTGTGAGTTAAAAGAAATAAATTCACTTTGGGAATTTCGTTAAGATTTATAGCCGGTGGAACATATCTTTTAGGACCAAAAATTAAAGGGCCAGTATTCTTAGAAAATACTGGATCTGTAATAATAGTCGTATCACCCAATTTAATCAAAAAAGTCGCATGACCTATCCAAGCGACATAATCATTATTTTTATTTTTCTCTAAATTTTCTAATACATCCTTTCTTGGAACTACGTGATCATTTGGAAATTCAATTTTTATTTTTTTTCTCTCTTCATTAAAAATTTTATAAGACCATTTTATATTTGGATCTCTTTTTGGTGAACCTTCAGGATTTCTAAATGTTCCGTCAGGTAAATGATGATAAGGTTTTTTTTCCATTGCTTCAGATGTAAAAGTGGTAGTTAAAATTAAAAATAGATATAAAAATAATCTTAACATAATTTTTACTAATTTTTTTTCTTATTTCTTGTAACATTATTAATTTTATTTCCGAAACTTCTAATTTTGTCCCATTCTTCTAATTTTTTTGATTCTTTTTCAGCCTTACGGCTTGCAATTAATGGAAATACAATAAGAGCTAAAATGATAAAAATACACGCAATAATAAGGGGTGTTTGCATAAACCCCTTATTATCATAATATTTGTAATTTAGTAATTTTTATTAGCCCTTTAGGCAGTTTTTTTTATTTATCCTTTTATTAAAATTTTTGACATCTTTATCAACAAACCAAATATAACTGGCTTCTTGCATGTCATTAACTGCTGGAGTACACTTTTTTCCAAAAGTTACCCTGGAAATTTGACTACCAGAGCAGTTATTTAATAAAACTAATAAAGTTAATATTGTAAGTATTTTCATATTTAAAATTTAATCAAAGAGTCTGTAATTTAATTGTCACAAAAATGTTAAAATTGTGAAAAAAATCTTTCTTAAAAGTTGAAAAGATTGAGGTTTTTTCTTTAAGAGCATTGTTTTTGCCACAAAAATTGTTAAATTGTTATGTGAAGCTTAATAGAAAAAATATCAAAATCGCAATAGTTATGGGATCAAATTCAGATTATTCTGTAATGAAAATGGCTGAGAAAATACTTAAAACTTTAAAAATTGAATACGATACTAAAATAGTATCGGCTCACAGAACGCCCCAAAGAATGTACGAATTTGCAAAATCTGCTCATAAAAAATATAAAGTCATAATTGCAGGGGCAGGAGGCGCAGCACATTTGCCTGGGATGATATCCTCTCTTACTAACCTGCCGGTAATAGGTGTGCCAATCGAAACAAAAAGTCTGAAAGGCTTAGATTCCTTACTTAGCGTAGTTCAAATGCCGAAGGGTATAGTAACAGCAACAGTTGCTATAAATAATGCTATGAACGCAGGTTTATTAGCTGCACAAATAGTTGCTTTGTTAAACAACGAAATTAAAAAAAATCTTGAACGTTTCAGAGTAAAACAAACTAAATCTATTAAAATCAAACCAAAAAAATAATGAAAGAATCCATTAAGTTAGGTATTCTTGGCAGCGGTCAGTTAGAAACTCAAATTGTAAAATCTGCAAAAAAAACTGGTGGGATTAAAACTATAATTCTAACTGATGATAAAAATGGACCTGCTCAACATTTCTCAGATGAATTTATTTGCTCTGATTTAAGCGATAAAGAGACAATAGAAAAGTTTATCAAACAAATAGATGTGTGTACATACGCGTTTGAAAATCTGTCTTATCAACTTTTAAAAGTAATTGCTGACGCAAAAGAAGTCCATCCTTCACCTAATACGCTAAAGATTGCACAAAACAGAATATTAGAAAAAACATTTGCGAACGATCTAGGAATTAATACGACTGATTGGAAAACTGTTAAATCATTAAAAGAATTAAAAGAAGGAGTAAAGTTATATGGCAATTGTATTATGAAATCTGTTTCTGGGGGTTATGATGGTAAACAGCAATATAGATTTAAGTCTATTAACGATATTGACGCTAATATAGATTTTAAAAAAGAATACATTTTAGAAAAATTTTTAAATTTTAAACAAGAAATATCTGTAGCAGCAACAAGATATAAAAATGGAAAAATTTCAACTTATGAACCTACAGAAAATATTCATGAAAATGGTATACTTAGACATTCAAAAATTCCAGCCAATATAAATAAGAAAATATTTAATGAAGCTCAAGAAATTACTGTCAAATTTGCAGAAAAATTACAATATGTTGGAACTTTAAACTTAGAATTCATGATTGACAAAAAAGATAATCTTTTTTTTAACGAATATGCAAACAGATGCCACAATGGATTTTGGCATTCAGTTAATAGTTATGAAATTTGCCAATTTACTAATCATATCAGAGCTGTTTGTGATCTCGAATACGTTAAAAACAAAAAAATTTCTAATGCAGAAATGTTAAATATTTTAGGCGAAGAAATATTAGAATATAGAAAGAAAAAATTTAAACAAAATGAATTTTTCTTCGATTATTTAAAGACCGATATAAGACCTGGTCGAAAAATGGGGCATCTTACAATTTTAAAAGAATAAATCATTTAATAGTAATCCGATGCATAACTCTTCTGCAGTTTTTAATTTCACTGGCTTTATGCATTACACTGATATTGTCCCAGAGAACTAAGTCACCTTTTGACCACTCATAAGAAAATATAAATTCTTCTTTATTGACATGACTGATTAGGAAATTTTTTAAATATTCACTTTCGTTTTTGTCAACATTTTTAATTTTTATTAAATGACCAGGAGAAACGTATAGACTTTTTTTATTATTTACGGTCTGTACTATTGAATGTTCTGCTTCCATTTTTTTTACTGATTTAATTCCCATCTCTTTCTCTCTTTCAATTCTAGTAATTGCAATTGGACCCTCTGAAGAAAAAACACCGGTAGCGTTTTTTATTTTTTCTTTAATTTTATTTGGAAGCTTGTCATAAGCGTTAAAGCCAGAAGAAAAAATTGTATTACCTTGACCCTGAGGAATTTCAACCCCCATCAACATCGTATATCTAGGCCTATCTTTTCCAAGATACGAAGTATCTTGATGTAACCAGCTACTTCCGAAAGCTAAGTTTTTGTCAGTAGGTTTTCGTTCAATAATATTTATATATGGATAATTTTTTAAGCCTTTTAATCTTGGGTATTCAACTAGTTGACCGATAGATCTAGCAAAATTTTGATAAGATTTTGAATCTAAATTTTGTTTTTTTATAAAAATAACCCCGTATTTATTAAGAGTATCTTTAATTTGATTTGATTGATTTTGTTTTAGTTTATTCAAATTTAAATTACCAATATAAGCCCCCACTTTATTTTTTCCTGGGATTATCGAAATATTATTCATTTTAGTTTACCGGATTTATTATTGAAGCATCATTTTTAGCAGGATTATTTACTTCTGTCGATATCTCGTGAAATTTCAATTCAGGGGGTTTGACATTATTTAAAAATTCTACAGCATTATTATTGAGGTTAAAATAATTATTTATTTGAGACTTTTTAATTATAACAGGTTGACGATTATGAATTTCTCTATTTTGCTCATTTGCTTCACGAGTAATGACAGTAAATTGACCGTTCTCATGAATTCCTGCTAAAAAAATATCTTGATCATCCGTTCTTGTAAAATAATAAGGTATTTTTTTATTTTCAGTTTTTTTCCACTCATAATAGCCTGAGCAGGGGATAATTGCTCTTGAATTCAAAATCAATTTTTTGAAACTTATTTTTGTTTCTATTCCCTCTAGCCTAGCATTATGAAGACTTTTAAAGTCATCTTTTGCCCAAGAGGGCCTTATTCCCCAAGTTGTCATTTCTAAGTATTTTCCATTAGTTGCTGATTTTACAACTGGATATTTGCCTCCAGGAGAACAATTAAAATTATCTTGATCGAGATCTACATTAATATTTTTTTTAACTAGATTGTTCGTTACTAGTAAAGTGGATTTTTTTACTGCGTATCTTCCACACATTATTTCTTTTTCTTCTCTCTTTTAAAATTTCTTTTTTCTTTAAAGCTTAACTTAGCTTTTTTTTTAAAATTTCTATCTTTTTGACTTTTGCCAGAGTATCTTTTTGACATAATAATTATTCATCTATTATTTCATGAATTTGCTCACCTAGTCCATCAACTTTTAGATGTAATTTATCGCCAGTTTTTAAAAATTCTGGTTTTTCCATCTCCATAGCTGTTCCCGCAGGAGTTCCAGTTGTAATAATTGTACCTGGATAAAGAGTCATAAAATTACTTATGTGGGCGATCAAAACATTGAAGTTAAAAATCATTTTTTCAGTATTTCCAGTTTGTCTTCTTTTTTCATTAACATCTAAAGTTAAGTTGATATTATTAATGTCTTTTATTTCATCTTTAGTCACCAGCCAAGGACCACAAGGACCTGCGATAGACTTGCCTTTTATCCATTGCCCCCCTCTTTCTTTTTGCCAAGACCTTTCTGAAATATTATTCACTATACAATATCCAAAAATATAATCCTGAGCTTCATTTTCTTTTATATATTTACCTTTCCGCCCAATGATCATTGCTATTTCACATTCGTAATCCATTTTTTTAGCACTCCTTGGTTTAATAATTTTATCATTTGGCCCTTGGATGCATCCTGAGCTTTTATTAAAAAGTATTGGTTCCGTCGATAACTTTGATTTACTTCCTTCTACATGTGCTTTGTAATTTAATCCTATCGCCAAAAAATCCACTGGTCTGCTTATAGGGCTTCCAACTCTTCCTGATTTTATTTCTGGTAAATCTTCTAAGTGTATTTTTTTTAGTTTTTCGAGATTGTTAAAACTAATCGTATCAGGATTAAAGTCATTTATAAATCCTGACAAATTTCTTATTTTTTTATTTTTATCTAGTGCAGCAGCTGTCTCATTACCTAATTCACCAACTCTTAGAAAAATCATTTTCTAATGAAAAATCTCTCAATTCTTTCTATTGTTGTTGTCGCAGGTCCTGAATAAGGAATGCTATAACTATTTTGGTTTTGATCTAAAACCATTAGTCCTCTGGTAAAAATAAAAACTATAAATACTACCAGACCAAAGATTAAAAGTTTGGATGGACTATACTCTGATGCCTTTGTTTCTGCTTGAAGCGATTGGTCATTTTTTTTACCTCGATGAAATTGTTTAAATGTATAATAAATTCCAAAAATTAAAAGGACATGTGCCAACATAACTGAACCAAAACCTAAAGCCATGGTTTCGTATTGAAAAACATAAATACTAAATATAACCGACCAAATAAAAGACAGTTGTAAGAGAATACTTAATCTAGTGCTCTTAGGCAAATTTCTAAAATCAGGGTTATTGTCCTCTCTAAACATTATCGAGGCTGTGTCGATCATCCAATTTTTAAATTTTTCCATATTGATAAATTTAACAGAATTAATTGATAATTTATATTTATATATTCTTTGCTAATTGTCTCACTTTTGTCATATGTTTTTCAAACTTTTCTTTTGTCATGCCCGGCAGAACTTCATAATGCCTACTATATATTGTCTTCATTCCACCAAGCTTTAAAACTCCTGCCTTGATTCTTCGAAAAGGAATATTTTGAAACCAGGTTTGAATAGAAAACCAATTTCCTCCATAAGTCATAGTCATTAAAGCTAATTTATTTTTCATGATTCCTGGGCGAGGATAGCCCCAATTTCCAACAATTCTTTGAAAAGAAAAAAACCATTTAGGAGCCAAGACATGGTCAATCCAATTCTCTAAACAAGCTGTTGCTCTTAAATTATAACAAGGAGAAATCATATACATTACATCTGATTTTTCCAAACGCCTTCGATAATCAAGAACTTGCTCATTTGGTGGCGATCCATCAAAAAATTTTAGTTCTTTTTCCTCATATAAATTCGCCAAATCAATCTCATGTCCTCTTTTTTTTGCTTCTGCAATAAATGTATCTTTTATTGCTGCACAAAAACTTTTTTTTGTATCATGGTGTCCAAAAGCAATAAATATTCGAGCCATGTAATTTTATAAACTTATTTTTTTTTAAAAAAAGAAATAATTTCCTCAATTTTAATAAATTTTACACCAAAAATAAAACCTAGTCCAATTCCGTACCAAGCAGCTCCAGCCAATCCATATCCGTCTACAGATATATCCACATCATAGTGAATTTGGATTTTTCTAACAAAATAATAGAATATAACAGAACCTATTAAGCCGTTTATCAAAAAAAATTTTTTCATAGTTCTTAATCGGTTTTATCCTTCCAAAAAACTAGACCAGATCCGCCCCCAATTAATAGAGCAGATATAATCCAAGCGTTCTCATGATTTACAAAAATAGTTAAGACGCCGGCTAATACTAGCAAAATACCAAAAGTACTGTTTTTCATTTTAAATGTTGATCGTTAACTTATTATACATTATATTATTATTACCATCCACATGGTAAGAAAGTGGCTCATCTACATGAGTTAAAAGTAGGTTGAATAAAAAAACAAGGAGGGTGCATGGGTAGACACACTAAATTGTTAAGCGAATTCAGCCGAAGCAAATCTCAGGCTGATTTTCTTAATAAAATGCAAAAATCCAGAAAAGCAGTTGAAGTCAACGCGAATGGTACTTCAGGATATAAAATAAAACAAGGTACCAATGCTGGAAAAATTCTAAAGCATTTAAAAAAATCATCTGAAAATATTTAATTTTTTCTAGGGGCAGCTTAATAGTTGCCCCTAAATACTTATTTAAATTTTTTTATTCGTAATTTTTAATTGGTTAGTTTCATCAAAGTTATCAACTGAAATATTTTATCTTAATTGACTTTTATTTTTTAATGATTATAAACTTATTTAACCGCTTATATAAATTGTATTAGAATGTGGTAAATTAAACTTTATTTCTCACATTTATCATAAGCACAAAAAAATGATAAATATATTTAGCTTCGAAATAATAATAGGACTATTAGTTGGTCTTTTAATGGGCTGGACCTTAAAAAACTTATTTTCCAAGAAAGAAAATTTTGGAGATTTAGCTTCAAATCTTAAGTCCTTGGAAGATAAAATCGATGGTTTTCAAAATACAAATGCATCAGAGAGAGGTTCTTTAAAAACAATACTTCAAGATATAAAAACTGGCGAAGCCGATGTAGTTAAAGCCGCTGAAGATATAAAAAGAACACTTGTAACCGGAGGATCACAAAATCAAGGATCGTGGGGAGAATTAGTTTTAACTCGTATTTTGAAAGAAAACCTTCAGTTTACAGAAGGGGAAGAATTCGAACTTCACAAAAGCTTTAATGAGGATGATGGAAGGAAAATACCTGATGTAATAATACATTTTCCAGATGGTCGGGATGTTATTGTCGACTCAAAAGTATCTTTAAAAGCCTGGGATGAATATGTTAATGCCAAAGATGAAAGAGCTAAAGAAGAAGCCTTAGAAAGACATAAAATATCTCTTAAAAATCATATTGATACTTTAGCAAAAAAAAACTACCAGGGAATAAAAGGCATTAAAACAATCGATACAGTTATTATGTTTTGTCCAAATGAGTCAGCCATATCTATTTTACCTAGACAAGGAGGAAGTAAATTATTTGAATATGCAATAAAAAATAAAATAACTTTAGCTTCGCCCAGCATTTTTTACTACATGCTTAAAACAGCCGAGTACTCTTGGAAAGCAGACAAAACAAGTAAAAACGTTGCTGATATAATTAGGTTGGCAAATTTGGTCAGTTCTCAAGCAGTAGATATTTATGGAAGTGCTAAAAAAGCTCAAGAATCCATTTTAAACACATCAGATAAGGTTTCAGAAGTAATGGAAAAAATTCAAGATGGAAGCGGTAGCTTTTTAGGCAGAATAAAACGAATGAATAAACTCGGTTTATCGCCAAAAAAACCAATTCCAATAGAGATTGATGAGGAAGAAGAAGAAAAACATCCTCCAGTAATAGAAAATTTTAGAAAAAGGGATAATAAATAGTGCCAAATATTGCGGTATTAGACTTTGAAGCTCAATCAGCTTCAACATCAACAGGTAAGATTATTTCTGTAACGGGTATTTTATATAATGACCAATTTCAAGAACTTGATCGTTTCGAGCTATTTTGCAGAAATGTTCCCGGTTATATTCCTGATCCCTACAGTCTCTGGGTTAACAAAGGATTAAGAAAATTAAAAGAGTCTAATATGAGCCATTATAAACTCATGTTAGAAATGCACAAAAAAATTAATCAATGGTCCCCATGTATTTGGGCTACATGGAACGGTCATGGGTACGATTTTCCATTAAGCGAAAAAGAGAATTATAGGTCGCTATTACCAATTTATATTTTAAAAACTAATGGAAATGAAGCAGCTGATTTCCTTCCATTCGCGAGAGCTTCAAAACTTTTTTATCCTAATTCATTAAAAACATCTTACTCAAATTCAAACAATCCTGTTTTTAAACTGGAAGATTTAGGAATGAAAAATTTTCCTGAAACAGATAAAAGCAAATTTCATACAGCCACCCAAGATGTTGAAATAACCGCTAAAGTAATGAAAAAAATAAAAGAAACAGCAAAACCTATATTTCAATCTTCATTAATGACAATTTCAAAAAAAAATGCAAAAAATGAAATAGTTGAAAATATTTTATTCACTACAGCATTATACTATTTTGGAAAAAGCAGACCGTTTGCGTGTACATATTTTTTTGATCATCCAAAATACACAGGTTGGCCCATGGTTTTTTGTTTGGAAAACGATCCAAAAGATTTAATTTCTTTAGATTTTCGTTCTCTTAAAGAAATAATGAAAAAACCAGGTAAATTTGTAAGAGCAATACCGTTAAAACATCCTGTCATTTTACATATCGATTATGCCTTGAAAACTGATCCCTATAAAACAATAGGTTTAAGTAAACTTAAAGAAAGAGCAAATTTAATTAAAAATAACCCAGAGTTTGCTGAAAAATGTAAGAAGGCCATTAAAGAAATAACCGAAGAGAAAGACTTAAAAAATAAGTCTAAAGATGATTTAAGAACTGTAAATGATCCGCACAATCAACTATATAGCGGTGGCTTTATAGATAAAGACAGTCCAGATAATGAAATTATAAAAAAATTTCATACAATTGATTGGGACAAAAGATATGAAGAAGTTTTAAAAATAAATGATCCTAGATTTAGATATTTTGGCGAAAGATTAATTTATCAAAATGAACCTGATGCCTTACCTAAAGAAGTTTATAAAAGAATTCACCTAGATACAGCAGAAAGAGTGTTAAGACTTGAAGAAAAAAATTTTACCACAATTCCAATGGCAGAACATTTAATAGACTCAATAAGGGCAGAGAAAGATATAGCTAAAGAAAAACTGGATTATATGAACGAAGTAGATGCCATGATTAAGGATATGAGAGTTGTGTATGAAAAAGCTTTAGCTTGACATTAAATTTAAAATACTTATTTAAGTCTTATGGCCACTATAAAATCAACCGACGAAACCTTTGAAAAATTAAAAAAAGAGCATAAAAATCTTTATTTAGATTTTTGGGCACCCTGGTGCTCACCATGTGTTCAACTTTCACCAATTTTAGAAGAAATTTCAAATGAAATGAAAGATGTAACCATTGCTAAACACAATATTGATGAAGAGCCAAATGTTCCGACTCAATTTGCTGTAAAAGGAATTCCTACAATGATTCTTTTTGTTAATGGAGAACAAAAAGCTGTTAAAGTTGGTGCAACAAATAAAAATGATATCGTAGAATTTTTAAAAAAAAATATTTAATTTTTATTTAAAATATTTCCACACAAGTATAAAGATCCAAAAACACAAATAATTTTTCTTTCTTTTGAAGTAATCTTTCTTAATGCTTCTTCAAAAGTTTTTGCCGTGTCCGCATTATAGTTATTTTTTTTTGCTATTTTTAACAATAGTTTGTTTGATACTGCAGCAGGTTCATTTACAATTGGAATAGTTATAATCTTTTTAAAAATTTTTTTAAATTGTTTAATAAACAAGTCAGGATCTTTGTTTTTCGTCATTCCCCAAATTCCATAAATTGGAATTTTTAGAGATTTAAGATAATTAGCAAGATTTTGTCCTGATATCTCACTGTGACAACCATCAATCAAAATTTTTTCTTCGCTAAATAGCTTTTTACTTAATTTGCCCTTATCTAAATAATCAATTCTGCCTGCATACCTAATTTTAGGTAGTGCTTTTATAATAGTTTTTTTATTAATTTTTAAATCTAATGCAATGTTAATGGCTAAACATAGATTTTCTAACAAACCTTTGGAATGAATATATTTTGTATTTAATTTAATTTTTATTTTTTTGTCTTTATAAAAAAAATTGTTTTTTTCTTTTATAAGTCTCCAAGAGTATGAGTATTTTATATGACTAATATTTTTTTTTAATATTTTTTTTATTTTTTTCAAAACGTATGGTTTTTGTTTCCCAATATAAATGTCTGTAAATTGGCTCAAAAAACCAACTTTTTGATTAATAATTTCATCTAAAGTTTTCTTTTTAACAAAATTTAAATGTTGTTTATTTATATTTACTACAATCTGTTTTAGTGGGAAATCAATTACATTATTTGAATCAAGACGCCAAAGAGCTCCAGCTTCCTGTATGCAATAGTCATTGTTTCTACGAGATGCATTTATTATAAAAACTAATGTTAGCACTTCATAAATTGTTAGTGGAATTTTTAATTTTTCAATTATCTTAATAGTATTTCTTATTTTAGAGTGAGATAAGTAGTCTTTACCCATCCAAAATCTCTCCCTAATATCAGTTAAGCTAGGAGAAACGTGCGTAGAGACTGTTTGATCGTTGCCCTCAATAAAAAATCTAAGAGCCCTAAGCACACTGAATTTACCATCGCTTCCAATTATTTGTATTACATTAGATAATCTTCTCTCTGGATGTCCTAACTTCGATAGAGCTGTCTTAATCCTTTTAAGATTAAAATTTATAGTTTTATTAAAAAGCTTATGCTTAGCTAGCTGATTGTAAAGATTTATCGATTGTGACGACATCAGAAGAGTTCGCTTGAGCTTGTACTTCTTGTTTTTTTAATATTACTTCTAGCAATGTTCCCACAGTTGAACTTAAATATTTTCTCTCGATTACTAAGTCTATAAAACCGTGATCTCTTACGTATTCTGCCTGTTGAAAATCAGGTGGAAGTTCCTCTCTTACAGTATCTTGTATTACTCTCTTACCAGCAAAACCTACAACCGAACCTTTTTCGGCAAGAACCAGGTCACCCAACATAGCCCAAGAAGCAGTAACCCCTCCTGTTGTAGGATTAGTAAGCACTGTAATATACGGTATGTTATTTTTTTTTAACTCACTAACAGCCAACGTAGTACGACTCATTTGTAAAACTGCAATTCCGGATTCCATTAATCTTTGACCTCCACTACAACTAAAAAAAATTAATGGCATTTTATTTTCAATTGAATGTTGAACCGCAGCTAAAAATGCTTCACCACTTGCTGCCCCAAAACTACCTCCTATAAATCTAAAATCTTGAGCACCCACAACTGCGTCGATACCATTAATTTTACCTTTACTTATAAGAATAGCATCATCTTGACCTGTTAGTTTTCTGGCATTTTTCAAGCGGTCAATATATTTTTTATTATCTACAAAATTTAAAGGATCGTCCTTAGGCAAAGGTGTTGGTAAAATTTCATATTCTCCGTTGTCAAAAAATAAATTAAAACGCTCTTTACAAGTTAACTTATGATGAGAACCACATTTTGGACAGCAATTAAAATTTAATTTTAGGTCTTCTTTATAAATTAAATTTTTACAGCTACATGTGGTCCATAATGTTTCTTCATTATTAGACAAACTTCTTTTTTTAAAAAGTGATTTTATTTTTGGTTTAATAAATTTAGTTATCCAATTCATAATAATTTGTTCTTCAAAACTTTTACTATACTACTTACTTTTGTGACAGGATTTTGTCTTTTTTTAACAGAATCATTGATTATTTTACATAATTGAGAGCCCACTACAAGCCCATCTGTCTTTTTAAAAGAGGCAATAGTTTTGTTAGTTATACCAAATCCAATAACAACATTTTTTTGTCCACTTAACCTTTTAATAGCACTGTAGTTTTTTAATATTTTTTTTGGAGATACTTTTAATTTTCCACCAGTTGTGGATAGCATGCTGATATAATAGATCATGTCATGTGAGTTTTTAATAATCTTTTTCATTCTCGTTTTGGATGTAGTAGGCGATAACAATTGAACAAAATTAATAGATTTTCCCTTACATTTTTTTGCAAATTTTTTATTTTCAGGATAGGGTAAATCTACAACGATTATTCCGTCAACTTTACACATTTTACATTTCTTTAAAAAATTATTCTCACCATTTTGATAAATTAAGTTGTAATAGCCCATTAATATTAAGGGCTTATTAGGATTAGCGGCTTTAAATTTTTTTGCAATTTGAAAAGTATCTTTTAATGTAGTTCCATTTTTCAAAGCTCTGTAAGTGCTATTTTGAATTTGACTACCATCAGCAATAGGACAGTTATGTAAAAATGATAATTCTAGGATATCAGCATGTTTTGCTATTGAATTTAGTATTTTCAAAGAATTTTTTTTTGTGTTGTCTCCCGCAACAGTAAAAGTTATTAAAGCTGGCCTTTTTTGTTTTCTACAGTTGTTAAAAACGGAATTTAATAAAGATTTCATCTTAGATAACTACCAAGTCTATTTTTAATAATATCTTTATCTTTCAAAGAGTCTCCGCAGCTATTAACGATTATTATATTTGAAGAATTTAATTTAGGAGCAATTTTAATAGCTTCTGCAAAAGCATGAGATGGTTCTAAAGAGGGTGAAATATTTTCTAATTTTGAAACAATTTTATATGCACTCAAAGCCTCCTCATCAGTAGCAGAAGTATATTTGGCACGTTTTGCATCTTTTAAAAAACAATGTAACGGTGAAATTCCTGGGTAATCTAAACCTGCAGAAATAGATTCTGTAGAACTAATTTGACCTTCTTTGTTTTGAACTACGTATTGAGCCGCACCATGTAAAATTCCAATTTTTGAATCGTTAGTTAGTGGAGCTGCATGTAGCCTGCTGTTCTTTGGACCTCCAGCTTCGATACCTACGAATTCAGCATGAGTATCCATAAACTCATTCCAAAAACCCATAGCTGAGCTTCCTCCTCCTACGCAATTCAACAACTTTAATTTTTTTGGAATTTCTCCAAACTCCTCTTTAAGTTGTTTCACCAATTCTCTTGAAATTTGTGCTGTACTCCATGCACAAATCTTTATAAAAATATTTGGTCCCACAGTAGAGCCCACGCACATATGCGTAGTGTCACAATTTGAAACCCAGTAACGCATACACTCACTTACAGCATCAACTAATGTTTGACTACCGGTAGTCACTGGAACAATTTTTGCCCCATTTTTTTTTATAGCTTCAACGTTGGGTCTTTGTCTTTTAATATCTTTAGCACCCATAAAAATTTTACATTTTAAACCAAATTTTTTTGCCGCCATTGAAAGCATCTTACCTGCATAACCAGCGCCTGGTATCCCCCACAATCTCTCGGAGACCAGCTCTCCGAGCTATTAAACAATGTACTGTTGCGTTGTAAATTTTATGCGCTCCTCCATTTGCTTCCGAAACTACTTTTGCATAGATTTGTGCGCCCCCAAGATGTTCTGTTAAATTTTCTAGTTTAATGAAAGGAGTAGGAGCACCAACATAGTTTTCAAAGTAATAATCGCGTTCTTTTAAGAAATTTTTATCTTTCCTTAGTTTTGAAAACAATTTTGTGAGATCATCTATTGGTTTTTTTAATGTTTCTGGAACAAAATTTCCACCGAATTTTCCACCATAAAGATAATTTTTATCATGTTGATCAATCAGAGGTATATTTTTTTTAATTTTCATTATTAATTTTTTTTACCTTATTTAAAAAACTTTTGATTTTAGTTATGTCTTTTACTTTATTTGTTTCTAAAGCTCCAGAAACATCAACAATATCAGCTAATTTATAAATATTTTCAAGCTTATCCTCATCAATGTTTCCACCAATCATTTTAGTGATAGTAACATCTTTTATCCAGTTATAATTCCAAGATAAAGATTTTTCATATCCCTTACTATCAAATAACATGATATCTGCAATTTCTGCATACTTTTTATAACTTTCGATATCCTCTTTTGTTTCAACCTGGATAGAAAAAATTATTTTCTTTTTATACTTATTTTTTATCTCTTTTAATTTATCCGCAGAAAAAGATCCATATAATTGAAAATAGTCAAAATCTAATAAGGAATACTTTTTTAATTCTTCGTTGTTTGGATTTACTAGAACTCCTACGTACTTAGTTTTTTTTTTGATTAATGAGGATAATTCTTTAGCTTTCTCAAAAGAAATACATCTATGACTTTTTGAATAATTAAGAATAAATCCACAAAAATCTGCTCCGTTATTTACGCAAATTTCAACATGTTCCGGTTGTGTTAAGCCACAAATCTTAACTTTCATTTTTTAATTTAGTGATTGAATTAACTTTTGAAAATTCTTTTTTATGTTTCCTTTTGTTACACTTCTACCAACCACAATCCCAGTCGCACCTTCCTGAAAAGCTTTTTTTGGAGTCATCACTCTTTTTTGATCTTGCTTACTATCACCGAACAATCTAATTCCTGGTGTTATAATTTCCATTTTTTTGCAGATATTTTTTATTTTTTTGACTTCATGACCTGAACAGACTATTCCATTTAAAGAAGCTGACCTAGCTAACTTTACTTGTTGTTTTACGATTTTTTCTAAAGGTTTGCTGTATCCGATTTTTTTTAAAGCTTTAGCGTCTAGACTTGTTAAAACTGTTACTCCAATTAATTTTAAATTTTTATTTGTTTTTCTTGCTGCCTTTTTTGCTTTCTTCATCATCTCTAAACCACCCGAACAGTGTATAGTTAAATAACTTAAATTCTTTAAATCTTGCAGAGCATAAATAGAAGAACTAACCGTATTACCAATATCTTTTAGCTTAAGATCAAGCCAGATCAATTTATTCTTACCTAGCTTAGAAATAAACTGCCTTCCAAATTTTGAATAAAAAAATTCTAATCCAAATTTATAACCAACTTTAATCTTTTTTGATTTAGTGTTTTTAATAATTCTTCTTACTTTACTGGTGTCTTTGGTGTCGCAAGCAATAAATACTTTATTCATTAATTTTTTTTTTTAAATTTTTAGACATCTTAAATGTAATCTTTTTTGTTTCAGGTACAAACAAAATTTCTCCAGTTTTTGGGTTTCTAGCATTGTATTTAGCCTTAATTTTCTTAATTGACCATGATCCAAAATTTCTGTACTCGATATTTTTATTATCCTTTAAATCTTCTTTAATTGATTTTAAAAATATATTAAAAATTTGCTCTAGAATCTCTTTTTTAATTTTGGGGTATTTTTTTTTGAGTTCTGATATTATCTCTGATTTTAACAAATTTAATTTACTTTTTTTTCTTACCTTTTAAATTTAATGCCTTAGAAAAAATATCTTTTAGGGTTGCTCCAGACGATTTAGCATCTTTTCCAAATTTTTTAACCAACACTTTTTCTTCATCAATTTGTGCTTGTTTAACTGATAATGTAATTCGTCTTTTGTCAAAATCTAATTCTGTAATAGCTGCATCAAGCTTATTTCCTTTTTGAAAAATTTCAGGTCTTTGATCCGAAGCTTCTTTTGCTAGCTGAGCTTTTTTAATAAGTGAGGTTAAATCTTTATTATTTCCAATAACAACTTTAACACCACCTTTAGTAACTTCATCAACAGTTGTAGTAATAATATCACCGACTTTTTTATTGTTTTCTTTAAAATAATCCATTGGATCTTTTTCTAATGCTTTTAAAGAAAACTTTATTTTTTCATTTTTTACCTCAACAACTTTTACTTTTAAAACGTCATTTTTTTTATATTTTTTTAGCAATTCTTCTGTATTAGGCCCGTAAGATAAATCCTTGTTATGAAGCATCCCTTGTAATCCTAAATCTTTAATCTCCCCAAAAATTGCTTTGTTTGTAATATTTTTAATTTTCATATCAACTACATTTCCAACCTTATCTTCCATAAACTTCCAAGGATTGTCTGACATTTCTTTTAAAGAAAGAGATATTCTTTTGGCCTCCAAATCAATTGAAACTATCTTTACCTTAAGAGTTTCTGATACAGACAAAAATTTACTAGGATGAGCATTCTTATCGGTCCATGATAGCGCTGAACTATGAATTAATCCTTCTACTCCTTCTTCAAGTTTAATGAATGCCCCATAATCCATTATTTTAGTACAAACTCCTTCATATATTTTACCAACCTTATACTTACTTTCTAAATTTTCATATGGATCTTCAATTAAAGCTTTAACGGAAGCTGATATACGATTTGTTTCTTTATCGATTTTTGTAATTTTAACTTTTATATTCTGTCCGATCGTGACTAGCTCAGATGGTTTTTTAACACGTCCATGGCTGAGGTCTGATACATGGAGTAGTGCATCCAAACCATTTATATCTAAAAAAATTCCCCAGTCTGTTGTTGCTTTAACTTTTGCATTTTCAACAATCATATTTTCTTTAATATTTTTCATCATCTCTTTGATCTCTGCATTTTTGCTTTTTTCTAAAACTGCTCTTCTACTAGTACAAACGTTGCCTCTTGACTTATCAAGTCTTGTAGCAACTACTTTAATTGGAATATTCATTAAATGATCAACTTTTTTTAAAGGACGAATATCTATTTGACTTGCAGGCATGAATGTCGGCAAAGAGTCTACAGTACAAATATAACCCCCTTTAACTTTACCCGTTAAATAGCCTGTTAGCTCTTCTTGGGTTTCAAAATATTTTTCCATTTTTTTCCAAGCCTTCATTCTTCTAGCTTTTTCTCTGGAAATTACTATTTCTCCTTTAAAACTTTCTATTCTTTCTAAATAAACTTCAATTACTGATCCAACTTTTAATTTATCAAACTCTGCATCATGCTTAAATTCTTCTGTTGGGACCATTCCCTCCATCTTTGCTTTGCAATCTACTACTACAAAGTTTTTAGTTATTTCAGTTACAGTTGCTTTGATTATTTCGTTTTCTTTGAGTTTTCTATCTTTAAAATCGTCATTAAGTAAAGCCTCAAACTCTTTCATGCTTGAGCTCTTAGAATTATTTTTTGTTTCTTCAATGGCCATATTTAATTTTTATCTTTTTCTCAATTTCTTTACTCATTTTATTTATCATGCTTTGAATGTTCTTTAATTTTCCGGTGTCCACAATTATCGCATCACGGCTTTTCAGTAAAGGACTATTCTTTCGTTTTTTATCTCTTAAATTCCTGATTTTTAAGGACTTTTTAACTATACTCAATTTTGTTTTTTTATTTTTCTTCTTTAATTCGCGAAATCTTCTTTTTGCAGCAGTATTTAAATCACATTTAAAAAAAAATTTTATATCAGCTTTTGGAAGAATTACCGTTCCAATATCTCTTCCTTCAATACATATTTTTTTATTTTTTTTAGAGAATTTTTTTTGAAATAATTTTAATATTTGTCTTACCTTTTTCTCTTTAGCAATTATTGAAGTATGTTCTGATATTTGACTAGAATGAAGATTAATATTTTTTAATTTTTCTATTTTTAATGATTTAAATTTACTATTTAGAAATTTAATCTTATTTCTTGGCTCATATTTAAGTATAAGATAACTTGCATATCTATAAAGCAATCCGGAAGATAAAAATTTAAGACCATACTTTTTTGATATAATTTTTGCTCCAGTTGTTTTACCACTTGCTGCAGATCCGTCTGCTGCCACAGCAAAGTATTTAAATTTTTTCGATTTCATATTTACCACCTAGATGTTTTATAATTTTTAAAAAAGATGGTGAAGAAGTATTCACCGTTTCAAAATTTTTAATTTTTGCTTTAATTCCTGTTATTAAAGAAAGAATAGCAACACTCATACAAATTCTATGATCTCCTAAACTGGGCACCGAAATATTTGAATTACTTTTCTTAATTTCTCTTAAACCCCAAATTTTCATCTCATCTTTAGTCGATTTACATCTAATATTAATTTGTTTTAATATTTTTTTCATTTCTTCAGCTCTAGAACTCTCTTTATTAGAAAGATCTTTAATTCCTTTAAAAATGGATATTCCAGGTGTTAACGCCGCTATCACAAAAAGAATTGGATACTCATCTGTAGCAGATACATAATATTTTCTGCTGGCTTTTATAGGTCTTAACTTAGAGCTTTTAACATAAATATCACCTTTCATTTCATTGTTAATTTTTTTTAATTTTTTAAAATTTATTTTTGCTCCATGGGCTTTTAAAATTTTATAAAATCCAATTCTTTTTGGATTTAAACACACGTCTTTAATAATTAAATTTGATTTTTTATTTAAAATTGTTAAAGCAGTAAAAAAAGCTGCAGAAGAGGGGTCTCCTGGAACATTTATTTTTAAAGGTTCTAAATATTTTTTACCAAAAATTTTTATAATTCTTTCATTTTTTTTATTTTTAATTTTAATGATAGAGGGTGATTGCATCAACATATTTTCCGTATGATCCCTACTTAATTGCTCTTCGTAGATTTTTGTATTCCCAAAAGAATTAAGCGCTGACAACATTACTGCACTTTTTAACTGTGCTGATACACCAGCTTTATATTTTATTGCAACTGGCATCTCAGATGAGACAATAGTTAAAGGAAACTTGAATTTTTTTTTGGGAAGGAATTCCGCTCCAAATTCTGACATACATTTTATTAATTTTTCCATACTTCTTTTGTTTAAAGAGTGATCTCCTTGCATTTTAATTCTTATATTTGGAGTAGTTGACAAAATTCCAATCAATAATCTAGCAAGAGTTCCCGAATTACCAAAATTTAAACTAGCATTTTTTGTTGCTATTAGAGAACCTAATCCTTTACCGTAAATATCATAAGATCTATTTCCAGTCCTTTTAATTTTAACTCCTAGCTTTTTAAGACAATCAATTGTTGATTGAACATCTTCAGAGTCTAATGCATTAGAAATTTTTGAAACATCATGACTAATGGAACTAATTAAAAAAGATCTTATTGAAATAGACTTATCGCTATCAACTTTTATAGTAGTTTTATAGTTTTTAATTTGTTGTGAAATTTTAATTAAATATTTTTTGTATTTCATTAGACTCAATAGTTATATTCAGATCCAAAATATAACTTGATAGCCTTTGATGATTTAACTATTTCACTTGGTGTTCCATTAGCAATTATAGTTTGTTCACCTAAAACATATGCTCTATCCACAATATCAAATAAATTTCTTACCTGGTGATCTGTAACTAATATTGCACAACCATAAGATTGAATTTTCAATATATATTTTTGAATATCTTGAACAACTATTGGATCAAGGGCAGCCATGGGCTCGTCAAGTAAAATTACACTAGGTTTATTAATCAAAATTCTTGCCATCATTAACCTTCTAACTTCTCCTCCAGATAGGACACTGCTATTAATGTTTCTTAGATGCTGAAGATTAAATTCATCGAGAAGCTTTTCTACCATTGAAATTTGAGATTTAGAGTCTTTAATACAAAGCTGACAGATTCCTAATAAATTATCATAAACAGACATTTCAAAAACACTTCTTTGTTGACTTAAGTATCCTATTCCTAACTTCGCTCTTTCGTGAATAGGAAGGTGGGTAATGTCTTTATTGTTAACAGAAATTTTTCCTGTATCAGCACTGTGCTCACCAATAATTGTGCTATACAAAGTTGACTTTCCAGATCCGTTTGGCCCTAAGAGTCCCACAATTTCACCTGGATACATTTCTAAAGAAATTTTTTTTAAAATAGGTCTGCCATCAAAAGATTTGCTAACGTCTTTAAGTGAAAAGATAGGTTTATCTTTTTTAAACTTAATAATTCTAAATCCTTTTCTCATTTTTTTAAATTAACATTCACTTTATTGTTATCAAACATTGATATTTTCAAAGTTTGATTTGATATATCAAATTTTAAACTATCTGCCACTAGATTTCCATCCGAAGATTTGCCATATACATTGCCATAAACTTCTAGATAATTATCTTTATTAAAAAAGTCTAAATTATCTGAATTTAAAACATAGTCTAGATAAGTTGACAATATATCGTCTTCAAACCTCATATCTTTTGTCAAACTGTTATAAGAGCCGCTATTGCCTTGAATTGTTAATTTAGTTCCATCTTTGAAGTAGAAAATTGCAGCCATAATCTTCATGTTCACTAATTCAGGAGTTTTATCATCAAATTTTGCCTCCTCAGATTTTACAACATATCTATTACCATTTAAATCAAGTCCTTTATATTCTACGTTAAAAAAAACATTTTCTTTTTTAGCTTCCAGTTCTTTGACTTCTTTATCTATTTTTTGAATAATTTTGTCATCTTTTGAGTAATACGTGGAATAAAAAATTACAATAGTTGCCAGCAGCAACAAGGATTGAATAATAATTATCTTTTTTTTTCTTGGTGTCACTTTATACCTAAATCAAGAATCCTGTGAACGTGCACTATTCCTTTAAGTTTTTTATTTTTTTTATTTAAAGTTTTTTCTGTTGGTATACATAAACTTGTAATTTTATTTTCACTCATAATGGATAAAGCTTTTGGAACTGATAAATTTTCAGATATAAAAAACGGTTTTCTAGACATAAAGTTTTTTATTTTATTATTTTTTTTAAGGTCTTTTATGGCTCTACGACAGTCACCATCAGTAACTAATCCCGAAACATATCCGTTGTTAAGAACCACGACTAAACCTAATTTTTTTTTATTAATAATTTTTACTGCTTCATTTATAGTTCTTTTTATATTAACCGTAGGCAGTTTATTTCCAGTAATCATAATATCTTTTACTAACAGTAAATTTTTACCAATATTACCTCCTGCATGAAAAATTTTAAATCTGTCTTTCGAAAACTTGATTTTATTCATCAATGCTACAGCTAAGCAGTCAAAATATAATAATGTAAGAGTAGTTGAAGACGTAGGAACCATACCAGTTGGATCTGCCTCATTTACTTTAGGTAAAAGTATTTTTACATCGCTTGCTTTTAATAACATGCTATCCTTTTTTGATGCGCATCCTATTATTTTAATTCCAAACCTATTAGCAAATTTTAGCATCGGGGATAATTCTAAAGTATTTCCAGAATAAGAAACTACTATTAAAACATCTTTTTTTTCTATTGACCCACTATCACCATGAGATGTTTCACTAGGGTGAATAAAAAAAGAAGGTATACCAACCGAGCTAAGAGTGCTAGAAATTTTTGCGGCTATCTTACCACTTTTACCTTGGCCTGATAAAATTATCTTTCCTTTACAATTACTTATGAGGTTTATTGCTTGAATAAAACTTTTATTGAAAATTTTGTTTACTTTTTTAAGTTCTGAGATTTGAATAGAAGCAGCTTTCTTTGCTATTTTAATATAATTCATTTTTAATATTTAATGTTCAAATATATCAAATTTAAAACCCGATTGATCTAATTTTATTCTTGTATCTAAAAAATCTATACAGCTTTGATATAAGTCAATTCTATTTTCTCTTTTAAGCATTTTTTCTAAATTATTTTTAATCTTATGAAGGTAAATCACATCGTTAGCAGCATATTCTAATTGTTTATCACTTAGTTCGTTTAAATCCTTGTTCCAGTCAGAGCTTCCATATTTTTTGTCAATTTTTTTACCACAAAATTCTTGAACTAGATTTTTAAGTCCATGCTCACTAGTATAAGTTCGACATAATTTCGAAGCAGTCTTGGTACAAAATATTGGGGTCATTTTACATTTTAAAAAATATTCTAAAGCACTTTTATCAAATCTTAGATAATGACCTATTTTCAAAATTTTTTTATTTTCAAGAACTGAAACTAAATTAGGAGCTTTATAAGTTTTTCTATCAGGTTGAATGATATAAACTTCTTCTTTTTCATCACAAATTTGAATTAAACTTAACTTATCCCTCTCAGGAATCTGTAATCCAGTTGCTTCAGTATCTATTGCTATACTGTTTTTAAATGAAGAAGCCACATCTTTTGATATGTCGCCTTGAATTTTATGTATTTTCATATACCTTTTCTAAATACCATGAATAATTACCCAATAGCAACAATCCTTGGTGGTGGTGGTTTTATAGGACGATATCTTGTTCGAAATTTGACCAAGAAGAAGTATAGATGCATTATATCTACTAGAAATCCTTTTCAAAAAGGATATTTAAAGACCCAAGCTACCCCTGGCTCCATAGAGTTGATAAATTGGAATTCCAATAATTTTGATGAATTAAAAGAGTCTATAAAAAATTCAGATGTTGTAATTAATTTAATTGGAATTCTTTATGAGTCGAGAAAACAAAAATTTATGAAAATTCATAGAGATATACCTGAGGTGGTTTCAAAAATATGCTCTCAATCAGATGTAAAAAAATTTATTAATGTAAGTGCAATAGGAGCTAATGAAAATTCAAAATCTTTATATCAAAGATCTAAATTTCAAGGAGAGGCAAAAGCGCTTACGAATTTTAAAAACACTGTAATAATAAGACCAAGTGTTGTGTGCGGTACTGAGGATAATTTTACAAATTTATTTTCAAAATTAAGTATTTTACCTATTATACCAGTAGTAGGGATTAATTATAAATTTCAACCTATATTAGTTACAGATGTTGCCGACGCAATTGTCAAAGCAATCGAAGCAAAAAATAATCATGGAAAAATTTATGAAATAGGTGGACCACAAATTATAAGTTTTGGAGATATGGTCAAATCAATTGTGAAAACATTAAATAAAAAAAGATTTGTAGTTGAAATGCCAATGCCAATCGCAAAAATACAAAGCTCAATTTTAAGCTTATTACCGATCCCACCGGTTTTAACGAGAGATCAATGTGAAATTTTATCAGAAGCAGATAACGTTGTTTCAAATAAAGAGCTTACAATTAGTGATTTAGATATAAATCCAAAAGACGTTGAACAAGCTATGGAAAAATGGTTGTGGCGTTATCGTGATGGAGGGCAATTCGCAAAAGCAAAATGAAGAGTTTAAGTTTATTTTC
>MDTB01056132.1_pt1 | contig 31725 bp, 25 predicted proteins | sample 811161 | NCBI WGS metagenome assembly MDTB01 (sample SAMN05326650, study PRJNA326480) | marine metagenome | isolation source: seawater | place: Mediterranean Sea | collected 2009 | reverse complement strand
GGGAGATTGCGATGGCGGGATAGACGGGACTCGAACCCGCGACCTCCGGCGTGACAGGCCGGCGCTCTAACCAACTGAGCTACTACCCCAAATCGCGAAAAGCGGATAAAAACAAGGTGGCAGGTGGAAGTCAAGATACAAGATGACAAGATTTTTTTCACTTACTTGATGAATTTCTTTGTTTAGTAAAATAATTGCGTCTGTCGTCCTGCAGATTCTTTCAATTTGACTTGGAGAAGTTTCAATTTAGTGCAGTTTAGTCTTTATGAATCCTTTGCGTGTGGAAAAAATGGAACTGGGCCCGATCGCGACCAATGCATTTCTTATGTGGGAAGAAAACGGGAACGGAGAAGCCGTCTTGATCGATGCACCCCCTTTTGCTAAGGAAACGGTCGATACGGTTTTGGAAAGAGAAAATCTTACATTGCAGGCGATCTGGCTGACTCATGGCCATTGGGATCATATGGGTGGAGTGGCCGACTTTGACACCGGTGATTTAGAAATCATTGGGCACAAAGATGATCAGGTCATGTTTGAGCAGCCTGGAATTATGTCAACCTTTGCCATTCCAGGGCTGGAACTTTTGCCGGTTGAAATAAATAAATGGGTGGAAGAAGGAGATGCCCTCGAATTATGGGGGAGGGAAGTGGAGATTCGTCACTGCCCTGGGCATTGTCCTGGTAATGTGGTTTTTTGGGTTAAGGCTGAAGAAAGGTGTTTTGTGGGAGATGTCATTTTTGCAGGTAGTGTGGGTAGGAGTGATCTGCCTGGAGGGAATTTTGAGACTTTGGAAAAATCAATCCTTAGAAAAATCTATACCTTGCCGGATAGCACAGTTTTGCATCCCGGGCATGGTGAGGATACCCGGGTGGATATCGAAAAAAATTCGAATCCATTTGTTAAGGGATAATTTCCGACTCGTTTTTCAGAAGGTAAATGATCAGGATTCTTCAAGATGAAGAGGTAGGTCGGGCAGATGAATCCCGACTGATTCATTCCATTTTTAAAGATGGAGGCAGTTTGATGAAAGTTTTGGACTTCGAGCATAGAGCTGAACAGACAGAGATGGCAAAATCGGTAGCAGGTTCATTAAATACTGGTTCACATTTACTTTTCGAGGCTGGTACTGGAGTCGGAAAAAGTCTGGCTTATTTGATTCCTTCGATTTTACATGCGAAAAATCATAGCCGCCCCTGTGTGGTTGCGACTAACACAATCAATTTGCAGGAGCAGTTGCTTGAAAAAGATATTCCATCGGTCAGGAAAGTTTTTGAATCAGTGGATGAATTGCATGAATTTGCAGATTTTCGGTGTGCATTGCTTGTCGGTCGAGCAAATTATCTTTGTAGTACCCGCTTGCACAGGGCTTTGAGCGGCCAAGCAGATTTTCTAGACGGCAGTCAAAGAAAGGAGTTGGAAAGGATAGCTGAATGGGCCAATGAAGGAGCGATGGAGGGGATCCGACAAGAATTATCCCCACCTCCATCTTCTATCGTTTGGGATCAGGTAAACGCAGATTCTTCTCTATGTTCCAACAAGCGTTGCCACCCTGATCACTGTTTTTACCGAAGGGCGCGTACGCGGGTTGAGAATGCGAATCTTGTGATTGTTAATCATAGTCTGCTCTTTTCTTTATTGGGTGCAGGTTTTGGACCTGGGGACGAAGATGGAGGGGTTTTATTTGCTGATGATTTTATCATTTTTGATGAGGCACACGAAATGCCAGATGTGGCCAGTGATCATCTGGGTCTTTCAATTAGTTCGTGGGCATTGGAAACTTTTTTGAGGAGGCTCCATAACCCAAGAAAGGGAAAGGGGTTGCTGAAAAGAGTGGGTCGGTTATCCGACTTGGAGGCTGTTGAACATGCAATCCATGCGGTTGAGGATTTTTTCCAGGTTTTACATGTCGACACCCTGGGCAATAAAGATCGATCAAGACTGGTTGAGAAGGGAAGACTGCCGATGGAAGTCTTTCCCCCTTTAAGTTTGGTGCTACGAAAATTGATAGAACTCGGAGAGACTTGTGAGGATGAGACAACCAAGTTAGAAATTAAAGATCAGAGTAAGAGAATGCAGGGGTATTTGAATGGATTATCCGAAGTTTTCGATCTTAAAAACCCGGATTCTGTTTATTGGATGGAGAGAACGGGTAAAAAGAACCAAATTATTCATTTGCGTAGTGCTCCCCTAAAGGTGGCGGAAATTTTACGCGAAGAACTTTTTTCAAAGCAGTCGTCTATTGTTATGACAAGTGCGACCCTTACCCGAAGGGGAAAAGCGGATTCCTTTAGGGAAGAAGTAGGCGTAGAAGATACTGATGAAAAGCTGGTGAAATCCCCTTTTGATTATGAGAGCAATATGCAGGTCCGGATTATGTCTGACTTTCCTGAACCACAAGGAAAAGACCGTTCCATTTATTTACAGTGCTTGGTTCAATCGATATATTCCACTGCCCGTGCGATTGAAGGGGGTAGTTTGGCCTTATTTACAAATTATGCGGATCTTCAGTATTGTTATCATAACCTAAAACCACTCTGGACAAAGCTAGGACGAAATGTGTACGCGCAGGGGCAGGGTTTTTCTCGCTCCGAATTAAGGGCAAAGATGATGGAGGAAGGAGACGTACTTCTTTTAGGAGCAGAGAGTTTTTGGAAAGGGTTCGATGCCAAAGGCCCAAGTTTGTCGCAAGTAATTCTAACCCGTCTTCCGTTCGAGAATCCGGGGCATCCAATCATGGAGGCCAAAACGGAGCGTTTGGCAAGTGATGGTAAAAGTGCTTTTATGGAAATTACCATTCCAAAAGCAGTGATACGTTTTCGGCAGGGAATTGGAAGATTGATCCGTTCTCATACAGATGTTGGTGATCTTCTTATTCTTGATTCCCGGATCTTACATAAACGATATGGCTCACACTTTCTGGCTGAACTGTTAAATCCCAATTACGAATTGAGCCAAGTTGAAGACCTTTTTGGGGAAATTTAAGACAGGAATTGATGATCAATTTCTTTTTTTGTCAATTGACTTCAGGAGTAACTTTGTATCCTTATAGACTTTAATCTCAATTTTTATAATGCTCATTACTTCCCATGGACATAGTGATGTTGGATTCGTTCGTGAAAACAACGAGGATTCCTTTTTGGTTGATGACCATAAAGGGGTTTACTGCGTAGCCGATGGTGTCGGCGGATTACCCTTCGGCAATCTGGCGAGTCGTATGGCGGTAAAATTATTATCGGCTATGATCCACGATTCCGAGGATTGCTCCACTGCCAACGAACTTCAGCAATTATCACACCGCGTTCACCGTGATGTTGTGGAGTGCGGCCATCTAGTTGGAGGAGAGAATGGTATCGGCACAACTTTTTCGGCGATTCGTTTGCTTAGTGGGCGCTGTATATTTTCCCATGTGGGAGATTCTTCTATTTTGTACAGTGACGGAAGTGGGCTTAAAAAGATTTCGAAATGCCACACTTTGGGAGATGAGCTTATCGAGAAACATGGCCCAGAGGCAGCGAATGACATGCCTGAACATTACATGCATACCCTCACGAGATGTATGGGCCAGGATATTGATTTCGAGGTTGATATTGGAGAGCAAATACTTTCTCCGGGAGATCAAATTGTTATTTGTTCTGATGGTATCACTAACATGGTTGAGATCGGTGAGATTAATGAAATGATGATTGATTTGGAGCCGAAAGAATTTGTGCATTCTTTAATTGATGCGGCCAACCAAAATGGAGGTGTTGATAACTCCACTGCAGTAACCATCCGCGTATCCTGATCAAAAAATTAGAATGACCGATAAGATTTCGGGGCTGAAAGAAAAGCTAAAGGCCAACCCTTCCCAAATCTTTCATCGCTACAGCTTAGCTCAAGCCTACATGGATAATGAGGATTTGTCAGCAGCTTGTGAAGAGTTCGAAAAGTGCCTGCTGGTTAAACCTGATTGGATGATGGCTGCCTTGTCTCTTGGGAAAGCGTATTTGGATGATGGCCAAAAAAATAGAGCTTCAGAGAAGCTTGAACTTGCACTCAAACTTGCCCGCGAGCAGAATCATGATGATCCAGCTGCTGAAGCAACTGAACTCTTGAAAGAATGCAGTTTTTCGGAATAATTTTTTATCTTTTAAGTTTCCTCCTTTAATGGGGAAAGTACTCGGTCGACTTTCTCTTGTCAGTTCCCTGACCTTATTTTCCCGTTTTTTGGGCCTAGCTCGAGATGTACTTTTTTTTGGATGCTTTGGAGCTTCTTTGGTAGGCGAAGCTTTCATTCTAGCTTTTACTTTTCCTAATCTGTTTCGTCGAATGCTTGGGGAGGGGACATTGAGTTCTGCTTTTATACCAGTTTTTACTGAAACTTTAAGGGAATCAAAAGCAAAAGCTTTGGATTTGTTAAACCAGGTGACCTCTCGCCTGTTTATTTTTCTTGGTGTGATTACATTAATTGTCAGTTTGTTCTCTTATTATGCAAGTGGCTTAGTCTGGGTTGGGGAAACTAAATGGGCCAACGGACTTTTTCTTAACAGTATTTCTTTTGGTTATGTGGTCTTGATTTGCTCTTCTGCTATTATGGTTGGGGCTTTAAATAGCACGGGCAGGTTTTTCGAGGGGGCTTTCTCTCCCATATTGCTAAATTTATGCATGATTTCTTCGATGCTATTGGGGAAATATTTCCTGAGGATGGAGATAAGCGATGTGGCGATCCTGCTATGTTTTAGTGTTTTGATTGCTGGGGTGCTGCAGCTTTTTCTACCTTGGTTGAAGTTGAAAAGTGAGATGGGTTGGCGCTGGCAAATATCAATGTCAGATACCAAAGAGATGAGCCAAATCAAAGCCCTCTTCTGGGTCGGTGCTTTGGGAGCTGCAGTTGGACAGGTTAACATTCTGATATCTCGTTTTTTGGCATATTCTCTGGAGGAGAGCGGTGGGTTGTCTTACTTATTTCTCTCATCGCGCTTAGTTGAGCTACCTCTAGGAGTTTTTGCGATTGCGATTTCGACGGTACTTTTCCCTGAAATGGCCAAGACCGCGGGAGGAGTAAACCGAGCAAAATTTTGGGAATCTGTTTGTACCGGTTTACGATTAACCGCAGGTATAACCATACCTGCGGCAATGGGTTTGGCTTTTTTGTCTGCTCCTATTCTGACTGCTCTTTTTCAATGGGGTGAATTCGGTACGGAAGAGGTGGGGCAAGCGAAAGGAATCCTCATCATATCAAGTATGGGGCTTCCTTTTTACGCGATTTCCACTTTTTTAGTAAAAGTCTATCACTCCAAAAAGAATATGAAATTGCCACTGCAGGCTGCGGTAGTGAGTATGCTTACGAATCTGTTACTAAGCTTACTTTTAATTTCTGACTATCAGGTTCATGGATTAGCTTGGGCAAATGTATTAGCAGCAGCTTTGCAGTCTGTTTACTTGGCAATACGCCTGGAGGAATTGAGGCTAAAAGAGATTCTGAGTAATAGACCTTTTTTTACCTACAGCATTATTCTCTCAACAAGTTTAATGGCTTTATTTTTATGGGTTGCAGATTATCTGTATTTAGGGCCAGTGACCAAGATTGAGTGCATAATATTTTTGCTTGTCATGATCCCTTTGAGTGTAATGGTTTATGGGAGAAGCCTGTTCTTTTTTGGCTTTCCGGAAGCGAGTTCATTAATGAACAGGTTTCGGAAGAAATGAAGATTTTCTAGTTCTCATGAAAGCATTGACAAAACATGGGGATTTGAGGAATCTTCCTACATAAATGCAAGATATTAGACCCAAAACCCAAGGCTTTACCCTGATGGAATTAATGGCAGTGATGGTAATTATTGGCATTCTTTTTGGAATTATTTTTACTGGTGCCAGCTACATCTTTAGTGCTCAGGAAGAAAAAAAAGCAGAGGCTGAGATAGAGACGATTTCATTGTCTTTAAAGCATTTCAAATCTGAACATGGAGATTTTCCGCTAGCAGATATCTCGGATACAGAAGAGCAGCGCGGAAAAATTCTTTTTATGTCCCTTTCTGGCTGGTTGGATGCAGGGGGGGAAGAAATTGAAAAGAATGAACGTGGTAAGTCTTTCTTGCCGTCCGATAGTTTTACATTGGGAAAGATGGAAGGTAGTGATATCGAATCGTACACGCTAACAGGGGATCAGTTACTTGGAGAGATTGGAGAAGAGGAAGAAATTTTTATGATGGATCCATGGGAGACACCCTATGTGTATGAATATCCCCGTTCGGATGGACACAGTGGGTATTTACTTTTTAGCAAAGGCCCTAATAGAAAATCATCTTCTTTTACTTCGGAACTCACCAGTACACCGGAGAAAGAAGTAATTGATGAAGACAACATTCCCAGTACTGAACCCGGGAAATGGTAGCTTTATCCTCAGTAAGAAAATAATGAAAAATAAAAATATTAAAGGATTTACCTTAATCGAATTACTAGTAGTTATTGCCATTTTGGGAGTATTAATGGGCTTAATTGGTCCGAAGATTTTTGATCTTCTAAGTGGTTCTAAAGCAACCAAGACACAGGCCATTTTTCGATCCTGGGTGACACAGTTGTACCAATACAAAGAGCACTATAAATATTTCCCTCCATTTCTTTTAGAAAACGAAGAGGGCGACCCAGTGGAACTTTCGGAAGAAGAATCACACGCTGCTTTTATTGCTGCCTTGAAGGGGATGCAATGGGATGTGGATTCCCAATCTTGGTCGAAATTAGATGATACCATGTTAAAGGAGAATCGAAAAGCCCGGCAGTTTCATTCTTTTACAGAGGATGAGTTTGGCGAAGAAGGCTATCTTGCTGACGCTTGGGGAGGGCGTAATATTCAGATCGTGGTAGATCAAAATGGGGATGGATTGATTGAGTTGTCTTCGGAGGTGGTTACTAAAATAAAAACAGCCTTACGAAGTGAATACAATTCTGAGGCAATTGAGGAGGCGGCAGAGAAATTTAAAGTAATTCGTGATAAAGTGGGAATTTTTGTTCTTCAGGACCCCACAGGTGATACAGATTCCGAGAATGTTTTTTCTTGGGATATACAAAAGTTTCTTGCGGAATAAAAATCCTCTTTTTTAAATCATGATCCGAAGCAAACAGGGTTTTACACTCATGGAGTTACTGGTTGTGCTTGCTGTAATGGGCGTAATGATGGGTCTAATTGGGTTTAGCCTACTTGGCGGTGGAGGAAATGAGTTAGGGGCGGCTCAACGGGAACTTCTTGGGTTGGTGCAAAAGGCTCGAGCCCAAGCTGCTCTCACAGGTAAAGAGACTCGCTTAATTATATGGAATGATCCGGAAGATGAAGAGAAATATCATCGATATGTGGAAATTGTAACTGAGGATTCCAATAATTCTGATAATTGGCTAGTTGCAGGAGAAGGGGCATTCCTTACTGATGGAATTTATTTTGTACCCAGTGAAGAAAGTTTTTCTATTCAAGCCGATGGTTGGCGAGAGGACGCTTTTTCTATATGGAGCCACGAAGAAAGTGATGAGTTATTACTTGAAGCCCCTTTCAAAGGATTAAGGAAAAGTGGGGGTGAGCAGAGTTTTACTTACATGGCATTCAATGGATCAGGGAATTTGATTTGCAAGGAAGACTCTTCCGGTATTCCGCAGCCTGCCAAATTAGTACTTGCTGTAGGCGAGCCCAATCCGACCGACAGTGAAAAAGCCTTACGTTTTAATAATCCTAACTCAATTGCGGGAATTTTAATGAGAAGGTTTGGTGGTTTTGCGGTACTAGATGTAAATGATTTTAGTAAACCATGAAGTCTATTTCTGATAAAAGATCTCAAGCATTTACATTATTGGAGGTTGTCATAGCACTGGCAGTTTTCGCTTTTCTAATCGGAGGTTTATTGGGCTTTTTACCTTGGAGCGTTGAGGGCGTGAGCAAAGTGCGGGAGCAGGATACTGCTTACGGTCTTGTGGATGGAGTGCAAGTTGAACTTGATCGCATGGGTTTTTCGATGGTGGAAGCAGGAACAAAAAGACTTAATGGATTATACAATGCCTTTGACTCTCCTCGTCCTTCCTCCTCCCCGTTTGACCTTTTACTTGTTGCAAGAAGATCAGGAGGGCAGGTTGCTTATGAGCAAGTTGTGGAAAAAACTTCGTTAGCTATACTCAACGGTGATCAGCTTGAAGAGGGTTCCAATCAAGATCTTTTGACCAAGGAGATGGGGGGAGTCGTATACTTTAACCAAACTGAAAACCAAGAACCTGTTTCTTTATTCGGTTTTGAAGAAGAACATGAAAAAACTTACCCATGGTCGACAAGATGGATTCCTGAAGAAGAAAGGTACTTTCTGGTTAAGTGTTCTCAGTTCCCACTTGAGCACCGTCACCAACATCATCCGAGTAATGGTTTTTTGGGTTTACAGGTTGATATTCAATGGCCTTACAAGGTACCTGATCCTTCCTCTGATAAAGGATACCGAAGGATTCCCATGAAATATCGTAATCATTTCCGATTACCCATGGCCATCACACGCTAGGTGTAAGAAAAATGTTTAAGTATTGGTTGCTTGCGACCCGTCCAAAAACTCTGGTGGCTTCTGTTTTACCTGTAACAGCAGGTTATCTTCTGGCCTGGGATCAGTCTAAGGATGTCTCAATATTTATTGGCTTACTTTGTTTGATCTATTGTTTGTTAATTCAAATTGGGACAAATTTGGCCAACGATTATTATGATTTCATGAAAGGAGCAGATGAAAAAAGGACGAATGCCCCTGAAAGAATGGTGAGTTCAGGAATAATTAATCCAAAATCGATGCTTTTTGCCACATATCTAGTTTTATTTGCAGGTTTTGTTGTAGGTATTTTTATTATGGAGGCGGTTCATGCCAGTCGTTTATTGCTTTTGGTCGGTTTTCTAAGTTTTATTTGCGGAATAGGGTATACTGGAGGACCTTATCCTTTGGCTTACAATGGTTTGGGTGATCTTTTTGTATTAATATTCTTTGGTTTTGTCGGAGTAGAAGTAACTCATTATGTGATTGTATTATCGGCAGGGCAACCTTGGCAACCGAACTGGATTTTACCACTAGGCGTGGGTTTCGTTATAAATAACTTATTGGTTGTCAATAACTACCGAGACTATGACGAAGATAAAAAAATAGGTAAGAACACCCTGGTTGTAATTTTGGGAAAGAAATTTGGCTTATGCTTTTTTATATTTGGCGTCCTGGTTTCAACTATTTTAATACCTTTTCTAGTCCCTAGTGCTTGGGCTACTATCTTTTTGTGCCCGCTTGGTGTTTATTCCTTTTTGATTTTACGTAAAGCATTGAATCGGAATCATTTCAATAAAGTTTTGTCACTCTGTGCCGCTACAGTATTGTTGTATACATTCTTGTTGTTGCTTGGGTATTCTTATATTTGATGTAGTTTATATTTTATGTACACACCGCAACTAAACGAGTTCCCTAAATTTAATCTAACGAATCTCTTAACCACATGTTTTGGAGTACCAGCAATTGAGCATAGAGTTTGTATTCTCATTGATTTGCCTGACCTTTCTTTGATGCAAAATTTCTCTTTTGTTAACGATGAAAACCTAAAAGTTCAAAACCATGCAGTATCTCAATTCTTAGAACCATTACGCGGATTTTCAGGATCTGAATTCAAAGTTTCGAACATTGAAATGTTTGCCTTCAAGACAACTTTTGGAAGTAATTTAGATCCTGATGATGAAGCGTCCGATGATAAAGGAAATATTCTTTCTCTTGATAGGGATATTTATCCAAATTATGACATTATTTTAGCTATCACAGACTTCTCTCTCACTGCACCACTAACCGCAAAAGCTAAAGTCCATGGTTTTCGCGGAGCCACTCTACATGGCCTAAATGATATAATTTTAAATTCCGGACTATCTGTAGATTATAATCAAATAAGTCAGCAAGCAGAAGTATTTCGTAAAGTGCTTACAAATTCGGATAGTTTTAACATCAGTTTTGAAACACTTGGAACTTCCTACACCCTCGATATCCATTGCAACAAGCAAGAAGCTCAAAAAAGTCATGGACTTTGCCCTGAAGGAAAGCCTGATGTGGCAAACTTACCAGCTGGTGAGGTTTATTTCGTTCCCGAAGGGGCAGACGGATCTTTTCCTTTTCGGTATTCCGATGGTACTCTTGCTGAAATGGTTGTCGTGAATGGTAAAATTATTGAGGCAAAATTTTTGCGAGGAAACATTGAGAAAGTCAACTCCCGCAATCAACAACTATCTGATGATCCTGCTACTGGAATTATTGGTGAGCTTGGCTTTGGTACTCAGCTATTACCCTTTTCGGGTAAAGATATTCAGGATGAAAAAATCTTCGGGACATGCCATGTGGCCACAGGGCGAAGCGATCATCTTGGAGGAAACTTGACTCCCGATCTTTTTAATTCAAAAATGAATGCTTCCCACGATGATATTCTTTATGCACCACCGAAGACACCTGAGATTACTGTTACCAGTGTCAAAATGCATAAAAATGGCGATTCAATTGAAATCTTCTCAAGCTACGAACCCACGCCTTGGCTCCTTGATCAGATATCCACGGCTTACCCTGTGGAGTGCTTTTCAGTTTTATCTTAGCCTTTTTTTCATTTTACTGCTAACTGAGCGTCATGCACTCTGCTTCAGGAGTGCACCTACTGTGCCCCGTGCTCCCAAAGTATCCCAAGTACGCTCAGTCCCATCTTTTTCTTCCTTCTCAAAGGCTCCAAAAGCTCCATTCGCACCTAAAATCCGTTTTGCCCCCCGGGCGCCACTCCCTAAGTTCCCTCCTCGGGTAAAGCGGGTGGTTCCTCCAATGAGGCCAAAACCCGTTCGGCTCACTCCATTGGTAAATCGTGCCCCAGTTGTGCAGCGAGCTAGGCCAGTTAGAGTTGTTCCCAAAAGACGTTTTTAGAAATTTAATATTATTTTGCCGTTGGTTGTAAAAAGTTTTGCATAAATCTCGGTTTTCTAGGAGATTTTATACATGTTAGAGCATTTTCGCCCGTTTGCTCGAAAAGCCTTTTTGAAATTTACCTTAAGGCCAATTTTTTGCGTGCTGAAAATAGTGGTAGTCTTGTCTCTTTGCCATCTTAGATTGCACAGCGAACCACAACCCTATTTTTCAATTATTCATGACCCCAATGGCTCTTATCAGTTGTTGGAAAATCAATATTATAAATTCTCACGAAGCAGTGGAAGTTTTTATATAAGTGATCAAATTGGAGGATCAAATTCCTCCATCGAAGTTTTTCCCGCAAGAGCTTCGACTTCCGGTGAATATACTTTATTTAGGGCATCTAGTGATTCCTCCCGGCAATTTTATTATTTTGATCCGAGTAATCTTGATTACAATGGATCTATATCCATCGTACCTTACTTGGAGAGAGGACCTGTTGTTTCTGACAATTTAGCTATGGATGATTATTTTGGCTATCGTCTCGCTATTAACGATTGGAATGAAACAATTATAAGCTCGCCAGCTAAAAACTCTAATGATGGAGCAATTTATGTTTTTGACCGTAATGCCAGTTTTGAATTCTCCCAAGATTACATACTTCAGCCAGAAATTGGTGACAACGGGTGGTGGGGAACTTCCTTAGATGTAGCAGGCAATTTGTTATTCATTGGTGCACCCGATTCAAATACTTTAAGCGGAAAAGTAATTGTTTATCATAGAATCAACGGAGCTTACAGTAAATTAAGTGAGATTACTGACCCAAACACGGGAAGTTCGGACTCTTTTGGGGCGGAAATCTCAGCTGATTTGAATGGTAGCGTTCTATGCATCGCGCCCAAGGTTAGCGGAAGCAAAGTTGGAAGGGTGGAAGTTTTTAACCAAACTAACGGAACATCATGGATTCATTCGCAGACTTTGTGGTCAGATAACAATCAAACGGGTAATTATTTTGGAGCAAATATTGGCATTACTGAAAATAATATCATCGTAGGGGCACCCAGAGAAAGCAAAGCGGGCCAAAATAATGTAGGCCAAGCCTACATATTTCAAAAAGATGCAGGAGGAAATTGGTCAACCACTCCGACTGTACTTACCTCTACCTTATCTCCTGGAGATGAATTTGGAAGTTCAGTAGAAATTAGCGATAATTTTGCATTTGTAGGTGCTAAGGATGGAGATGGTAATGTTTCTGATACGGGTGCAGTTTATATTTTTAAATCTGAAAACAATTCATGGACTGAAAAAGCCAAATTGTATCCACCTAAAGGTGGCAGTGAACAGACTTTTGGTGCTGATCTTGCAGTGATGGACGATTTTCTGTTTGTGACCTCTCTTGGCACAGGCACCAGTGGAATCGCATATGTTTATAAAATGCAGGAGGGGAATGCGAGTGATTGGAGATTAATCTCAAGACTAGATAATAATGGTTCTACCGTCTCTAACGCCCAGTTTTTTCCGGTTGCGGTTAGCAGGGGGCTTGTCGTACTTGGCAGTCCTGAAGATTCAAGTAATTTTGATTTTGCTGGTTCAGTAAAGGGCTTTTATAATGAAGCATGGCAGAAGCAGGTTTCTTTACCGTTAGAACCTTTGTTTTTATCAAACTCGCCTGCAGTATTAAATATTTTAGAAGATTCAACTTCTGGGGCTTCCTATCTTTTTCAGGTCGAGCACCCGTTAGAAAGTAATTTCACTTGGAGCATCTCGTCTTCATCGGCGTCGACAGACCGGTACAATCTATCTGCAGATGGTAATTTCACTTACATGCCGGAAGGAAACTTTAGTGGTCTTCATACATTTAATATAGAGACTCGTTCAATTGGTGGTCTGCAAAATCATGCTTTCCAAGTGGATGTTGCTGCTCAACCTGATTCTCCGGTTTTCGATTCAAATCAATCCTCCGAATTAAATGCAACATGGGTCGGGGATACCATTTCATATGTAATCAATACCTTTGATGCAGACGGCGACAATTTAACCCTAAGCTCAAGCTCATTACCTAGTGGGCTCAATATTACTGGAAATAACACGATCACTGGTTCGATTACTGATGACTCTTTGCTCGGAGGTGCCACATTTAAAGATTTTAACTTAGAACTTTCTATTTCTGATGGTACGGGGACTCCAAATGCAACTAAGGTTTTTACGCTTAGAGTCTATGCAAGAAACCTTCCGCCATCTATTGTTGATCAAAATGGTGTGCCAATTTCCTCGATCACTGTTACCTTACAGGAAGATTTTAACGATTCTGACTGGTTGGGAGCGATTGGGGTAATTCAATTTCAAGACGATCAGACAACCACGGGCTTTAGTATCTCGCCCGTGTCATCTCCCTCCAACGGGGTTTTATCTCTAGACCCGTCTTCTTCGCTTGCGCCTATAATCTACAGACCAAACCCAGATTATGTGGGAACAGATTCCTTTTCTATTGCATTGCATGATGCGAGCGTGCCCTCGAAATCTTTCACTTTGCCTTTTACTGTTATTATTACACCTGTCAATGACGCTCCCGCTATATCTTCCTCGCTTTTGGTACGGGCAGATGAAGGTATTCCATTTTCTTACCAAATCCAATGGACTGATATCGATGGTGATGTCGGTCATGTTGTCGAAGTAGCTGATTTACCGGGGTGGTTAGCTTTCGATTCAGTTTCTACAATTTCCGGAACAGCTTTATGGGAGAACTATCAAGAAGACCCTTACCAAGTTTCATTGCGGGTAACTGATCCCGGAGGTTTGGTTACAAATCAAGTTTTGGTCATTGAAGTCATTCCAACTAATTATCCCCCGAGGTTCAATCAGCAAGACATGAATATAACCATCAATGAAGATAGCCCCTTTACTCTTCCCCTGTCTGCATATGATCAGGATGTAGTAGATGGAGCTGCACAATGGATTGCATTAACCGCTCCCATACATGGTGAGTGTAGCTTTCCAACCAATGGATACACGGGTAACTTTCAATATATTCCGGAAGGTAATTTTACAGGAACTGATTTTATAAAGATCAAGATTTTTGATCCGATTGATCCTTCCGCTCATGACACTTTAGCTATTTCAATTACGATTCAAAGCATAGAAGACCCACCGGTAATCAATACGGTTCCAAGGTACACAGATGCAGTCATCGGATACATGTGGAAATACGATTTTTCAATCATAGATGGAGATATCAATCAAACTGTGTCCTTACTTCCACCTTTACTTCCTCAATGGTTGACCTTGGAGAACAATTTGGAGGGGAATGCATCGCGTGCCAGAATTCTAGGAACTCCGACTTCATCTTCTTTTCTGGGTAAAAACAGTATAACACTTCAAGTTTCTGACAATACAGGATTGGTTGGCACTCAAGTCTTTGATGTTGATGTGCTAGCTGAGAACACTGCGCCCATTATTAACGAGGGGAATTCTCTCAATGTCGAATTAGTCGAAGATAGTTTTTGGCAAAAAACGAATCCATTGTCTAGCTATGATGCGAATAAACAAAGGCAGAACTGGTCCATCTCCATCCCTCCGTCTTCGGGAGTTTCCGTCATCGATGCCCAAGAAAATAATATTAATTTGATTAAGTATACGCCCAATCCAAATTTTAATGGGTCAGATTCAATGGTGGTACAAGTAAGTGATGGAATTTCCTCCGATCAATTTACTTATCTTTTTGATGTAAAAGCGGTGGATGATGTGCCACTTTTTACATCGAATCATGATTCTGTCCAATTGAGATTCGAAGATGGGGAACAAGTGATGGAGGTCATCGAGTTTTCGGATGGAGATAAAGACTTAAATAGATATACCCTGACAGTTAGTCCTTCTAGTCCTTCTTCGGAAACGGATTGGTTGCATATTGACAATACAAATTTTTTAGAGGGGAAGTTAGTTCTTACAGGTACGCCTTTAGTTAAAAATGAGGATAATTACACCATTGAAATCAGTGTATTTGATTCAAGGGATTCTTTTAGCACCATAACTTTTAAATTGGAAGTATATGTTAATAATTACCCACCCGTAATTACTTTTTCAGAAAAAAATCTAGATTTTCAAGAAGACCAGGGAGAAGTCAGGTTGGGAGTTTTATCCGTTGATGACCGGGATCAACAAAGTGGGCATGATTGGAGTATCTTAAGCCATCCTATACATGGTCAAGCGATATTGAGCGTTTCTGGTAATTCGAGATTGTTATACTACAAACCGGACGGAAACTATTCTGGTGTAGATGAATTTATTGTCAAAGTGAAGGACGCAGGAACTGAAAATGGGGCATCTAAAAGTGAAAATATAACCGTGCAGCTAAGCGTACAACCCGTTCCAGATAAACCCGTTTTCATCTCTCTCCCGCCTACTGAAGCATTTGAAAATGAAGCATATACCTATCTCATATCTACGAAAGATGGGGATCTACCTAGCGATCAACTTACCATTAAAGCACTAAGTAAGCCGAATTGGCTTTCTTTTACTGACGAAGGAAATGGAATGGGCCGGCTTTCAGGCGTCGGAGAAGTTAGCGATGAGGGGTACTCTAGAATAACTCTTAAAGTCGAAGATGCTACGGGTAATTTTGCAGAGCAGACATTTTTACTGAATTTTAAAGTGCTGGATTATCCACCAATTTTCGAATCGGCCAAGACCAGTGCGTCTCTCGAAAAAATAACGCTCTATATCAATGAGGATCAATCAATAGAAAGTTGGACTAACCCAAAAGGATTTAATGCTATTAATCCTGACCCTGAAGTTGATGATTTTAGCGAAATTCTTTGGACATTGAGACAAGGTTCGACCGCTGGCAGTACAATAAGAATAGGAGGATCGGGGGGGAAACCGACATTATTTAATTATAAGCCAAAGTTAAATTTTGTAGGAAATGATTACTTTAGTTTACTTATGGATGAAGGAGACCGAACGACTGAACTTGATTTCGAGATTCAAGTTTCAGCAATTCCCGATAGCCCCCTTTTTCAGACTGACTTACAGCCTCTTTATTTTGCTAACGAAGGAGAATTATTTGAACTTAAAGTGGTTGCAAGCGATATTGATTCAACAAATATTCAATTCAGGTTAATCGGTCCATCTTGGGATAAAGAACCTTGGCTCAAATTGGAGGATTATAACGCAAGCGGAAATATTATGTTGAGAGGAGTACCTCAGGTCAAAGCCGGTGGGAGTCTTTACCCTTTTACCATTATTGCAATGGATGAGTCCGGACTCGTTGTTTCTGAGGGATTTGAAATTGAGGTGAAAGGTATAAACTTACCGCCAAATATTATTCCTGATGAAATAGAAATTTTGTTTGATCAAAATGGTTCCCCTATTTCTACATTTAATACCTTACACGCAAATGACCCGGAGGGTGATCTATTAAAATGGTCAATCCTAGAGGGGGCGGGACCTCAACTTGGTTTGGCAATTGTCGAGGGTAATGGTTCATTGCCCCAAATTTTAGAATACCGTACGAATTCTTTTAAGGCAGGAAATGATAAATTTACGGTGCAGGTGTCCGATGGAATAAATAGCGATAAGATCATTATAAAACCTGTGATATCATGGGACGGGGAAATGACGATAGTTGGAGAGATTTCCGATTTTTCTATCAAAGAAAATCAAGGCTTTTTTAAGGAAATAACTTTTTATCCCAGCAATCAGTTGGATCAGATTGAACTCACCTTGGCAGATGGACCTTCTTGGTTAGAGGTTAAGAACCCAAGGATCAATTATTATCAAATCAGTGGAATTGCTCCCACGGGCAGTACTGGGTCCTACAATGTAAAGTTTGTTGCTCAAGGTGAAATAACCACAACCCGAGAAATGAAGTTTAATTTAGAAGTGCAGGATGGAAGACCCCCTCATGTACAATTACTTGGGGGTGCTTTTGTAAGGATTTCAGACTTTCAACCGTTTATTGAACCAGGTTTTCTAGCCAAGGACGCAGATGGAATCGATATATCCTCTAGTGTAAAAGCAACTGAAAATCTAAATTTTGATGAGTTTGGATATGGTGCGGTTGAGTATTCCGTGACCGACCAGTTTAATAATCAAGTGACTAAAAAAAGAATTCTCAGACAATACTCCACATGTCCGCTGGTTGTGAATCAAAGTAGAATGAAGTTTTCGGGCAAACATGCTTATTTAGATTGGGGAATAGGGGATCAGTTTTCACTGTTTGCTGAGGATTTACAAATTCTTGAAATGAATGGAGTTTTGCAAAACTCACAAAATCAAGTTGGACCCATCTGGAAGGCTCTTGCCAATGATTTTTCGTCGGTTGATTCTGAGCAGATTTTTACCGGGGCAGGTGTTGAAATAGTTGCCATAAGAAATAGTCATGAAGGCAGTTATGTTGCTGGATATTTTGCTGAAAACATGAAGGTTGATTCCAGTAATATTTATTCTGATTTCGCCTTTAACATTTTTATCGCTTCTTTTAATGCGGCGAAAAGTTTGAATTGGATAAAATCGTTTGGTTCAGACCAACCTATTGAGCATTTAAGTCTTAGTTTACGTGATGATGGTGGATCTATAGTTGCCGGAAGTTTTTCCGGGAAACTAGAATTGGATAAGGGTGATTATATAGAATCAAATCCCGGTTTTAAAAGTTCTTTTATATGCGAATTTCAAAAAAATGGAGTTCTTTTTCAAAAAGCAGGGTTCACACTTTTAAATAAACATGAATTAGGGGATATCAAATCTCTGCAAAATGCTAATCTAATTCTTACGAGTCGGTCTAATCAGGAACCGGTCAATGAAATCATATTCCACAAACTTGACCCAAGCCTTAGTATTGAAAAAGAGTTTTTGATTCAGTCTTCTGATTATCTTTGGGTTAACGATTTTGATGTTAGTAAAAATAAGACTGTTATCGTTGGAGAATATAAGGGAAACCTTTCTTTGAACGAACAACTTCTTTTATCCTCGGTGAGAAATTCTGGTTTTATTCTCTGTCTGGATGAAAATCTGAAAGTGGTTTGGATGAAGTCTCTTTCTAGTTCAATGGAATGTCGAGTTACGGAAGTAGAAGTAGATTATTTGGGAGATTTGCTTATTGGTCTAGAATTTTCTGGTTCATTAAACATAGGAATTGGTCTTTTGGAATCGAAAGGAAATGATGATTTACTATTTATGTTGTTCCATGCGGTTGATGGAAGTCCTTTATGGTTTAAGCAACTAGGTGGAAGTGGGAAAGAGGAACTTTATTCTATGAATTTGAATACATTGGGAAGCCCCGTGGTTGTATTTAATTCAAGTGAACAAGTAGTTTCTGATGGTGTTGTAATTTCTTCCTCATATTCCAATGAATATGATGTGATCAAGCTATCTGCTCAATCAGGTCCTCCTCAAATTCAGGTAGATAAAGTCATTATAGATAGCGTGGGTCCTTTCTCTTTTAACTTCGATGCCATTCATCCAGAATATCTTTTTTTTACAAAAGTTTCCGGGCCCGAGTGGATTGATGTTGTTGCCACTGATCCTTCGGCAGGAAAAGCTTTAATAGTTGGTAATACAAATAATTTATCTATGGAAGATATTGAAAAGACCGATAATTTTACCATCCGTGTTTTCACCATGGATGGTAACTTTCAGGACAAAACCATACCAATTGAATTTATTCGAGACGAAGAGTTTAATTTAAATTTAGGGTCACTTCCCGCTGCCAACAATTTATTCAATTATGTTTTTGAAGACCAATGTGATATTTTGAAAATAATTCAGCATCCCGAGAACGGGTGGATTCTTGCAGGGCATTTCCCTGGAGTCTTTGATACAGAACTTAGTACAGGCAGGTTTACAAAATCAATTTTGCACTTGTCCGAGAAAATGGAACTTTCTTTGATCTCTCGCATTGGTTCAGATAGCACTCTAAGGTTGTCGGATATTCAAGTAGATGCAGATGGTTTAATTTTTGCTTACGGTATGTTCAGCGGGAATTTAAATTTAAGCGGTGGAACTCTTACTTCAAGAGGAGGGACTGATCTTTTTATCCTGAGCGTAAGTATCTCAGGGGATGTAAGAAATCTTTCACAACTGGGATCTAATTTTGATGAATATTCTTATGAAATGATCCTCTTGGATAGGCAAAGGATTGCAATTTGTGGTTCGTTTGAGAATTCAACTAATTTGGGTGGGGAGGCAGTTTCTTCAAAGGGTAGTGAAGATGGATTTATTGCGGTTATCTCCGCCCATAATATTTCTGAAGTTAAATGGGCTCGAAGTATTGGAGATGAGGGGCGTGACAAATCCAGCACATTATGTTTATTACGAGAAGATAGAATTATCTTAGGTACGATAGGGGAGATTGAAAATACATCTTTGGACTTGGGTATAAATTTTAAGCCACAAACAAAATTTGATCTAAATGTTTTTGATTTTAACGGTACTGGTTTTGAGAATCTGAGTTTCCATTCATCCGGACGCATCAATAATGGAAAATTAGTCAAAAATCATTTTTCAGATTCTATGGTTCTAGCTTTCGAGTTTGAGAAAGAACTCAGTTGGAATACCGGTTCGATTATTTCTAGAGGGGGATTTGATATATTTAGCACTTCAATCGATTTTAGCTTTCTTTTAAACGGACAATTCTGTCATACAGGAGGTGTTTGGAATGATCGCCTGACAAGCCTTCAATCTGTAGATTCAGACCACTATTTGTTCGCAATGAACTTTTATCAAAGTACTCGAATAGGAAACGAAACTGTTCTGGGGGTAGGTTCTAGCGATGCATTGATTGCAAAAGTAGATTTACAGAATCACAAAATATTAGATTCCTATTCCCTGTCATCTCCATTGGAAGATAAAGTGCATGCCATGTTCCCAATATCCAAAGACTTCATTATTTACGGAGGTATGCACAATTTTGGCAATTTAACCGACAACTCCTCTAAAACTTTTATTTCTTCATTGGGCGAACGCACCGGAATTCCTAAAGTTTTAACTTCTCCGCCGTCTGCATTATCTACATCTTATCCTTTTGATTTTGATCTGAGAACTGGCCCGTGGTACCAAGCTATTAATCATCTGGTTATGGGGGATGCAGAACAAGAAAGCTTGCATACATGGATGACAATTAAACTAAATCAGGACGGTACTCTTAACTTTTCAGGCATAGCTCCAGATTTTGAAACGAACGTCCCACTCGATTTTCAAATTTCTAATGAGGAAAGTAACCAGTCTGTTTTGATAAAATTTAATCTAGAGATTACTAAAGAAAAGCACTTTCCTGTGATCGATATGCCTTCAAGGATTGAGGTTTTAGAAGGAGAAGACTACAAGGCTGATTTTAACTTTTATGATGAGGATGGCGATGAGCTCTCTTTCTCATTCACTGGACCAGACTGGATTAAGGTACAAATACTCGAAGGAAATATGGCAAGATTAGAAATTTCAAGTGGAAGCAATGTAGGTGAATTTAAATTCGAGTCGACCGTGATTGATCAAACAGGTTTACACTCGGAGCACACCGCAAATATCGTAGTGAAACCCAAAGAAAAAATAGTTAATGATGACAGCAATATAACAGATGATGTACTTCCTTCCACTTGGTTTAGTGACCGCTATAATTTTGATAATGGATGGAGCTTCCACTATCGTTTTGGGTGGATATATATTGGTGAAGCTAAAGATGATTCTTTATGGATGTGGAAAGAAGGGTGGGGCTGGTTATGGACAAGAGCAAATTTATGGAATGAAGAAAGCTCAGGTTATTTTTTCCGGTCAGATCAATCGTCATGGATTTTTTGGAATGAAAGTACCTCTGATAACAAATCTAGAGCTTACGATTTTAAGACAAAGCAATGGACAGATTTTTAAATCAAAACTATACGGCTATCCTTCTTTTCCTGATTTTTAAATCCTTCAGGATAGAATCTACTATTTGAAAAATAGAGTTTTCGTCCAAAGAGTACTTTTTTCTTAATGAATGAGTGGAATCTCCATGATCAATAAATTGGTCGGGCCATCCAATTCTCTTAACATGCATGTCAACTTTCTTTCCCTCAAGTGACTCGAGTATGGCAGATCCGAACCCTCCGGCTAAAACATTGTCTTCCATTGTAATAAGACATTGATGGGTGGTACTTTGTTGATGTAAGAGATCTTCGTCCACAGGTTTTACAAACCTAGGATCTACAATGGTGGGGAGAAAACCATAGTGATCAAATAATAAAGAAGAGATCTTTTTGGCAGTTTCTAAAAAACTTCCGAGTGCCCAAATTGTAAGGATTTCTCCCTCTTGAATTGTATTTGCTTTTCCTATCTCTAAGAGTGCGGGATTATCTTTGAGTTGAATACCAGTACCCGAACCTCTTGGATAGCGAATAAAGGATGGAGATTTATAAGAAATTCCACTGCGAATCATATCTTGAAGTTCATCTTCGTTGGAAGGAGCCATGATTATGGAATTAGGAATACACCTTAGGTAAGAAAGATCGAAGAGACCATGATGGGTTGGGCCGTCATTGGGAGAAAGCCCTGAACGGTCCAAGCAGAAAGTAACAGGTAGATTTTGCAAACAAACATCATGTATGATTGGATCGTAGGCCCTTTGTAAAAATGTGGAATAGATCGCACAAACTGGATTCATACCTTGTGTGGCCATCCCTGCCGCAAGTAGAACAGCATGCTCTTCGGCTATTCCCACATCGTGAAATCTTTCTGGGATTGCTTCCTGTAGAGCATCCAATCCGGTTCCACTAGGCATAGCTGCCGTTATTCCCACAATACTTTTATTTTCCTGAGCTAATTTTGCCAAGCAGCACCCAAATACATCCTGATATTTTGGAGGAGAACTTTTGGCACTGGGTGGTGCTTTGCCCGTTTGCAAGTCAAAGGGACCCGACCCGTGCCATTTTTCAGGTTCTTCAACTGCAACTGGGAACCCTTTCCCTTTTTTGGTTAGCAAATGAAGCACGATGGGCTCATCTGTTTTCTTAGCGAATTCAAAGAAATGAATGAGTCCCTGAATATCATGACCGTCAATCGGGCCAAGGTACCTTATGCCTAGTTTTTCAAAAATACTCGAAGGTGCAATTAATTCTTTCGTGTCTCGTTTAGCTTTGGAGACAAGTTTCATAAAAGATTTCCCATAAGGGATTTGAGAAAGAAATGATTCAGCTTCTTTGTGGATTCGGTTGTAGGAAGGTTTAGTGATTAATTCATTAAAGTATTTGGCAAGAGCACCAACATTTTTAGCAATAGACCATTCATTGTCGTTTAGAATCAAAATAAACTTTTTTGTGGTACATGCTATATTGTTAAGTGCTTCGAGTGTTATTCCGCAGGTGAATGCTGCATCGCCAGCTATAGCCACAACATGGTTGCTCTCCTCTTTTAAGTCTCTTGCCACGCACATTCCAAGTGCACTAGATAGGGCAGTACCGGCATGACCCGCCCCAAAAGAATCGTGAGGACTTTCTCCGATATTAAGGAAACCGCTCAAGCCTTCATCATTTCTAATTTTATCGAAACGAGAGTCATTTCTTCCAGTCAGTAATTTATGGACATAACCCTGATGGGAAACATCCCAGCAGAATTTATCAACTGGGGAATCGAAGGCTAAATGGAGAGCAATCGTGAGTTCAACAACTCCGAGGTTGGGTCCCACATGACCACCGTTTTTGGAAGTAACATGAATGAGTCGGTGACGAATCTCTTCAGCTAGAATATTGAGCTCTTCTTTAGAAAGTCCTCGAAGATCTTTCGGTGAATTAATTTTCGATAAAAATGAGTATTCCTTGTCGTTTGAAAATGACATATTTCAAATTATTTTTAAGATTCAACCTTCTCAGCAGCAGTTGCTTTGGTAATTTTAAACTCTGCTTCTTCGACTTTTTTCTGACATATTTTAAGAAGAGACATTCCAGATTGATAATTCTTAATCATTGAGTCTAAATCCACCTCGGCACTTTCCATCTCAGAAACTAACTCTTCTAGGCGAGTTATCGCTTCCTCGAATTTAAGACCCTTGAATTCATCCTGATCTGGTGATTTGTCGTTGGTAGGCATCTGATCAATAATAAGTTTATTTTGGCTGTTCGCAATCATTGAAAATGAAATGCAATGACCATCGACACTTTTTTATGTTTGTGTTAAAACAAGCAATAAGATGTCAAGTGTTCAAATAATAATTATCATTGCTGCTTTTATTCATGTAGTTTTTGAATCCGTGCTCAATTTTTTGAATTTCAAAAAACTGATAAGAGACAAGGATTTCCAACCTGAAAAGACCAAGGTGCTTATGGATGAAGATCAATGGGGGAAAGCAAGTAATTATGCTATTGCTAAAACCAAGTTATCTCTATGGCAGGATTTTTTCAGTTTTGTTATTTTTGTGCCCATTATTCTATTTCTCTACCCTTGGGTATTTAATCTTTGGGATACAACAACTGAAAGTGCTATTTATCAATGTGCATTTATTTCGGTGGCTTTCCTTCTCGCCATCCAAAGTCCGACTTTGTTATTCGATTGGATTAAACAATTTCGTCTGGAGGAACATTTTGGATTTAATAAGTCAAACACGAGACTGTGGATCACAGATAAAGTAAAAGAAAATATTCTTGGTCTTATTTTGGGTACTTTGATTTTTGCTCTCTTGATTTGGCTGTATCGAACATTGTCCAGTTTCTCAGATTACTGGTGGTTTTTCGCCTTCAGTGCGTTTTTTGTTTTTCAGCTAGCCATGATGGTGTTGTGGCCAAAATTCATATTACCACTTTTTAATAAATTAACTCCTCTTGAAGATGGCTCTTTAAAGGATAGCCTTTTTTCTTTGGCAAACCGAACCGGTTTTGAAGCTAAAACAATCGAAGTTATAGACGGGAGTAAAAGGTCTTCTCATTCCAACGCTTTTTTTACAGGTTTTGGTAAATTCCGAAGAATAGTTTTATATGACACGCTGATAAGTCAGATGGAGGAACGCCAAGTTGAAGCAGTGCTCGCCCATGAGATAGGTCACTATAAAAAAGGACATATTCCCAAGCGCTTATGCTTTTCATTTTTTAGTGGTTTGTTTGGTTTCTATGCACTTTCGCTTGGTATGTCTCAAGTTTGGCTGTATGAAGGATTAGCATTAAAGGTGGAATGTGTGGGTTCTCTCAGTACGATTTTAATTGGAGCAATTCTCATACTCCCAAATTTCACCTATTGGCTGTCGCCTATTTCTAATATTTTCTCCCGTAAACATGAATATGAGGCGGACCGATTTGCAAGAGATGCAATGAATGGCGGAAGTGATCTGATTGAAGCTTTGCAAAAGTTATATCGGGAAAATCTTTCGCATCCACTTCCTCATAAATTACTTGTATTTTTTCATTATTCACACCCCACATTCTTCGAGAGGAAAGAAGCATTAGAATCTCCTTGATTCACTGATTTTAAGTGGAAGTTGCTATATACTTCGTGCATGCTTTGATCGCAAGGATGGCGAGTATTACCCCTGCCAAGTTCATTACAAGATCACCAAGTGAGGGAAAGCGGTCAGGAATGATGGCTTGTATTGCCTCATTGAACATTGCGTAGAAAATTGAGATAGAAATAGCTTTTTTGCTGATACTTTGTATGAGATTTTTTTCTGTAAAAAACCAATGAGCCATCCAGGTAAAAGCGAAAAATAGTGGGAGATGACTTAAATCCTGGAGCCAAAACGGATAATCGTAAAGTTGCTCTGATAACCTTATTGCGATCTCTGCCGCGTCAAACTTATCGAGAGCTTCAGGTTTTGGAATCCCCGTAATTAATTGAAGGAAGAAACCATAAAGCAAAGGGACAATTTTTCGAATAATTGTGCTTTGGGGACAATGAATTGATGAGAGAAATTTTAACATGAAAGTCGGGGGCGCATAGTCCTTGGTTGTATCTTGGCTTGTAATTGACAGCTGAATTTACATTTAATTATACAAATGCCAATCTACGAATTTCATTCACCTGATACTGGGAAGATTTATTCATTTTTCGCCCCCACCATTAAGTACTCCGATTTAGTTCCTCTTTGCCCCGAAGGGCCGGGTAAGAAAATGGTAAGATTGATCTCGGGGTTCTCAATTACTGGTAAGCAAAAAGAAGCAACTCAACCTGAAGCCCAACACGATCAAGATCCTGACGATCCGTTTGCTGGGATGGACGGAGACCATGCCAATGAAATCATGAAGGAACTGGAAAGCTCGATTTCTGGAATGGATGAGGATAATCCTGATCCCCGGCAAATGGGGTCATTGATGAGGAAGATGTGTGAGTTAAGCGGTGAAACAATGGATGAACCAATGGAAGAAGTTGTAAGGAAACTAGAGGAGGGTATGAATCCTGAAGACTTAGAGGATAGAATGGGTGAGTTTATGGGGGATGGAGACATCGATCAGGCACGGTCAAAAGATGAAACTCATGAGTCTACTCAATCGAAGTTACGAAAACTTCTCCTTGCTCGCCCCATAAGAGATCCTCAACTTTATGATTTCAGGGATTTCATTGCTGAATAATTTACAGCCTGTGAGATTTAATCGTTTACTTTTTTTACTTGGTTACTTGGTTTTAATTTTATTTTTAGACTCATGTGCTGAAAATAATCATGAGAGTAAGCAGGAAGACGATGTAGAGTGGAAGGGAGCATTTGAAACATTTGAAAATACCTTTGAGAAGAAACCGTCTTTAGATTCAACCGATCATGAAGAAATTCTTTACTTAAAAGGTGATGGCCAGCCATTTTCGGGATCCATTGAAAGAAATTCTACCTCCCGTATCAGTCTGGACGAATATGACAATGGAAGATTAGAGGGAGTGTCGGTAAGAAAGTCTGCGGACGGCTCATGGGTTGAAGCAAAGTACAAAGATGGCAAACTGCATGGCAAAATGACATTTTATGGTACAAATGGGGAAATTCGCTCGGTGATGTATTATCAAAATGGTAATCTTATTCCACCAAAAGTTGCAGATTAAATTAATCTCATTCTTTAGGGGGGCTTGACTTTCTTACTTTAACAAACTCCCGAGTCGCCCGTCGGGCTTTCTTAAGGTTTTTCTTTTTCGATTCCTCATTGATAAATAAAGGAATGAAGATAAAGAATGTGCTGCCTTTTCCCTCTTCTGATATGAACCCTATATCTCCGTTGTGATCTTCAATAAATAGTTTTGAGTTATAAAGACCAAACCCCGACCCTTTAGATGCATCCTTGGTCGAAAAGAAGGGGGCAAATAGTTTATCTTTAATAGTGTCAGGAATGCCTTTCCCGTTATCAGATATAGAGACCTCTGCTCCGACGCATTTGGCTTTTGGCGGGGAAGTTCCTTTTCCTGATAAAAGCAGAGATCCTTTCTCTACTTTTCTAATAGAAATTGATATTCTACCTGCTCTTGCAATTGCATCCCTAGCATTTATTGCAAGGTTTAAAATTACTTGCCTGAACCCGGTCTCCTCTATGAAGGCAGGGAGTGCATCTTTTCCAAAGTTTGTTTTTATTTTAGCACTTCTTGGAATGATGATTTCCAAAAGGTCCATTTGATCTTTCAAGAGAAGCCGAAGATCTTGAACGGCTCGATTCGCAGGTTTTTCTCGATGTAGATCAATAATTCTTCTCACTAGTTTTTGAGCCTGCATTGCACTTTTCTTGATTTGGCCCATTCCGTTAGCCATCGGATCGTCTTTTTCCATCATTCCAAAATAAAGTTCGCTTATGGAGTATATCCCTGCCATCAGGTTACTGAAATCGTGAACGAGCCCATTAGTTAGAGTTGCCAAGCCTTCCCTCCATACGGAATTTGTTAAGCGATGCTCCGCAATAGCCTGTCGAGTAATGTCAATGAGGACGCCATCATAGCCAAGGAGTTTGCCTTGCTTTGTAATACTTGGTGTGCGGACATCCAAAAAATAAATAATCTGATTATTCGGAGGCAAATTTACGCGATAAGTGAAACTGTAAGTCTGATTTTTTGGTTTTTGTGCATTGGTTTCATTTAAAAAGTGCTCCCGGTCTTGTTCGAAGATTTTAGAAAGGAACAAGCCACTATCTCTCGAAAACTCTCTGTAATCTTCTGGAAATAACTGACGGATTCCTTTTGAGAGGTAACTGAAAGTCATATCTGGCCGCTGAGTAAAAAAGATACCAGGGAAATTACTTATGTAGTCGGCAAGGCGGCTCTCTGCTTTTTGGAGCCGGACTAATGTACTTGCTATGGCTTTGGGATTTTGCATTAAATCACCGAGGAACGCATCTTTAAGAGAATTATGAGGAGCGAGTCCCGTAGACACGGAAAGAATTGAGACTTTTAATTCTTGATAATACTGATGAGTGATATGAATGCCAATAGACGAGCTTTTGTCGCTTGTTGCCAATGGCAGGAAATACTTTTCATCATTTGAGGTATTCTTTGTTGGTAGAAAGGATTTCCATTCTTTTTCTACACCAATCATTAACTGCCGGAAAGACTGCCCTTTAACTTTACTGGATGAAAGGCCGATCCAATCACAAAATTCTTTGGATGCTTCGAAAATCGAACCATTTGGATTCAGGGCAACTTGGCAATTTTCAAAGTAAGGGGTTTTCATGTTATAGACTACAAGTTTCTAAATTTAATTTCAGTTATTGGCAACCAACTTGCTTTAAATTTTCAAAGGATTTCCGAGGCTGTTTTACGGGCCAAGTTGGCATGAATGTTGCATTGTATGAAGCCATGGCCGTCGTACTCGATAATTTATACAATCAAGAAAACTACCTTATTTCTAAAAAGCTTCTTGATGCAACGCAGTTGCGACATGAGACTCTGGCTAATAACATTGCTAATGTAGAGACCCCAGGCTTCAAACGAAGAGATCTGCCAAAAAACTTTTCAGTTGAATTAAGAAGGGCAGTCGACCGCCAAGATTTTCGTAGGGTTAAGGGACTACTTCCTAGAAGTGCAGAAGACCGCCAAGCCAAACCTGTTCGCATGGATGGTAATACCGTTCAACTTGATGAAGAAATGTTGGCAATGAATAGAAATGCTCTCAATTATGAATATCTAACTGGTGCGGTAGGCGGAACAATCAAAACGATCAACCAAGCAATAAGGGGAAGAGTCTAGTAGGAAATTATTACCATGAGTATGAATTTAATACCAGGAATTGAGTCAACTGGAAGTGCTTTATCTGCCGAAAAGATTCGTCTTGAAATTATCGCCCAAAATATTGCGAATTCTAACACCACTCAAGATGCTTCTGGAAATGTTTATAAAAGGAAAGAAGTCGTTTTTGAAGAATTTATCAAAACACCAGAACGACGAGTGCCTGGTTATGTCGATGAAAATCTATATCAAGGCGTCCGCGTAACGGATGTAACAGATGATCAAACTCCCGGCAGAATGATTTATAATCCTGGTCATCCACATGCCAACGAAGATGGTATGGTAGAGATGCCTAATGTCGATGTTTCGAGGGAAATGGTTGATTTAATCAGTGCATCCAGAGCCTACGAAGCAAATTTAACAGTTGTCAAAACCTCAAGAAGAATGGCCCAGCAAGCAATGGCCATTGGAAAATAATTCAGATCGTGAACGAAATATCATCATTACCCAGTCTTAACGATTTGCTCACGCAAAACTCAAACCTTAGACCTAATAGTCAAGCAGATAGGTTTGCTCAAAATTTTGAGAACAAATCTAATGTCATTGGTTCTCCGAACGAAATGTTGTCAAACGGCACGGGTGCCATTGCTCTTGACCGAACATCTCCTGTTGATCGGGTAACGGCCCCAGGTTTTGCACAAATGTTTGAAAAGTTTATCAAAGGAGTAGACCATAAAAAGAAAGTTTCTGCTCGCGAAACACAGGATTTGATTCTCGGGCGGTCCGATAATATTCAGGAGGCGGTCGTCAAATCTCAGGAAGCCGGTGTAGCGTTTAATTTAATGATCGAAGTCAGAAATAAGCTTGTTGATTCCTACAAGGAATTGATGAGGATGCAAGTGTAGTCTAGTAGTCAATAACTATGAAGGAACGATTCGAAAAACTTTCCGATCTTTGGAACAATTTGCCTGGAGGTAAAAAAATAACTCTCGTAGTTGCTGCACTTGGTGTCGTTGCTTTGAGTATAGGTATTTTATCTTGGTCTGGCGAGAGCAGTCAAATGAGAGTGCTCGTAAGTGGTGCAGATGCTAAAGATCTTGGTGAAGTGGTAGAAATTTTAAAAACCAATCAAGTTCCCTACGAATACAACGAGGCCGGCGATTCCATCTTAGTACCTGAGGATATGAGAGCTTCCATGAGAATGGAATTAGCGATGAAAGGCTTACCGAAGACAGGAGATGTGGGGTTTGAGATCTTTGACGAAGGAAATTTTGGTATCAGTGATTTTGTACAAAGAACTAATCACACCCGTGCGATACAAGGGGAGTTGGCCAGGACTATAAGTATGATGGATGCAATTCGTTCGGCAAAAGTTTTCGTGGTCAAACCTGAGAATAACTTACTTCTCAGCGAAGATCCAAATGATCGACCCAGTGCTTCTGTATACGTTGATACCGGTGGTAACACCTTGGACAAAAGTAATGTCACAGCCATTCAGTTCTTGGTGTCGCGTGCAGTCAAGGGAGTCAATAAGGCCCAGGTCGCAGTGATGGATAATCAAGGTAATCTGCTTTCGGATGAGAGTGAGGACGGAGGCGGTGCGGGAGGAGTTGCGGGTCAATTGATGAAAGCATACCAGGCACAAGAAAGAAGACTGGAGCAGAAGATTGAAACAATGCTTGCCAGGATTGTTGGGAAAGAAAATGTAGTCGCAAGGGTTTCTGTTAATCTAGATACCAAATCTTCCACTTTATTAGACGAGAAATTTGACCCGGAAGGGCAAGTGCCAAGAACTTCAACGACTGATAAGGACGAAGCCACGACAGTCGAAACACAACCCCAAAGTAACGCCACGGGCATGGGTGCTAATGTTCCTAATGTCAGTCAGGATGCTACCCAGCAAGATCCTATCATGGCTCAAAGTGATGAGAAGCGTGAATCCAAAACAACTGATTTTGAAATCAGCCGTACTCTTAAAGAGGAAATGCAGGAACCAGGTGCAATCATCGGACGAAGCGCAGCTGTTTTAATTGCTAAAGGTGAGTCTCCAAGAACTGTTGATCAAATTCAGAATATTCATGACGCTGTGGTCAATGCAATTGGTGCCCGGTTTGACCAAGTTGACCTTGACACGCATGTCACTGTTCACGAAGTGGAATTCTTACCCGCTTTTATGGGACCCGCTGGCGACACATTTAACCAATTTGAACATATTCTTAATACTTATGGGCATCACATCAAAAATCTTCTTGGAATTGTTTTAGCCCTAGTCATTTTTGTAATGTTTCTTCGTATGCTCAAAAAGTTTAAACCGAGCGACGCTGAAGTCCAGGTTTTGGATGAAGACGATCAACAACTCCTCAGTGGTACAAGAAGTTTAGGCAGTGGGCTTACTCCCGAACTTCTTAATGATCTTATACAGGAAAAACCTGATAATGTGGGAACTGCTTTAAGGAAGTATCTCGAAACTGGAGCAAAATAAAACGGATCATTCTTAAGAAAGTACAGTAAACAAAATTTCTAATACTCATGGAAGAAGTTGAAGAAGAGGAAAGCATTGCCGATCGATACGCTAAAATGGCTAAGCATGATAAGCTTGCCTTGCTAATGATTGCGTTGGGACCTGATGCTGCTTCCACACTTCTTAAAAGATTCGATGCCAAAGATGCCGAGAATATTTGCAAAAGAATAGGTGATTTCCCCATCGTTGAACAAGAACTCAAAGACTGTGTTCTTGATGAATTTTCTGAAATTATCGAATCCAGTGTTAATTCTAACCTAGGAGGAATGAATTTTGCACAAAAGACTTTGGAGATGGCTCACGGTTCATTAAAGGCAAACAATATTATGAACCGAATCGCACCGGTGCGTGATTCATTGGACTTTATGGATGACATCAAAGAGATGGATTCCGGACAAATTTATAATGTTTTGCGTTTTGAACAGCCACAAACGATAGCCTTTGTTTTGGCTAATGTTGATCCTGATAAAGCCTCAGAGGTTCTCCAATTGATGGCTCCCAATGTCCAGGAGCAAGTTATCGAGAGAGTAGGTTCGATGGAAACAACCCCTATGGATCAAATAGAAGTCGTGGCTAATACACTTGGTTCGAGGGTGGGTACTAAAGGCCAATCACCCCAGGTTAAAACAGGTGGTGTTAAATCTGCGGCTGATCTACTTAATTGGTTTGACAAAGAAGAAGGTAAGGAATTGCTTAAAAGTATTGAGAAGAGAAATCCTAAATTAGGAGGATCAATCAGGCAAAGAATGTTCAGGTTCGAAGATTTGGTTCGCCTCAGCCCTGGAGATATTGGAAAAATCACAAAGGAGGTCGATCAGGATGATCTTGTAATTGCTCTGAAAAATGCATCGGCAGAACTTAAGAAAGTAATTTATTCAACGATGTCGAAGAGAGCGGTTGAAGCTTTAGAAGAACAATTGGGCTTTCTTGGTCCCAAGCGTTTATCAGAAGTTGAGGCAGCACAAGATCGTGTTATCCAAATCGTTCGCGAACTCGAAGAGGATGAAGAAATTATCCTCGACACCGGAGGCAGCGACGTTGTCGTTCAATAAGTACATATCTTTCCCCACTCAGCCATCTGGGTTTAAGGTATCATATATAGGCAAGCCCGATGTGCCTGTGGTAAAGAATGTCGCTTCCGTTGATGATGCTTACAACCGAGGGAAGCAAGAAGCGGCCAGCTTTTACCAAGAAGAAATTAAGAAATTAAGAGTAGAAATTTCTAATCACCAAAAGCAAGTT
>MDTB01086898.1_pt1 | contig 31732 bp, 23 predicted proteins | sample 811161 | NCBI WGS metagenome assembly MDTB01 (sample SAMN05326650, study PRJNA326480) | marine metagenome | isolation source: seawater | place: Mediterranean Sea | collected 2009 | reverse complement strand
TTTGGATTTGGAACTAACTCAAACTCGTTCGGCCTTGAATGCCCTTTTAGAATGGATCCTTTGGCTGTTTACTTAAAGTGGAATGCCACTTTAATGACAGGTGCCTATAACGCGCGACCTCTTGCGAACCCAAAGCGCAGTTACGTAGCAGAGTATTTAATTCGCCTCTTTCAGGGTCGCAGATAATAGGAGCAGATTGGCTCCCAACTTTTTTATAACGACATCCAATAGAACAAAATAAGTACCCGCAAAGTAGGGGCGCTACTTTGGGAACGACTCTTGTTCCGCTTTTACCCTCTTTTTTCCGTTATTTTCCGTTTTCGACTTGACGGGGCAGTTAAAAAAGCCCAGAAAACTGCGGTCGGGGTGTAGCGCAGCCTGGTAGCGCATCTGCTTTGGGAGCAGAGGGTCGGGAGTTCGAATCTCTCCACCCCGACCATTTTATTGAAATTATTATCCTTTTTAGACATCCCATCGAGCGCACTCCGGTTGTGTACCTTAATTGTGTCTAAGGCAGACCCCCCCACACTTGACGGCCGTATCTTTTTGGCCGGAGATGCATAGAGTAGTATGTCTGGTTGACGTCGGAGGAGTGTCTAAGACGTCAAATGTAGGGGTAGGTCATCGTCGTGATCCGCCGGTTTATCTTAAGCCAGGAGATGTTTTAGAGTTGGAGATCACAGGCAATGGAATTTTAAGAAACACGGTTATGGATGAAACAGAGGTGCATCTTTATTAATTTATTTAAATAGGAAGGTTATTTTTATAATGAAGGGTTTAATTGCGTTGATATTTTCTGCTGGTGCAATGTTTATTGGGCATAGTGTTGTTGCCGAAAATTGCGGGAAAATAAAAGTTGCTGAGATGAATTGGCCCTCGGCTCAACTAATGGTAAATGTTGATAAGATAATATTGGAGAAAGGCTTTGGCTGCGATGTGGAATTAGTACCAGGGGCCACTACCACGACCTTTGCATCCATGAATGAGAAAGCCCAACCCGACCTAGCAAGCGAACTCTGGGTAAATGCCCTCAGGGTTCCCTTGCAGAAAGCTTTATTAGAGGGTCGGCTTCACACAATCAACCAAGGGCCGATCACCGAACTTGGTGAAGGTTGGTGGATTCCTCCACATACGGCAAAAAAACATCCGGAATTGAAAACGGTTCTTGATGTTTTAAAAAGACCAGACTTATTTCCACACCCTGAAGATCGTTCAAAAGGAGGGTTTGTGACTTGTCCTTCTGGTTGGGGTTGTCAGCTGACGAATGCAAACCTTTATCGCGCTTTCAAAATGAAGGAAAACGGGTGGCGTTTGATTGACCCGGGCTCCGCGGCGGGCCTAGATGGCTCGATGGCCAAGGCGATACAAAGAAAACAAAATTGGTTCGGCTATTATTGGTCGCCTACTGCAATGATCGGAAAATTCAAAATGAAAAAATTATCATTCGGCGTGCCGTTCGCGGGTATAAAAAATTGGGATGGTTGTATTGTTAAACCGGAACAAGAATGTGCTAACCCTAAACCATCAGCTTGGACTAAATCAGAAGTGCACTCGGTAATAACTGATCGATTTATGAAACGGGGTGGTGCGGCTATAACATATTTAAAAAACCGAGTTTTCCCTGGGTCTGTTATGAATGTCATGTTGGTTTACATGTCAAAGAATCAAGCTAGCGGACAGGATGCAGCCATCGAGTTCCTGCAAAAACACCGGAATATTTGGAGAAGTTGGGTATCACCTAAAATTGCTAGAAAAATTGAGTCTGTGAAATTTTAAATAAAAAGTTTTTATTTTTTTTAAGACTTTTTGAAGAAATAAAAATGAAGAATTTTGATCATTTTCCAACCATGGGTCGGCAAGACCTGCGTGACTTTAAGAATGCTATTGATAGCTGTTATTCACCCAATTAAAGAACTTCGTTGAGGCTGTATCCGGGAAAATTGTTTTCCGATTTAGGTTGTCTGAATATAAAAATCACTGCATATAAGCTTGTAGTTCTACTGAGATACCATTATCAGCCAACGTTTTTTGTGCTTGACCAGGTGTTTGTATTTGATCCATTTCAGATTTATATTTAATTAGCGTGGCGTTTTCTGCTTTAAAAGTATCTGTACAAGCATATCCTCGGCTAAATTTGTCAGCGCTTCGATCAGAATAACCAAATAAAGCAAGCCCTAACAATTCCCGCCCAGTGACAGTTACAGGATGTTTAGGATCTACTCCAAAAATATTTATCGAATTAACAGGTGATGCGCTATGAAACTCCTTAAGCGCATGTATACCCGCTAAAACCCATGTATCATTGACAGTGATGTTCCATCGACTTGTGCTTAAAATAATACCGGTGCTTTGAAATTCATTAGCTGTCCCAAAACTTTGCTCTTCCATGCTTCCAATACCTTGAGCAGCAAGGTGGATGTCTTTACCTTCCCTCACAGCTTTCTCGACTGTTCCATCAAAGGCAAATTTGTGTCGCCCGAACACAAGGAAAGGCAAAGCCGCGTTATAAGTATTTTGGTACAAACTATAGGCTACCTCGGCGGGCATTTTTCCGCCTGTTTCTGTTCCGAGGCAAGTGTTGTAATCCTTTACGAAACCTTCACGATCGTTTATGTAAGACAAGTTTCTAAGTCCCAGAAAATATTAAATTAGATGGAATTATCTTCTTAAATTTTTTGGAGTGCCATTTATAACTGTTGCATAGCTAAGCAGGTTCAATGGCGGAAACATTTTCAGTTTGCGAGCCGTCTCCATATTAATAATATATGAAAATCTTCGGAGGGCCCGAATCTTAATATCGCCTGGGGGTATCTTGTCTATCAAAACCCTTTTCGCCTGAAAGGCGGCAAGCTGACCGACATTGTAATATTTACTCGCGACAGCAATTAGACCACTTCCCTTGGTAATAAGCACTTCTGTTCCTGCCGTGATCCCTAAATTATTATCAAGCGCAATTTTAGTGAATGGTTTTCTGTATTTTGAGAGAAATGAACTGGAACCAACATATAGAAAATCAACCCCACGCTTCGCTAATTTCTCCACAGTTGGTTTTATTGAAACCGCTAAAGGCTTTCCATTTTTCTCAAGAGGAAGTTCCTCTAGCAAAAGATCGAAATTCATCTCTTTTGCAATTTTCTGCATGGCTTTGACACTTAGCACGGCGTTTAATTCATTTTTATTGTATATCATCCCTAGGCGTTTAAAGTTTTTATAGGATTTAAGAGCCTTCATTTGCACTTTGATAGGGGCCCTATTTCTTGTCCCAGTAATATTTGCACGACCAGATGCTTTGTAGTTGCGGACTATTTTAGCGCCAATAGGGTCGGCAACAATCATAAAAACCGCGGGTATTTTCGTAATGTGTTTTTTTGGATCAGTTGCATCATAAGGCCCTAGAATCGTTCTTGTCACGCTTGTACCCCAAGTTACAACTAAATCGACATCTAACTTTTTAGCTTCTTTAACAAATTCCGGCAGTATTTTCTTATTTCTAGCAGCATTTCTTACGATGAAATCGGCCGGAATTTGATTTTCTTTAAAATATGTTTGAAAAGCTTTGCAAGCGTCTTCGCAACCTCGCCAAACCGCCATATATATTTTGAATGTTTTTATTGGCTTTAAGTCAGCTACTGAGATTTTAGGAACCAAGATTAAAGCTAATATCGCGCAGAGGAGAAATTTTTTCATAAATTATGCGTCTCTACTTGTCGATGTGGAGGTTCTTGCCGTTAAAACAAAGATTATTAAAAATAAAATAGCGGAGCCGGAGATGACTAAACCTGTCCCTGCAATTGCGTCTTCATAACCATAAAATCCGACGAAGGTCGCAGCAATTATCGGTCCTAGAACACTCCCGATCCTCTCCATTGTTCTAAGAAGTCCAAGAACGGCGGTTCGGCCGACATGTTCCATATCCTTTTCGCATAGCTCCATTACAAACGCTATCTGTGGTGCTTTAGTAAATGCATGGGCTGCTCCCATTACTACAACCATAAGCACAACGCCCCACACGGACCCTAAATCGTGAAATATGATTAATCCTAACCCAGAGATAAAACAGCCGACAACAAGCATCCACATCATGTTGCCCAGCTTATTAGCTGTCCATGTAGCAGCCGGACCAAGGGCTATTATAATAAGGGGATATATCATCATGACACGTCCGATTTCAGCAGGGGTCGAGCTTAAGGTGACCATGTAAAGTGGAAGTAGAAAGTATAAAAATCCCGTTAGGATTATTTTGGCGGGGATTGCTGCAAGAAATACTACCGCTATAAATCGCCCGTTCTTTCTCAAAGAGAAGAGTTTTTTCAGACCACCTCCCTGTTTTGCTGCGGGGACTATTGTTTTTTCATCGGCTACCATCATACGTAATGCGATGAAACCAGCCACCAATGCAAATACAGCTGATAGGGCAAAAACTAGAGAAAAACCAATACGGTCTGCTAAAATTCCACCAATTGCCGTGCCGCACATTGACGCACTCATTAGAACTGCCAGGAATACACCCATTCCCTTAACCCGGTTATCTCTGGATATAATAGCGGCTATATAGCCTTGACATGAGATTGTAATCATTGCGTAACCAAAGCCGGTCATACCTCGCCAAATAGCTACTTCGGATATGGTGGAGGCAAGGGCGCAGCCAATGTAACCGGCCACGGCAGGAACTAAACCAATCATAAAAATTCGTCGGCTACCATATTTATCTACCCAACCTCCAGCAAAAGGAGTCGCCAACGCAATAGTTCCCATGAAGATTGCTATCGGTAAGCCAATAACAACTTCCTTCGAAAGGTAGGCGATCGGCTGGTATACCTCATTCACAAATAGTGGCATGAACGATTTTTGAAGTTCTTCTGCGAAAGAGAAAATAAAAAGAGGAATGCGGGCGTCAACAATCCCCCCCTCAAAAAACTTTTGGGCGTTACCAAGTTTAAATTTATCACCAATTTTTTCGAGATTTGACTTTTGTGACTCAGATAAGTCTTTAAGAGAGTGAAGAGATGAATTGTAATATTTATTTAATTGTTTCGCGGAATTTGAAAGGTAATTGCTGGCGCTACCAATCGCATCTCTACCCGTGTAAACTATATATTGACCGAAATTTCCGCCAGTATACAAATCCATTACACGATTTAATCTATCAAGTGGTCCAGTAACATAAAATGTAATGAGGGCTAAAGTAATCTCAATTGCTACTAATAAGGCTACGATTAAAATTATCAATAAGTCGTAAAAAAGATCATCTAACTGTCGTTGAATGAATTTTTTATCGACACCTATATGCAGAGTTCCGAAATTTTTGTCGCCGTCGTTAATTGTTATTGCTAAATTTTGCGCATCTTTCAGGTTGGTTTGAGAGCTCTCTCTGCTACCGTCAAATGAAGATAATGCTTCTTGCGATTTAAAATGAAGAACGGATTGATCCAATAATACACCGCTGCGATATAAAATATTTCCCTTAATATCGGTAATCGCTATGTATTTTAACTCATTGTAAGGGGCTATAGCAGAATTTAAATATTCTTCAGCTTTAACGATTTTATTAATCGGTATTCCATAGCTAATGGCTCGCGTAATATCTCTGTTTATACTCTGACCAATCTCCATCGCCTTTTTACTCAACGCTGGCGTGAGACTGTACTCAAAACGATTTAGAGAATGGTAAGATAATATCGCGGTGGCCAAAACTAAAACGGTTGATGTAAGTAAAAAAAGCCTCTTTTTGATGGTTCCGGTAACGTCTATTTCTTTTTCAACCTTTGCTTCCATTTGACAGGCTATTCTATAAGTTATTTTGTTTTAGTTGAATTTACCGTCTGAGACTGATTTATCAGGTTAATCGCCTCGTCGATATTTTTTGTAATTTTTTGTAATTTTTCATCAAAGGGTGAACCGTCTTTCACGGTAGGAGTATTTTTATTCTTAATATTTTGGATAGAATTCTCCATTGAAGCATATGAACGAGTTAGTCTACGAAATCCAAGTCTGATGCCAACAAAGGCAATCAACGCAGCTCCAAAGAGAGTTAATCCGGTTGATATTAATAATTCTTTAAGCATCGAGGCTACCTCAGCCTTGTACTGCGTTTTATCATACTTCAAAACAATACCGCCAATAGCCCTATCAAAGCTGTTATAAATAGTAACACCAACAACAAAATATTTATTGTTATTGCTGCTCCAATCATTACTGACATTGGGCTCCTTTATTTTCACAACCTTATTTAAGATTTTAGGGGGGACTTGGGTTTTTATGCCTTTAAACGTAAAAGTTGTTGAGAATATCACCATGCCATTCGCATCAAAAACATCGATACTCTCAATTTCTTTATCATTTTTCTTGGCTCTATTTATTAATTGACCGACCTGTATTTCTTCGAGCGCTAGACCTAAATTTACCGCGTTATTGATTGAGTCCTCTAAATTCTTATTGATTACTGCCAACCGGGAGGTCGTTACATCACTGAGTATATTTTGGAACTTAAAATAATTCATCATCAGCAATAGGCTCAGCACCATTGCTATAACGAAAACAGTATATGCAGTTAATTTTGAGGTAATATTCATTAAAATTTATAAGTCCCTTTTTCAAATTAACACGGAAAAGGCTAGTTTGTTTGGTTATTAGGGGTTGTGTCCTTCAAAAATTTACACTTGCAAGCTAGCTAATGTATTGAACGGCAGAACTTGGTGTATGAATTTTAAATATTTATGAATTTTTAATGAAGTTTTAATATTAATGAAGGGCCAGACAATATAAATTAAACCGCTTTTACTAGTGCTAAAAGGTTTCATGTCTGATGTTATTTTTGCATCTATCAAGAGAAACGCTTCCCTGACCTCTTAAAAATCATAAACACGGTTCAGCTAGGCATTGTTTGTAATAAATAATTAATTAGTATTCTGTAATCTGTTTGCATACACTTTACCACCGAAAAGTGCTAAAGGCTTGCGAATAAGAGCTTGTATCATAATTGGTATTTACCCGATTTTAGATACTTGATAAATACGCTCTAGAATTGATAAATACGCCCTAAAATTGAGTCCTTAGCATACATCTCGGTTTTAGTCTTATATTGCAAAAAATGGAGAGCTCAGTTTGTCCGGTTTATTATCCTTTACTGCCGATGAATGGACAAAATCAATTGGTCGTTCAAACCAAGGTGCAGAATTTCAAGCTCTGGATGCGGCGGTTAAAGCAGCACTAAGTACGACCCAAACTACCAATCCTGCACTTGTTAAGGATGTTTGGAACGCTTTTAAAAATTGGGCCGAGCACGAGCGCCGGAAAGGCAAGGATTGGCGAAATAGCGCTAAAAATAAGCAAATTGCCATAATGCCGGAAGACGGACTTTATAGACCAGGAGGAGGAGTTTTAGAAATCCTGGAAAACGATTTGAGACTTGGTTACATGGGTCAAGTCTTTACAGGTGAAGACCGCGATTTGTTAAAAATTATGCAAACCGATGCGTCGCAAAATTTCAAGGCAATATTTAACGATACACAGGTTGTACACTATGCTAGCAAAGAGTATCAGAAACGTTCGGCATCGGCGAAAAATGCAGGAAAAGAGGCAAAAAAGGCAGCGGATGATATCAAAACACTAGCAGAATATGCAAGACAGGCATCAGCGCGTCTCTCAGTGCCGCTCCCTAACCTAGATATTGGTTTGCCTAGGATCAATCTTCCGAACCTTCCGAATCTCGGATTAAATTTTGCATTTCCTAAATTACCGACTATAAATTTTCCTGCGGTTCCTAGTTTGCCTGATTTTCCCGATATCAACTTGCCAACTTTACCGCATCTGAATCTACCTCCTCTGCCGACTATAAATTTTCCTCATCTCGATTTGCCCTCTATACCGTCATTCTCTATAAATCGGCCAAAATTTCCCAGTTTTGATGGTTTTTTTGATATATTTAAACTGGAAATATCAATAGCGCTTGGCTTCCCAAGTTGGGATTTGATTAATTGGGACTTATTGGAATTTGGACTCAAAGACCTATTTGATCAATTAATTAAAATAATTTGCGCTGAATTGAGTCAGGCGGCCCCCCTTGTTGGTGTAGTGACATCTTCGGCTAAGCTAGCTTCGACGCTTAGAAAGATAACTGAAGAGAATGCGCGTAGTTTTCAGCTCCTAGATCTATCAAAAAAAATGAACCCCGGACACCCTAAGCATGCCATAGAAACAGTTATTAATTGGCAGAATAAACAAATTGAAATTGATAAGCTTACTGCGGCGACGCAGACAGCTAATCTAGCCGCTAATATCGCCACGGTAGTAAGTTGGGGTGCGGCCGAAGGCATTAATATAGGATCTGCGATAGCCGGTGCTATCGTCAGGCTTAAACAATTGGCGTCGAAAGTCGGCATTCAATATAAAGAACGTAACCGACTTCAGGATTACTTGCAAAGCGATGACGTCTCGCCTGATATATTGGTCCAAAGCCCCCTGGCAGCTTCGTATTTTATCTTAAACTCCAATACCAGCGCCATTTTGAATTCATTTCTCCAGTTTGGAAGCCCCTCATATATGCAAGACGCCCAAGAGGCAATTAGACCCGGTTCTTTTTTTGATGGCCCGGTCCGAGTAGCACAAAGAACTTCTGGTTTGGTCATCGCAGGAAACTATTGGCGTATAATCCCCAAATCAGGTGGAATTTTTCGTGAGACTTTAGGAAGTAACAAAATTAGCGCTAAAAAATCATGGTTTTGAAGCAAATATTTTCTATTAAAAATATTAAAATCGATATTTTCGTTCTGAGCCTATCGTTTGGACTTGGTTTGGGTAGCATAGATTATTCATTTGCCAGCCAGCCGGTGTCTCAGAAAAAAATAGAAAGTTGTGTGCATCGTCTCCCTGCGGCAAACAAAGACAAAGATCAATACCTGACTTTGGGAATAGTAATTTCCCTCACTAAAGGTGGTTTTACGGCGCTAGAAAAAAAAAGGGGATATGATATTGCCGTTGCTCAAATTAATAGAGTTGGCGGGGTGGTTGCGGGGAATAAAAGGTACTTATTAAAAGCTAAATATTTGGACGATGCTAAAAATAAAATTAGGGCCGCTAAAATGGCAAGGTCGTTAATTAATTCCGGTGTTGATTATATGATAGGGCCATATGGAAGCACACTTACCAATGTCGTCGCTTCTGTAACAGAAAAGTTCTGTATGCCGCTAGTTCACAGTGCAGCAAAAACAACTCTGTTTAAGCAAGGTAGAAAATATCAATTTGGTGTATCCGCGACCTTTGATAAATACTTCGTAGGCGTTATGGAAATAATAAAAATATTTGATCAAAGAAGACAGATAACAAGAAAATCTTCCAAGAACATTGCTGCAATTATTTTAAACAATGACGCGGCAAAAGAGGTAATGATTCCTGTTTTGAAAATGGCTAAAAAACAGAATATCAAGATTTATCCATATTATAAGGTAAGGAGATTTTCCAAAGATGTCATAAAAAGTTTTTTAGAAAAAGTTAAAAGAACTAAGCCTTATGGTATACTCGCTTTTGGAGGACGCGGTGGTATCCGTCCGCTTGTTAATGCGATTAGTGCAACAGGAACTCATGTTCCACTTTTAGCGGTGACGCATTGCGGCGGCAGCGCGATCGAGGACCGGGGAAGTCACTATGAATATATTTTGTGCCCTACCCAATGGACCGGAGCTTCAAAAAATACGGACAACTATTTCGGATCTAATGTTGGATTTCAGATAGAGTACGAATTAGCCTACGGTTTAAGTCCCTCTTATTGGGCTGCTAGCGGCGCCGCTTCAATTTTAGTATTAGCCGATGCTATAAAGCGTGCCGGCGGTATAAGCCGACAAAAGGTAAGGACGGCACTTTTGCAAACACAAGGACTAAAAACGTTTTTCGGTGAAGTTCGTTTTGATGCAACTGGCAGAAATATTGCAAAAAACATGAATCTTCTTCAACTCCAGCATGGACGTTTTCGTTTGGTTTGGCCTCACAAATCGCCGACACAAAAGATTATATACCCTGCTCCGCAATGGAAGAATCGCTAGGCCAATGAATTTTAAATACCCATCAATAGCTTGTTTAACCCTTGTTTTCATAGTTTTATCCGGCTGCTCGAGTAAAAAGGAAATTCCCAAAATAGCAACGCAGGAAATAGGGTTTTACTCTACTGAAAAGGTTAACGAAGGTTATGCTTTGGCAATTGATATAATTTTTATTTATAATCCATCCATAACAAGATCGATTGAGGGATTGACGGCTCGCAAATGGTTCAAGAAAAAGGCGCAACTTTTGCGGGATTATCCTAACTCTCTTTCTGTAAAGTCAATCCAGTTGGTTCCGGGTCAATTGCTGTCGAGAGTAAAAGTAAAAGAAAAGCAAGAGTCTGCAATTGCTAGTTTTGTCTTTGCTAATTATTACGCTGATGGTATCCATAGATCCAGAATTGACCAAATAAAAGTACCTGTAATTAAACTTTTAGAAAAAAAGTTTACTGTGGGCAGGAGAACTAAAAGGTCAAACTCATGGTTTTCGCTTTTTTAACAAATTAGACTAAAAATGAACGAATTTGACATTCCGGACGCACTCGATTGGCACGAGGGTATGCTTCTCTCCCCTCATCATTTTCAAATAATGAACCGGCGCTCAGAGGCTTTGATTTACAAGCATGTCAATACTTTGAGCCCTTATCATTATGGCTTTTCTTTGCTTGACGTTGACCCGGCAAAGCTGTTGGAAGGGATCTTTCTATTGCGTGCCTTTGAGGCTATTATGCCAGATGGTCTCATTGTTTCCCTTGAAAGCGGTGGCGAGGGTTTGTCTTTAAACCTTAATTCTGAGATTGATACGTTTTCTGATGGTCCTGTAAAGATCCATTTGGCAGTGCCAAAAAGGCGCAGTGACGAGGATGGAAGAACTGAAAGCACGCGCTATGAAAGCATTGAAGGACCAATTACAGTTGACGAAACCCTTGGACAAGGTTCTTTACAAATTCCTCGTATAAGGCCGCGTATTTCCATTATCGCTGGCGATGTTTCTTCTAGCCGCTTTTGCAGTATGCCGATTGCTGAGGTGGAGTTAAAGGATGAATCATTTAATTTAACGAGTTTCGTTCCGCCTTATTTGTTATTGGGATCGTCAAAAGTTATTTATGACCTTTGTTCAACTGTTGTAACGAGGTTAAGAGAAAAAGCGGCGTTTTTAATAGAAGGCCACAGAAGCGAAGGCGGGCATGAAAATAATATAAGGTCGCATTCTAATGAAGTCGCTTCTGCACTAATTTGTCATCTGCCACTTTTAGAAGGGTTGTGCTCGGCCGATAAACTGCATCCATTTGAGATTTATAAAAGTTTGTTGGGGGTCGTAGGAAGTGTTGCATCGGTTGGAAACCCAGTTATTCCCTCGAGCTTACCAAGTTTTAACCAAAGCGATCCACTGCAGAGTATTGCACTTGCGGTCAACTTCATATTGCAACGCCTTAATCACATTCAGGCAGCTAGCACAGAAATCGTTTTTAAAGAAGAGGGTGGCATATTTCGATTAAAGGTAGAGGAACAATGGGATTTAGAAAAATTAGTAATCGCTGTGCGACGAAGACCCGACACGCCCGTAGAAAAAATTAATGCCTGGATGCAACAGGCACTAATCGCCAGTGAAACATTAATTGATAAAATTTCAGAAAGGCGAATGTTGGGTGCACCTCGTTTGCCTGTGGTCGGTGATGATACTTTGGGCGTTAAATCGAGCGGACAGGTATCTGTGTTCCAAATTGAGAGAAGCGGAGGTTTTATAATACCTGATCAGACTTTGTTAATTATGAACAGAATAGATCAAGAGGAGTTTGATTCTCCGGTTGAGATTATCCTTTTTTTGCCAAATAATAAAAAATAAAGGGCCCATTTATTATTATGTCCTCTGTACCCATCATTCAAAGTTTCTCTAAACTTCAAAGATATAACTCGCAAGAAAATTTCATTATTGATCATTTTCATAAATTTTATCTTGATATTGTAACACTGAAAAGGTCGGTAGCGGGCGAGGGTGCTAACTTGCTACGACCATTAACTGAAGATGGCTCAGCCCCCCAAAAAAGGTTGGTGGCAGCTGCTATTAGCGAACACCTATGCAGTGAATTACGTCAAGGAGCACTACATGCGGCACAGTTTGGAGGGTCTTACGCAGCGCGAGCGTATAACGAGGCACAATTCGTTATGGCGTCATTAGCTGACGAGATCTTCTTGCATCTAGTCCACTGGGATGGACAAGTGGAATGGAAGGACAATCTAATTGAGGCAAAGATGTTTTCCACTTATAGCGCCGGTAATTTATTTTTTAGTAAATTGGATGCATTATTAAAAAGAGCTGATCCCGTAGATAGAGACCTTGCGGTAATATTTCTTTTGGCACTTCAGCTGGGTTTTGAAGGAAAGTTCAGGGAAAGCAATGAAAAAAAGGATATCGAGGACTATAAGTATAAACTATTTGTTTTTATCAATGGTCATGCGCCCCAATTGGCACACACCGATGGCCCTATTTTTTCAGAAGCGTATCAACATACTATTAAACTAGATAGCGATAGAAATTTACCAAATGCTAAAAAATGGGTTATTGGAATTATTGGAATTATTTTTTTCTATTTAATTTTTAGTACGTTGGTTTGGGAGCATTTTAGCGACCCTATATTTTCTACGATTAAATTTGGCTTTTAATTTTATCGACAACAAAAATCTATTAAGAATAGTCCTGTTCTGTAGAGGTGAGGCCGAGAAGCGCGGTTAGTTGGCGTATATCTGCCTGTTCAGAACTCAACTCAGTCAGCAGTTCTGGTAATGACATGTGACCCCATGTAACCGCCCTCATCACTAAATAGGGTGCAGGGCTATGAGGCTCAATTTTCATCAAAAATTCAGCAATATTTTCAAGCTGTTCGTATGCATCTGTCCTAGTTTTTATTTCTCCGCTTAGAGTCTTTAATTGAGATTTTTTTGTGTTTGTAGGATTAGGATCGTCATTTATCGCATCATTTTCTTGAGTTTCTGCATTACTGTCTGGCATCTGATCATCCCTAACCGACATTCCTTTTACTCCTATAAATCTCTCGTGAAGTAGTATTATTTCAGTAAGCGTATTTCTAACTGAGCTAGCACTTGGCATCTCGTCTCCGTGCAGCTCTTCTAATATTTCTTCTAGATTTTGTAATAGAAGAAGAGAATTCCTTGCCGCTTCCTCGTTTAATGTTCTCCAATTTGAATCGGTTGCCTTGAAAGCTTCAATAAACTTTTCTCTGTTGGTCAAATGCGAAGTCCCGTCTTGTTGCTCGTCATCTTGATTGTCTTGAGGGATGGATGCTTTTAGAGATTTTCGCCAATAGTCAAAACTATATGTTTGAGTGGTTATTTCAGAAATTTTAGTGAGAGGTAATATTGATAAAGTAGTTGTTAATTTATTAAAGAACCATTCAATACAACAAATACGTCCTGTATTATCGTCTTCATCATCTTGCGGATGAAGTGTATCTTCAAAGTTTTGGAGCAGTAGATTTATAGCTTGAATACCTTCTGTAAAGCCCCGAAAACCATGAAGGTTTGTTGCGGCCTCTGTCATCCAGATTGCTAATTGAAGGTCTTTACTCTCTTCTTGAATCCCATAAATACAGAGTCTTATGACCTCTCGCCAATCAGAATTTTTTAATGGTTTTTCCCAAACCCCTTGCGGTAGAGAGCTATCGTCACCCCTCCGTGCTTCTTTAATATCATCGTATATCTTATCATATTGAATTGAAGCGCCTGAACCAGCCTGTTGAGAAATTGGGCCAAAAAATTTCTCCGCATCGATATCTAGTAGCTCAAAGCTATCAACCAGTCTTAATGCGTCCATTTCTGTCACCAAATGTTAAAATATTTTAATCGTATTAGTTTTTTCAAAAAGATTTATGAATATTTAACATTAAAGATTGTCTATTTGGAAAATTTACCCGGATATTTTGCTTAGCTTTATAATTGGGGTCGGCGGGGCACTGGTCGGAAAGTTTGGTAAAATCAGTTTCTTTCCAACGGGCTTATTACCCTCTTTCAATTGTTTTAGTGATATTCCAATGAAGACCCTCGTATAATCTAAGGAATCCAATTTTTCCATATCCTTTGGATCAACTATAACTAATCTTCTGACCGGCACACGAAATTCTAAAACATTTTTAGGCGAGTTTGCCGTTTCTTTATTTTGATTACTTTTTATTAATCTTAAGGCCGACCATGAACCCAAATACTGATACCTTACCGTTAGCTCATCCGTTAGTTCAAAATTTATATCAGATTTTCCGAGATCTATTGGCCTAGTTACAGCACCATCAGCCCATTGCAGCTCTAGGGCAATAGGGTCACCGTATGCCCAACTTAAGCCCGCATTTTTATCTAGAAGTCCTACAGTAACCTCACGGCTTTTGAGACGCCAGTCAATAATCTCTTTCCCACCCACTTCAAAAGTCTGTTTCAATCGAAATTTAGGTGTTAACAGAAAACGGGGCCGTGGTTGATTTGTAATATTTCCTTTTCCTAAAATTTTAGAAAAAAACCTATCTGCTGAATTAAGGTCCTTAAGAAACTGCTTAACATTAACAATACCAGTCTCGTTGGTTTTTATCTCACCAAATCGTTTGCTAAGAAGTTTTAATTCATTTCGATTTGATTGAAAAAATTGCTTTACGGTTCTTGGGGATAAGTCCGACACCCCTTTTGCACTTTCGGCAAATGGAAATAATCCCGCTAAATTGTTATTAAAAATTGAAGCTAATTTCTTATATCTGTCTGATATGTCCTGTATTTCCAAACCCGAGCAGCGCGCAACTATATTCTTTTCTATTTTATATCTGATTGCGGTGAAATAATCATTTTTCTTAGAAAACCTACCGTTAGAAAAATTTAAACTGTTACAATTTTTAAAGGTTAACTTTCTTAAATCAAATCTGAGGAAGCGTTCAAGGCTGGCTATTGAGCTATCCGGTCTTCGACTTTTGTATTTTGATATTTCTTCAATAATTCTATCCCATCTTGTTACCAAACCTATATTTTTAGAGTTCAAAAACTCTTTTCGTTTGCGTAGATAAATAACAGGACCACTGGCTAAGTTTTCTGCTAATATTTGCAGCCGGTTCCTTTGAAAATCCAGATAAAGGCGTGCTTCAATATCGTCTTCTAATCCATATAAGGCCACCGCAGCTGAGGTATTTCCTGACCAGTTAGATACCTTTAGTATTGGAAGGTAGGGTCCATTTTTTTGCAGTATGCCATCAATTTGGACTAGAAGTTGACCAGCCTGCATGGCGCCGATCGTACCCAAATTATTTTTCTCATTTATGTAGCCAAATGTTCCCAAAATTGTAAGTAGTCGATCGAGTTTTGGTGCTTGTTTAATGAACTCTCGAGCATCTTGCGATATCACTTCCTCAGAGGAAACCTTCCATTGCAATTTTCTAGAGGTTTCAAAGCTCGCTGCAGATGAAATAGACTTAACAATGTTTGCGCCCACACGTCTCTTTATTAAACCCGTTATACGGTTCCGAAACTGTTTTGGAAATTGGTTTAAGTCTTCTGAAATATATAGGTCATAATCGCGGTAAATATTAATTGCTTCGTCTAGATATGTTTTTTTCCACTTTAATTTTTTACCTGTGGGTACTGATGAAGGTATAGGCCTGTCATCTACAACAGTCATAAACGATTTGTTAAATAATTTATCCAAGTTAATTTTAAATTTGCTTAAAGAGTTTGAAAGTTTAGGGATAACAATACCGTTCTTGCTATTCAATATTGGACCAAATTGTTTGGTATGATAGTAACCCAATCGAGACTTATATCTCAGAAAAGATCTTTGGCCGTTCTTTCTAAGTTGGATCGCAAAATCGTCATTGGTTCCAAAAAACTCTGAGCCGGAGATAAAACTTAAGATTTTATTGAATTCTTCGCCAAGTTCTAAATCTTGCTTTTCTAAAAATGCGGCTCCCTTTGAACCTAATATTTTATCCAACACTGTGACGTTTCTTTGAATCACTAGCAATTTTTGTGTGTCGATATTTTTGTTGGGTTTGGTATTTTCAAAGTCACGTAGAGATTTTGTAATATTTTTCATAGCAACATCAAGACTTCCTCGATGAAGCACGCGATCATACTTTTTTTGAAAAAACTCTCTGAATCGAGTTTGCGTTAATTCTTTAAACTCTGGAAAAGAATAACGATATTGCTTCGGTATTTGGGCTAGCGCATTTCTGTAAAGCCTAGAATTCTCGAAGAAACCCGGTGGAAGAGTTTGCCAAACAAACCCTCTATTAGGTCGGAAAGGTCTCTTAAGCTCTGGGTCTTAGCTAACCCGTTATATTTTTTTGCGAAAACCTCAAGGCGTTTTAAATTTTTTACTAATTTCTTTAGATTTCGATATTCAGGCGATTGTTCCATTGAAACTATAGTCTGATTGATTGGCGCTGGCTCACCATTACTTGGTAAAGGTGCCAGTACCTTCAGAGTATCATTTCTCAATTTGTTTTGTATGGCTCTAAGTATAACTTTGTCGATTGCGCGAGATAAAAACTGTTCTATTTTAGAATCTAGTCCGGAGAAAACGCTGGGAATAATCGCGTAAGATTCAAATGTATCAGCGTCAATCCGACCTAAAGCCTTAGTAATATCGTCGACACTTTTATTAACCAGATAAGTTAAAGCGGTATCAGAACCCATTCCAACTATGGGGCTTGATTGACTTTGCCTTTTATCAAGGGCCTTAATTGTTTCAGATATTTGTTGAAGGGTGGGAACAGTTTCTCCAGATTTTTTTGATAAATTTCTTGTTTCTATGATTAGCGCAGATCCCAGAACTGTTATAAGAAGTACGGCAGCTACTTGGCTTAAACGAACAGATCTTCTTCTGGATAAAATTGCATCCTGCAAGGGAGACCCCAAGCCAGACTCCCGAAGAATTTTTTCACCGAAAAGTTGGTTTAGCAGAATTGGCCGCGACGCATCCGATTGAAAATAAACTTCTTGGCGTCCATCATTATTTATTTGCGATACCGGGCTGATGATCTCGGGAGCGGGTAGGAGTATACCATTTGCGTCTGTCAATTCTGGAAATGATAAACTATCAGCGTTTATAGTATTTGAGGACTGTGGGGAATCAACAAATTCAAATTCTGCAGGGCTCGCCAATCCGCTGAAATAAACACCCCTCAAAACAAAATTGTCATATGATGACCCCATATGAAAGATCTGGGATACGCATAGGGAAAGTGATTCTTCTATTTTACCAAATTCGCGCGGAAAGAAAAACAAGTCATCGCAATCAGCAATATTTCCATCCACACTCAAAGCTAATTCTAGTTGTAGTTTGGTAAGGGAGGCATTAATTGCTTGAAAAGCGTCGGTAGTCCATTCATTAGAAAACCTGGAAGTGGGGGAGTTCGGATTAGACCAACCAAATATTTCCTTTTGTCGGTTAGTAGGAACCAGGCTCCAGAACTGTTTGAAACCGCGGACATGGTCTAGTTTAGTTACAATCACATACACAGGCACTATCATGCCCAATTTATTTTGCAGGTATCTAAGTCGGGTATTAAATTCCCTGTACTTTTCTACGAGTTTTTCGGGAGTTAATTTTTCTATTCCTACAAAGTCTGTTGCCGGTATAGATAAAATTATTCCATCGATGGGTTTTTTTGGCCTATGCCAAATTAGCAGACTGATTAAGTCTCGAAATTTGCTTGTCTTTATTTCTTTTTCTAAAAATACCTCTCCTGAGACGTCTAATATAACTCCGTGATCAAACAGCCACCACAAACAACTTTTATTGCCCATTCTGGTTCTGGTAGTGGGGTCTCCAGCGGGTAAGTTTAAGCCGCTATTTCTGAGAGCATCTGTTTTGCCAGAGCCGCTTTCCCCTAACATTAAAAACCACGGAAGACGATAACGGTAATCTCTCCTGCTGATGTGGTTTTTTAATAGCTTGAGTCCGTCGGAAAAACTTATTGCTAAAGCGGTATTTTTAGTGGGTGCAAAAAATAACCCTAAAATTCGCCTCCAGAAACCTATTTTGGTTTGCTCGCTCCCGTCTTTTGATCCCGAACTATCTGCAGTCGCGTTTGCTTTTTGTTTCCTATTCGATGCCCTTTTCAACAAAACAATTAATAATACGATGACCAATAGAAAGGAAAGAAAGAGCATCGTTGCTGCAATAATTAAAATTGTCTCTAAGTCGATACCAAGGTTTGTCATTTTAAGAGGCCGTTTATATTCTAATGGTCATAAAACACAGAAATAAGGGTAATTCTGTAACAATTAAATGATTCAAAATCTCAAATGTATTTCGCCTAAAGTTCAAGAGCAGGTATTCTAACAATAAGGATATTGTTCTACTAAACTGCTAACTGGTTATTTTCAAATAAAAAGGACATGCGGCTTGTCATGAAAAATTCATAAATTGGTAACAAAATTTCATTGTTTCCATGTCCCATTGTGATAAATAGACTGGCTCGTTGGACGAATTTTTTTTTGGGGCGATAGAGGGTAATTAAAAATGTCTGAAAGTACACAACACAAACTGGACAGAGTGCGTCCGCCACGTGTCCAAATAACCTATGACGTTGAGATCGGGGATGCCTCTCAAGTTAAGGAATTACCGATGGTGGTTGGAGTGATGTCTGATTTGACTGGCAAAAGTGAAGAGCCTTTACCAGCAATGAAGGACAGAAAATTTGTCGAAATTGATCGCGATAACTTCAACGACGTTCTAAATAGCTGCAAGCCGGGTATGGCGTTTCAAGTTGATAACAAACTATCCGATGATGATACGAAAATGAATGTCAAACTTTCTTTTAAAGATATGGATGACTTTGAGCCTGTAAACGTTATTAAGCAGGTAGAACCTCTTGCTAAATTATTTGAAGCCAGAAATCGTTTGCGTGATTTGCTTACAAAGCTTGATGGCAATGACGAGTTGGATGGTTTGTTAGGCCAGGTTATCTCTAGCACGGAAGATGCAGGGAAACTAAAAGCTGAAGTCGCTAAGTTAGCAAAAGAAACTGATGCTGATGCTGATGCTGATGCAGGTGCAGATGATAAAGCTGGCAAGAAAAAAGGCAAATAATAGCATTTATCGCATAATTTAATATCCATATATGCAAATGATAAAGTTTGAATAGGAGACAAAAATGGCAGACGAAGAAAAACAAGAAGCTGGGCCAGCGAATATATTAGAGGAAATAATACAAGATGGAAAAATGGCGCTTGATAAAGAACAAGTGCCGTATGCTGAGGACCTTATTAGTGAGTTTGTTGAGCAGGTTTTGGCAGAAGGTGATACGGTTAGTGCTGACGCAGTAAGCGCTATCAATGATAGAATTGCGGAAATCGATGATTTATTGAGTGCCCAATTAAATGAAATCATGCATCATTCAGAATTTCAGGAATTAGAAGCATCTTGGCGAGGACTTTCTCATCTTGTTTTCAATACTGAAACAGGAGAGATGATGAAGATACGTGTCCTAAATGCATCTAGAGCAGATTTGCAAAAGGACCTAGAAAAGGCCGTCGAATTTGACCAGAGCCAACTATTTAAAAAACTATATGAAGAAGAGTATGGGACTTTTGGTGGTGCACCGTACGGTCTTCTGGTAGGTGATTTTTACTTCGGTCGTCATGCGCAAGATATTGCGTTTCTTGAAAAAATTTCAAATGTTGCAGCTGCCGCGCATGCACCATTTATTGCGGGAACCTCTCCCAAGATGTTTGATATGGAGAGCTTTACTGAGCTCAGCACCCCACGGGACCTTTCTAAAATCTTTGAGAGTGCCGAGATGATTAAATGGAGAGCGTTCAGGGATACAGAAGATAGTCGTTATGTTGCTCTTGCGATGCCAAGAATGCTTATGCGACTCCCATATGGACCAGAGACAAAACCGGTTGAAGAGGTAAATTTCGTTGAGAGTACAGATGGCTATGATCATTCATCCTATGCTTGGGGAAATGCTGCCTACGGGTTGGCCCAGCGAATTACAAACAGCTTTTCACTTCATAAGTGGTGTACCGCCATCCGCGGTGTCGAAAATGGAGGCGTTGTCGAAGGGTTACCTGCGCATACATTCAGCACTGACGAGGGTGATATTGCGCTCAAATGTCCAACGGAAATCGCTATAACCGACAGAAGAGAGAAAGAACTTGATTCAATGGGCTTCATCTCTTTGGTGCATTGCAAGGGCACGGATTATGCCGCTTTCTTTGGTGGACAAACAGCGAACAAGCCAAAGCTGTATAACACTGATTCGGCTAATGCAAATGCAAGGCTGTCCGGCATGTTACCGTACATAATGGCATCTTCTAGGTTTGCGCATTATTTAAAAGTTATGATGCGTGATAAAGTAGGTTCCTTTGCCTCTCGGGAGAATGTAGAGACATTCTTGAATAGATGGATTATGGGTTATGTTGTTGACAAAGACGATGTCGGTCAGGACCTCAAGGCCCAATATCCATTGAGAGATGCACGTGTGGATGTGGTAGAAGTGCCAGGGAAACCAGGTTCTTACAAAGCCACGGTATTTCTTAGGCCACATTTTATGTTGGAGGAATTATCAACCTCGCTAAGGCTGGTTGCTGAATTACCTGCTCCTGCTGGTGGTTAAAGTTCCAAAGCTTATTTTTTAACATTAAGTTTAAATATAATTATTTACTCTAAACATGTGGAGATAATCCAAAATGGCTGTAAATGTTTTTTTAGAATTCAAGGACCCGACTATTAAGGGAGAGTGCACAGACTCTAATCATAAAGATGATGTAGAGCTTCTTGCTTGGTCCCATTCCTTTTCTCAACCTACATCAGGCACTCGTAGCAGTGCCGGTGGGGGTACAGTAGAAATGGCTACACATGGAGATATGAGTTGTACTAAGTACATTGATAGCTCTTCAGATGATCTAATAAAAATGTGCTGGTCGGGTAAACATATTGGGAAAGCAACGATGCATTGTTACCGATCCGACGGTGATAATAAACCAGTCAAATATTTAGAAATTGAAATGGAAGATGTTATTATTTCGAGTTTTGGAATTGGTGGTAGTAGTGGTGACGTGCCAACAGAACAGTTTTCAATGAACTATGGAATTGTAACCTATAAATATACCCCAACGTCTGCAGACGGTAAGGCATCTGGTGTGCAACCTATAAAGCATGATTTAGTTAAGCGTTCCGTATCTTAAAGGCCTCTAAACTATGCATTTAAAGAGGTCTTTACCCATTGGTTGAACATGGGGGCCCCGTGCCGCTTTTCGATCGTCTGGTTGACAGACCAGATTTGACATCCGACGAAGAAAAAGCGACGCGGGTTCTGGACCGCGAGGGTGTGTTGAAATCTGTCCGCAAGGAATTAGAAAACCTACTTAATACCCGGGCGCCGGTGGAGGCGACAAAACTTGGTGTCCGGAGCACGCTTAATTATGGTATCCCTGATTTAGCTTACTTCTCTAACAAGGATATTAATGATTGGGCAGATCTATCGGAAGTTATGACCAGCACCATAGAGTTTTTTGAGCCTCGTATAAAAGATGTCGAGGTTTCCATAAAGGAAGTATCTGCGGAACAAAGAAAACTTGTGGCTTCCGTGCAAGGCCGGTTATCCGTTGGAAGTATTGATGAGCCTGTTGTTTTTCCAATCTCAATTTCGTCTGGCTCAGAGACGTCCAGTAACGGAAAGGGTTAGCCATTATGAGTGGCCTAAACCCGAAATTATTAGAGAGTTTTCAGCGAGAATTATCATACCTCCGTCAAGCTGGTTCAGCGTTTGCTAGGCGGTATCCAAAAGTAGCTGAACGTTTAGATTTCTCTGGTCATGAATCTGCTGATCCTCACGTTGAACGTTTGTTGGAGTCCTTTGCGTTTTTGACAGGTCGAATTCAATCTACACTCGACAATGACTTTCCAGAGGTGCCAGGCGCTGTATTAGAAACGCTATATCCACATTTTGTGCAACCGATACCATCAATGGTTATAGCAAAAATAGAACCAGACGTTGAAGAAGGAAATCTTGAGACGGGGTACCATTTACCCAGGGAAACCGAGTTATACACTCAAGCAGATGACGGAACCTTATGTTATTTTCGAACAGCATTTCCATTAGATTTGTGGCCAATTGAGATACAAAACATATCCTTAGAGCCGGCAATAAATTTTACTTATTTGGATCAATTAAGTAGCGTTGCAACTGTCCTAAAAGTTTGTCTTAATTTGACTATTGAAGGAGATTTTAGCGAGTCTAAATTGGAGAAATTGCGTTTTCACATATCCGGCGATCATGCTTTAGCTTGTCAGCTTTATGAATTGATATTTTCTTCTATTTCAGGTGTTGCGATTAAAGTGGAAGGCAGAGAACCCGTGTTTCTTCCGCCTGATGTTCTTATGCCTTCTGGATTTTCCGAAGAAGAGGCCATATTACCGTTTAGTCAATCTGCTCACCATGGGTACCGTCTTTTGCAGGAATATTTTGTATTTCCAGAAAAATTTTTATTTTTTGACGTCGGCGGTTTAGCGCAAACTCTTAATGGTGAATCAGTTGAGTTATTATTATTATTAAAAGATATACCTGAACAATCGATTTCAATTAATAAAGATTCTTTGTCTCTCAACTGCTTGCCTCTGGTAAACTTGTTTCGAAGGACAACGGAGCCCATTAGGATCACAGAGACTACTCATGAATATCGGTTAAATCCCGATATTCGCAATGAAAGAACGACTGAAATTCATTCAATTTCAAGAGTGTCTGCCTCGGCAGATAATGACAATGACGGAGGCACTGTTGCACCCTATTTTTCATATAATCATGCTGAGGAATATAATAATACCGAGTGCTTTTGGTTAACGAAAAGGGAGTATTCTGAAAGAGAGAATATATCTGGAACAGATGTTAAATTGTCTTTTTTGGACCTTAATTTTGATCCTTCACAACCACCGACCACCGTATTATTTGCACAAACGTTATGCACAAATAGAAATTTATGTTTTCAATTGTCGGCTGGTGCATTATTAAATCTGGAACAAGATGCCCCGGTGCAAAACATCACACTATTAGCCAAACCAACTAGCCAAATCAGCCCCCCCCTCGATGGAGCTCTTTATTGGCGTTTGGTTTCTCACCTTTCGATTAACCATTTACCTTTAGTTGAAAATTCTAGAGGTTTAACGGCTCTAAAAGAGGTAATTGGTCTATATGCTTACAAAGATAAACAATCTGTAAACCAGCAGATCAATGGGCTAAAAAATATAGTTTGTCGTAAGGTGGTGCGGCGTGTTGGCAGAGATGCTTGGCGAGGTTTTTGTGATGGTATAGAAATAAAACTTTTAATAGATCAATCGATGTATGTGGGAGCGAGCGCTTTAATGCTCGGTTCCGTTTTAAACCGTTATTTCGGTCTTTACGCTGCGTGTAACTCCTTTACAGAGTTAGTTATGGAGCGAGAAGGCTTACAAGGCGAGTGGAAAAGATGGCCCGCTTTGGCTGGCGAACAACAGCTTCTATAATCGATTGGCTCAAGACCGAGCCTTTCAAGTTTGAATTTTTTCAGGCTGTACGGATTCTTGAAAAGACCCAGACTAAGACACCTGGCGTGGGTAGCAATAGTGCTCCTGATTCTGAACCCGTCTATTTTTCAAGTAATATCTCCCTTAATTTTCCCGCATCTGAAAACACTGAGGTTATATTAGGCGCTGATATTATGGGCGATATAAAAACCCATTTTAGCAGTGATAAAAATAATCTCAAATCTAAAATGGGCGGAGATAATCAACCACGTTTGACGGTAAATATATTAGGCTTGTCCGGCAATCAAAACCCTCTTCCCACACCTGTCACAGAGGAAATAATAAATAGAATAAGAAAAAGAGATTACGCACTTAAAGACTTCTTAGATATTTTCAATAACCGACTGGTAGCGCTAATCTTTAAAGCGAAACGTCTACATCACTCCTCACTAAGTAATTCTGCGCCTTGGAGTACTCCAATCGGAAAATATTTGAGGTCGATAAGTGGTTTGTCCACTTCAGGCTTTGAAAATCGATTAGATATAAAAGACAGAAGTTTATTAAAATATTCTTCTCTATTTTCTTTATCTTCGCGAAGCGCGCATGGTCTTGAACGTTTACTGACGGATTTTTTGGGTGCCGCTGTCGTTGTCCATCAATTTCGTGGTGGATGGATATATTTCGATGATAATCAAACCACGAAATTAGGACCAGGTGGGCAAAATTATAGCTTAGGAGTTAACACCGTTTTAGGTACTCGTTTGTGGGATCAAAAAAGCAGCATAGAGTTAGAGGTAGGACCTTTAAAATTAGATCAATTTAGGCTTTTGTTGCCCGGCGGTGCTCTGTTCAAAAAAGTTCGGTCTTTAGCTTCTTTCTATCTAAGAGACAGATATAAAATGCGTTTAAGACTAATCCTGTTAAATTCGGAAATCCCTACCAGCGATTTAAACAATGCGACAGAGAATCTACTAGGTCAAACAAGTTGGCTTGTCACACAGAAAACTAACTATAAGGATAAACAGGTCGTTTTTGAAATTGATTCATCGATAAAGCATTAAGATGAAGTCATAATAATTATTGAGGGTGCATAAAAATATGAGCGAAATTGGTAGCCTTATTGAGAAATTAAACCCACAATGTAAGGAAGTGCTTGAAAAAGCGGCGCAGAATTGTGTCAGACAGACCCATTTTAATGTTGAATTAGAGCACTTTGTTTTAGAGCTATTAGAGGCAGAGAACTCTGATATCATCCCAATTTTTAGACAGTTTGATCTTGACCATAGTGATACGGTATTGGCTGTCAGAAATGTTATTGAAGGGTTTAAAAGAGGTAATGGGCGAACTCCTTCCTTGTCCCCTCATCTAATCCAAGTCCTTCAAAATGCTTACGTCACTGCGACGTTAAGGTTGGATGAAAACCTTATTTCTTCTGGGGCAATTCTTGCAGCAATTATTGAGGAAGATACTTTTAGGGCAATGATGGTAGAGGCTAGCCCAGAATTTTCAAAGATAAATCGTGATGTCCTCTCCGGAAACCTTCATACATTGATAGCTAAAGGTATAGAACATAAGGCGGAAGATGATGCTAAAAGTCAATCGGTTTCTCGCAAGAAGGAAGTGGAAACAAATCGCCGTAAGGGTCGGGGTCAAACAAAAACCGCTGGTAGGCCTTCGGCACTGGAGTTATATACCAATGACTTAACAGCCGAGGCTAGAAATGGATCAATTGACCCAATAATAGGACGCGATTCAGAAATTCGTCAGATTATTGATATTCTTCTGCGTCGTCGGCAAAATAATCCTATAATTACTGGTGAGCCAGGGGTTGGAAAAACCGCCGTTGTTGAAGGCCTCGCTCAAAAGGTAGCGATGAAAGAAGTTCCCCCTTCACTGCAAAATATTTCCATCAATGTTTTAGATTTAGGGCTGCTTCAGGCGGGTGCAGGCGTAAAAGGTGAATTTGAAGAACGACTTAAGAATATTATTTCGGAAGTAACAGCATCACCGCAACCGATCATTTTATTTATTGATGAAGCCCACACCCTTATCGGCGCAGGAGGTGCAGCCGGGCAGGGTGATGCCGCAAACTTACTCAAGCCCGCTTTGGCAAGAGGTGAGTTGAGAACTATCGCTGCCACTACTTGGTCGGAGTATAAAAAGTATTTTGAAAAAGATCCCGCTTTAACCCGCAGGTTTCAGGTGATATCTGTGGAAGAACCTAATGAAGAGACCGCTGTGCAAATGTTGAGAGCACTAGTACCAAAATTAGAGAAACATCATGAAATAAGAATTCTCGACGAAGCCCTAGTGAATTCGGTTAAACTATCAAATAAATACATAACGAGCCGTCAACTGCCCGATAAAGCGATAAGCGTGCTAGATACGGCGTGTGCTAGGGTTGCAGCCGCTCAGTCTGCAATTCCACCGGAATTACAGGAATCTATTGATCGCTTACGCATCATCTCCGATGAGATCAGTATTCTTGCTCGTGAGGAGTCCTCCGGTATTGATCATAAGCAGCGTTTCGAAGAACTAGAGGATGAAAAGTGGCAGATTGAAGATAAAAAAAACCAAATAGAAGCTAGGTGGAAATCAGAACAAGAGCTTGTTCTAAAAATTGCGACGATTGAAAAAAATGATAGTAAAAATAAACAAAATCGGGACGAAATAGATGGATTGAAGATAGCCTTAAATGATCTTCAGGATGAAAACCCCATGATACCGTTGAATGTTGACTCAGCAATTATAGCAAGCGTGGTGTCAGGTTGGACAGGTATTCCTGTGGGACGAATTCATGCGGATGAGTTAGATATTGTTATGAATTTACGAAAGCATATGGAAAGGAGAATAGTTGGCCAATCATTTGCTCTTGAGACAATACAGCAAAGAATTAAAATTTATCGATCTAACCTAGGTGAGCCTGAAAAACCAACCGCTGTATTTCTCTTGGTGGGGCCCTCGGGTGTGGGTAAAACAGAAACAGCTATTTCGCTTGCAGAACTTTTATATGGTGGAGCTCGGAATATGGTTTCAATTAACATGAGCGAGTACCAAGAGGCCCATTCTGTGGCCGGATTGAAAGGTGCGCCTCCGGGATATGTGGGCTATGGGTCCGGTGGAGTGTTGACGGAAGCGGTTCGGCGTAACCCATACTCTATCGTTTTGCTTGATGAGGTGGAAAAGGCCCACCCTGATGTTTTAGAAATATTTTATCAGGTTTTTGATAAAGGTATTTTAGAAGATTCAGAGGGTGTTTCCGTTAATTTTAAAAATACAATTATATTGCTTACTACAAATCTTGCATCTGATACGATCATGGGAGCGGATAAAAGTTCTTCCGAAGAAGATATTCAAAAAATAATAAATTCAATCCGGCCAGAGTTATCGAGGTATTTTAAACCAGCTTTGTTGGGTCGAATGACAATCGTTCCCTACCTTTCACTTACCGACGAGCAAATAAAAAATATCGTGAAATTGAAACTCAAAAATCTTAGTAACCAATTTTTGCAGAATCATGGAGCAATCCTAACATACGAAGAAAAAATAGAAGATGTTATAGCGGAGAGATGTCAGGAAATTGATACCGGAGCGAGAAATATAGATGCTATTATTAATCAAAATCTTCTGCCGAAGCTTTCAGAAGAAATACTTTTGCTTATTGCATCAGAAAAAAAGTTCAACTCTGCTAATGTTATTTTGGATAAGGATTTTGCTTTTAATTTTGAATTTTCAATTGAGGAATAAAATCTAAAATTTTTTCGTGGAAGAAACCTATTATTGATTTGAATTATAGGAAAAATGATGCCTGCCGACCAATATAGTCAGAAAAATGTATATCTAACATTTAGTAGTCCTCTTGGAAGAGATAAACTGCTTTTGGACTCAATAAAAGGCTCTGAAGCAATTTCTGAATTGTTTGAATATGACCTGCAATTATTTTCACCTGATTCAAGCTTAAATGCTAAAAGGATAATTGGTAAATCTTGTACTGCGGTTATAAAACAGAATGATGGGTCATCTCGAGAAATAAATGGAATCGTGAGTCGGTTTTACCAGGCTGGACGAAATAAACGATTATGCATTTATGGGGCGACTCTAAGGCCATCACTTTGGCTTCTGACTTTATCTAAGGACTGTTGCATTTTCCAGAATAAGTCCATCCCGGAGATTATAGAATCAATTTTAAAAACTCATAATATAAGAAATTATGAAAAATCCTTGAAAGGCGTTTATAAAAAAATTGATTATATTGTACAATATAATGAGACAGCCTTTGAGTTTATTTCTAGGTTAATGGAAGAATATGGAATTTTCTATTTCTTTAAGCATGCAAACAAACTTGATAAAGTAGTAATTGCAGACGATTCAAATGCACATACGACTTGTCCAGGTATTGGTAAGGGGTCTATTCGATATGTGCCCGGAAATGAGAGAGAGTGGTCAGATTCAAAAATCATTTCTGAGTGCATATTTAATGAAAGAGTAACGACTGGTCAGGTTGCTTTGGACGATTATAATTTTGAAACTCCTACCTTAGATCTAAAGGTGTCGGTTAAAGGTAATCCAAGTAAAAATATTCAATATGAGTACCCCGCACGTTTTCAAAAGACCGCAGACGGAAAAAAATTGGCTAGAATACGGATGGAAGAACTTGAATTGAATTGCCGCAGTGCAGAAGGTCAAAGTCCATGTCATGCATTTGTTTCTGGGCATAAGTTCAAGCTAGTCAATTTTTATCGAAAAGACTTCAATGATGATTATGTAATTACCAGAGTTAGTCATTTTGCTAGCCGAGAGGACTATAGTAACACTTTTGAGGCGATTCCCAGCGAAGTACCCTTTCGGCCTCAACGCATTACAAGAAAACCTGTAATACCAGGAGCTCAAACAGCCCTAGTAGTTGGTCCTAAAGGAAAAGAAACATGGACTGATAAATATGGAAGAGTAAAAGTTCAATTTCATTGGGATAAAATTGGCAAGAAAGATGATAAATCGTCTTGTTGGATACGAGTTAGTCAAGGATGGGCTGGAAAAAAATGGGGAGCTTTTTTCTTGCCTCGTATAGGTATGGAGGTGGTAGTAGAGTTTCTGGATGGTGATCCAGATCGTCCACTTGTTACGGGCGCTGTTTATAATGGAAAGCAGTCTCTGCCTTATTCATTACCTGCAATGGACACTGTAAGTACAATTAAGACTAATACTAGTGAGGGCGGTAAAGGTTTTAATGAAATCCGGATGGAAGATAAAAAAGGCAAGGAAGAAATTTTTATTCAAGCCGAAAAGGATATGAAATCCAGAATAAAAAATGATCGGACTATCATAGTTGATAAGGGTGATGAAAAACACACAATTACAAAGGGGAAACGTACTTTAGTTGTTGAGAAAGGTAATGAAGACCACTCCGTAGGCGGCACTAGAAAGCTCGAGATCAAAAAGTCTGAGCAACATATAAATAAGGATAAATTCACGCACACAGTTGATGGAAACTATACGCTTACTGTCAAAGGCAATTTAAAAATTGACGTAAAGGGAACCATCTCCGTTACATCTGGTAAATCGGCTACATATAAATCAAAGACCGGAACTACCATTCAAGCAGGTACGGGTTTAACTACAAAAGCTGGGACTAGTCATACCAGTAAAGCTGGAACTGGTATGAAGCTTGACGCGAAGACCTCATTGAGTGGAAAAGGCGGAATATCGACGAAAATAGAAGGGGGAACAAAAACCGATATAAAATCTGGAGCAATGCTTAATATTAAAGCCGGCGCCACTCTTAAAACTGAGGGCGGAGCGATGCACCAGGCAAAATCCGGAGGGATAATGCAAGTACAGGGCGCTTTGGTAAAAATTAATTGAGGCTATAAAAAGTGTCTACTGATCTAGAGCAAAATAAGGATAATGCAGAAAATAAAAGTGTTAATGTCTCTGAAGATGAGGAAGCAGATGGACATTACGAAATTCAAGACCCAGATAATAACGAAAAAATGGAGTCGTTTGATATCCAAAATGGCATACTTGAAGGGGTCTCTGAAAGTTATGAAGAGGGCGAAATAGCTGAAAAATTTAATTTCAAAAATGGCGAGTTGGACGGAGTGTCAGAGACATTTAACGCCGATAAAACCACTTCTACGAGATCAAATTATAAAAATGGTCAAAAGAATGGCATTACAGAAATTTTCGATGAAGCAGGCAACCTATCTCTTAGACAATCGTATCAAAATGATAAGTTGAATGGTGAAACAAAGATATTTGACCAAGGATGTTTAATCGCAAGGATGACGTACAAAAATTCAGAATTAAATGGTTTCTGTACTTACTACTCCCAGAGTGGACTTCCAAGCCTGCGGTTTATTTACTCCAATAATAAACGCCAAGGCGGTGCGGAGATTTACGATGACAAAGGTAATATTTGTCGTATCGATCAATATAAAGATGATTTGCTCCACGGTGTCAGTCAGGAGATAACTTCAGAGGGGCGCGTAATAGCAACATATAGTTACGTTCAAGGGGTTATGGATGGAGAGACTGTAACATACGACCTTGATGGAGAGGTTGAAGTTGTAACGAGTTATCAAAATGGTCGAGTTATTAAAATAGATAACAAGGCCGAACCTAAATAGTTTACAAGAGGTATATTATAATGGGCCAACAAACAGTGATGGGAGCCGCAACACAATGTACTTTTGGCGCTGCTCCCTCAACCTTAATGGTTTTACCTACAGCGAGAACGCTAGCCCCGACCCCGTGCGCTAATATCATGGACAATAAGCCTTTGATTAATATCCTGCCATTTGGTATGTGCACCAGTATGGCAAATCCTATGGTTGCGGCTGCGACTGCCGCTGCCTTAGGTGTTTTAACTCCTATGCCTTGTATACCTATGACAATGGCGCCCTGGATGCCAGGCTGTCCTACTGTGCTCGTTGGTGGAATGCCAGCTTTAAATAATGCGTCTAAGTGCATGTGCAACTGGGGTGGAGTTATTAGTATAAACTTTGCAGGTCAGGCTACCACGCAAATACCATAAACCTTTTGGTAATAATTAAATAAGAGTAGTTGGAAAGTCTTTGTTTAAAATTACAATACTTTTTTTAAGTTTTTTGGCATTTTTTTTCATAATTTCTGCAGGCTACATCTCATTTCTATATTTAAATAATGGAATTCAAACCTCATCCAAAGCCACGGCCCCTAATATTCTTGATGGCTCCAGTGGTAATGAGAAAAAACCAGAAAAGAATCTAGTTGATAAAAAAAAGTTAGAAAAAAAGAATAAAAGTTTTGGTGCTAAAGCGGAGAAAAATAATAACTCAATTCGAAGCGCAAAATCGAATATAGGGAACGATAAAAAAGGTAATTCTGGCCCTATCACTTTAAATGAAAGTAAACCTATAAAAAAAACCGATAAACAAAAGTCAATAAAAAATGTGTTGGAAATAGGAAGGGCGTTGGCTCTAGGTGATCAGGTAACCGACTGGGTGGTACCACCCGAAAAAAAAATTAAAGGGAATCCTGCAAATAGAGTCACTTCAGATAAAGCCGATAAAACGATTAGTTATGTAATCAAAATGACAACTCACCCATACCTTCTAAGTGCGGAGAGCTCTTCCGAAAATTTTAAAGAAAAGGGTATTGATACGGTAATTTATAGGGATGAAAATAATTGGTTCAATGTCGGTATTGGATATTTTAAAAGGAGATCAAGGGCAAATGAGGTATTATTAAAATTAAAAGAACTAAAAAACTTCTATGGCGAAATTGTTGCTATCAAAACAATAAATCCCAAAGAGAATTGAGTAAAAACAACCCATCCAACCTGCTATAGTTTTAAAAAGTTTTGAAACAGTCTCTTTTGGGCACGCGATTCTTTAATTAGAATCTATTAATGTAAATTGAAACCTTTTTTGAATCACTACCAATCCTTTGGGTTCTATCCACCCCGATAATAATTAATCTGGTGTCCAGGTTTTACTCACTTAAGGTAGGATGCCTTTAGAGCGGTTCTCTTTAACATTACAGTCTCGAAACTTTCTAGATTAGAGTAGGCGCTAATTTCCCGTTAAATTTCGTCCTCTGGATCAAAGATAGGATCGAGCACAAGAACTAACCTTTTCTCGTTAGTTCCTGCAATTGGAGGGGAGCGATGCAGAAGATTAGAATGTGACTGCCCGGGCCACATTGTACCGCTTAACAGCAT
>MDTB01096050.1_pt1 | contig 31744 bp, 33 predicted proteins | sample 811161 | NCBI WGS metagenome assembly MDTB01 (sample SAMN05326650, study PRJNA326480) | marine metagenome | isolation source: seawater | place: Mediterranean Sea | collected 2009 | reverse complement strand
GTACATAATTCCAGCGATTGCATACAAAGAAATATTTTTAGTGGACTGAACAGTTGCATTTTTTGAGCGGACAAGTCCGGATTCGAGCATACAGAACCCAGCAGCCATTAATGCTACCATGAAACCGTGGATGAGGAATGAGAAACTGTTGAAAATATATGCCGTTTCCGCATCAGGTGCTGCTAAAGCAGCTGTTGGCAATGCCAAAGGGATCGCTAGAGCCACCAAACTAATGGCTGACAATTTTTGCCATTTTAAATTTTTAATCATAATAAATCTCCTAAGGAACGATAAGTCAAACAATTTGGTTTAATTACAGAGCGCCGCTGCCAGTTTCACCAGTGCGTATGCGGAGTGCTTCTTTCAAGTCCAACGTAAATATTTTGCCGTCTCCAATTTTACCGGTCTCCGATGTAGATTTGATTGCTGAAACCACCGCATCTTCAACAGAATCATCGACTGCAATTTCAATTTTTGTTTTCGGAATGAAGTTCACTGTGTATTCAGCGCCACGGTAAATCTCGTTTTTACCCATCTGACGCCCATAGCCTTGGACTTCACTCACAGTCATACCGGCAATATTAATAGTCTTTAGCGCTTCATGAACCGCTTCCAACTTGCTTGGCTGGATGATCGCAATAATATATTTCATAATATGTCCTCGTTTTACTCTTGGTGTTTGTGTAGCAAAATAATTATTGGACCTGTAATTTATGCGATTTTCTAGTATCTTCCCAAAAGCAACTAGATGTTTGAAGTTATCATAGAGGTATCTTCATAATTATTTTTACACAAAGCTTCATTAGCAAATTGATTTCGCGGCGCATTCTGCTAAGTTTGCATTAATGCGGTGCATTTTTTGCATCGCAGAAAACTGTAAATGGAAAAATTGTTATAATGCGTTATCTAACCACCCTTAAATATATAGATGTAGTGGCAAAGGAAGGCTCTATCAGAAAAGCAGCAGACCGTCTGGCAATTACCTCTACTGCATTGAATAGGCGTATATTAGCTATCGAAGATGAAATCGGGCACCCATTATTCGAGCGCACCCCGTCGGGCGTGCGTTTGAATACAGCAGGAGAGTTATTTGTGCAGCATATCCGAAACCAAATGTCTGATGTAAATCGTGTATTGTCCCAAATATCAGATTTATCAGGGATTAGGCGTGGACATGTTAGCATAAGCAGCGGAGCCCAGACAATTAGCGCTTTCTTGCCGAGAGAAATCGCTGAATATCGCAAAAAACACCCCGGCGTTACGTTTGAAGTTTTACGACAAAACTCTCAAGCATCGGTTGATTCTCTTATCAATCATGACACCGACACGGCTATTATTTTTGATTCTATATTGCCATCAGATATTCAGATTGTGGCAACTGTGACGCAAATTGTTCAAATTATTATGACGCCTAACCATCCTCTTGCTAATGAAAAATCTTTACGGCTTCAAGATTGTCTTGCCTGGCCAATATTAATGCCAAGAGAGAATGAAGGAATGAGGACCTTACTTGATATTGGTCAGGTGCAAAGAGCAACGCCTTTGCAAACCATTATCGAAGCAGATTCGTTTGATATGATGGCAAATTACCTAATTCACGAAAATGCATTAGGTTTTCAAATTCCCATAAGCATGAGCGGGCAAAGCGGGATTTATAGCAACCTTAAAGCAATCCCGATTGACCAACGTGACTGCCCATCCGGATTGCTGCACATCGCTCAGCTCAAAGGAAGAGTGCTGCCGGTGGCAGCAGCTAAATTTCAGGATCAACTTGTGCAACGTCTCAATGACACTTTTCCAGAGGATACGAGATAAACAAAAAAGAGAGGGTTTCCCCTCTCTTTCGTGTTCTGTTGCAATGATGAACTTTTTTCAGTATGCGGCCCCCAGAAAGAAGCTGTTCTCCCGCCAAGCCAATATACCTACATTCACCATCACAAAATACTTAACACTCGACATTTGATCACCTCCTTTCGCTATTTTCACAATAGAGTTTGTATGGTACAAACTCTCGACAATGATTAAAGTCGAATTGAATGGTTTGGTCAAACATTCATTCGTCAAATAAAAGTTTGATCCAGTGGTTTTTCATCTATTGAGATTTATTTTAAAATGGTGGTTATTATTAACGCTGTGCATCTAAAATCCCACGTCTCAATTAAAATCGATTGAACACCTTTGCAAAAAAGAAAAATGACATTCATAACATGGCGAGACGATTTTTTGCCAGCTAACCATTCTTTAATTGGATAACATATCAATATGAATAATCCACCGGCTATACTTTCTGGATCAAACGAAGTATCAACGACGTCAATTAGTTTCATTGCGCTAACAATAGCAAGTCCCGTAATGGGACTAGTTCTAATAGTCCCCGCGATCCCGGAAATAGTTGACCAGTTCACAATAACTGAAAATATGGGTCAATCATTAATAACCCTTTATCTGATCGCACTAGGGCTTGGACAACTCGTCTACGGAGTTGCGTCTGATAGGTTTGGCAGACGACCTATTTTAATTTTAGGCTCCTTTATTTTTATAGTTGGTAGCGGCTTAATCCTGTTTGCCAATTCGATTGAGTTTTTGCTGTTTTGCAGAGTTATCCAAGGTCTTGGAGCTGCAGCCTGTTTAGCGATGGGGCGAGCAATGATAAATGATAATTTTCTGCGTGCTGAAGCTGCAAAACATATGTCAACGGCTCAAACGATACAATCTACCGTTCCAATAATAGCTGTATTATTCGGTGGTTTATTGGTAGAATTTTTGGGTTGGAAGAGCGGTATGGCAGTATCCGCTATTGCCGGGTGCGTGATATTATTCATCACCCTTTCTCGAATTACTGAAACTCATAAAAACAAGTTATCCAAAATAAATTTAAAAGAAATTTATAAAGCATATGGTCATATTTTTTCAAACCTTATCTTTTTGAGCTTTGCTATCACTTGCGGAATGCAAAGTGGCATGTTTTACGTGCTTGCTGGCATATTACCCTATCATTATGAAGCTTTGGGACAATCTGCCTTAGCATTTGGATTGTGGTTTTCTATCATGCCAATTGGATTTTTCATTGGAAATATTGTCAACAGGAGGTATCTGGTTATGCGGGGTATAGAAATTGTAGCCTTTACAGGATCGCTGATCACTCTGTTATCAATGATGATTTTGTGTGTGACAGCCTTTACAGGAAACCTCACCCCGGCTGCGATTGCACTTCCGTGCGGATTATTCGGGTTTGGCAATGGAATTCTTATTTCAAATGCTACAATTGGCGCTATATCCGCCGCTGGAAAATATGCCGGGACTGGTTCTGGTTTTACCGGAGCTTGGCAAATGATTGCAGGCGCTGCATTTGGCGCGTTAATCGTAGCACTGGGCGGAACGTTAAGTATGCTAATTACTGTCTATTCAATCATAGGAATTTCAGTGATATCAATCATTTGCCTTTCATATGCGTTTATGCACCGTAGTAAATCGGTAGATAATTAAATCTATGACTCTAAAATTACTTGACAGGAATCTCTGCTTTTGATTCATTGTAATTACAAGATGTTGTGTAGTGAAAATTTGTTTTCCTACTATAAATAGGGTTTAGTTAATGGCATTGCCATCAAAATTTCCAAAAAACGTCCGTAATACTTCTATGTTGAAAAAACTGTCAGAATATTTATCCCTTTTTTTGAAAAATAAAGCCTCAGATAACAATTTAAATATCTCGGCAGAGATGAAATCATATCGCAAACTAACTCAGCAGAAATTATTGGATTCACACTATGTAAGCTCAGAGCTTTTTGAGACAGTAATGGAAGCGTTCGACAATATAGAACTTGAAAATTTTGAGGCGGAGCCAGATACATTATTTATAAAAGATGAGAACAACTCTCCAGATATGATTAAGGATGGAGAGTTTACTCTAATATTCAGCAAGAAAAAAATAGGTAAAAAAATAAAAACTAAAACTTCTAAAAACCCGAAATCAGTTGAAGATAGTCGCCAACAGCCACTACCAAATATTGTGGGTTAATGTTGGATTTATCTCACTCTTTAACACTAATGAGGCTCTTTTGTTGGCTAAAGTGTCATTTTTAAATGGCACTAACCAATCAAACTCATGCCTAATTAACGTTATATAAACTTTTTATCGGCGAGATAAGAAGAGCAAATAATTATCTCGGTAAATATGATGAGCGTTGTCTCACTTGGACGACACCCGCTTCTTATTTTTTTTTCTTATCCTCCTTCGTTATCAGCGGCGATATCGTAGCATTTGTGGTCTGAACTTATATTCTAGGTTTTGCCAGAATTGTGGGCTCTATATTGAAGCAGCCGTGCATAGATTTTTTTAGTCAATTCCATTATGGTATTAGCTTTGCTTGGATGGTCTCGCAAGATAGTCATAACAACAATATTGCACCCACTAAATTTAAATTTTAACTGAGCTTTTTGTTTTGAAATAAATCAAATTGTTTTTGCTCGACAAATAAAATAAAATCACGCACAAAACTTATAATAAAAATGGCAGCTAAAACTAATGACAGATATCATATTTCTGGATGGTGGTTTGGGACAGGAAATTTACCACCGCTCATCAAATCCTAATACAAATCCTCTATGGTCTTTGCAAGTCATGTATGATGAACCCGAACTTGTAACGCAAGTGCATTATGATTTCATAAAAGCAGGGTCTAAGGTACTCTCACTAAATAATTATACAGCAACACCAGAAAGACTAAAAAAATACGGTAGTTCTGAGCAGTTTTTTAATAGCCATGAGATTGCAGCTAATGTTTTATTGCAGGCTATTGAGCAAGCAAATATTAAAAGGTCCGAAATTGATATTGCTGGCAGTTTGCCTCCTCTGGTTGCAAGCTATGTTGCCTCAGAAGCACTTGATTTTGACACTTCAGTTGAACAATATAAAGCACTTATTGCCGTTCAGAAACCCTATACGGATCTGTTTTTAATAGAAACTATGTCCAATGTTTCTGAAACTAAGGCCGCTATTTCTGCTTTAAAGGAATTTAAAGAAAAAGCAATCGTTGGAATGACAATTTCTGATGATTTTTCTAACACTCTTCGCTCAACTGAAACTCTTGAATTGGCAGTAGAGGAAATTTTAGCAATCGGCGCATCCGCGTTAATGCTTAATTGTAGCTATCCAGAAGCAATTGACAATGCGCTCCCAATTTTGGCGGCATCTGGTCTACCGTTCGGCGCTTATGCTAATGGATTTACTTCGATTGATCTGCTCACACCTGGCTCGACTGTTGATAATCTCTGTGAACGGCAAGACCTTTCTAAAAAACGATATGCAGAACATGTGAGTAAATGGCTTGATTTAGGTGCAACTATTATAGGTGGATGTTGCGAGATAGGACCGGAATATATCAGTTACCTGCGAGATGAATTAGAAAATGACGGGCATCACCTTGTCTCTGCCAGACAGTCTGGCATTCTTAATTGATAGGTCTGCCAGATTTATAGCTTTTGTTTACTATGCGCTAGCGATATAAACTAATTATGTGGTTTAACTAAAATCCAAATACTAGAAACGTTGCCTTTTCATTACCATGTTAAGAATTTCCAATATCTCATTTTCTATTCAGGGAAAATCGCTCTTTGAAGATGCCAGTGCTGTTGTACCTGCGGGCCGTAAGGTCGGGATTGTTGGACGCAATGGCACAGGAAAAACTACATTATTCAAGCTTATCAAAAAATCACTCTTGCTTGATTCAGGTATAATAGAGACGCCAAGCTATTTCAAAATTAGTGGTGTGGAACAAGAAGCCCCCGCCAGCAATACTTCTCTAATTGACACAGTATTAGAGGCAGATACAGAGCGCACACAACTTTTGGCAGAAGCTGAGACCTGCGATGATGTCCAAAGAATTACCGATATTTATCAGAGACTAGATGATATAGAAGCCTACTCCGCAGAAGCCCGGGCGGCAGCAATCCTAGCTGGGCTTGGCTTTGACAATGAAGCCCAGAAACGGCCCTGCCATGAGTTTTCTGGTGGATGGAGAATGCGAGTTGCACTTGGCGCGGTATTATTCTCAAAACCAGATTTACTATTGCTAGATGAGCCAACTAACTATCTAGATTTAGAAGGAGCATACTGGCTTGAACAATTTCTTGCTAAATTTCAAAATACTGCGTTAATTATCTCCCATGACAGAGAGTTATTAAACAAGTCCGTTGACGGTATTCTGCATCTCAACAATCAATGCCTTACTTACTTTACCGGAAGCTATGACCAATTTGATTCGGAGAGACGTGCAAAGCTTGAGCAACAAATATCAATGAAGCGAAAACAAGATGCCCAACGGCTTCATATTCAGAGCTTTGTAGATAGGTTTCGTGCCAAAGCTTCAAAAGCCCGGCAAGCCCAATCACGCATTAAATTACTTGAGAAAATGAAGCCGATTATTGCGCTTTCAGAAAATGCAGTTGCTAGGTTTTCATTTCCTACACCTGCAGATTTACGCCCTCCCCTGGTGGTCATAAATAAGGGGACTGTCGGGTATGACCAAAAGCCTGTTTTAAAGCGTCTTTCGTTGCGCATAGATTCTGATGATAGAATAGCCTTGCTTGGCGCAAATGGAGAGGGAAAATCGACCTTATCTAAACTCATTGCCAATAGATTAACGCTAATGGCCGGGGAATATCTTGCAACCAACAAACTTCGTATTGGATTTTTTGCGCAGCATCAACTAGATGAATTATCAGAGGGCGATAGTGCTTATACTCATATTATGAGATTACAACCTGATTGGTCAGAAAGCGGTTTGCGTAATCGCCTAGGTGCTGCTGGATTTAACAAAGATATAATCGATTTACCAGTTGAGAAATTATCTGGAGGCCAGAAAGCTAGATTATTAATGCTTGTAGCTACCATAAACGCCCCTCATATTTTAATATTGGATGAGCCAACTAACCACCTCGATATTGAAAGCAGAGAGGCCCTGATCCTCGCATTAAATGAATATAATGGAGCTGTTATAATTGTTAGTCACGATACCTATTTAGTTGAAACAGTTGCGGATAAATTTTGGCTTGTAAGCAATGGAGAAGTAACGGATTTCCATGGAGATATGAGAGAATATAAGAAGTATATTATGGCAGAAAAGCGCAAAAGCAAACAATCAGCAAATACTAATCAGGAATCATGGGAAAAACTAGATAACAACAAGAAACAGCCTAATTTAAAAACGTCTTCCAGCAACGTAAAAATACCAAAAAACAACCTAATTCAATTACGTAAAAAACGTAAAGAGTCCGAAAGGCAAATAGCAGAATTACTTAATAAAAAGAATAATATTGAAACTACATTAACTCAAGCAAATTTTTTCACAAACACGCCTGATTTAGAGATTGCATCCACTTTCAAAAGACTTGCTGATATCAATTCTGAGTTACAAACTCTAGAAGAGAGTTGGCTTGAAATTAGCGAAAAAATAGACCTTGCCACATAAACCATCCTAGTGTTTTTGTTTTGGGTAAATATAGGGTATCCTATTATGAATAAATTGAATTAACGCCGAGAATTATTGAAGAATAGACAGTAACGATATTTTCAGACAAGAGCATAAGTTTTGAGATTTATATCAATGAGACTAATCATTATTCGATTTGCTATTATTTTGGTGGCTAATCTTGGCTTGATTACATATGCAAATGCGCACCAAACAAGACATGTACCTTGCATGGTGGATGTCATTTATGGTGACGATAATACTGGTGTGGTTTCCTCTTTTGTTCTAAAGTTACAGCATAAAAACCAGACAGGCAGAAAAATAAATGGGGTATCGGTTCTTATTCGCAACATTGAAGGTGAAATCATAAGAAATTCTGATGCTAATTGTACTATAACTTCAGATGGAATAGATGTGGGTGATACAGGCCAGTGCGAAAAAGTACTTCAAACAATCACTGGTAAAATGATGCAGAGTATCGGCTATGATGTTTGGATTAAGCTAATAGACGAACAGAAAACCGATTTACAGCGGGCGGATAGCTGTGAAGTAATTGGTGTGAGATTTTCTTGAAAGACAATCAGTTCAAAGCATATTTTTTCTCCGTATCCAAAAATTTATTGCAGCATCTGTAATAAAAGTAACTTGTTCCCATCAATTTTGGTCAGCTAATTGACAGCTCAAACAGTTAGTAATACTGATAATATCAGAGGAGCAACTCATGGATTTTGGTTTAAGTGAAAATCAGCGTAAGTGGCAATTAATTTCGCGCGAATTTGCAACAAAAATTGTAGCACCGGAGGCATTGGAAAGAGACAGAATACCGTTTGCGAAAGATAGGATACCGTGGGATTGGATTAAACTAGCTGATGAAGCTGGAATAAGAACACTAGGAGTGCCAAAAGAATTCGGAGGAGCAGAAGAATCAATCCTTACCATGTGTATCGTTGGAGAGGAGTTAGCTGCTGCTGACCTTGGTTTTGCGGTAATTATGGATCAGTGCTGGAAAATGGCGCATTTATTTAAAGATGCGATGACATCAGAACAACAACTTGAATTCATACCCAAATTTGTTGCTAACAATCAGGCAACCACTGCTATCGGAATAACCGAACCTGATATAGGCTCAGATCACCAAGGTTATTATGATGGGGCGGACATTGGCATGAAAACAACAGCCGTACGAGATGGTGATAGTTATATCTTAAATGGCACAAAACGTTACATATCCAATGGATGTATGGCAACATTATATTTTATTACTGCAAGACTAGACATCACTAAACCATTGAGTGAGTCTGGCGCTGTTTTCATCGTTCCGAGCGACACACCCGGCTTTCGACCTGATTTTTTCCACGAGAAAAGTAGTCAACGTCTTGCAACAAACGGCTGCTTTCATCTGGAAAATTGCAGAATACCTGTAAAAAACATCATGCTTGGCGAGGGTAAATTAATTGCGCTTCGGAGCCAATATATGCCAGGAAGTAAGGCAGAGGCAGCTGCAACAGTATTAGGGGTTGGAAGAGCTGCCTTCGACTATGCGATGAGTTATGCAAAAGAGCGCAAACAAGGCGGAAAATTCATTATTGAGCATCAAGCAATTTCAATAATGCTTGCAAGAATGGCGATGCTAATAGATGGGGCGCGGCTACAGATTTACAAAGCTGCTTGGTTGGCCGATGTTGGGGATAAGGATGCCCGCGTTCAGGGCCTAATTGCTAAGGTGCAGGCGTCAGAAGCTGCATTTGAAGTATGCAGACTTTCAACAGAAATCCTTGGGGGGGCGGGCATAATGTATGAGCACCCAGTGGAAAAATATCTTCGGGATGCAGCAAGCTTTTTGCATTCTGATGGCACTAACCAAATTTGTTCATTACGTGTAACAAAAGCTCTTTCTGGATTAGATTCAGCAGCTTTGTACGGCTTTTAATCTAATCAAACAATATCACCAAAAATACGACTAAAATATCACGATGGTACATGTTGCATGACTACGATAAAGAAGGAAAAAACAATCTTAGAGCCTGTGCTAGTCAAGGTGGATAGACAAGGACTGACAGAGTCAATGCATCGTGGCTCTGCGATAATCTATCACTCAACACAAGGCGTTCTTGCAGCATGGGGCAATCCAGATAAGGTGATTTTTCCACGCTCTGCGTTGAAACCAATTCAGGTATTTACTGCGCTTTCGTCAGGCTTAACGATAGCAAATGAGCAAGTTGCATTTGGCTGTGCATCTCATCATGCAGAGGAAATGCACATAAGAATGGCAGAGCACTGGCTCTCGCAGCTTAATCTTTCACAAGAAAAACATCTTGTCTGTGGCCCGGTACTTCCTCTAGATCAACGAAGTCTTATCTCAGTTCTACAGAGAGCCAACTCAACGCAATCAAACGGAAAGACAATTGCAAAACGAATATATCACGGATGTTCAGGAAAACATTGCTGCCAACTAGCATTTTGCAAACATCAAGGCTGGGATATAGACAGTTATTACGAGCCACATCATCCAGCGCAACAGGCTTTGTTTAGACATCTCGAGAGTCTGTCTGATAAGCCACTTGAAAAAATAGCCCTTGATGGGTGTAGCCTTCCTGCGCCCGCGATGACGTTAATCAGTTTTGCACGAGCGATGGCTCAGCTTGCAGACCCTCAAAAACTCAGCCAATCTGAAAAAAAAGCAGCGAGCCAGATTTTTGAAAGTGTAACTAAGTTTCCCTTTCTCGCCGGAGGAACATCTGCACCAAATAGTTTGATGACGGAAAAATCGGCAGGCACTTTTTTTGTAAAAAATGGTTCTGAAGGTGTGTATGCTTGTATTATTCCAAATATGCGTTGTTCCATTGTACTTAAAATAGCGGACGGTGCCATGAGGGCAGCAGACACAGCCATGGCTGGTATACTTAATGTATATGCAAAAGAACTCAAAATTGAAGCTTCTGGCGCCAAGCCTTTTGCCAAGCTGCCTATTAAAAACGCCGCCGGAAACAACATCGGGCAAACTTACTGGGATGGACAAACGCCTAAATTTTAAAATTTGCTGGAATATCTGAGAGTGAAAGCAGAATTGAATCTCGTTCATATTTAAATGGGAGTCATTTTAAAATAATTTGATACTAAAGTTTGTAGAGGTATGTTTAAAAAAATATAATGACATTACATAAGCTAAAAAATTTAAATAAGGGTTGATTCCCTATAATCATAATTTATGTAGCAAGAATAATAATGGCTTCTCTAACCAACAACGAAAAAGTATACCTACTGTTCGAATGACAGTTAGATGTAAGCTTTACAGCTTGGATGCTGCTAGCCTAACACAATTTACTTAACGCCAATTTAAAAAAGGCATTTAAAAATCGGATCCAAGGACGTTAAAGATGAGCGCTAATACTGTTAATTCGTCTATTGACTGGAAATGTAAGCATACTTGGAGAAAAGCTTCAAAAAATACATTTTGGTGCCTTCTTGGATGCTCTATCGGAGATTTAGGGACTATAGCATTTTTTCAATTTTCTGGCATTCATTGGCCGATATTTGCCATTATGGCTCTCGCTATTATAAATGGGTTAATAACATCTATCATCCTTGAAACAGTTGTCCTTAGTCGCCAAATGCCTATGAAATTGGCTTTCAAAACAGCAATTGGGATGTCCTTAATCTCCATGATTTCTATGGAAATAGCGATGAATTCAACAGATGTACTTCTCACTGGAGGGGCTATATTAGAATGGTGGGTGGTGCCAATCATGCTGCTTGCAGGATTTATTACCCCACTTCCCTACAATTATTGGCGGCTTAAAGAAATGGGAAAAGCCTGTCACTAATATGCTGACTTTATCCAAATTAATTAAACAAACTATCACTATACTACCTCGAGTCACGGCGATTTTATGTTTACTAAATAATCATGTACCAACAAAATAAGGAGAGATAATTGACGTAAAGAAAAGCCAATGCTTTTCTGATTGAGTGAATAAAAAATAATTAAAAAAGGAATAAACTATGGAAAAAGAGATGTTAGCGATTGTTAAATTCAAAGAAACGGAAGGTAGCTTTGAAAAATTTATGGGATTTATGCAATCAGAAGAGGGTTTGAATGAGAGAAAAAAATTCGCATACCCTGAAAAGACTATTGGTTCCGTTACGCCCGACAAAACAGCGATGATGTTTAAGGTATTTGTATTTGATGAAGCAGGAATGAGAGATTTCGTTTCTGGTAAAAATGAAGCTATTAAACCTATCTATGACGAGTGCATTGATTTGTCGATGCTATATAATTGCACCGCCGTCGATATGTAAAAATCTATGATCTAACTAAGAAATAGAGCATCCAAAAATAGAGTGTTTAAAACAAAATCACTATTCTTGTGGTCAGCTAATAAGGAAAAACTAATGGATATATATAAAAAATTAAAATCAGCATCAGATAATAGAGATTCGGATGCTTATCTTGATTTGCTTCATGATGAATTTGTGTTTGCAAGACATCAAACCGGAACAGAAGTGACCAAATCAGAGTGGGAACCAACAATTCGAGCAATGATGGAAAGCACTTCTCTTGAAATCATGAATGAAAGGTGCCTTTATGAAAATGATGATATTTTAGTAATGCATCAAATGATGAACTTCCCAGATGGCACAAGTGAAGCAGTAATGGTTGTGAGCACCAAAAAAGATGGAAAAATCGTTAGAACAGAGACAGGTGCAACACCCATTAAACGAGACTAATAGTTGCATTAGTAACAAAAAATTTACTAACACCCGATATATGCGTTGATAAAAAGTCAGCATTATAACATTAAATTATTTTTTTGTGTATCGGGTGTTAATTCAAAAAATTGTATATTCGTGCGCTTACAAACTTACGGCGCCCTCAATAACATAAAAGAGTAACATCGCAAGACAAAGAACGACTGCAATTATAAGTCCGATGAGAAGATAACTTAGAATGGCTTGTATCACTTTTTTTAACATGTGCACTCCAACTAATTAGAAGTAAAAAAAGATAGAATTGCTAGCCATTATTATCGCTCCTAACACTTGTTAGTGAAGTCAATCAAGCTTTTTAGAGAACATTCTTTTGAATTAACAAATCTAAATTAATTAAGGAAACGTATGAAGTAAACATACAATAGGAGTGAACGTGCAATGCCAAATTTTATAATCATCCTAGCATTCCTAATCGCGTTGAAAATATTTAAAAACTATGCTCAACGAACTAATCTAGAAGCATAATTAAATTTTTTATTTACCTGTTATAATTTTGGCGATGATTGCATTCAACCAAAATGTGTAAAAAGTGATAAAAAAAGGGTAGTTTTTACACTACCCCAAGGTCAAGGAACACGGGAACAATAAACTACCCAGATAGTGATAAAAATAAAACACCGACATTGATAGTGCTAAGAATTGCCATGGGTGATACCTATTTTGCCTCACCTATTGTAAGTGGGGCCAATCTAAAAACACAGATTTAAAGATAAGTACGCTATTATAGTTATCATAAATAATCCTTCATAAAAATTTAGTCATTAACTGGTATCTAATGAGTTGTCGGAAATTATCCCACGAAACTTAGTAAATATAAACACCCATTCAGAGCTATAAAAAACATAGCTATTCCCAAAACTAATTTCACGGTGTTATTCACATTAGTATTCCTTATTGGTTTCAGTTAGAAAAGATAATAGGTTACGCATAAGTTGGCATTCAGATTTGAAGGTTTAGAGGCACCTCTCTCTTAAGAAATGTCACCGCTAATTAACAGTTTCCCCAGTTGAGATATTAACCGCTGAATTTTGTGCTTCCCTCTCAAAACTATAGATACAGACACCTGAATATTTCTCTTCCTTATAAATAAATGACTTTTTGATGTCTGATAGCAATCCAGGAATATCATTTTCAAATTTTTTCAATCGCACTGCTTCGTCGAACCTAACACCAACTGACAGTTCACCAGACTTTCCAATGGTAATCTGAATGCCAAGATAGTCGTAGTATGAGATCTTAGAGCCTAAAATCTCCGAGAAATGACTAGCCGCAATTTTTGCCTCAGCGGTGCTAGGAAATTTTAAATTAATAATCGAGGAAAACATCAAAAATCCCCATCTAGCTGTTTTAATAATTCATCCACATTTATTCGTGAGTCACCTTTGCTCAATATGGTGCCGCTATACGGCTTCTCGAATTCGCCTAATTCCGAAGCGATTTTCTGGGCAGTTTTAGTTATCTTATAACCGTTTTCCGTTTCACCAGACAAACGCTCCACAAGTCCCAACTCCACTAACTCCTCTCCAGCCTTTCTATCCATCACACCTGAATCGGCAAATTGAAGAAAATATTGGATATTTTCAATTCCACAATTAGGCGCAATCTCATTCACCAATGATAAAATCTTTTTAGTTTTTTCAACGATCATAGATTTCTGGGCTTCTAAATTAATTATTTGGTGACATACATTAATTGTCAGGTTCTTCATAAGCCTAATCTGCTCTTTACCGAGCACTCTTGGCTGAAAGTCCATAACGCAAAGGGTGCCAAGGATTAATCCTTCATTTGTGATGAGTGGAAAGCCTGCATAAAACATAATTTTTGGATAACCCGTTACGATAGACAGAGAAGAAAAACGACTATCTTTAGTCAAATCCTGAACAATTGTGGGTTCAGGGTCTAGTAATGCATACTGACATATTGAAGTTTTTCTTGGAAGCGGTCCTAGAAAGGATGAATCTACTCCAGAACTACTTAATGCATGTTGTGTATCTCTGTCGATAATATTCACAAAACTAGATGTACAATTAGTGATTATTTTGGCAACTTCATTAAATACTGTGAAATGCTGGTGCCTATCTGTGTTTAGCACACCCGTCGCTTTTAGCTTGTTTACTCGAGCCTCTTCATTTTTAGGTAATTTAGCAGGTTGCATTTTCATCACGCGCACAGAAGTTAAAAAAAATAAAATTAAATCTCATATCAAAATCTAACATAAATTATTAAGGTACGAAATTGTTTAGCGACCGCTATTTTGAAATTAATCCAAAATGCCTATTTTTTTTATCAGTCATTTCGCCGATTGCGCGTTAGTATAATATGTGCCGAGAATTATTATTAATTCCTGAGGTGCCGGCCAATTTGGGAAATGAGGGTGGTTGGACCCAACATCCGCACCGCCTGCTTCTCTTGTCGCAACTCGGATATTTGTAATAGCCCAATAAGCAAATTCAGTTATCTGGCATTATTAGTCACATGTGTGGTCTTTATAAGTATAAAAGATACCCTTTGGATAGGCTGGGCTGATGGCACTTTCTTAAAGTGCCCCCTCCTGCCACATCCATAAGCTTTGAGAGTGTTAAGCCATGTCTCTCTCCAAAATCTTCGGGATAACCATGCCGTAACCAAACCGAGTGATGAGATGTAATGCTTCTTTTAAGGCAGGGTCGAATTCGTCATCGTGCTGTATCATCTCATCGATAAAAACAATTGTGCAATTTTCATTATTTGTTTTGTCATTAAATACCCTTTCTAATCGGTCAGAGTTAATCTCCAAAAAAACTGCATTATTGTTTTCTAAATTACAGAGCTTCATCGCGTTACAGATTTATGATAACATATAGGAACGAATAACTTTAACGGAAATAGAAATATGTCAGAGAAGGAACCCCATGTCAGCGGAATTTGCGACTCAAAATTTGAGCAAGTCAAAGAAACGTTTATAAAAAACTTCACGCAACACAGCGAACTTGGTGCCAGTGTTTGTGTGTATAAAGATGGTGAAAAAGTGGTTGATTTATGGGGTGGGCATAAAGACCGGGAAAAAACGAGTTTGTGGAATGAGAATACAATTGTTTTAATGAATTCGGTGGCAAAATCTATCTGTTCTATCTCAGCCCATATTCTCTCAGATAGAGGCTTAATTGATTTAGATGTGCCTGTTTGCAAATATTGGCAAGAATTTGGTCAGAATGGGAAGGAAAAAATAACCGTCGCTAATGTGTTGGGACATGAATGTGGAGCAATCTTTTCTGACAGCGCAAACCCGTCTGATTGGTACAGTTATGAGAAGCAATCTGCTGCTATAGCTGCTCAAGCTCCAGCCTTTGAAGCGGGCACAAACGGGGGGTATAACACTGTTAATATTGGATTTATACTGGGAGAAGTTGTACGTAATGTAACGGGAAAAAACGTTGGTCAATTCATACGTGATGAAATCTCAACGCCCTTGAATGCAGAATATCAAATAGGTTTGACAGATGAAGAGTCTGTTCTTCTAAGCGACATGCATTTAAATGAAAAAAATGCCTTCTGGGCAATGGGTTCTGACACGAATTCTAACCTTCATAGAGCTTGGTCTGGTAAGCCTAAAGATGGAGACTTCCTAAACTCTGAACATATCAGGAAGGGTATTTTTCCAGCATTTGGCGGACATGGAAATGCACGCGGAGTTGCAACAATTTATGCTGCATTAGCGGGTAGCGGGCGAGTGAATGGCGTCAGAATATTAAGTGAAGCAGCTGTTGATCGGGCATCAGAATTAGTCTGGGAGGGTAAATGTTATATGACTGGCTGGAATCTCAGAATGGGTCTTGGCTTTGAAAAAAATAGCCCATACTACATTCCAATGGGGGATAACCCTAACGCTTTCGGAAAGTTTGGGTCTGGCGGAGCGATTGGATTTTGCGACCGGGAAAAGAATCTAGCGTTTAGCTATGCCACTAATTTTCAATGTGAAGGCGCTGGCATTGGCGAACGGAGCAGATTACTGACACAAGCCGCCGCGGGAGAAGCAAATTTTTAAACTAGCCTCTACTCTCGCGAAATAATCTCCAACTCAAAAGAAAATGGATAAAAATGGCTGAGATTTTGCGCACTGAATGGTTTGATATAAACAACGAAGATAAGGATAAATTATGCAACTGGCTGCACGATGTTTTCTTCCCTTATCTACAAACTAAAAATGGTGTGAACTGGGTTGCGCATTATGATATAGTCTCGCATCCGGAAACACCTTACATTGAGGGGGCCCCCCTTAAAAAAGAAGTGAAAAATCCTTCTATACCTTCTGGGAAAGAAAATGTAGTTTTAACCTCAGCGAATACCCCTTCTGTTTTTTTTGGACCTAATAACGCATTGGAAGCGATAGAGAAAGAACACATGTTCTATCTTTCTATGCGAATTAATTATCGTTATGCAGTTTTTATTGAAGAAGAAATGATAAATGGCCCAGAATTACATAATCAACCTTTAGGGACGGGCGGCGCGCCTGCTATGCAGTTTGGAAGTTATAACGTGGATAGTATGCAGGATGAGATTGAATTAGCCCAATGGTATCGTGGAGAGCGTTTTCCAAGGCTCCCTGTTACACGTGGCATGATAAGAGGTCGTAAATTTTTATCTATTTCAGGATGGGCAAAACATGGCGTGCTATGGGAGTTTGCAGAAATGGATGAGAACGAGTATAGCTTTGAGAATAGATTTGTTGAGGCGGATAGAGGTGAGAATTGGCGTGGTAGACATGTGCTTGAATATGTGACTCATGCTCCCGGCAGTCCGCATGCAGGAAGACGTATCTGGCCTAAATAAATAGGTTTGTCCGCATATTTCTTATTCCAAAAGGGCTAACTTTATCTATATCCTCGAGATATAAAGTTATATTAAAATAAAAAACCCGTTCCCTTAACTAATTCATCAAAATCTTTGATGCTCTGTTACCGAATCCCCCAATCATTGCGATTATTTGATGTTTTCGTTCTGTGTAACCGTAAAAGCGCATAAATAACACTGCCATTAGCTTATAGTCTGTTTAATCATGGATCCTGGAATATCAACTTGAATGCAATGAATCTTGCTACATGATAAAATGGGAACAATGGCAGCCGCAGCGGCCACCATCAGAAATAGTTTCTAAATAACTGCGACTTAAGGAATCCCATGTTTGGTTTATCTCCAAAATAGCAAATGGTATCTAAACGCGAATAGGCCTCATAAAACAAGAACTGTCCAGACTAGTATCCTTGCGAAATTTAGGAAATATTTCATGTTGCGCCTTTTTAAGAATTTTCTGTTGAGCGTTTTATTAGGCTGGAAGGTATCTGCGAAAAATCAAAAAAATTAATTATTTGTATCCTAAATGCACTAGAAAATTACCTAGAATGAAATTACCAATTATTTCACCCAGATCTATAGTATTAAAGTTAAAAAATATTGGTTGGTTGTCAACGATTCCTTAATATTTACCGCGGGCATGAGCAGCTAAAAATTAGACAAAAAGCGCTTGCGCATTGACTCTTATACCTCTGTTTGTTCAGATTAAAGTAGTAATAACTGATGTGTGAGAAAGGCTATTTGTGTTGAAACCACCAATTCTAATCCTACTCAGCGAAGAGAGCATTATTGGGCATAAAACTTATGGTGAGCATGATTTATGATAAATCATTTTTTAAAAGAAAATATGAAAAATAAAAAAATAAACTTTGGAGAGTACAAATGAGTAATGATGGCAATTATGTAGATTTGGGAATTAATTCTCCAAAAGAATTATTTAATTTAGAAACAGAAGTTTATAAGAGTAAGGTAAAAATAGAGCAATCTAGAGCGCTTATAGAAGAAAATCGAATGATGATACTCAGTAACTATTCCTCAGCTTTTACAGGCAATAGGCGAATGGCATTAAGTAATACCGAGGAAGTTTTTGTAAACAGGTTAACTATACTAGAAAATATGGTTCCAAAGTCTAAGACTGAGGAGGATTATATTAAAATACAGAAAGAAAAAAACAGGCTTGAATTTACGCTTCAGAAGGCGAACATAAATGCCCTAACGCTTGAGGTAAATGAGCGAATGGCTAATGTTAATGCCGAACTAGTAAAAATTAATCGGCAAATAATGGAAACAAATAAAACCATCGTTGAATTTAATGCAATTCAGATAGAAGCCAATACGAAGCTAGTAGATAGCGAAAAGGTTGTTGAGAGGGTTTCGCCAGAAGAAATGAAAAAGGAAATTAACGCAAACAAACTTTTTATTATTCAAATTCAATCTATCATAGCTAGCTTGTCTGATAAGGTGGAAAAAGTATTCAGTAAATCCAATGCGAATAATGAAAACCTCCTGCAAAATAAAGATGAGATTTACACTCGTAGAAATGAAATACTGGAGAACCGACAAGCGATAGAAGTTAATAAAGAACGTATTGAGAAATTAATAAAATAATGTAAAAATTATCTCAAGACTTAATGGCTAAAAGCTTGTCAAAATATTCATTTTCAATAGCTTATAGCCCAACGCATAGTGTCTCGTTTTGACAGCTTTGAATTTTTATCAAGTAAAGTGCTAATTTACATTATCTCTTAAAAAAGCCAGCTGAATAATCGACGGTCAGACGAGCCTGCCAAGCATGAGAAGAATTACTTCCACCGTGGCCCCTTAAACCATGCCACCAGAGATTGTCGGACACCTTTGCTGACAGGAAGCACCCGATGTCTTATGTAGGACGGAAAAACAAGAACAGTCCCCTTTGAGCGAAAGTCAGCATTGGTTTTTAACTCATCAAACTCGAAATTACCGCCCAGGTAATTATCAGCATCGCTCAATTGAACAGTTACAGATAGTTTTCTGTCACTATCAGCCTGGCCATACCAATGAACATCTTGATGCCAGTCATAATGGCCGCCCGCGGTGGAATGATATTCCGTGTATTGCATTTCACAATTATTATCGACATCAATATTGAAGGCATCGTAATTAGCACGTCGAACATAAGACCAAAGCAAATCTTTTATTTCAGGTGATGATATCCATCTAATGGAACTAACCCGTACGTCAGATAATACATCTTTAGATGAAAACGTTTTTGCATCTATTTCTGGCTCCACCAGAGAAGCATCAATTATATTTTGAATTTGGTCATCATTCAAACTTGATGGCCAAACTTGGTAAAGTTCACGCATATTCAGATCCAGTTTTTTCAAATATTGGTCTCTTTCATTGAAAAAATAAAGCTATTTATAATTCTTAACGCGCAAGTATATGCAAAACACAAGTTTTGGCGGGCTTAAATACTTGCCAATAAAGCTTGTTTGAGATTCTTTTACTCAATCTGACGAGCATTATAGGCAGCTGGCATGCGTTTATGCCGCGTTTGCGTTAAACTACTACCGCAACATAATTTTCACTGCCTTCAACCCATCCATCATTACTTAGCTCGATTACATGCAAATCAACAGCGACAAAAGTTTTTGTTTTGCCATCCTTATGATTACCTAACATAGATCTTGAAAATACTGTCCGTGCAAGACGTGCCAGATACCTCTCTCCCCCAACGACGAGCTGCAAATAAACCAATTTTATTCCCCGTTCTGAAGAACCAATTTAGCGCCAGCAATGCCTCCTAAATTACTCACATTCCCATACTCTTAAGCTATCAGACGCATCAAAAAGGTTTTTTTGCTATTCCAATTAATTCACAAACTTCTTGATTAAGAATACCTACTCTTAGGACCCTAGTTCCTCTTCTATATGTTTTGGCTTCACCCAAACATCCAAGAAATCGCAATAGCGAAATGGTGTCCACTGGATTTTTAATCAAACATTGAGGGAATATTTAGATACTTTGCAAATAGAGTTATGTTTTAATACATAATACGATATACCAATTTGGCAAAGATACAAAAGACGAGATGCTTTTGGTACGTCAAAAGAATGAGGCTTTTATCTCGCGAACGGCATCAGGCTCTCCGCCTCTAAAAGTTGGATGATAAGATATTATTCGTGTTCACCGCCGCCACCTCTTCCAAGTCCACCGAAGTATTGAGGTTTTCTCTTAGCTGTCTCAAAAGCACCAAAGGTTATAAAAACACCTGCTATAATTAAAGCATGGGCTATGGCACTTACTTGAAATACGTAAATAGAACCCACTGACATACTAAATATAATGCACCACATCCAAGCCAATATTTGCATTATTAAGTGTCTAGTATTTACATCACCTATATTCGACAGAGGGTTTCGAGAACTATTCATTATCATTCTATAAATATTCTTCATACGAATTACTCCTCCTTTTTTATTTCTTTTACGAGGCTATTCGCCACAAGGATTAGTCTCATTGTTTGGAGCCAGTGTCAAACTCTGTACTGCAAGCTTCTGCTAAGTCGTTTTCATTGTGCTATCCTGCACTTTAGTGCTTTGGGTGAAATGCAAATTCGCAAAAGATGATAATTAAATGCTGGTGCTACTTTTAAAACTATTCCCCGGTTTGCAAGTTATACTGTTGCGACAGGGATACTATTACACTACTAGAAAATATAATTTGAAATTCTTCTTTTACTTTTATTTATAGTGGTAATTAAATTTCTGCAGTATTGATGATTAATACGAATCAAATTTATTTGGAGTCTGCACATGACAGCTAAACGAAAATTAAAACCATTTGAATGGGGACATGGAACAAGTATTTTAGAGATTTTCTTAGAACCAACTTGTCCATTTTCAGCAAAAGCTTTTGGGAAAATAGATTCTCTGATTTCTGCGGCTGGCAGCGACCGTATTAAAGTTATAGTCCGTTTTCATTCACAACCTTGGCATATGTTTTCGGGGATTGTTTTAAGGTCTATTCTTGCTGCGTCGACATTGGACAATGGCAGGGATAATTCAATAGCTGTAATGAAAGCTATTTACGCAAATCGAGAAGAATTTGAGTTTATTAATCACTGCGGTGGTCCTAATTTGAATGCATCACCAAATGATATTATTAAACGAATATTTAATTTTAGTGGTTGTGATGTTGGAGATGCCTTCCAGAATGATAAGTTGCAAACCCAAATTAAGTGGTATGCAAAATACGCAAGACAAAATGGTGTACACATTAGTCCAACCTTTATGATAAATGGACTAATCTCTCCAAAAATGAGCAGTGGCGATGAAGTTGATAGGTGGAAGCTGGAACTACAATTAGATAATTAGTTGCGTTAGCCCCTTGTCAATTGATTTTGACAACGGGCTTAATTGTTTTCGATTAATTCACCACAAATGTATCAGGGAAATTTGTCATAAAGTCGCTTGAAATTGGGACTTGTATGCCACTTTCAATTATTGCGCCTGCCTGTCGTCTCCTTGTAGTTAGCTCATCATCTTTTCTAAATTTTTCTAGCGACTCCATACTATCAAATTTCATTACAACATGAAGCTTAGTCTCATCATCCATTTGAGTGCCCACGAAAATGAACGAAATTCCATATTCTTCCATTTTATCTTTAGATTCCGCAACCATATTTTCCAAGTGTTCCATCCTTTTGTAATTGTGATTTCACCTTTTACTAATAACGGAATTTTAAACTCCATTTTTGAACACAGATTAATAATAATGCTTTTTATTAAAAAATTATGTAAATAAGTTATTAATTTTAATTTTGGCTTTTAAAAAAATCCACTTACCAAGCAGAAAAATATTGCCGTGGTAACGGTGTGAAAAGGTTTTCCCTCCTATTTAACATCGGTAAGAATAGACCTGATAGAAGCAAGACAAACAAATAGTCAGTTTATTTCCGAATTTTGCTTACTAGGGTTACGGAGAATATTCATGAAATCAAGACGACGAAGCACGCCAAAAACCGCAATTTGAACCAATCCAGTTTGTTTTTGGATTTGTTCTTCTATCAATTCTTTGCTTATTGTTCTTATTTTGGAATTTTCTATTACTTCTGCTGTTAACTTTCTTTTTTCTCCCAGCAGGATTGCGCTTTCGCCAAAACATTCACCTTTACCTATAATAGCGATTTGGTTACCACTTTCCTGAGATAACTTTATTGAACCACTCTCAACAAAATACATCTTAGAGGGTGGGGCTCCATGATTAAATAAAATTTCTCCGCTATCAATCCTTAATCTTTTAAGCTCACTATCAAATTTAAAAAGAAATTCATCCTCAAAGTAGTATGGAACTTTTGAGGTGCCTAGACCGCATATTCTATTCAAACTGTATTTGATAATAGATTTTACTAGGGCACTACAATTATTTACCTCTTTTCTCATTTTTTTTCCATCGAATTTGATTAAAGAAATATCGCTATTTCTTTTGTAGAAGAGCATGTTTTCTCTACCATAAATATTTTCAGAAATCCTTATTGGGTCCTCATTCCTGAGAAGGTGGGTGAAATTATTTTTTCCATATGCGAGCACCTCACCGTCTTTTAAAATAAAACATGAATTTTTCACGTTTAAATCAAATTCTTCCCCAATTTCAACCTCAATATCAAAATAGTCTTCCTTTGATAATGTTTTTAATATTACATCTATTTCTAGCATAAACTTCTCAAAACAATTGATTAATATGAAATTATTTGAAGTCAGAAAACATATTTAAACCAGCTACCGAAAACGGATTAGAACGGCTACAACAGAAATTTTAATGCTGGTCTGCATAGTTTTCATCTCCTATTTCACACTAACATAACCTGAGCAAAAGAATTAAAAGAGTCAATGCGAAACGCACTCGTGCAATTAGAAGTAGTTCCCACGGACAACGCTGACGGCGGATTCAAAAAATAGCCTTACCTATGATAATAACACAAACAACATTAATTCATTTAGGATTTATACGGACTAACTAACAACTTAACAGTACTTCTCTCGCAAAATAACTTATGCTTACACAAAGTCTGTCAGTGACCCTTTTAAACTCCATTATTGAGTAATTAATTGTATTATTAAATGCCGTATTGAATGGTACCTTCAACAGATGTACAAACTGATTTACAAAAAGTGCCTATTGACAGAGTCAGTGATATACATAAAATCTTGATATAGCTTATGTTTCATTTAGGCTGGTGCAGCAAAAGAGCCTGTAACCACTTATCTACCGCACCATCTCACTATCAATTCATGTGTAACTTTATGATAAATAGGCATTTATATAGTTTGCAAATAAATGGTGATAAAGAAAATGATTGATGCCCAGTCTAAAAACTTTGTAAGTGTGGTTTTATTGAGTTTTCCTTCCAAAGTACAATACGATTTATGGTATGAGAAATATATTACTTTTTATAACACGAAAGCTGTGGATTTCTTAAAAAAGAATGGCCAAATAAGCCAGTCAGCAAACCTAGTTGATGATGATAATGATTTAATACGAGTTTCTCTTATTTGGGTATATAAAAACAAAAACGCTTATGAGGCTTGTCAAAAATTTCACGGTCAATGGTCAAAAATTGCTGGCGATTTTATTGGAAAGGCATCTGGTTATCGGGGAGAACAATTATGGGGCTTTCACTAACGATATCAGATTGGGTCTTTGAGCATTCGCAAAGTCACACACGAAAATAATTTTATAAATTGGAGATTATATTATGATAGGCTTATTTAATGGTTACATTTTTTTTGGAATATTTATTATCACTTTGCTAATGGGTGCGTATTACGCTTATCGCTCTCTTTTTGATACTAAATCTTTCATGGCTCAATATGGCATTCATCTCACCGCAATGTTGCCAGCACGTTTGGCTGGGTCGTTGATAGCTTCAATTACCATAGTTGGCGCATATATTTTATTTAGAGAAAATGGACCAGAAGGAACATGGGCATTTTTTGCAATAAATTTTCTTCAAGCATTGATTTTTTCTATATTTGGCTATTTATCTGTTAATGACAAAGAAATAAAAGAAACTGATGATGTAGAATATACAGCAGAGGCCTATGTAGTTCCTTTGATACTTGCAATACTTAATGCAATATTAATTTACGGTTTGTCTGACAAAATCTATCTATAATGATAAATTTTATCGATTACTTGCGGTTCGTAGTCTAGTAAACACAAAAAAATTGGCGGTTTGTAACCATGTCTATTAAATGGAAAGATTTTGTTGATGCGTTTCGCATCGGTTCAGATACTGGAAACATTGAAACTTTGGCCAATTTGATTACAGACGATTTTAACTGGGCTACTTCGGGTATGGATAAGGAGGCAACGCTATTATGGACGTCAGGCACATCCTTCAGGATTAATGGTGCCCCAGAGACATTCTATGAGAATGAAGAGATTATAGCAGGTACCCATCCAGTTTTAGATGATGAAGGTAAACAAAACTTAGTTATCGGCGTTGCACGTTTAAAAGATGATAAAATTTATCGTTATGACCACATGAGAGAGTTATCCAATTAATCAGTTATAAATCATACCTACTCATTTGTTAAAAACATCCAATGGATAACCATGTTAATGAGTCTGCACTATTCCTGCGGTATACTAACCACGGATAGTGTAAGCATTGGCGTTTTGCAGACCTTGGTCCATCTCAAAGACTGTGGCTAATTGCATGAATGACATCATAAGAAGATGTCTCCTCTTGAAACCATTTATTAAATGCAACACTCGCTGAATTACCATCAGCTATCTTCTAATTTAGAAGAGGGAGTTGTTTCCGTATCGCACACCTCACCAGAGCAACACTCCACAACATTTGGCTTACAATAAGCGCTCAGTCGTGACAATGAACCACAGCCATTGGCCAAGGCGCATGACATCTCTTATCATCATTATATGCCGAAAGCGGGAAAAAAGTTAGGCTCATGAGTTATGTTTAATGCGTATCAAATCTTACTGACAACAACAATCATCAACACAATAGTTTGCATCATCAGCACAACAACAGGCTTCGCTAGAGCAACAGCAGTTGTCATCTGTACAGCAAATAGAGCTTTCGTTTTCTTCAATTGAGGTTTTGTTTTCCATTTTCATCCTTCTATTATAAACATAAAGAAAAGGTCCATTACAAACAGTTTCTTTTGAGTAAACGACTTACTTTGTTTGTTATTTACAATTACAGAGGACATTCGATAGGTAACTAATGATGCTATATAGTTATCAAAAGTTAGACTTTAGTCTTCTTATATCTCGTTTCTACGAAATTCCAAATCTACTGATTAGCAACTTTGGCACAGTTTTTGTTTAGTAAAGAATATTATACTTCAGTGACGTAATTTTGATGTTACGCATAATCCTCCCTAAACTTTAAACCACCTTTGGGTGGTCTCTTTTTATTTCATTAAGGTTATTGTCGTTACATTATGTTGTACCTATTTACCCACTTCCTAATTTACGATATCGCTCAAAAAGAGAGGATAACAAAAAAGCACGATTAATCTTTGGTATAGCCAATGGACAATGTGCGCTTTATCACAACTTTAATAACCAAATCCATCAAGGATTTATGGGATACCATAGCAAAAATGAGCACAGCTTTTGGTTTCAATGGCAGAATAATTGGGGTACGATATTGATAGGTGTTAAAGAACATGCTGACTTTTCAATACCTGATTATGTGCAGATAAATGATGGAACAAACCCTGTTTAGTTACTTGGTATTTTTATTGGTTTTAGGTAGCAGTGACGACAACCCCAAATAAGAACCACCATCGGCCCCTAAGTCCCCTCCAACCCAACTCAACTACAACCCCCTGACACACCTCAGTGACTTTGTATGGGTAGGCAATCGGCATTCTAAACTTCTTCGTTTGTTACATCAGACACTCCAGCCAATTAATCTTCTGAAATAGGCATATAGATGTCATACAAAGTGGACTAAAGACATCTCAAGAAACTATAACAACCGTCAATAACAACAATAAGAAGGTCTTTAACAGTATTTTTGAAATCATATTTGTCCCTTATTGTTGGCATGAAATTTGCTGATTATAGCTAATCGTCGAGAGTTCAACCCTTTCAACGAGCATTATACTTCCTCATAGAAAAGGGCTGCTAGTAAAATAGCAGCCCTTACTCTTTCATAGCTGGCTTCATCTAATCAAAAACGTCTGATTTAGTGCTTTGTTTATTAGCAAGTGTTATCGGTCCAAATATTTCGCCAAAACAATAATCGATAAATTAAGGTTAACAACAAGCACAACGTTAATGACCGCGGAGGAAAATAATTTGCCAAGTACGTGACATCTTAGACACTTACTGTCATTTTTTGTTGGTAAAGGGCCGTTTAAACGCAAGATTTTCTAGTTTGTTATTCCATAAAAATTTTATATTCAATGTATTCATCACATATAATCGTGCTATGAACTTTGAACATTCTGATGATGTCAATGATGCCTTTCGTGTTGACAGGAAAAAAAGGAATAGCATCATTGACCAATAAGTTATCACTGCTAAATATTAAATCATTTTTAACAACAAATAACTCCCTACCCTATTTATCAATCGTATTTGGGGCATTGATCATAGCCTCCAATCATGTGCTTGCTCGCTATCTGGAGGGTGACATTCCCCCTATGGGATTGGTTTTCTGGCGCATGGTAACAGGGGCGCTATTTTTGGCCCCGTTCACAGCATATGGTCTTTTTGTTAATCGTAAGTTAATTTTTAAACACTGGCTGCTTTTTTTTATAATGGGGGCACTTTTTGTTCCTCTAGGCAACGGCCTGATATACGTTTCTTATATTTATACAACTGCAATTAACGGTGGCTTGGTCTCTGCATCACAACCTGCCATAACTGTCTTGCTTACATGGTTGTTATTTCAAGAATTAGTCAACTGGAAGCAGTGCGTTGGTATAATCATTGCTGCTGTAGGTGTGCTATCCATAATTACCCAAGGAGAACCCTCAGCAATATTAAGAATGGAATTTAATATTGGTGACCTCGTTATGCTCGCTGCTGTCATTTTTGGCGCGTTTTACAATGTACTGATACGCAAAGTGCCTGAGCAAATATCAGTTTCCCAATTAATAGTAATAGTGTTGTTCTCTGGAAGTTTAATCACTTTACCTTTTTATATTGTTGAGACCTTATATTTGCGTCCAGTGCCTTTTAACCTTTTTGCAGTATTTTCAATTCTTTGGGTGGGAATTGCCGTAACTTCAATAGCGGTAGCTATGATTAGCTTTTCTATCCGTCGTGTTGGTGCCAACAAGGCTAGTGTGTCGAATTATCTGCGTGCCTTATTCACAGCATTACTTGGTGTTGTGCTGCTAGGAGAAGATTTCAAAACGTTTCATTTAATCGCAATGGTTTTGGTGATTGGCGGTGTCTATCTCATGACTCTTGGAACTGTCGTTGAAGACGATAATAATAAACAACAATAAGAAGAATAAAACCTCAAAAAGAAGTTGAAGTAGTTGTATTTTTTACCAAAAAGCTAAACCTTGTGCAATTTAAGCTGTTGAGGTACTATATGTTGTAGGAGTTACAAATGTTTACATATAGAACTAATGCAATACACGCGGGTTATTCAACACGAAAATCGCCTAAATTTAGTTATTTGTTTACTATAGCTGTAATTTTATTAGGCACATTCCTATATATCCTCTAGACGGACCCTGCCCACATGCTACCAAGCAAAAAGAAAGGGGAACTCCAGTTGGCGTAGGACTCAGAAAATGAACAGTTTCTCAGCTCCACCATTTATAATGTCCGAATTGAAATAGCCAATTATTCGCAAGCATATTATTTGCAACGGTCAACGTGGGTAGAAAACTAGTAGACAAATCAAATGCCTCATAACTATAAAAAGGTGCGGCGTGTATTAATTTAGCATGAAATTTCCATGTGATGGTAAGCAGCATTATTCCAGTTATAGAATAATAATATACCTTCTCACTTGGACTGTTTCTAAAGCCATGAGAAGCAGTGAGCCTATATTGCAACTATTGGCAATACAAACACTTACTTCAATGCCTTTGCCGCGATAAACCTAAAAAAGACAGACTAGGCGAATATTTTAAATATGAGATTGTTTTTGTAGTTTGAAAAAAATACCCCGGAAATATGACGAACTGTAAAGCGGACTATTTGAACTTATTCGTTGCAAATAAAGAATAACCAATATCACGTTCTACCGGAATAAAATCTGGGGTGTTTTTATCTGGAGTGCAGTGAACTATTTCCTGACCACCAGTTTCAAATAAGTATCCGTAAAACCCTATGGAAAATTGAATATCTCGGATAGAGTATTCAGCGTTGTCCCTTTTCCCCACAATATTGCCAGGGTGATATAATTGGGGATACATTCTGGGTTGCCGAACACGCTGGCAGGTGACAGGATGACTATAATTTACAGGCAAAACTAGTGGTGAGCTCGCTTTTTTTTCAGTAGTACCAGAATCCTATCTGTTGAAAGCTATATCCTAAGAAGAATAGGTTTCTGCGCGATAGGTTGGGCGTGGACAGTATGGAACAATGTTAGACAACCCTACACCGGAAAGATTACACAAAATCTTCTGGGTAATCTGGCGCTCGGTCGTTAGATTGCCAGTTTGAACTAATCGTTTTGTTTTGATTTCTATTGTCTCATCCAATCAGACAAGGCGGCATCCTCAACTTCTCTGATTTTTGTCTCTGTTGCCCAATCACTATCTGCTAAAATTTTAGTCATAATACGCGTAGCTATTTCTCTGCATTCGATATCACCTTGGGCTCCGCAAATATTGGCAAAGTAGAGCGAATTGAGATAGCTGCGCTTTTGACCCATACCCTGAAAGAGTTGCCGAGCTATTTGACGCATTTCTTGTTGAGAGAGAGTGTTTGTTTTTTGACGAATCCTTGGGTCTGCTAGTGGCTCCTGCAAATCTAAGGCTTGGGAAACGCCCAGTTGAACTTCGAGTTGGGATAAAAGCCCCATTGCCCCGGGTTGGTTTTCTTTACCCGCAATAAGTGCTGTCTGATACGCTAAAACTGGGTCAAGTGGCACTAAAGCTTTGCTTACTTCCGCAGCGTGTGGCATTAGATCTTTTGGCGGCAAATTTTTTAAGATTTTCCAGCCTAATTGGATGTTCCGAGGAATACCCGTTCCCCGGATAAGAGCTAGGCCAACATCAACTTTTTGTTTAACAGAAATGCTAGGATCTTCATCGAGGACTTGGTTTATAACAGAAGTCAAGACTGTAGTCTCTTTTGTAACCTTAGAGTGAGAAAACACAGGTGAGAACGCCTCATAAAAGCCATTTAAATCGCTATTAATGTTGACAAATACCGACTTATTTTCTGGAATCGAAGAATGAAGCGTGATTATTTCTGGCTCATCAAGAAATTGTCGCCAAGCTGGAATTAGAGAGTCTGTAGTTTTTTCTAATACTCCTAATTTTATTTCAGTTGCAAGCGCGCCCCTTAAGTCGTCTGCAAGCACCTCTGGCCCTGTTTCCGATACCATATATTTTGTAGGGATTATTTTGCTTAATGTTTTCCATAGACCAAAATTTTCAAAAGTTGCCGATGCAGATTCCAAATACAAAACTGGAGTTTGGTCACCACTTAAAACCCCACTGTCAAAGCTCACATAGCTCAAATTTGTGTAAAGCTCTATCCCAGCGATATCTGGCATTCTCGCTACGGCAGCAAAATTCAAACCCGATGAGGGGAAGTCATAATTTAAGCTGAACTTGATGGTAGAGAAATTGATGTTTTCACGGCCAGTGCTCATAAACGCCATCCTCAGTTGCATGGGCAAGCAACTCAATGGCGCAGACAAGTCGAATACAGTCAATGTCAAATTAAAGCTGCTAGCGTCTTGAGACAGCGAACTGGCATCAGATGGGGTACTAAAAAGAGACAATCTGGGAATTGAAATCTTGCATGAAAAATTGTCATCCCAATCAAAAATTGGCATCAGTTCCAGATTGGATACTTCTACGGTTTCCTGTCTGAGATCTATAAGCATTTCGTCGTATTTCAAATCCAAAATAGATCGCGCGGCAGACAATCCATATTCCAAAAATGAACGAGTAATTTTGTCTGGAGAAAAAAGTTCTGACCAAGTTGTACTACTTTGAGATGCCCTTAATGGCTGAGCAGAGCCGATAAGGAAAATAAGTAAGGGCGCAAAATAAACAAAGCGTTTTTGGATTTTCATTAGCATTGTTCCTCCTTAAAGACCCGAAACCATTTGACTAAGAAAAGCGTGGAAGATACAACTGTCAAGTTGTTTGATCAAGGGTAAGTAAACAATCAAAAAGTGTTGTTACCACAAAACTCACCGCAAAACGATTTTTTGATTTGGCCTCCTCAATATGTTTTCATTGAATAATCTAGGACTTGCTGGTTATATCGGGCGCACCATTGATACTGAAATACAAAAGAACCCCATTGTTTATCTAAGTGCCAGTTCATGTCAACAGGCACATATTTGTCTACGTTTTGTCTACAGTTAGGTGTTTGCGATTTAACCTTATTAATGCCACATTCAATGACTCATTAATGGTGTTTTAAGAGTCACTGACAGGCTCTGTGTAAGCATATGATTTTAGCACTGTGAAGGTATTAGTAGGGCTGTATGACTCTTGAATAAAGTCATGTTCTTAGCCTTATTATTACAGGGGAAGCAAGTAATAAATAGGTGTCTCAATACATACTTATTTACCTACACTTATAGTGTCTTCACTTACGGTGTTATTGGTAAAGGTAATAGGTACATATACCCCTATGCACGGGACATACCCCCTATGGTGGATATGTATATATGAGGTGTTGCACAGATGGGGGTATGAAAGATAATAAAATTGCTTTTTTGGCCATTCAATGTAAGCTCTAATTATGAAAAATAGTGCAACGTCTTACAAACTTTATGGCATACCATATTTAGGTTCTATGGCTATTGAATTGTTAATGGAAGATGCAGGTATAGAATATGATGTTGTTTTTCCAACCCCAGAGGAAAGAAACTCTGAAGAATTTAAAAAGATTTCACCTAGGGGATTAGTTCCTGTTTTGATTACTCCAAGTGGGCAGTCTATTTTTGAGGGTCCTGCAATTATTAATTTTCTGTTAGAAACCCACGAAACTAATTTGATCGCCCCTATTGGTAACCCAGATAGGGCTATGTGCTTTCAATGGCTTTCTTTTCTTTCTACGGCGCTATTAAATGCCAATAACCGTTTTTTCTTTTCTGATAGATACGGCACAACGGAAATTGTTATCAAAGAAAAAGCTGTCTCAGATAGGAAAGATTGTTACGATATCTTGGAAAAACACGTTGACGCTTTCTTGTCAGGAAAAACTTGCGGTATTGCAGACTTTTACTTCTATGTTTTGATGAACTGGGATGAAAATAAAGCAGATGAACTCGCCAAAAGACCAAATCTTGAGAAAATATTTAATCAGGTTAACCAAAAAACATCAGTTCAAAAAGTGCTGAAAAGTCAAACTTCTTAACCTTAAAGATAAAAAATTTTTTTAGTTACAAAACTAAATTATTCTATGCATGGGACATACCCCCTATAGTGGATATGTATATATGAGGTGTGCAATAGATGGGGACATAAGCATGGTTTAAGGAATTGTC
>MDTB01046394.1_pt1 | contig 31744 bp, 24 predicted proteins | sample 811161 | NCBI WGS metagenome assembly MDTB01 (sample SAMN05326650, study PRJNA326480) | marine metagenome | isolation source: seawater | place: Mediterranean Sea | collected 2009 | reverse complement strand
GGCGGGTCCTGTCTGAGCGGGTGTGCCCGCCCTACGTCCCGCCGCGGGGCTTTGGCAAGCGGACTCGGCACTCGGGGCTGGATGCGGGAAAGGCACTTGACGAGGCCGTCACCGCCATTGTCAGCAGAGACCACAAAACTGTCAGAGATTTGCCCCGGTGGGCCCTGGGATACGCTCAAAAAATCGTGGACACCATGGCGCGGGCAAAGATAGGCCAGCTCAAGTCGCAGGTGGTGGTCCACGACCTCAAGAAGGGCCTGGCGACGGCCATAGACCTCATGGGCGTCTCGTCGCGGAGCAGGCAGGTGTGGATAGTCGAGATCAAATACTGCGGCCACCCTGTTGAGAACGTCAAGCGCATGTACAAGAGGGCCAGCATCAAGAATCCCACGATGAAGCGGTCTAAGCAGCCGAACTCACTTTACGAGCGCCACCGGCTCCAAGCGCGCGAGACCGTTAAAATGTACCGGAGCAACACCGGAATTCCGGCCCACAGAATAGAGGCGGGAGTGCTTGTGTGCTGTGGGTGCGGTAGCTTGTTGTGGTTTAGGGTATAAATTGTGAAATATCGTACAGTATAGTATAGTAAAGAAGCACCAAATGTGGGCCGTGGCCCTTGCGGCCGTTGCTTTTCCGTCGACCTTTGCTCCTCCGCGTCCCCCCGCTCCACAGTTGAATTCTCCCAACATAATTTTCGGGTACAACGGTTCAACGCCAACTCTTGGTATTGATAAAATAGAAGTATACTACAAATCGCAAGAAGGCACCCAGACACTGGTAGAAAGGAACGCACGCAATGGATTTTACAAAATCAACCTTGACAATTTCACGGACACGTTGCTTCTACCAGCTTCATACAATAAGAATCTTAAATGGATAAAAAGGCCTTTTTTAATAGAAAATTATGCCTCAGGAGACAAAATCGTCAGCGGGTTTTATCAATCGAGCTCAACTGGGATTTATTTTTTTCCCGATAGTTTTGCAAACCAGTTTCTAATTTTACCACAGCCTAATCCCGAGCAGACAGGGACCGTTTTTAATATAGAAAACGACGCAATAACTTCTAATATTGTATACACAAACTTTGATGCAAGTCCGGGTTATGCACAGAACAGAGGCCCCTGCCCCAATGCAACCGCAGACCCCAGAGCTGCCTCCCCCTGCATAGAAGTATCACCAGACGACATTTACGGGAAAGGAAACGCGTTTATGGCATATTATTATTACTCAGAGTCCCAGAACATTTCACTGAAATCCTTTGGAGAATGGTTGTCGGGGAAATACAACAACCTTTTGATTCCACCCATTACAAAATCAAATGTTTTCTGTGCGGACCCTCCGGGCGCCATTGACTACGATATAAAATATTTTACAGTGCAGAAAATAGCAAGCAACAGCAGCTTTTGTTCCGCGGGATTGGGTTACGATCTTAACTACCCCCTGTGCGATTTTTTCGGGCCGTCGGGAGACCTAGCTTACGCAAACGGATTTGTTCAACTCGATGCTTATGTGCCATCGCCAGATACCAGATTTTCCACGCCGGCCATCCCCAATCTTGAGTGTCTCCCGTGGTCCGTCATTCAGGAGGAAAACGTAGACTATGTTCTTTCTGGGCTTTCATATGGCTCTGGCTCTGGATATGACTGGGCAACTGCATTACTCAACGCCACCAAAGATGCCGGAACGGGCTGCCAGAATTTTAACATTGGCGGTTCAACTTCCGACTCCATGTACTGCCCCGTCATGTGGCGTCCATGGCAGTTTTTCACGATACACACAATAGTAGACCCCAACGATATTCTCACCTACACGAATTCCACAAACGGCCAAAAATATTATTTTTGGGTCGCCCGGTGTTTCAACGATAACGTAAAAGCACTGGACAATGCTGTCGACATCTTTGAAAAGAAACTTCAATCCACGTGTGGAAGTATTCCGTGCTCTAGCGGCTCATACTCCAATGCGGACACCAAAAACTTGTGCACACCAGCGCCCAGCGGAACGTACGCTCTGGGGGACCACACCGCCATCGTGCCCTGCAACGCAAGCCTTTTTCAGTATGCACATGGCGAGGGAAACGCCGAATGCTCCAACTGCACTAGCGTCAACAGCAGTACGGGCGCTTCTTATCAGATCCACAATAACAGCAAGGGGTGGGGGGTCTCGTGCACCTCCGAGTTCTGCCTGCGCGGCGAATTCTTCAACCCGACCACGGAACTCTGTCAGAGGTGCCCCAACAACACCTACACCACAAACAACATAAGCCGGAACTGCCTGCCGTGCGCCGGAGCCGGAGCCCTCCTTGTCATGGAGAACGGCTATGCCGTGGGATGCCAGTGTGTGCCTGGGTTCGGAGGACTGACAGCGGCAGAGCGGAACGAATCGGGGACAAAACAGTGCGAACCCTGTTTAACCGCTACGTACAACGATGCTTACACGGATTCCAGGGAGGTTTGCAAAACGTGCGTCAATTCGGGTTCGGGAGGGGGGTCCTATCCGAACCATGAGCACACCACCTGCGTCTGCCAGAAGGGCTTCAGCGGTCCCGGCGGCAGCGGCAGCAGCTGCAAGGAGTGTGGGGTTGGAAATTACACCAATGCCACGGGGCAACCAAACTGTGCCACATGCAGCGCGGGTACCTACCAGGACGAGCGGGGAGGCTCTACCTGCATAGAATGCATATCCGGCACATATTCAAACTCGTCGGGGGATGGACTGTGTACCCAATGCCAGGCGGGAACGGCGACGGATCCGGACATTATCCCACGGCTCTTTTACTATGCTTCTGACGGCGGAAAAACCGAGTGCCTGCCGTGCAGCATAGGGAAGTACCAAGACCAGAAGGGAGAGGGGGGGTGTCTTAAGTGCGCAGCGGGAACCTACGCAGGGAGCGAGGGACAGAGTATGTGCGAGGCATGTTCAGCAGGCACATACCAAAACGAGGAGAAAGGCGCCAGCTGTACCAAGTGCAATGCGGGGGAATACCAGCAGGACAAAGGACAGTCGGTCTGCAGAGAGTGCCCGAAAGGGTCCTACTCAGTAGAAACGGGGTCGCTTGGGTGTGTACTGTGCGCAAAGGGAAGATACCAAGACCAGAGCGAACAAACGAGCTGCAAAGAGTGCACGGGGGGGACATACCAGAAACAAACAGCCCAGCCCGGCTGCTCCGTGTGTATTGTTGGAAAATACTCAGGGGTCGGGGCTAGTTCTTGTACTGAGTGCGAACGGGGAAAGTACCAAGACAATCCCGGAAAATCCCTGTGCAAAGATTGTGCTCAGGGGACATACGTCGACCAAAGGGAGTCCACAAAGTGCATCGAGTGCTTGCCCGGAAAGTTCCAAGAAGAGGCGGGACAGACCATGTGCGATTCGTGCCCCGAGGGAACATACACAGATTCAGCGGACAGCACCCTGTCCTCCTGCACTCCCTGCTCCCCTGGCTACTACGGAAATGAACAGGGCGCAACGGCCTGTAAATTGTGTTCTCTTGGCGCGTACTCTTACGGCTACGGGAGTCTTTCCTGTTCCGTCAACAAGGTCAACCAGAGATCAGTGACTCCGTCGCAGGGAAGCCCCCCCACCTTTTGCAGAAACAACAAAAATACCCACGCCCCCTACAACGGGCTGACAGAATGCTTGAAGTGTTACCCCGGGACATTTCACCCGTATAGTGTTGGCGAAAAGCCAAAGGTGTGTGATCTATGCCCCGTGGGGACGTACCAGGACGAGTTTGGCTCTCCAGACTGCAAGCCATGCCCGTCAAACCAGCGGGGCCTTGCGGAAGGCCAGTACCAGTGTGCGTGTGCCCCGGGGTCTTACGACGCGGCAAAGAAAGACTACCCGCCCCAGTGCGAGAGATGCGGAGGGCAAAAATACCAGGACGAGGTGGGCAGCCGCGAGGGTTGCAAGACGTGCGACAACCTCTACATGCCCCTCCCCGGTCACCAGGGCTGCGTTCCAGTTTACGAGGAGGTAACCGACACCTGCCTTATGGTATTCTGGAAGAGGGAATGCTACAGCAAGGGGATTCATCCCATTACAATAGGTCTCTGGCTTCTATTGCTGGTTTTTGCGTACCAATTCGGAAAGGCCTTGTTACATGAATCAAGGCACATTATTCTGGATTCAAAGTAGTTTATTAGATCTGATACATTCATTAAAACAAATTGGCTAGTTTTCTGCCTCTAGTATTCTACAGAAAAAATCAAGGGCCACGCGCGCATCGTTGTCGGCGCGTACACTTGCTGCGTTGGTGCCAGGGGACAGAACCTGTCCAAGGAGGAGTAGAGTTTTGATCCGCCCGCACCAATCGTCGGCGCGGCCAATGGCATCCCGTGGGACTGGGGTGTACACCCCGCGCGCGCGAGGCGAAAGCATCCCGGCTACGTAACTGCATGCAACCACAAGGGCCATGTCCGTAACAATGGGTTCTCCGTCCAGGATCTCGTTCCAGTGCCCGCGGCGAGAGGCCACGGATTGGACATTGTGATTCTGCAGGACATCGGGCATGGTTCTCAGAACATCCCCAAGAAACGACTTCTTTCCGGACTCTTTTTCCAAAAACGACGGAAACTCGAGGGCATCTACCGCTCCGCTTTTGCCTTCGCGGCTCATACTCAGAAGGAGGCGATCGCACTCGGCCACCCTATGGGAATTGGTAAAAGATCCATCCGTGCCGTATATGTTGGGTATTTCGTCGTTGTTCTGCGTAGAGGGCCTCACAATTCGGTACACCATTCCGCACCCGCGCCCCAGGAGATAGGCCGCAGCAACTCTATTGACAAAATTCCAGCCCCCCGGCGAGTCTATGAGCAGGTGGCTCGGCGACGTTTGCAGAAGCGAGGATATCTTTTTAAAGGGTTCCTCCTCTCCGGCGTCAACCTGTGTGATTGAGAAAGGCACCTGGCGTTTAATGAGTTCTGGTATGACACACTGGCGGATCTCTTCGCAGGGTGCTCCGGATCCAAATTCACATCCCCCAAACAGGCAGAGGGCATTGCTTGCGGAGCTTTCCTGGGGCCAGGTTCCGACACACTGTGCTGTCAAGCGGAGAGAATCGGTCTTGTAAAGATTGATAAGCATGGGGGCTCCTTTGATGACGGACTCATCGATTTTTACGTCTGCGAACATCTCTGCGTAACGGTAGGGGAGATCCTCTTCTTGGTTGGCCGCTTCAAAATTTACCTTGTTGACGATGGCTTCCATTTTTGCCAGGCGGATGCTCATGAGGGACAGCGCCCTTGCCACAGAGGGGTCCATGGTCTATCCATGCATGCCAGAAAGCACTTATATTCGCTACGTCTCCCAAACTACAAGTAACCATATACATTTCATCATTTTTCAGGGCAATTCTTGTTCCTACCAACAGCTGTCTATATACTTTAAACCCAGAAGGGTGTAAGAAGCCGGCAGGAGGGCCCGGCTGGTGCGATGTTAAGTACGGTTCAATTGTTTCTCTCAGCGTCCCTGTGCTACGGTTACGTAGAACTCGAGTCCTCCTGCCTCAAATCATACCCCTACCCACCAAATCAAAACAAATCCCGTACGCTGTGCGTACAGCCTCTCCTCTGCCCGAAAGCCAACGTCTCACATGTCAGAGTTATCACCGAAGCAGAGGTTCAACAGCAAGAGGTTCCCGGGGGGGCCGTAGTGCTGTACACGGCCGGCACGTCCGAAGTCAGCTGCATAGATTGTGTAAGGGACGTGTGCTCGCTTATCAATGGCTCTCTTCCCGTGATTACATCGCAGGAGGACAACGAATGCGTTTTGGGTGGAGGAGCAGTCGGGACAAAGGCGCGCATCCCCCTTGCGGCAAAAAATTTAGACAACAGGGGGTGGGGCTGGCCCTACCTGCCCGGAATGATCGTTGAGGGCGATCACGAATACTCAAACTGGGCCGGGGCCGCGGTTCCGCCTGGCATACCGTCCATTGACCTCTGTGCCACAATGAACAGCGCGGGGCTCTGGAGGTCGACGCCCTGCGACATGAGCGCGTATCACACGCAGAAGGACTATATTGTGTGCGCGGTCTTGATGCATCCACCACCAGAAGAGAAGGCGGATTCATCCTCGGCTTCTTCTCCCGACTCCAACCACGAGCCGGAAACCGCCATTTACATCGCCATACCGGCAGTTGCGGCAGTTCTTGTTCTTGCTATTATAGTATGGAGGAAGAAAATGGATTCAGGAGACCAAAAGGCATCCGGGAATAACGAAGTTGCGCAACCGTCGTTTACTTTTTTTGAACCGGCACACACCGACGAAAACATCCAAAATGGGACAGAGAAAAGTAATACATCAAAATCCACCGACGATGATGGATATCTGCTTCCGAATAATGGACCCACTTATTACGAAGCAGTTAATGAAGACGACGGCACGAATGAACCAACGTATGATCAAATCGGCGGCCCCACCTTTGAAGAAGCTCACGCTGGAGATGGCGGCTTACACCCAGGCCCCCAGTACGACGTAGCCTTGGACCCCAACGGCCAGGTTTTCCCAAACGCTACATATGTATACGAGAATGAGAACGAAGATTCCACAGAAACAATCCTGCTAGGAAGCGACAGCGAGGGCGGCGAGGACGGCGAGGGCCAGGGCGGCGAAGGTATTGAACGAACGTACTCAGTACCTAATACCACCAAAAATCAACAGCCCAATTTTAATCTAGAAGACTCAAGTACAAATACAATAACATCGTACTAATAAATGTAATAATCAACAACTGCTCTTCTGGGCCTTCAGGCGGTTGATTTGATGGCATCCTCGAGTTTCTTGTGGCTGGAACGCAGCTGGTAGATGGTAAGAATCCCGAAAAGCCCCACAGATACCTGGATGGCTATGAGAAGTTTGGAGATGAGATCAAAGTCGCCGAGGGCCTGGTCGGCGTCGGGGACACACGTATTGTGTGTCTGCATAGCACGCCAGCCTGTATATTCCCCTCCCGTGCAGTCACTTTATAAGCACGGCCGCCGACCGCTGCTGGATATGGCTGCCTTATTACCGCCGCTTCTGCTTCTGTTTTCTGCCTCGGATTGCGGCGAGTCGAGACAGCCCTGGTGGCTTCCGGGAAGAGCCGTGGCCAACGGCCGCGCTGCCGCTGTGTACGGCCACCCCGGAAAACACCTTTTGTGCTGCAACGGGAAAATCGGGGGCATCCCGTCAGATCTTTCCCTCATCTCCGACTGGAAGGTATACCGAGGAGAGCAGTTTGTGGTGCTAAAAGATGCGCGGGCAGCAGAGTGCGCTCACAAACAAGAGTTTCCTCCGCCCCGCCCGGGAGCTGTTCTTGCGTCGGAAAATGCCGGGTGCCCCAAGACTTACCATTTTCCGCCCGCCCCACTCAGAGAATGTTCAGGTGCCTTCAACCCCCTCTCCTCGGTCCTTGAATTTGCAAAGTGCTGCGACACCATGAAAATGGGAGAAAGCGGCGAGGTGGTAAGCGAGGGCACGGGTCTTTGGGTGTACCCCACACAGAGCGCCTGTCGCGTCGCCACGTGCCCCACCCCGCTGCGATACGAATGCGACTCGGCGCGCCTGCATGCCATTTATGGGCCGAGCGGCGTTGCGTGCCAGAAGCTGCCAGACATAGAAAAATACAGGGTGGAAGAACGCAGGTCGTGTGGCTGGGATGACCTCCAGGCGCGAATGGGATCGTCGGAGTCGCTGCCCGAGTGCCTGAAAGAATGTGCGCTGTCCCAGGGGTGCATAAGCGTTGAACACCACATTGGGAAGGGTTCTCACTGCCTTTTGCGCGCTGAAACTTGCTCTAAGAAGTCCCACGACATCAACGTCCACACCTACACCAAAAAGGCAGCGGGGCAAACTGCCGACCGCACGCACTCTCCGCACTACACTCTCTCTATCATAGTGCTTGTCTTTGCCATAATTGCGCTCTTGCTTTTAGGAGCTTTACTTTTTTTTAAACGGTAGACCGGGCTAGAAATGTGTGATCCAGATTAAGGGGCCTCACGACCTCTATGGGGTGCTCGGGGGTCGACAGCTCTTCGAGTTTCGAGAAAACCCCTTCCTCCCATCTTTGCCCCTGAATCAAGGTATGAAAACTGTTTGCAGGCTCCAGAACCTCCTTGGCAATGGAGTGGTGCTTATCTGATTCGTAGCGCAGGTCCTGAAAGTACTTGAACTTCTCCTCCCTTTCGTTCTTGGTCTTGGGAGCAATGAACTCAATTCTCTCCAGCTCAGCCGCGCCTCTGTTGTTGAGAAGACAGGCTCCCAGCTTCTGGGGCATTTCGGCCATTTTCATCCGACTGAAAACATCAATGCCCATCTTGTACTTGCCCGAGGTGATTTCGTAGCACCCACCAATGCACGGGCTGTCGTCTTTCTCCTGGATGTTGACGCCCAGAATGTAGAAGCGGACAATGCGGACGTTAGCGGTAGCCCAAAACGACTCCCAGCAAAATTTCCCAAGCCCCGAGAGCTTCATGGTGGGGAACAGCATTCCGTCGTACAAAATGGCGGTCTTGTGGCGCATGTAGGACTTCCGAGAAAATTCAGATCCCGAGGCGGGGAGTGGGTTGGGGGTTCCGAATATCCACGGCAGCTCAAGGAACTGGGCCAGGCGATCTTCTATCTTGGAGACGCCGTCGGTCCAGTGCCTCCCCTCTGTCACAATGTCCAGGAGCTCTTGATCTCCGTTGATTGTAAAGGGGATGTTCTCGCACCCGACGATGATGGAAGAAATCTGGCAGTCCGGTTTGTTGTTGTTGAGGTAGGTTACGTAGCGCTCGGATTGCAGAGATCGCGGGGTCCAGTACAAATCCTCCCAGCGTCTTGCCTGGATGTCGTACGCAAAGTGATCGTACTGGGGCATGTTAAAGTCTACCATGAGGTCCCGCTCGTTTATTTTGAGCGAGTGCGTGCGGGGAAGATAATCCATCGCGTCTGTTGGGGTGCTTGGATTTATCACCACCCTGACTGTGAACTTTACAGCCCTCTGCTTTTGGAACTGGTTTCCAAACTCAACAAGCCCACAAGTAAAGAGCGAGGGGTGATATTGTGAATCTCTGTCGAAGGATTTTTGCCGGATAAAGTTGTTGTGCGCCACAAATGGATCAATTTTTATTATCTGATAGAGCGGAGCCGCGACGTTGATATTCCCCGTATACTCGAAGATGCACTTGCGCACCCTCTGGTCAATAGAAGCGGCAGCTACGAGGTCCATGGCCGTCCACTGGGGCTTTTTGGTGAGCCCTTGGTGCATGATGCAGTGGATTATATCGTCCGGGACCTTCTTGGTGGTGATATGGTTCCCCATGATAATACGCAAGTATCAAAACAAATAAGCGCACACAACGGTAAAACAAAAAATATCGATATAGTTTCTCCCTTATTTTAGAATCTGTGTGGTATTTGTACTAGTGCCGGTACCAACACCAGTTGTATCAATACTCTCCGCGCCACCGAGAAGTACCCCTATTTCCTCCAAGGCTCTCATACCCTCGACCCCGTACTCTCTGATTTTTTTTTTCAACTGCTGCACCTGGATTCTCAGACGTTCGTTTTCTCTCACAAGGGAGTTCATTCTACGCTGCTCTACCTCCAGGTTGGCTACGCGGCGGTCCATTTGGATGCCACTCTTACTAGTTTCTTCGAGTACCAAGAGTTATATTTTCTGGGGGCTATGTGGGGCGTTTAGGGTATAATAAATTAACTATTGGCTTTAATCTTTAAACCACAAACGAATAAGATAGGCCCCACTATTTCCGAGGTTGTGTTCGACCACCTGCGAACCTCTGAACTCGTGCAGGGTGGATCTGAGGTGTGCCATGGCTCGCCCCTCCTCAGCCGTGTTAACTTGCAAAATGGGCAGGTAGAACTGAGCGTCGTGCTTTTGGTCGTTCATCCTCGGGAGCGTCTGCACTAATCTAATGAGCTGGCTGTCGGGGAGTTTTTTCTTGGAGCTGTGTATGCCAAAGGTTGGCTCGTGGAACCCAAGCATAAGAGAGGTTCTGTTGTTGTCCTTGACGTATTTGGGATGTGTGCTTGAAGTGCCCGGGATACAGCACATTTTTACATTTTGGGTGTTCTGGTTCAAGATATCAACAAGGCGAGCTCCAATCTCTCCCTTCTCGTTGCAGAGAGCGAACATACCATCGGCGGGGTTGTCAGAAATGACAGACACAACGGAGAGGTAGAACTCGGCAGTCACCCCGTTGTTCTCAGAGGTTGGAGGCGAAAAGATAAACCGGCGGAGGGCTTTGAGCTTTTTCTTCTTGAGGGCCGCGTCCATGTACGACTTGCCCCTGGGAGACATGTATTGGGAGGGAAAGGCGGATCCCGGCCTCTGCAAGGGGTGGACGCACCCCGTCCCCTCTACGAGCAAAACCTCGAGCCCCGAGGGCGTGGGCCTCCGGCCCACGTCGTACGCAAGGTTATCGAGGTAATCGTTGGGAATGAGAAGCGTGTACATGTGGGCCATGATTTTGCCCTGGCCTCCCCCACTTGCGGTCCCGGCGCTGGCGGCGGTTGCGGAACCCAGAGTCATAAAACATGTGTATCCCATGGCAAACCTCTGCAGGATAGCAAGCTCGTTGTTTTTTGAGTCGGGAGTTTCCCGGATAAGTTCTTTAAACATGCACATGACCTCGTAAGACGTGTCTTCGCAGTCCCCCATTTCACGGAGCCTTGCCGCACTAAAGTACTCGTTTGGGAGACCCTTTTGCAGTACGTCCATCTCCAGAGAGTACGGCACACAGTGCGCATAGGCTGTGAGGTAGAAGCCCAAAACAACACTCAGTTCATACGTAGTCATGTGTTCCGCGGACTTTTGGATGTTGGCCTTATCCTTTGCCATTTGAAAACACTCCACCATTGTGGCTCGTTTCATGGGACTTAGGGGCTCAAAGCTGGGAAATCGCCATCCGGGAACCACGTACCCACTCCCCCACCACCATTCCGGCATGCGGAAGAAACGCAGGTCGGGGTGCGTGTAGGCGACGGGCGGGCGCAGGGATGCCATCTCTGGGTACACCTTGGCAAAGGCGGGATACGGATTGTTCCAGAATTGATTGTGCGCTCCAATTGACTCGTAGCCGTACGTCGTGTCTGGGGGGGCCGAGAACAGACTGTCTATGGACGCCGCCACGGCAGTGGGCTTGGCTGGGGAAAACCTTGGGTAGTTCTTGATCCTGATTGTCATAGCTGCCTCCTTGGAGTGGTGTCTGGCCACATCGGATTGCAGCATGTTTCCCCCCTGTAGGGCCTTAACGGGAAAGTTGGCCGTTCCCAGAAGCCGCTTCTCACCGTCGACGTCTGCATATATGTTTGCGAGCAGGTAGCGGGCGAACCTGGGCGCGGGTGCCCGAAGAGCCTCGGCGAATCCATTCCCCCCTCTGTACTTCTTTGTGTCGTGGTTCCACCACCACACAAATTCAACGGGGGGGTCGTTGAGATTTGGGTGCGTCGTGTATGTTATGATTGGGTTTGTCATCTTCCTCACTCAAACATGCAAGCTTATATATGATTTATCTTTTACTATCTTAGTGTGAACAAGACTCAAGCGGGACATGTCAAAGCCGAAACTTCTCCTGGATGGCGTTGGCCGCTTGTTTCGCGAAAAGCGGGAGTTGCAGGCGGGCGTCCACATGAAAATACTAGGAGGAGCTCTGAACTCCAAGAGCAAAACCGACCCCAGCACAGCACAGACTGTAGCAATATCCATCATGGACGCATCCACCGAGAAGGACGGACCCTTTGAACAGGAAATGGACGCCCTGGCTCTGAACCCTGGCGCGCAGCAGAGATCTTTTGCGGCCAAGCTCATCAGGTACAAGCATTTGCCAATATCCAGCCAGTCGGACGAACTGCCGGACGACTTTGATCTCATGGACAACAATCTTGTTCTAGATACCGTCGTGAACATGGGGTCGGAATATGAAAGCGGAATGCTGGATATCTACACTGCCACAGATCAAATTCTTAAGCTTTCCCGGGAGGAACAGTCCGGAATCATGGTTCGCGGTATTGATAACGCAGGGTATAATGCGAATCACCTTGTACCTCTGGGATTGGAAATGGGATAACCACCCTAAAAAATTCCTAGAGTTATATTTCATAATTATGTAATATCATTAAAGATCAGTGTAGTACTGTACAATACTCTGTTCGCTTCACGGGATGAAGCCCTATGGAATTGCGCTGGCATTTTTTGGGTCTCTTTTGCAGAGCCTCGGGATGCTCGTACAGAAAAAGGCGCAGAACCAGGGGCTCAACGAGGACAAAAAGATGCCCGTGGGTAGCAGTGGAATATGGGACGAACAAGACGACGAAGAGAAAAACGGCGAGCCAGACTTAGAGCTGCCACCAGTCCCAGACCCAACGTCGTACCTGAAGTCCAACCTGTGGAGGTTTGGCTTTTTCCTGCACGTCCTTGGAAGCATCATGGGGTTTCTGAGCCTGTCCATGGTCGGCCCGGGGCTTTTTATTATTATCAGCACGTTCGGGCTCGTGGTGAACCTCGTGCTGTCCCCAATTCTATTGATGGAAACAAGCTACAAAAAGGACTGGCTGGCCGCTGCTTTCATCATCTCTGGCATTTCTATGTGCATAACGGCCATAGAACTGTCAAAGCCAAAGGTTCTCACGGTCGACGAGGCCGCTGCGCTCGTTTCCCGGCCCGTGGCGGGTCTCATATGGGGTTCTCTAGCGGCACTCATACTCGGGCTTACGTATGCATGTCGGCTCAAGAACGGAACAATTGAGCCCGAGAACGGCTTCCAGAGATCATGTTTTATTGTGCGTGCAGCGATAAGCGCCACCCTTCAGGTTCTTCTCTCGACGCCGTCGAGCCTCCTGCTCATGGACCCGGTGCACGCCCCAAAATTCCTGTGGGCAATATTTGCTGCCATGACCGTCAATATTGCACTCGACGTGCATTTCCAGAACAGATCGCTGCGATTCAACGACATCCTCACCCATGGTCCCATTTCATTTGTTGTGTGGCAGATCCTGAGCCTGTCCTGCTCGGCTCTTATTTTTAGGGAACTCGACGGATTTCTGGAGCTTCATTTTATACTGGGGGGGGTTGGCGTCGGGTGCAACCTCATCGGGGTCCTCCTTTCCTCTACCCGCCCACTACCCGGGGGATACGGCTACATGACCGTAAATTTACTGTAAAAAAGCATGTAAAATCGTAAGTTTATCTCTGGATCAATCAATTATGTATAAAAGCACCAGAATTAAAATAGAAAATACAAACAAACAAACATCCCAGACCGCTATGTCTGTTGTTATCCGCAGGCCCTTTTCTGAGTCTTCTCCCAATGTTGGGAAGCAATCTCTTCTCCACGGAAGTCCCAAAAAATCCCACGCGCAGAAAGACGCCACAAAGAAGTCCAAGCATTCGAGCTCGGGAAGCAAGCTCAAAAAGGGCAAGACAAAGACAAAGAAGAACAAACTCTCCGGCGTCTCTCCCGTCAAGCCATCGAATGTCACCAAAACAAAGGACCCCCGCAGGAAAGAATCGCGCAAGAAGAGCTTCAGGGGGACGTCGATCATTACCAAGGCTGCCGTGCGGAGAATTGCGGCCAAACATGACATTGCTCAAATATCCAGCGAGTGCGTGCGAATCCTGGCCGATTACCTCACCAAAGAAGCAAGTCTGTGCCTTTTGAAGGCCAGGTCAAGCGCCCTCCACGTTTCAAGGCGCAAAACAATTACTCTGAACGACCTGGCGTCTGCTGCGCAGTCGTGCAAATTCGGAGAGCTCATTTGCGGCTAGATTTCGCTGCTGGTCGGCAGCAGTTAGAGGGTATAAACATAGGTGTTATACTTTATTTAAGTAAATCCGCAATTGATATTCTGGGTACGCAAAGCGAGCGCCTACCATGGCCAACGTCAACGTTGAAGAAACCAGCGTAGATGAGGCGATCACCACACAAACACGGTTCGGCACGGGGACTCACATCATGTGGTGGATTCACCTCGCAGGGCGTCTTACGCTCATTTCTTTCTTTGCTATGATTCTTTATGACGTGCCAGACGACGCAATTCACGACAAAAGCCAGTTCTACTTTTTTCAGTGGGACTCCGACGGGGCCAACCCTGAGAACTGTCACTTCAGCTACAACTACGAATATCACCTCTCCGGCGAGAGAGCGGAACCGGGAGAGCAGCCCGGAATACAGGCGTGCCTTGATTCCGACATATACGTCACACCCTACAAAATTCTCTTTGAGAAATCTGACGGGTCGACGGCTTCTCTTGGATTTCTCGGAAACTCCCTTGACAAGAACACGGACGAAAACGGATGCGACATCGCCGACGATCAGTGCTGTGATATCTTCCGCGTGTTTTTTGGCACCAATGCTGCTGTCCTTGCGGTGTTTGCTCTCTTGACGCTAATAATGATCTTTCGCCACCCCAACCTTGGAACATTTGGACCCGCAGTTCGAACTACAATTCCTCCGGGACACATTGGTATCATTCTGCTCAAGGGACTAATCTTTGTGGTCTATCTCATTGTTTTTGCGGCCTTTATGGGAATGATTCAAAAGGGCCCCAGGTGCAACGAAAGTCGCAGTGAGAAGGAAAACGAACTCTTTGGGGTGGAAGGCATAGATGCCGTAGGGCACTACGGGATGCTTTTCTGGTTTTCTATCGTCATCTGCATTCTTCTCTTCCTCGACACCCTGGGAGAACTCGCAGCGTATGCCGTGAGGGATCTAGAACAGAAAGACATCGATGCGGCCACAGGCGCATCGCGCCATGCCCTCAGGGCGCTCAGCTGGTTTGGGAATGGTTATTCCAATATCAACAGCCCCATTGGTTCCATTTACAATATGCCAACAAAGAAGAAAACAAAGGCAATGAAAAACGAAACGCAAGAGAGCACCCAGTCCATGTACTTTTAAGTTCTTGTGCTCTTTGTTAATTTACAAATAAAAATATCAGCCAAAACAGCAGCTGCGGGGTTCCCCCTGTCCCCCTTTGTTGTCGGTAAGCGTGACATTAACCATGGCGTTCTCGCCGGCCGTCCCCCCGCTGAACTGGCTGGCCACTGTGTTTACGTATTCGCTAATGGCCTTAGAAAACACAGTTCTCACTTTATGTCCCGTCTTTGCCGATGTTTCAGTGTAAAACACGTTATTGGTTTTGGCCAGATCCCTGGCGTCCGACGTCGAGATTATCCGGTTCTCCTCCTTGTCTATTTTGTTTCCGACAATACCAACAACAATCTTATCCCTGTTCTTCTCGCGGTGGATCATATCCACCCACCACTGCACGTTCTTAAAACTCTCTGCATTGCACACGTCAAACACAACCAAGGCTACGCGAGAGTCTCTTATGTACGACGGTATCAGAGACCTGAATCTCTCTTGGCCGGCTGTGTCCCATATTTGCACTCTGTGCGTTTTTTCTTCTTCCCTGTGGTTTACGGACAAGAAGTCAATCCCTATGGTGCCCATGTAGTCTTTGTGAAAATTATCGTACACGTATCGCATCACAAGGGATGTTTTGCCGGTGCTCTGGTCGCCGAGCATGACCAGCTTGACTCTGTCCATTTATAATATTTTATTGTTGGTTCTAAATATGAGAGTCTCAGCAAACTATCATTTTAGTGGCCTTCTTGGCGTCCGCAAATATTTTCAGGAGGCACTCTCCGCCCCTGATTGGCCTGCTGTATATGCCGACATCCATGCTGCCAATGGTCTGTCTCAAGCTCTCGTAGGATAAAAAATCCGGAAGGTCGGGTACAGCAATGATGACGTTCTTTGTCTTGTGTCTGTACTGCCCTAGGACTTCCATTATATACAACTTAATATCGGAAAGGGGATCAGGCCAGTGCGAATCGGCGCAGAACCAATATTTATGATTCGCGGTACCATTCTTGACGTGAAACATAACCACTCTGGGGCAGGTGATGTAGTGCGACCTCAGTTCCGGGAGGTCGTTGGCGCAGTTATCAAGAGCCTCGAACTTGTGGAGGTACGCCTTCACGCTGCTCTCGTCGGAGATCTTTTCAAGCTCCGCGTCTCTGAATATCTGAAACCACGTCCTGTCCATTGCCTTTTTTTCCTCCGTGGGGTCATCGGTATTTTTCAAAATAGAGCTTTCAATAACCGCCTGGTCGATATAAAACGAGTCAAAGTTGTAGTACATGGTGAAGTCGTAACATGCCTTGCAGAGCCCAGCCGCGTCTTGTGTGGTCTCCAACGCCTGAATCGCATCAAAAAATGACATGGTGTTTTCCGGAAAGGGGAGAACGTGCTCCAGAGTGCACTCGGCAAATGCATACTTGGCCGACTTGATTTCAAACGAAAGGTTCACGTGGGCCCCGTTGGCAATGGTTTCGGCATTGGTGCGTTCGACCTCGGTGTAGTCAACCACCATGTCGTGGGTCAATTTCAGGTGAACGATGGGAGCACCAATTGGGGCCTCTTTCATGAGGTACCTGGTAAAAAGGTTGTTCAGGGCCTCGCTCACATTTTTTGGGCTCGCTATGTGAGACTGATTTCTGTTGCATACTGCTTTGTTGATGATGGCGCCCAGCTCTTTCACTTTCTTGAAAAACTCCATCTGCTGTGGTGTGATCAAAGGTCGAAGTGTGCTGGTGTCCACGGTCCCAAGGTAGTGATCTTTGAAAATGGTTCCGCTCACAAGTCTGAGTCTCAGCTTGACATTCTTGAAGTACTGTTCGTTGTGCACCATGCAGGTTTCAATAATGAGATCTTTGTTTTCTTGCTCTTTCAAACTCAAAAGCTTGACTTCCATGTCTTTCAGTGCTCTGCGATACACAGTGGAGTGGCACGTGGAAATCGCCTTTCCGACACTCCCCCTGTTCTCTCTATACCCTTTTTTTATCAAATCGTGCATTTCAGAACGGAAAACAAGCCGATTGCGGGTATCCAGTGACATGGCGTCTTCGGCAGAAGTTTCCAATGTTATCTTATCTTGGAGTATCGCTTCGGTGTGTTGGTTCCACCTGTCTCGTTCCTCCATTACAGTAGTCAGAGCCCTCGAGTCAAAAGTAGAACAAAGCGTGTGGTACGCCATGGTTTTATTGAAATGTGGAAATTGTACAGTAATATACGGCCGCAATAATATATAAAATAAATATATCGATATATCGATATATTTTTTTTTTGCTATTTTTTTCAATAGTATATTTAAATTTCAAAATATATCATTACTACAACAGAATTGTAAAGCAAAGCATCACAACATGGCCCAACCCCCTGCCGCGCAGGATTGGAAGGACGAACCCCTCGTCTTTGTATACCCACCGGAGGAAGAGTCTTTCTCTCGCCTTGTGAAGTGCTATGCGAAGATAATCGAAAAGGACGACCCGGATTATCTTCCGCGCGTCCGGGAAACAATAGAAAAGACCCGGGCTGTTCCCGCCTGCGCGGAAGCCATGGAACAGGCCAGACGCTTTTGCGCACTTTCCCTCGCGGGCCCAAATCAAACAACCACTTTTCACAGAACCCCTGTAGTGTGCAGAGAGGACGCGCGCAAGAAAATTGAACGAGTCTTGTGCCACGAGAACGGAATACGGCCAAACAATGCCGTCACCCGGCGACGGGCGTCGGAGCTCGAGAAGAATTGCTACAACATGTGCAAGGGCGACATCAAGTTTCCCGCCTTTCAATACACGGTCGTTCACGCCTGCATGATAAAAAGACTAGAGTGCATTAACAGGGGCAACGACGCCGAATTATTCTTGGGACTCAGGTACGGAGAGGAAACATCCAAAGACGCCACAACAGCGTGGATAGCACAAGAGCTGGAACAAGTCGTGGAGACCGGCAAGCGGACGTTCAGGTCGCTACAGTGTAGTGCCGGATACGACGCTAGAATCTGCCCCGTGTGCCAGACGTGGCAGGCTGGAAACGGGGGGGTCCAGAACAAATTTTATGAGTGCTGGAATTGCAGCACCACGGTCTCAAGGGCTTCTTGTGCGTATAAATAACACCCTCGGGTAAAGTTAAGTTGCGCTAAGTGTGTATAATAAACAGATACGTGGGACCGGATGTTTGCGGATGGAAAGTTGTGGGTATGGATCCATGTGTTTTTGGCCTTTGTCCACCTTATTATGGGGGCGCTGGTTCTGGGCCTCATGGACGACTTTATTGAGGACTCGAACAAAACAATCTACATTACTTATCCCAACGTCACGTCTAGCGCTTCCCCGCGAAAGTATTCCGCCGCTCTCAACCAGCGCACAGAAAATGAGTGGACCGAATTTAAGCTCAGTCCCATTCTTATCCACGCAGTCGTGTCGGTGATCACGGGGTTCTCGCATGCGGTGTCCGCGTGGGCCTATTACGACAACGGCGGGGTCTGTCTTCACGAACCCAACTACGTGAGATGGGCCGAATACAGCATCACTGCCTCCATGATGAGCATAAGCGGTCTGGTGAGCCTTGGGTTCACGGACGGCATCATGCTCTCTGGCGTTTTTATGGTAGGCATTGGGGTACAGCTATGCGGATTTTTCATAGAGGCTACCAAGGGCTACAAAATTTCACTCAAATATTACGAAACCGGGCAAAGGCTCATTTGGCCCCTTTTCTTTCTTCTCGGAGGGTTGATGCAGCTCTCAATATCAGTCCCCATTACTGTGTGGACTGCAACAGCCAACCAAAAATTTGGGATTTGGTGGGCGTGGGGCATTTATTTCGTCTACTACATGCTTTTTCCAATCAACGCTCTTTTCGATGCCATTTGCGTTCCCAAAGACTACACCATCAAGGAGAACGCCCCCGCCAAGGGCCAACTTTCCCTTACAGCCTTTTCTTACACCGACAAGCGCTACATTGTATTAAGTTTTTGCAGCAAGGTCAGCCTTTACTGGATCACAGTAGCCTCTCTTGCGTACAACATGACGACTGGAAGCGAAAGGGACATGTGGAAAAGCGTGGTCTACATTTCTTGCGCCCTTCCAGCGGGACTTACTGTGGCGTGGTTGGGGTGGTCTTTTGCAAAATCGTGGGCTATTTACCGCGAATACAGAAAGAGCTCCCAGAATGCCCCCCCTGCCTCAAGCAAAGGTGAAGCCGCCATCTCTAAATTGATGTTTTAATCTAATGTAAAGCTTTGAATAATGTTAATCAATAGAAGGAAACGCATACTTTTTCAAGGTTTCGTCGTTGTCGTGAACAAGCCTCCGCACGTGGCCCCTAATCGAATCTTGTATGCGCGTAATGGCTCTCATTTTGTACTTATGCTTGTTAAGGCGGTGGGACTTGGGCATTGTTGTTCCAAGCTTTGGGTATTTTTGAAAAAGGATGCAGCCATGGGTGGTGTACCCGGTTCTGTGCATAAAGGCCATGGCAAGGGCAAAGTGGCTCACTGACCGTTTCGTGGAGATGTTTCTGGAGACCCCCGTAGCATTTTTATGAAGAAAGTTAAGATAAACCTCGCAGGCCTTTGAAAACTTCTTTTTGCAAACTCCTGCATTGGAGAAGCTCTCGGAGCACAGCTCCAATGCTTCTGTGATGGCCTCGGAGTTTTTCACGTGCTTGGCGCGGCATTTTTCGGACTGTTCGTCCCCCCCACTAATGTTCTTTTTCCCTTCTGCGGTAGGACGGCGCACTCCGCCGTTTGCCTGGTCGTCATCCACAAGAGACATGGGGATGACCATGCTCGTTTTTGGGCATGTGTAGGCTTCGTGGGATAGTTCTTTAAACATGCAGTCCACACCGCATCGGTGAACTCTGTGGTGTTGCTCGCAGACAAAGATAAAAACATCGCGGTCTATGTGGGAGGGGTTCAATTTCTTGTATGAACACTCTGCGGTGCACGGCGGAGCGGGGGGGCAAAGTTCTAGAAGCATTTCACCCTCCCTGTACTCGCAAAAATTACGTTTGGAGCCATCGGAACCCCCCTCGATGTAATTCTCCAGGTGCTTAAACGCCCTTTCCAGTTCATAGTCCTTTGTGTCCATTTGTGCAACCTGGTTTAAAATAACGAGGTTGGTGCATATATATCAAGTATCGAACCGACCCTTTGTCTAATTAGGATCTATTTTTTTTGTGCCATCCATCCATAGTACTTTTAAAATATACCCCCTCCACATTACTTTTTTTTTGAACGAACAAGGTATCATACTGCCCGTAGTCCAACTAATGCAGTACTGGTAAGATGACTAAGTAGGCAACAAATAGTATTGGCATATCGGTATAAGTTGGACTACGGGCAGCACGGCACTTTGTTCGTTCAAAAAAAAAGTAATGTGGAGGGGGTATATTTTAAAAGTACTATGGATGGATGGCACAAAAAAAATGGACCCTAATTAGGACGATATCGATATATTTTATATTGTTCCATACTACTGCTGTTTCTGGTTTACCCTTCACAGTTTTTTATTCTCGTTGCACCCATGGCTGATTTCTCTTTTTTTTACACCAAAACGATGCCCCCAATTCCTTCGGGCCCTGAAAAAATAAGTATGGTGGTCCACGTTGTCGCGGACTCTGATAAGCACACCGAGGGCAAGGACATTGTTTACCGCTCCACCATGCCAATCTTTACAGTTCCCACGCGCGGACGCTCCCTGATTACAAAGCTCAACGACGCTTGGATGAACTTTGACTACACCGGGCCCATTCTTCGTCATTTTTTCTACGATGCCATGAAGAACGCCGACGGCGTCTTTGGTGGCTTTTGCCAGACTACTGTTTCCGACTCGGAGGAAAGCGCCCTCGTTCTTCATAAAAACAACAAGGATTCCGCGGGGTGCTTCATTAAGAACTTCTACTATCGCCGCCAACACGACCCCCATCTTAATTTCTTGGCCTTCCAGCTCTATCGTTACTCCGTGGGGGGAAAGAACTACGACGTCTTCTATGGCGGCATTCTCAAAAGCGCCCAAAGCGGAAATACATTCATCAGAAACGGCGTCTTCGTGGCAGACAGCCTCGAGGACCCAACCCCGAGAGAGGTTCAGATCAAGATGGAGGAATACGAGAATCTCCACGGCAGCCTTGTTACCAAGAAGCTGAACTGCCGCTACCCCGTGAGCTTTGGGAACTACGACAACCACATTGAGTACAAAGGGGGGCGGTTCTCCAAGTTTCCAAAGATAGAACTGCTGCCACTTCTTTCACCCCTTCTTCTTGTGTGCCAGCACATCAACCGTCACCTGCCGTCGCGCTGCCGCGACATGGCGATTTTGCTCACGGCCATGAGTGTTTCCCCGCACGCGACTTCAAAGGTCGACCCCACTTTAAACCTTATTATGGAAAAGCTGTGGGGGAAAGCAGCCGAGGCCAATATTAGTTCTTTCCGCATCCTCGGTGCGTGCCAGGACGTCATGCCCCGCAACCGCGTCAATTGGGCCAGGGTTCTCTGGACAACGGACAGGAAGACCCTGTCGGAGATTATGGAGCACCGCTTTGAGGCCCGCATGCCCCCCCGGTGGAGCGAGCCCTTTGACGGCGCCGTCGACGCCATGGACGACGCCCTTGCGTGCGGCGTGGGCCTTCTTTTTTGCTCTGCGCTTCCCGAGAAAAAACCCCTGACTCCCAAAAAATCAAAGAGGAAAGCCACCCTAGTTGCATCCACGCCCCGCCCCAGCACCAAGAAAGCCACCCTAGTTGCATCCACGCCCCGCCCCAGCACCAAGAAAGCCAAACCGGCCGAGACTGGCTTCAGTTCCGCAATCAAGCCGGAGTGGGCTTCCTTCTCCTCTGACTGGTCGGGGCCCAAGGGAACAATTTACTGGGCCGACGGCAACACCACAAATGGGATGCGCCTTCCTGCAAAAAGCGGCGAGCAGCTCCGGTTTCTTCAGCATATCCTTGCCGAGGGAGGGTACGTCGAACTTTTCAAAATTCCGAACTTTAAGGGCGGGAGTCCACATCTTTTCTACGGAGACGAGGAAGGAAAGCTCAAGCGCAAGCCCTTTAATGAAAACGAGGATCTTGCGGATCTCTACTGTTTCCACGAGATTGTTGGAACGGTTTTCAAGTTTGACACCAACGCGGATGCCTTTGACTGAAACTCAAAAATCATCGACCCGCTACCTTTACATATATTAAGTAGACTGGCACATTTAATAAAGTAAAAGATATAAAATAAATGGATGGCCACTACGCATCCTTTGTGGGGAATGATGGATATGCCTTTATTGGGCCCAAGGGAGGGCTCAAAAGGGGGCTTTATCTTGATGATGACGAAAGCTCATCGTCGTCGTCGTCCTTGTCCTTGTCCTCGTCCTACTCTTCAAGGGAGCCTAACCACAGTCAGGCAAAGAAAAACAAACGGGTAAACAGAGCTCTGTTTGAAAGGTGCGGGAGCGTCGCGGCGAGGATCCTAGAAAACAGGCGGGGCGGATGGTCTGTCAGAGAAATACAGGAAGCGTTGTTTGGAGCAGCAATAGAATATTGGCAAAAATACCAACACCGTTATTTTGAAGACGAGGAGCCGCACGACAAGGCCCGCGACATAAGTCGCGACGAGATCACAGAAGATGTGCTCATGAAGCTCATGACGGTTGGGACGTATAGTGTTGATCCAGTGTATGCCACAAACACAAAAGGAGTAAGCCACCGGCCTGCTCTTCTGGCTACTCTCCCAGTCCGTTTTACCGATACAGATTTTGAAGAGGCTACCATCTTTGAATTCATTGAAATTGTAAGCCTGAATTTTTATCTCAACATGTACGCAATAGCGTGGGAGAAGATGGGGGGGGTGTAAAAGCGCTTATAAATGCACCAGTCGGCTTTAGTAGTGGCAATTAAAATGGCAGAGCCTGCGTGCGTGCGCAGCCTCCGTGGCGAGATTATGAACGAGATGGCCGTTTTAAATTACAACACCTCCCTTATTATTGCAGAAATGCGCCGTTTGAACGAACACATAAAAACAAATACAACAAACCAGGGAAAAAAAAGAAGGCGTCACGCCATATGTAGCGAAGACGAGTCCGATTCTGACTCGGAAACGGCGCGTTCCTTCTCTATAGAGGACAGCAGCGGCGACGACGACGACGACGAATTGGCTCGAGCTGCACCGCGCCGAAGCAGGAGAATAACCCAAAGAAGATCCGCCCTATCTCCAACAGCCGACGCGCCCGACAGCGGCCAAGGAATAGAATACAGCAAAGTTTACGGAGAAGTTCGCCTGCACAAGGACGATGGGCCCTACATCACGGGCACGGTGACCTTTGCGTCGACCCCAACCGGGAAATCGCCCACCGCTCGAATCAGGTGGTTAAAGCCGTTTGCCGATCGCGAGGGCGGCGGAATCTACGTTTACTGCGACTGGCCGGCTCAGATTGTGGACCTTGTGCACCCGTCGAGCCTTTCGGCGGTGCCGGTGCTTTCGCAGAGCCGCCAAATGTACTGGGATCATATCAAGTACAACGGCGCCCAAAAGGGATTTTTGTCTGCGGCCTTTGAGGTACTCCCGTACTATTACGAGTACTCGAGCGGCACAACCACCGACTTTACCCCGGTGTTTCAATTTATGCTTGAATCTGGCGTTCACCGCCAAAGCGGATTGCAGGCCAGAACAGATTACAAGATGAAAGTCTTGTCCCTTGTGTCCGACTGCTACCATGCTACCCCACACGAACTATACAAATTTGGGACAAGGACAGAGGCGGATATGGAATCCAACGTAGAACTGGCTCGCATGGCCTGTGAAACTCGGCGGAAGGATCTCCGTGTTAACATCAAAGAGACGCCCAGCGGGTGCTGCGCGGTCTGCGACTGCTGCAACAAGCGATCCGCTATCGCGTGTTCCTTGATGCACCTAAGGATGTGCGGGGCGTGTCGCTGCCGCTTCGAGAAACTTGTCGACTTTTCCGACGCCATCACCGTCCCCCCCAAGAAAACGCCACAAATAAAAAATACGGTGCTGGTTCATTTTAGTTCTTTAATGTACGCAGTGTGTGATATGATAGGATAGCGTACACCATAAAGTGGCAGGCTAGTCTCCGTGTGTTTTGTCTTTTTGTGGTCTCCTCGGCGACATGATGATGGACAGAAGAATAAAAAAGAAAAATATGGCTTTATCGGTGTGGGTTGTTAAAATATCACAGGAATGCTTTCACGTCATGGAACGGACAAACTTACCTATGAGGTGCTTGTTGTCTTTCAGGATGGTCACCACCCCGCCGTCGAGACCATACGCGTTGCCACTGTCTCCATCATTGTTTAAGTCTACCATTGTCTCCGGTGCTTATTATTTACGAACGACAGAAATATTATATTAAGTGGGGCATTTAATTCTCAATGTCGGGGGTGTAGGCTGGTGCCGTTTGCTGTCAGGGTACACACAATGGGAGACCCGGGGGGCAATGAGTTCGATGCAGTTTTGACCTGGGATCTGCCCTACGACGCAAAGCTCATTGCGTGGAGCGTAGACCGTCTCGTCCCCGGCGCAAATGGAGTGTGCGTAATCCCCTTTGCCCGTGATGCCGTGCCCGTCAGGCCAAGGGGCAGTAATTTTATAGTGGAAACTCCCCAGGGCATATGGGGGGCATGGCTTTTAAAAAATGACAGGGCCTATGCTGCAATCGCGCTCCCCAGCCCCGATCAGGACTTGGAAGACCTGTGCAAAGGTGCCGTGGCGGCCCAAGGAAGCATCATTGGCGTTTTGCCGGAAGCCATCAACGTCGTAAAGGTCCCTCCCTGCTGCTGCCTGGAAAACTCGGCGGTAGCTGCAATCAGCAACTTAAATTGGCTCATGTCCAGCAAAAAGAGAGCCCACCCCGGCCCTCTGGAATACATAAGACAGAGAGAGCGGGATTACAACGAGTACAACAAAAAAGAAGGTCACCGAGAAATTTAAAGTTGTGTATAAATTTGAAGTTCCAACGTTCAGTATATCCATTTTAGTCCTGCAAAAGTAAAAACAAACAACCTAACATGGGTTTCCCTTTGCGGCTCTTGGTTCTCGCGTTGCGCCTCGGCACCCGGTGCGACCTCGAGGACCACGGTTGGTGCTTGTTTGAGGAGGACAGATGCGTGTTTAGCGACGTATACCGTCTTCCCAGCGACAAAAGTTCACCCTTGGAAGTCCTGTTGGACCGGAACATCCGGTCAAAAACCAGCAACAACGGATGCCCGCTCCCGCAGCCGTCAAACGAAACCAACCCCAAGCCGTTTGTTATCGAAATTGAGCCCTGCTTTAGCAACGGCACCGCCACACCGGCGGACCTCCAGGCGTGCCCCGACATACCAGACGAGTACTACACAAAGCTCGGGAAACCCGTGCTCTCAGACTCTGGAAAGCTCAATAATGCAGCGGGAGCTATTATGGGAATACCCATAGAGTACAACGTCCTAAGCATAGGAAAAAATCTGATGCTGGGAAACGTTCAAAACACTAAAAGCAAACAGTCTCAGAACGGAGTCCAGGGGACCCTGCTCAGCAAGTTCAGGTGGAGAACCCTGCCCCTCACAGCAACTGCCTATGCCAAAACCATGGAAGAAACAGCAGCCACGTTCCTTACCGTTTCAAAGTCGTACACCACGCAATTGGGGTATGGCACCAACACGTTTAAGCAATATTTAAATGCGGATTACACGTCCCCCGACGGCACCAGTGGTTTAAAGCCGTGCATTGTTGAAAAAAAAACTTCGGAGGTTACACCGGCATCTGCCCCAAACGGCCCTGTTTACAACGGTAAAGGGGCCTCGTGTGAATTCGCGTACTGGGGATCAGACGGGTATTGGTATTCAATCAATTCAGCGTTAAACGATCTGAGCAAAATGGAAACGTGCATGTTTCCTATTGGTTGCGATAATCCAGGTATGGGGTCATATCACACCTGGATAACCATTTGGCCCTTGGCGTCGTACGAGACAGAGATCTTTCCTGCCATTCTCGACGGCGGTCAAAAAATAACACGAACAACAAGTGAAAGAATTCCCGTTCCGGGGTGTAAGTGGACTTCCCAGATCACAAACAAAGGCCAGCCAAAGCATCTTAATCTGTACGAAAATAGCAATTCTATTCTGGACTACCTGAGAGCGGGTAAACTAAGCGCAGGTACGGAAATCCCCGAATTTTTACCGCCCTTGGGTGGAGCGGGGCCCTTACAAACATACACGGTGCCTTACGATATGTCCATCCTGGATCTAATTGGACAGAGCATGGGTATTCAAGACATGGAGGCATACATCACGCAAAGACCCGATTTTACCAACATTCTTTCTCAGGCGGGATTTGTGAGCAACTTGCAGCTATATGGTACAAACATTATTAAAACAATGTCGCCAAGAACGTGCGCGGGGCTAACAAGGGACAGCGATAACCTAAACTCTGATGGGGCTGCCACTCTTTACCTCATTGCATACATGTTAGGGCAGATTTCGCACTATCACCCCGACGTAACCATGCTTACAGAGGAGAACAGAAATATAATGAACAAGACCCACAACATTGACGTGAATCAAACGGTTAAATATTTTAACTATTTAGGGAAGACGACCCCCCTCCCGACCGATAGGATGCAGGCGAATAAATACAGAGTGGGTAACAACGCGGACTTTGCGGGAGTACAGCAACTTTTCCAGACCATGTTTGAAGCAAAAGGTTGGGCAGAAAGAAATGCGCGAGATGTAAATTATATAATGCCATTTGGCATGAGCTTCGTACCGGAATCAATAAGAAACGAATATGGTGCTGGTTTAAGCGATGGGCCCCAGAGTTTCTTCTGGCAGCAGATGGTAAGATGCCTTACTGACAGTAACAGCCAGATGGAAGGCAGATGGTCTTCCTTCAACTGCCCCTGTTTTCCTGCCACAATAAATCCCGAGACGTGCGCTCGAAACATCGATCCAGCGGAGCCCCTGAACGTTGTCGTCGGGGACGCGGCGCCGGCCCAGTACGCGGAAGGAACCATTGCTCCGCCCCCGGTGTCGCTTCTTCCGTACCAAGAGCTGACGTGCCCCCTTGAAGTTCAGTTTGCGGACGACCGCACCCCCGACATGAGTCCTAAGAAGCAGCGCGACAATGTGTACGTGGCCTCCTCAACGCTGCTGGCCGACATCCCCACGGCATTTCAGAGTGTGGGGCGTGGGTGCTACATGTGTTATGCTAATCGTTTCGACAACCTGACCAAAACACTCGAGACGCCGATGCCGTGGCTTGACCACTACCACCCGGAGCGGTGCAGCGGCAAAAGGGTCATACCCACAGTAAAGGGGACCACTCAGGACATTTATAATGCCCCGGGAAGGACCGAAGAGACGGACCCCCTGTCGATCTACATGCCCGGGAGGGATTTCAGGTACACAATGGAGCAACCCCTTGGGGTGTATACTCTGTACCCGTACTTTGAGCTCGAGCCCATCCCTTATCAGTTTGCAAGAAACGTAAATGATGACCCGGCGGATTGCGGCGGTTCCAACTGTGGAGCGGACAGTGTGAACTTCCAGCAGTGGGAACAGAACCTCGCCAGGCAAATAGGATACTATCTGAACCCGGACTGGTGGGTCACCGTGGAAGTTGTGGGCATGGAGAAAGCAAAGGGTTCACAGGTCCTGAGGAACTTCCACGGTCGCATACTAGAGGAGGGCCTGGTGGATTTTGAGGCTACCGAGTTCACATACAACATCCCGAACAGCGGGGTAGTACAAAACGAATTCCAGGAGTTCATAAAGTGGCAGTTTTGGCTCGGAAAGGAGTCGCCGTTCTACCCAAACAACTGTGTGTTCAGCACCATTAACATGGACGTAGTAAAAAGCGATTCGAGCGGCAAGTGCATAGATTCAGACGGCAATTTTGAGCCGACGGATGCCGCTGGGGACTGCGTTGAGCTTGCCTGTGGAAGTGACATACCCGGGGACACGGTCTACAACATACTGAGGGGCAACTTAACAATCAACTTTAATATTGATATTGGGGACACGGTTGGTGGGTTCAACGAGCTTACAGGAACAAAGAGCTGGAACAATCCCACAAGTGATGCCATAAACGCGAACCCCTATGCTTTCCTCATTGCGAGCACCGAAGTTGCCGGTGGGTTTATTCTCCCGTCGCAGTACGATGGAATTACAAACCCTTACGTGGAGGATGCCATTGAGTTTGTGGCCCAGTTGCCGCTGGTGAGACGCAAAGATGGGGTGTGTATCGACCGACCCGGGGAGGTTGCCATTGAGATGCCCTTTGCGGCGCAGTGCCTGTTTGGGCTTGACACTGAGAAAACAACGCGGACAATCACCAAGTCGGCGTGTCAGCCTGATAAGGTGGTGGAGTGGTACAACCGAGGGGGGATGTCGACTGAAACGCCGGGGACCCCTGCCGGCGCAGGACCTCCTATGGTTGACATAAGCGACTGGATCCAGGACATGTTTCTCGAGGTGCACCCGACAGGGGTAGCAAAGGAGATCCTCGACGTATTCGACTCGGTCGAGTTTAAGCTTGCTTTGGCGCTTTTGGCTTTTGAGGATCCGATATTAGCCGACGTCAATTTTGTAGACATCATCTGGTGCCTGAGCCCAACGGGGCCCACCACGCCGCTGAAGATCATTGAGTACCTCCTTCTGTTCTGCCAGGCCTGCACCCCAAGCTCGGACAGCTCCGAGGTAAGGAGTGGCACGCCGGGGGAGTGCTTTACCTACGAGGGAGGGGCGCCGTGCCTGGGTTATGTTGGCCCTCCCGAGCCGGGATCCTCTGATCGCAACTCGCCCGGGTGGGCCAGCGTTAGGGTGGTAGAGTACCCCGTCAAATGCATGTTTGAGCAGGTAGCCAAGGTCATTCGCCCAGCAATGAAGCCAATTTCCGAATTAGCTTTTGGTACCGATTATGATGCCGAGGAGAAGGCCATTGCTCTTAACAAAAAACTTGAACTCTTCAACATGTGCGACCTTCCCTTCCTGCGAAACATGTTTGAGTCACCCTTTAAGCACATGCCAGATGCTTTCCCACCCAAGGGCCCCTTGCCGCAGCAAATTAACGACGAGTCGGTGTCCGGGATTGTGCTCAGCGCCTTCACCCTTCTGGATAACGTCCCCAATGTCGTGGATGAAATAAACATAATGGGGGTCACAATCGAGAATGCGCTTTTCAGTAGGACGGATCCCACCATGTTTCCCAACGGTCTCTTTGTCACCAGCACACATCCCCTCATTCACACAAAAATCTCCAGAGATCTAGGCAGTGGTCAGGTTACGGAACGTGGGTGCAACGTCGTTCTCATTGGGATCCCCGACGTGACCTTTTACAACGTCGAGTTTGACAACTCGGCATGTCAGGAACAGGGGTTGAATCAGCTCACGTATGAAAAGGCCGACGACTTCCGCGCCATAGAGAACTCGCCGTCGACGATGCAGCGTGCATTTCTTGAGCTCAAAGCTTGGAACATGGCGCTGGTCCACATCACCAACGTCATTGAGGGGACCTCTCCGACCAATCTCAACTTTACGTCCGTGAAGCTGACCGCATCAACGACTTTCCGCCGCATGTTCCCGGGCCGGCCGCTCATGTCAATTGACAACGACGGATTGGCGGGCGGTGCATTCGTGAACGTCGACAGGATGTTTTTATCGGAAATTAACGACACGCACAAGTACAGGGACACGCGGGACGTCAATGCCGGAAAGAAAGATCCCGTCGATCTGATGCCCCTCCACGTCATTTTCTGGCACGTCGCGGGGGAGTGCACTCTGGGGACGTTCCAGGAGGAACTGGACATAGTCACCTTCAGCGAACGCAATGCTTTCACACTCGACTACACCATCACGAGCACGGAAACGACGGAAGGGCCGTGCCGCGGGATTGCAAGCCCGGCGCTGAACGACAAAGAGAATTCAAACTCTTTTCTACAGTACAAGACCAAGTGCCTGTCTCTGGGATGCAAACTCCAGCTCGTGGGAAAGCAGGACCGCGACTGGGAAAAGCAGAAGAAGGGCACCTTCTGTAGGAAGCTGACCGAGTTTCCCATTGTCAACAATCTGGTAGTACTGGACGGGGCTGATTTTTTTGACATGTGAGTGGTTCCTACTTTGTACCGGTAGAGCACAGCACCGACTCAGTACTATCACCCTCCCTTGCAGCGCTTACGACCGCTACAGATGTTTTGACATGCCAAACATAAACTGTGCGGCTGAGCCCATAATGCCCTTTGTCTATGTGGTGTTTAGCTTTGTGCTGGTGTACATCATATTTTTTACCTTTATTAGGTCGACGGGTCTCCTCCAGCCCGATGAATGCCTGGAAATCCTCCAGTCGGTGGACGAGGCCCTTGCGGAGGCCACTGAACCCAACTACGACCCGCTCGACAAGCAAACCGCGGAAAAGGAAGATCTCGAAGCACAAAAAAAACTAGAGGAGACAACAGAGCCCCGGAAGGCAGAATTTATAGAGGGTTTGGTTGTTCGGAGAACAGTCACGTCTGCTTATCATTAATATCCCACTTTTCCATTTAATATTAGGTTTAGATTGGAATTAGAGCTTAAAATATGAGTTTTGATATTGTGCTCAGGGCGACAGCTGCTGCGTTGTTAGCTGGGTCAGCTGAGTCTTTTTCTTTCGCTTTCGCTTTCGCTTTTGCGCCTGTCCTGTGGGCAATGACAATGTCGTAGTACGATACAATGCCCAAGAAAATACAGACGGGAACAACGGAGTAGAGTGAAATAAGGCTCGCCGACGGGCCGTCGTCGTCGTTCTCTTTTTTTTCGGCGGGATTTTCAAAAGCTGTGATGTTAACGGGGCTATTGTAGTCGACTGGTGTGATGCCGGTCTCGCTGCGCATGACAATGCCAGCAAAGATGTTGTAGAGGAGGATAAGCTTTGACGTGAAGCTCAGAAACCCGTAGATGGTTTCGTACTTTATGGTGTCGAGGACGTTGGAGGCCTTTGTGAGGGATATTTTGTTGATGTGACACACGGGAAAGCTCGTGAAGGTGGCGGTGATGGAAAGAATGGCGATCCATACAGCGTCGTTTGGCGTGTTGATGCCTCTTGGTATGGGGTTGCCGCAGCCGTCCTCGTTGTATTCCTTGTCGTTGCTGGGATCCTTGATTGACATTCCAAGGGAGAACTTGTAGATAAAAAGCGCCTGGATGAGCGCATAAACGGCAAACGTCGAGGAAAAAACAAGACCGCTCGTGGTCGACCACATAGTTCGGTTCTGGCGGTAAGTCAGCAGGCGGATCCTCATGATGTCATGTGTTTTAACACTGACAATTTCGCGCGCTGCTTCAAAATCGCGGTTAAACAGTACCTCCGAGACTTTGACCACGGAGAGGTACACGGAGACGATAAGATTGACGGCCAGAGACAGAACGCTCGCCCACGAGTAAAATAGAAGATAGGCAAAGCAGTTGAAGGTGTATTTAAAAGGGCCATAGTCCGAGTGTTCGTCAAGGCGATATGGGTAATATCTAGGCCCGATGCTTTCCTCGGCCAAGGCTGCTTGGTACTCGTCCTCGATATCTTTCTTTGTGCCGTTATCAAGGAGGCCTACTCCCTCTTCGCTGGTTGTGGCCGACCACGCACACTCCGAAGCAGCCCCTGCCACCACAACGACAAACTGGAAGCAGAAGCAGAAAAGTATGAAGTCCAGGGGCGCGGGGCTTTCGAAGAGTCCTCCGGTAACGGATAGCATGAGCCCACTGCGGAGAGGACAGGGGGGTTAAAAACCAATACCACTGCGAGGCACGGCATGAACCCACCTAGTGACCGCATAGTCAAGCCAGCGCCAGGGGAAGATCGACGTTTGATAACACCTTCTGTAGAAATTCCCGAGTTTTGTCTCTGGGTTCCATAGAGCGAGGCAGACGAGGAGATGATGCAGTCCGCTGATGATTGAGAAGCATCCGGC
>MDTB01062181.1_pt1 | contig 31752 bp, 27 predicted proteins | sample 811161 | NCBI WGS metagenome assembly MDTB01 (sample SAMN05326650, study PRJNA326480) | marine metagenome | isolation source: seawater | place: Mediterranean Sea | collected 2009 | reverse complement strand
TATAATTATTATGACCCAATAAAAGGGTGCCATTACAACAAGAAAGGTCGAGAAATTTTTTTTTATTTAATATAACTTTAGAGCCGCTTCCACCCTCAAAAAAAATATCATTTTTTTCGTATCCTTCATTTACAATAAATTTATTAATATTTTTTTTCATATTTATCTTATAAACATGCTTATATTATTTCTATTCAATTTTTTAAATAAAAATTTTTTTCTTTTTAATGGTATTTTTTTCTTGGTATAATTTTTGTTAATTTCTTTAAAAAGATCAAATTTACTACTGACTAATTTGTAGTTCTGTTTTGGTATATTAAGCAGTTTCAGATTTAATGCATCATAAGGCTCTAGTATAGGTGAAATCAAATAACAACCATTATTAATTGATTCTAGTGTTCCAGAGGTAGGTCCTGAACTGATAGTTATTTTTGTTTTTCTAAGGAGATAATTTAAACTTTTATAAGACACCTCAAATTTATCTAAGTCTTCACTTTTTACTACTTTTTTTAACTTATTGAATGGTAAAATTGGATGACACTTAAGCACTACACGGATTTTACTATTCATATTCATTGTATAATTTGTAAATTCAATTAATTTTTTATCTAAAGTCTCTATACCTGATAGGATTAAAAGTACTTTAATATCATATTTTTTTTTTATTCGCATGTAAGTATCTTGAAAATAAAAAGATGGTCCTTCTTTTATTTTCAATTTAGGAAAAAACTCTTTTTTAACTTTAAAATATTTTTTTGAGATAGTTACAATTTCTGAAGGAATTACTTTTGCTTTTTCTTCCTCTTTGCTAGGCAGTGCATTTAAGTACTGCCCGTAAAACATGTACCCTTGATAACCTTGCGTTAAAATTTTTGGAAAATAACTTCGAAAACCATAATTCCAACCTTTATCTACAGTTTGATTTTCAAACCAATCTATAGTTTTTTTTAATTTAATCGGTTCTTTACTCAAATTTTTTGCAAATCTATAATTTATTTGAGACAAGATTTTTGAGTAATATTCATTATGTTGATTTATTTCTTTTTTTAAAACATCACTAAGATCAAAATCCTTGAATTTTTCATATTTTATTGAAAATTTTTTAAGTCGTAAAAATTGAAAACATGAATAGATCACATCAATTAAATTGATAAAATGTTCTTTAAAAAGATAACCTCTTTTGTTCAAATTAATTATGAGCTTGATTAACTTTATGAAATTTTTTGTTATAGGAATTGAAGGTACAAAAAAAACCTTTCTTTGATTGAATTTGTTTATGTACCTGTCTAACCCTTTATATAATCTTTCTTCTTGAGGAAACTCTTCAAAGGCAAATGTATCTATAAGCGTAATTTCCTTTTTTTCGTTTGATAAGTTAAATTTTTGTGTAAATATTTTTATAAAAACATATGTGAATAAGTAAAAAATTATAGCTTTAATAATTAGAAAGTACTTTAAAAAAAAAACATTTTCCTCTTTTACTTCTATCTTTATAAACTTATTATCTTTTAAAAGATTTAGAAGTACATTTTTTATCTCAAAATTTTTAACTATAATTAAAAAACGTTTTTTCTTTTTTTTTAATTTTTCAACAGTTTTAATAATGCAAACGTTATGATACAAATCGCTAGTATAAGGGTTTCTAGATATGGGAGTAAGTGTCCACCAGTCTATATTTTTATGAAACTGATTGCCTATATTACCAATCCATTTAGTAAAAGCTTTTCTATTTTGTATATTTATTTTGTAGTAAATATCTTTAATGACTTTAGGATAATCTACAGGATATGAAGAAGTATTCCAAAGTGTATAGCTAAAATTGAGCATTTTTAATTTTTTTTGTATATAAAAATAAATTCATTATGGGGATGAAATATAGCTTTGGGATAGGACCAATATGTCTCGATAAAATATTTTCCTAAAGCGCGACCTAACTTAGGCAAATGGGGAACTCCATCACTATCTATCATTGCTTTCAAAGGAGTTGCAAATCTAATCCATTCACCTTTCTTTTGTTTTGTAAAAAGCAATCTTGAATAAAGCGCGATCTCTGGCGCCACAAGATCATACCCTTTTAATTTAGCTTTATTATATATTTTATAAAGTTGGGTAGGCTTATTAAAGCCCAGCCCTTTTACTTTTACTTTAATAAGAAATATAGGTAGTTTATTTTTATCTAATTTAATATTATTTTTTTTAACTATGTTATCAATCCAAGGGCTCGTTTTAAAATTTTTAGAATTAAGTTTTTTCAATCCAATTTTTTTAAAATTTGTAAATTTAAAATTTTTAATAGTTAACCAAGGTTTAATCATTTTAAATCAATATATAAATCAAGTAGACAATTAAATCAAATATGATATGTTCAATCATTGAACATTTAATACTATGGATCCAAAAGAAACCATTAAAAAAAATTTAGAAAGAAGATCTCAGGCGGTCGACATTGTTGAGCTACATAATTCTGTTCCAAAACCAACCTGGATTGAATTGAGTTTAATAGATGCTTGCAATAGGAAATGTACTTTTTGTCCAAAAGCTGATGATAAAGTAGCTCCCGATACTTATCAGAGAATGAATGAAAAAATTATTAATCAAATACATGATCAGCTTAAAGAAATTAAATTTTCAGGAACTATTGCTTTGTGCGGCTATGGTGAACCACTTTTACATAAAGAAATTGATAAAATTATAAATAAATTATCTTTAGTATCACATGTTGAGCTTATTACTAATGGAGATGTATTGTCATCCAAAAGATTACAAGATTTATTTTTATCTAAAATCGGAAAAGTTTTAATTAGTATGTATGACGGGCCTGAGCAAATTGAAAAATTTAAAAAAATGACTAAACAAGCTAATGTGCCTGAGGAATTAGTAATACTAAGAGACAGATGGTACGATAAATACAATGACTTTGGGGTAAAATTAACAAACAGGGCTGGAACTTTGGATGTTGGCGATCAAGATGCTGTCAATCAAAACGATCCATGCTTCTATCCAACTTACCAATTACTTATAGATTGGAACGGAGATGTTTTTTTATGTCCGCAAGACTGGCAAAGAAGAGTTACTATGGGAAATATTATGCAAGATAGTATATCCAATATATGGACTAATTCAATGATGACTAAATTTCGTAAAAACTTACTAAAAGGTAAAAGGTGCATGAGCCCATGTTCAGAGTGTAATGCAGACGGAAAATTACTTGGAAAAAATCATGCAAAAATATGGAAGAGTAATTATAGGTTATAAATTATTTTAGCTTTTAGGTCGCATTGTAATTTTTTTCAAAAATATTATTTTAAAAGTATGGAAATTTATTTAATTGGAATTATAGTTATCTTATTTTTTTTATATGTAATCTTAAGACCTACGTCCAAAAAAGAATTAAAAAAATTTAAAAATAAAGATAACTGGTCAAATATGGGTTTTTAAAAAATATACTTATCTCCAAGATAGAATACCAACCCTAAAGCTATACCTGTCAAAATCCAAAATAAATTATCTTTCATTTAAAAGTTTCTCAAGATTTGGTTTAAAATAATTAGGACCTTTCATTACCTTGCCAAATTCATTAAAAATTGGTTTACCGTTTTTTCCAAGTTTACTCATGTTAGAATTTTGAACTTCTTGAAAACATTTATCTAGGTCTATTCCAAAAGCGTGACCAGCACCATATGTAACGTATAGAATATCGGTAAGGGCGTCAGCAACCTCTTTTAAATCATTTTTTTTTAATGCTTCTTTAAATTCTTTGAGTTCTTCTTCGATTAAGTTGTATCTTAACTTTATGATTTTTTCTGATGGGAATTCAGCCTTGTTTTTTACATCTTGGCCAAATGTCGTCATAAATTTTCCTACTTTTTCAAAATTGCTCATATTTCCGCCTTTATATTTTAATAAATATTAATATAAATATTATATCAAAGAATCAAAAATGAAGTATAGAAACGAGTTTGATAGTATAGGTAAAATTAAAGTATCTGGTGATAAGTATTGGGGAGCTTCAACAGAAAGATCTAACAAGTACTTTAATATCGGTGATTTTTTAGTCAGACCGATAGTAATACATTCAATTGCACTTATAAAAAAAGCTGCTGCAATAGTTAACTCAAAAAATGGAGATTTGGATAAAAGAATTGCTAAATATATTATCAAAGCCGCTGACGAGGTGATCAAAGGAAAATTGGACAGTCATTTTCCTCTGAAAGTTTGGCAAACCGGTTCTGGAACACAGACAAATATGAATGTAAACGAAGTAATCTCAAATAGAGCTATAGAAATGATGGGTGGAATATTAGGCACAAAAAAACCAGTTCATCCAAACGATCATGTAAATAAATCTCAATCTACAAATGATGTTTTTCCTACAGCTATGCATATTTCAATTGCTTTAAAAACAAAAAATAAACTATTGCCATCATTAAAAGTTCTTGAAAAAGATTTACAAAAAAAAGTCAAAGATTTTAAAAAAATTGTAAAAGTGGGTAGAACACACTTGCAAGACGCAACTCCCCTTACATTGGGGCAAGAATTTTCAGGTTATCACTCTCAGTTGAAAAAATGTATCGAAAGAATCGAAAACTCTTTAGAAGAAATATATTTTTTAGCTCAAGGAGGCACTGCAGTTGGAACTGGTTTGAATACAAGAAAAAATTTTGATAAAAAAATTGTTAAGGAAATATCAAGAATTACTAAACTACCTTTTAAACCAGCTAAAAATAAGTTTGCAGCTTTAGCAGCCCATGATGCAATAGTAAATTTTTCTGGAACCTTGAACACTACAGCTGTATGTTTAATGAAAATTGCTAATGATATAAGATTTTTAGGATCGGGACCTCGAGCAGGATATGGTGAACTTAATTTACCTGCCAACGAACCTGGCTCATCAATTATGCCAGGAAAAATTAATCCTACGCAGTCAGAAGCTGTGACAATGGTTTGTGTAAAGGTTATAGGAAATCATAATGGAATAACTATGGCTGGCTCTCACGGGCACTTTGAGTTAAATGTTTTTAAACCACTTATAATTCACAATATCTTGCAATCAATTGAAATTATGGCTGACTCCTCAAAAACTTTTGCTCAATATTGTGTAAGAGGTATTAAGGCTAACAAGAAAAGAATAGAATTTTTATTAAATAATTCTTTAATGATGGTAACAGCTTTAGCTCCAAAAATTGGCTATGACAATGCAGCTAAAATAGCAAAAAACGCCCATAAAAATGGAACTACACTTAAACAAGAAGTGTTAAAGTCTAAACTTATAAGTGAAAAAGAATATAATTATTTAATGGATCCTATTAAGATGACAAAACCCAAGTAGAACTTATAATTCATCAACTAGTATGAGCAAATCTCCTAAGTTAAAGTAATCAAAACTTTTTGTTTTTTGTTCGAAAATTTTTTTTAATTTCTTTAATTTTTTTTTTGATAATTCTTTGTTCTTTGAATTTAAAATTTTTTTAAAGTATATTTTTTTAGTATTTAAATTATAATAACCAATAATTGTAGAAAAGCTTCCTTGTTTATTTTTAGAGTTTTTAAGATCTGGTCTTATGTCAAAAAATAACTTTTTGTGGTCGACCTTATCAATTAATTCTAAATTTAAAAAAATATTTCTTTTTTTTAATTCTAATTTAGAGTCTTCTAAAAATAAATTTCCATTTTGAAATTTTAACTTAAATAAAATATTTCTTATAAAGTTATTTTTGTAAAAAGACTCGTTATTATAATTCAAAACAAAATCACCATTTAGTTTTTTATTAATTTTAAAATCCTCTAAAAAAAAAATAATTTTACTCAATTTAATGTTGTTAATATTCATTTTTTTGAAACTAGATAAAATTTCAAATTTAAAAAATGGGAAAAATTCAACTTCTCCTGTAAAATTAATTAGAAAGTTATCGTTTCTAAAAACTGAGTCTTTAATTTTAAGATTTTCTTTTAAATCAAAATTAAGTTTAATTCTGTTTCTTAAAAATTTTAAATTAGCTACACCTGATGGATTAAACAATTTTTCGTTTTTATTAAATAGTATCTTAGCATTGATACCCAAGTTTTTTAATTTTATATCAAGAACGTTATTTTTATTTTTTTTATTAAATGTGCCTAAAATTTTTATATTCGCCAGATTAAAATCAAATTTAATTTTTTTTTTGGTCAAATTTTTATAATTTAAATTTCTGACGTTGATAATTTCAGTTTTTGATTTGATAATATCTATATCAGAATTTTTAAAGACAATGTTTTGGTGGCTGAATATAAAATTAAAAATTTTCTTAACTTCTTTATACTTGACTTTAAATGTGACTTTTTCAAAAATAATTTTCTTAATTCTTAAATCTTTAAAATTATACGCACCCAAAATATTTATATTAAAAATTATTTTTTCTTTAACGTTGAATTTTTGACTATTATCTATGCTTATTATCGCATTCGTAATTTCTAACCGTGGTTGTGGAAAAAATTTGTAATTAATTTTTTCAGCTTTCTCAATTACTATGTTGCTTTGTTGGTTTAAGATTTTACTTAAACCATTAAGTTTATTGTCAAAATTAAATAATAATGGAATAAAACAAAATAAAATAGCTACAAAACTAATAGCAAATATCGGATATCTTATGAATAAAATGAACTTTGATAAAAAATTTATAATTTCTTTTTTTGTCGTGTGTTTTATTATCATCTTTTTTATTATTATAACTAGTGTATAAAAGCAATTTCGCGATAATGACTAATATAAATATATTATTAAATAACTTAAATACTGAACAAAAAAAAGCTGTATTAGATACAGAGGGGCCGAACTTAATAGTCGCTGGAGCTGGGTCGGGAAAGACCAAAGTTCTGACAACAAAATTAGCTTACATTATAAGTCAAAAGAAAGCTTGGCCTAATCAAATTTTATGTGTGACATTTACGAATAAAGCTGCAAAAGAAATGCAGAATAGAGTTTTAAACTTTATAAAAGGTAAAACGAGTGCAGTTCCTTGGCTAGGTACATTTCATTCTATAAGCGTAAAATTATTAAGGAGACATGCAGAAGCACTTGACTATAAGAATAATTTTACAATACTTGATACCGACGATCAAAAAAAATTAATTAAAAAAATCTGCGAAGCTGAAAATATTGATGGAAAAAAAATTTCTTCACAATTTATTATTGCTATAATAGATAAATGGAAAAATAGAGGTTTATTACCTAAAGATGTTGTATTAAAAAAAACTAATGTTTTAGAAAATAAAATTTTACAAGTTTATAAATTATATCAACAAAAAACTAAAGATTTGAACGCTTTTGATTTTGGGGACTTAATTCTTTTTTCTGTAAAATTATTTGAAGAAAATAAAGATATCGCAGAAATTTATAAAAAAAATTTTAAATATATATTGGTAGATGAATTTCAAGATACCAATTTCATACAGAACAAATGGTTAAATTTATTAGTTAATGATCAAAGAAATATATGTTGTGTAGGGGATGATGATCAGTCCATCTATAGTTGGCGAGGTGCTGAAATAAAAAATTTTTTATCTTTTGATAAAACATACCCAAATTGTAAAGTATATAAATTAGAACAAAATTACAGATCTACTAAAAATATTCTTGAGACTGCATCTTCATTAATTTCACATAATACTGGAAGGGTTAGTAAAAAACTTTGGTCTAATGGAAATAATGGAGATCTTGTTAAGCTAAATTGTTATGGAAGTGGCAAAGATGAAGCTCTAGGAATAAGTGACATTATCGAAAAAAAGATCAAGAGTAAATATTCCTTAAATAATGTGAGTATTTTAGTTCGAGCAATTTATCAAACTAGAGAATTTGAGGAAAGATTTCTTAAGGTTGGGATTGGTTATCGAGTTCTTGGTGGAATTAGGTTTTACGAAAGATCAGAAGTAAAAGATGCCATTGCCTATTTAAGAATTATAAATCAAAAATTTGATGATATTGCTTTAGAAAGAGCTATAGCATCCCCCAAAAGAGGTATAGGACAAGCAACAATAAAAAAAATATATGAGTTCGGTTCTTTAAATAAGTTATGTCTTGAAGATTCTATTACAAAACTTTTGGAAAAAGGGAGTTTTAAACCAAAAATAAAGAATACATTTTCGCAATTTTTAAATTTACTTAATAAATGGAGGCAAGATTCTTATAAAATTAAACATTATGATTTAATTAAAATTATTTTAGATGAGTCTGGTTATTCCTCAATGCTTAAAAATAAAAAAGATTTAGAAAATGAAAATAGACTAGAGAATTTAAAAGAACTTATAAGAGCTATGCAGGATTATGATAATCTACAGAGTTTTTTAGAGCATGTGTCATTAGCAACATCTGTAGATCAAGAATGGGAAGGTGACAAAATTAATTTAATGACTATGCATGCAGCGAAAGGCTTAGAATTTGATGTTGTCTTTTTACCTGGTTGGGAGGAAGGATTGTTTCCTCATCAAAAGTCATTACAAGAAAAAGGAGATTTTGCTTTAGAAGAAGAGAGAAGATTAGCATATGTAGGAATTACTAGGGCAAAAAAAGAAGCTTTTTTATCTTTTGCAATGAGACGAGCTTATCAAGGAGATTGGATGGATGCGGTTCCCTCTAGATTTGTTAACGAATTGCCAAACGACAATTTAGAAAAAAATGAAATTTTTAAAGATGAAAGTGAAAGAGACTTTGATTTTAATCAAGATAACTCTTTAGAATTCGGAGATGAGTATAGAAGCCCCGGCTGGGACAGATTGAAAAAAAGATTAATCAAATGGAAAAAATAAAAAAATTAAAAGCTAATTTTATAAAATTTAACATAGACGGGTATATCATTCCAAAAAACGATGATTTTTTTAATGAATATACTCCAAAACAAAAAGATTATCTTAAACATATAACAAACTTTACAGGATCCTATGGTGTAGCGATAATTTTGAAAAATAAAAATTTTTTGTTAGTTGATGGTCGCTATAGTATACAGGCTAAAAAACAAAGTGGAAATCAATTCAAGATTATAACTTTACCAATAGATAATTTAAGAAAAAAAATGCAATTACAAAATTTTAAAATAGGATTTAACCCTAGAATTTTCAATAATGTCTCTCTTGATTTTTGGAAATCAAAGTTGGGATGTAAATTTATACCGATAAACAAAATGACAATTTTTAAAGATTTTTATAAAGAAAAAAAAATAAATAAAAAATTTTATTTTTTAGATAATAAAGCCGTTGGAGATAGTAATAATATTAAAATTACAAGAATAATTGATTTCATGAAAATGAAGAAAATAGATTTTTTTTTTGAAACTGCATCGGAAAATATAGCTTGGATACTAAACATTAGAGGTGGAGACTCAAAATATTCTCCCATACCAAACGCTTATCTCATGATAGATAAAAAAAAGAATGTTTTTTTATTTTGTGATCTTAACAAAATTGATAAAAAATTTAGAATTAAAGCTAAAAATTTTAATATTGTTAACATTTCTTATTTAGAATATTTTTTAAAATCTTTAGAAAAAAAAAGGGTATCTATTGATGAGTTAACTGCATCAGTATATTTTCAAAGTTTAATAAAGAAAAATAATAGAATAGTAAATACAAAAGATCCGATTTATCATTTTAAATCTGTAAAGAACAAAGTCGAATTGGCAAACACTGAAAAAGCCCACGAATATGACGGAGCCGCCTTAACAAAATTCTTATTCTGGCTAAAAGAAAATTACAAAAAACAAAAAATTACTGAATTGAGTGCGCAAAAGAAGTTGTATCAATTTAAAAAGAGAAATAAAAAATTTTTGAGTTTAAGTTTTCCTACTATTTCGAGTACTGGGTCTAATGGAGCAATAGTGCATTATAATGCAAATAAAAAAACCAATAAAACACTTAGGTCTGGAAAGCTTTATTTAGTGGATTCGGGAAGTCAATATCAATACGGAACCACTGACGTGACTAGGACAATTTCTTTAAATAATACTAATAATAAAATTAAAGAGGTTTTCACAAGAATATTGAAAGGTCATCTAAATGTTTCAAACTTTAAATTAAAAAAAAATACAACTGGTTCAATCATTGATAAAATTGCGAGAAAATATTTAAAAGAAATAAATTTAGATTATGCTCATGGAACAGGTCACGGCGTAGGGTTTTTTTTAAATGTGCATGAAGGTCCTCAGGCTATTTCAAAATATAATAAAATTAAATTATTACCAGGAATGATCCTCTCAAACGAGCCTGGATATTACAAAAAAGGTGAGTATGGAATAAGAATTGAAAATCTCATTTCTATAAAAAAAGGATATTTTGAGAATTTAACTTATGTTCCAATAGACAAATCTCTAATAATAAAAAAATTATTAAGTAAAAATGAAATTAATTGGTTGAATAGTTATCATGGTAAAGTTCTTAAAAAACTGAAAAAATACATGAATAAAAAGGAAGTTAAAATTTTAAAAATTGCTTGTTCAAAGATTTAGTAACTTATACCAATCTTTTTCTGATAAAATTTGAATATTAAGTTCTTTAGCTTTTTCTATTTTTTTTTTTGTAGGCTTAGAGTCTCCTATAACAAGTATATCCAATTTTTTTGATATAGATCCTAATACTTTGCCTCCAAGATCTTCAACAAGTGTCTTAGCTTCTGATCTGCTAATTTTGTCAAATCCGCCAGTAAACATAATATTTTTATTACTAAGTTTTCCTTCTTTGTTTGTCTCTATAAAATCTTTTACGTTGAGCTGTCCGATCAAAGATTTTACTACACTAATATTTTTTGAATTGTTAAAAAAATTTTCTAAAGATTGAATTTGGGTTTCGCCTATACCATCAAGATCTTTTAAGTTATTCAATGTTGAATTTCTTTTATTCTCGATAAATAAACTCTCAAATTGTTTTATCGATTTAAAATAACTTGCCAATATTTTTGCATTTTCTTGCCCTATATGTCTAATTCCTATTGAGTAAATGAAACGGTTTAACGGAATATTTTTTGCCTTATCAATAGCTTCCTCGAGATTTTTAGTTGAAAGGTTTCCCCATCCTTCAAGAGAACTAATTTTGGAATAATTTAGATTAAAGATATCTGACGGTCTTTTAATAAATCCTAATTGCCAAAATTGATCTATAACTTTTTTACCTAAGCCATCTATATTAAAAGCGTCTTTGGAAACTATATGTTTCAATTTTTCTATAGCAGTAAAAGAACAATCATAACCTTTTGTACATCTTCTAACTGCATCTTCTTTTTTTGATTGAAAATTAAATTCCTTTTTAATAAGTGCCCCACACAGGCACTTATTAGGAAAAACAAATTTTTTTGAATTTTTTTTTCTTTTATCTTTGTTAACAGATACGACTTGAGGTATCACATCTCCTGCTCTTTGAATAATTATAACATCCCCTATTCTTATATCTTTTCTGATAATTTCATCCTCGTTGTGTAAAGTTGCGTTAGAAACGACAACTCCCCCCACAGTAATAGGTTCTATCTTAGCAACAGGTGTGATGGCACCTGTTCTACCAACTTGAATTACAATATCTTTAATTTTTGATATCGCTTTTTCAGATGAAAATTTGTAGGCAGTGGCCCATCTAGGGGAACTAGCTGTATTTCCTAACCTCTTTTGTAATTTTAGATCATCAACTTTAAATACAATTCCGTCTATATCATAATCAAGTGAGGCTCTCATTTCCTCTATCTTTTTGTGAAAAGTTTCAATCTCAGTTACATTTTTAACAATTTTGTTATTCGGATTTACTTTAAGCCCCCAACTTTTTAACTTTTCTATAAACTCAGATTGTGATTTGAAAACTAAAGGCTTTATTTCTCCTAAACCGTAAGCAAAAAATTTAAGAGGAATTTTTTTTGTCTCATTCGGATCTTTCTGTCTAAGCGATCCACCTGCTGCGTTCCTTGGGTTAGCAAAGTTATTTTTTAGTTTTTTAAAATCTTTTTTACCTATATATACCTCTCCCCTTATTTCAATTAAATTTGGTAAATTTTTATCTGATATTTTTTTTGGAATTTCAGATATTGTTTTTAAATTATCCAAGATATCTTCTCCAGTAACTCCATCACCACGAGACAGGCCTTTTATCAGTCTACCGTTTTCATAAGTAATAGAGGCAGAAATACCGTCTATTTTTAATTCAGAAGAAAAATTCAATTTATCACTTTTTAAATTTAGATAATTTGTAATTTTTTTTATAAAATCTTCCATTCCTTCTTTGTCAAAGGTGTTTGACAAAGATAACATGGGTTGAGAGTGTTTAATTTTTTTAAACCTTTTTGTTAATGGAGCACCGACTTCATCAGAAACAGAATTACCTTTAGCTAAATAGGGGTATTTTTTCTCAAGATTTAAAATAGTAATTTTTAGCAAGTCATATTTATGATCAGACACGAGTGGAGAGTCTAAATTATAGTAATTATGATTATATCGCTTTAAAAGCTCTAATTTATTTTTATATTCATTTTCAATTTTTTTTATTTTCATTTATTTAGAATTTTATTAATTGTTCTTTTTATAAGACCGGCCTCGTTATCTTTAGTTTTTTTAAGTAAATTTTTTTCTTCTCTTTTATAATCTTTATTTAGTAACGCATAAGAGTTTTCATACCATACGCTTGAATTATAATTATATCCTAAAACTTTTGCTGCTTTTTCAGACTCTTCAATTAGACCGAGATTATAGTATATTTCTACAAGTCGATGCAGAGCCTCTTCAATAAAAATAGTCTCTTGATAGTTTTCGACTACATTTTTTAATCTATTTATTGCAGGTATCCATTTTTTTGTTTGAATATAATATTTCGCCACATATACTTCTTTAGCAGCTAATTGATTTCGAATTAAAGCAAGTTTAAATTTTAAATCTAAAGCATAATCTGTTTCTGGATAATCTTTTATGTATTTATTTATAATTTTTTGTGATTGCAAAAGAGGCCCGATATCTTTTTCCTCGTCTAAAATTTGTTCATAAAAAGATAATGCTCTTAAATAATTTATATACGCAATATTTTTATCAACTGGATATTTTTTTTTAAAACTATCAAAGGCCATTATTGCTTCGTCATAAAACGCAATTGTGTAATAACAAAAACCTGACATTAGGGCTGCCTGTGACGATTGCTCTACAAGGGGTAATATATTTTCAGCTTCAGAAAATTTTTTAGCAGCGAAAAAAAATTCACCTTTATTCATTGCTTCCATTGCTTCTTCATAAATAGCTATTGCTTTGCTTTCATCGGGAGGTTTGGTCGAAACTTCTTCTTTTTTTGAGCAGTTTTCAAGAATAAAAAAAAGACAAATTATAAAGAGAATTTTTTGATACATTTTAAATTCATATCAAAAAATTTATTCTAGGTAAAATTTTGTTTTTCAAACGCTTATTGTCAAAGGTTTTTTTTGTTCTTCTATATCACCTTTTTTTTTTATTTCATCTCCATTGTCAAATGTCCAGTTTGTCTTTTCAGAGAAAAATTTTAAAAGCAACTTATTAGTAAGCGCATGACCACCTTGGGAAGTTTTTACATGTCCTAAAATTCTGTTTCCTGAAAGCATTAAATCTCCCAAACAATCCAAAATTTTATGGTAAACAAATTCGTGTCTATTTCTTAATCCTTCATCATTTAATATTTCATTTCCTTTTACAACTATAGCATTTTCTAGAGAACCTCCTTTAGCAAGACCTTGGCTTTTTATGTAGTCAATATCCTCGTAAAGACAAAAAGTTCTTGAATTGTAAATACTTGTTAAATCATCACTGCTTAACCTAAATTCTTTCCTTCTAGTTCTTATCAATGGATTTTTATAAACTATTTCAAAATCTACAATTAAATCATTTGTATTAGGTTCAATAGAAATGAATTTTTCTCCCTCCTTTATTTCAACTTTTTTTAATACTCGAATAAAATTTCTTTTCTTATTTTGTTCTTTTACACCAGCTTCTCTTATTGCCTCTACAAATTCGGAGGCAGAACCATCTAAAATTGGAACTTCGGAATTATCAACTTCTATTAAAGCATTATCTATACCTTCTCCAAAAAGTGCAGCCATGAGATGTTCGACTGTAGAAATAGTTATACCATCGGAATTTCTTATCTTTGTACAGAGAACAGGCTCAACAACATTTTTAAAATTAGCGCTTACTAATTTTTTTTTATCTAAATCAACTCTACAGAAATTAATTCCAAAATTTTCTTTAGCAGGCTTAATCACTAAGTTAGCATTTTTCCCATTATGAAGTCCTATTCCATTAAGATGAATTTCATTAAGTAAAGTTTTTTGATTTTTGGATAACATTAGATTTATATATAGAATTGCTAGGAGCAGTTTAAAACAACAAATGTTTCAAAAAATAACAGTGTTATTCAAAAAATTTTGAGAATATTCTTGATATGAAGGATGTTTTCTTTTGAATAATTGAAATAGCTTCCTTAGACCATCCTTTGCTAACAAGTTCACCTGAGATCAAAGCTGACTCCGTGCTATCAACTTTGTCATTTATAATTTCAACCTGCGAATATTTAGTAAATTTTTCAAATGATTTACTTAAATTTAAAAAAATTTTCTCGTCATTAATTTTGATAAAGATTGGATAACTTCTTGCTCGTATTTGATCTAAGTTCAAATTTTTATTCAAAAAAATATTGGTTAATTCTTCAATCCGAGCATCTGAAATTTCCATAATATGATTAATACTTATTTTACGAAAGTTTTTATTTTCAAAATATTTTCGATCTAAAAAATCATCATCATTTTTTTTTTTATTTCTTAAATTTTGACTTAAAAAAAATTTATTTATAGACTCTAGAGATAAAGAACAGATTTTTGATATATCTTTTAAAATCATATCAGTTCCAAATTCAAAATTTTGAAAAAAACAGAAAGCTGAATTATTAAAAAAAATTAATTTTGAGTTTTTTTTTCCTATTTCAATTGAGATAAATGTGTCACCTCTTTTTTTATTTATATGATAAATACCTTCTACAAAACTTTTAAGAATCGTTTTATTTAAATTTAGATTACAACTATTTAATAATTCTTGAAAATTACTAATAGTTTTTTTACTTAATAAAAAAAAACTAAGTTGATGGCAATAAAAATTTCCGCGTAACCCTATTGGTAAATTCTCAATTTTATTTTTATCTAAAGTGAATTCTGTATTAAACAAATGTATGATAGATTTTTCTTTTTCTGTTTCTACAATTTTTTTTTTTAAATCATTTAATATATAGTAAATATCATCTGAAAGAATTTGATTGCCATTTAATTTTTTATAACCTGAAATATTAATACATTCTATATCATTCTGACCTGTAATGATATTAGCGTTTTCAAATTCATGGTCTAATTTTTTTTCAAAATTATTCAAACAATCTTTTAAATCAGATTTGCTTTGATCTAAGTCTATAATTTTACCAGCTTTAATTCCTGTTGTTTTTTTTATTACATGATCAATAATTTTAAAATTAAGTTCTTCATCATAAGATCCTGCAGTCAATATTAAAAAATCCTCACTAATTTCTATAAATAAATTTTTATCAGATTTGTTTTTCATTTTAATATTATTTGATCCTTTATTCTGTAATCAAAAATTAAATATTTTTCGAATTTTTTATTTTTATATAGTTCAATGTAATTTTTTATACTTTCATTATATTTTTTTTGCGGGAGCTTTATTGTAATATCATTTTTTAAAATAATATCCCATCTACCTATATTAAAAAAATAAAAGGATTTTATCTGATTTATTGGAAATTGATTTTTTTTTAGTACCCTGTAAAGCTCTATAAAATTTGCAGTTCCTCCAACAATATTTGGAAGGTTTTTTAATTTTGAATTTTCAAAATATTTAATTGATTCGCCATCTTCTGTAATGTAATAAAATTTTTTTTGGTCAGAAAGAATTGCTATTATTTTTTTTTCTTTAATTTTGAGATTAATTTTTTTTGGGTAAATTTTTTTAATTTCTATAAAGTCAATAATTTCGTATTTTTGATATAGTTTTGACAACATTTTTTCATCAATAGTTAAAAGGTTTATTCGATCGTAATTTGATTCAATATAATTGATAATATTCTCTCTTTTTATAATATTAGTATTTGATACTTCTATTTCTCTCGCCTGAAAATATTTGATATCTAGTTTAAATTTTGAAGGGTTAATCGTTGTTAAAGTTAAGAATAGAATAGAAAAAGATAAAACTATTGAAGTTTTTTTCATTTATTAATACTAGAATCCAGTATCAGTTTATGAATAAGTTTTTCAAATGGTATTTTTTTATATTCTGCTATTTCAGGTACAAGGGATAATTCTGTCATTCCAGGTTGAGTGTTAATTTCCAATAGATAAAACTGGTTATTAAAAAATTTAAAATCTGATCTAGTAACACCTCTACATTTTAAAATTTTATGTGTTTTTTCTGCTATTTTTAAAACTTCTAAATATTTCTTTTTAGTTAAATTTGCTGGCATAATATGATTTGTTTTTGCTGATTTGTAATACTTAGCTTTAAAGTCATAAAATTTTCTTTTTGGTTTAAGTTCAATCGCTCCTAAAGCTTTACCATTTAAAACAGCTGCTTGTATCTCTTGTCCTCCTATAAAGGACTCTACTATTAAAGTTTCATAGTTTTTAAGTAATCTAATTATATTTTTTTTAAGATTTGTGAAATTATTAGTAATTGTTACCCCTATGCTTGAACCTTCATTATTTGGTTTGACAACTACGGGATATTTTAATTTAGATTTTTTAAGCGAATTTTTTAAATTTTTAAAATTAAAGATTTTTTTTTCTATTATAAAATATTTTGGTGTTTTAATTCTATTTTTAATAAATATTTTTTTTGAAACATATTTATTCATAGCATTCATGGATGATATCACTCCTGAATGAGTATAAGGTATTTTAAGATACTCAAAAAAACTTTGAGCGTATCCATCTTCTCCTTCCTCGCCATGAAGAGCATTAAAAACTATGTCTGCTTTTTTTTTTCCAATTTCTAAAAAAGACTCGTGTTTAGGATCAAAAATATCTACTTTATAACCAATTTTTTTTAAAGCTTTAAAACAAGCTTTTCCGGTTTTTATGCTTATTGTTCTCTCTTTTGAGTTACCTCCAAGAACAATTAAGATATTCTTTTTAAACATTTTTACTTTCACCAATTAAATTAATTTCAAGATCTAATTCTATTTTAAATTTTTTAAAAACCCTTTCTTTTACAAGATTAATTAATTTTTCGATTTCATCTGAGGATGCACCACCTTCATTTACGAAAAAATTGCAGTGTTTTTTAGATATACTTGCTTTGCCAAAAGAAATATCTTCGCAACCAGAATCTTTTATTAGCTTCCATGCTTTTTCGTTTTTAGGGTTTTTAAATGTGCTACCGCAGGTTTTAATCTGGCTGGGTTGAGAAGATTTTTTCATATTATTTAATTCATTCATTTTGTTTAAAATTTCTTTTTGTGATTTTTTATGTCCTTGAAACTTAGCTGATAAAATAATTATATTTTTTGGTAAATTAGAGCCTCGATACGAAAATTTAATTTCATCTCTTTTAAATTCTTTTTCTTTTCCCTCAAAATTAATTGTTTTTACGGAGATTAAAATTTTAGAAATATCTTGTCCATAACATCCACTATTCATTATTATGCCTCCTCCGACTGAACCGGGTATACAGCTTAAAAATTCAAAACCAGAAATTGAGTTATCGGATGCAAATCTTGATAAAGTTTTATCAAGAGTTGCGGCTCCAACTTCTAAAACCTCTGAGGGAAAAGGATTAATAAATGAAAATTTTTTACTTAATTTTATCACTGCCCCCTCTATACCGCCGTCCCTAATAAGAGTGTTAGATCCAGCACCTAAGTTGATTATTTTTAAATTTTTTTTTACATGAACTAAAAATTCGATTAGTTGTTCTTTGCTTGAGGGTTTAAAAAAAACTTTCGCTGGACCCCCTAAATTAAACCAACTATATTTAGAAAGATCTTCATTAAGAATTATGCTTTTGCCAAATCTTTCTTGTAATTTTAGATTATCTAAACTCATAAATGTTTTTCTAAACCTCTCATCCAGCTTGAAATAGAGCCTGCTCCCATACCAATGACTATCTCATCTTTTATGAGATTTTTTTTTAAAAAATTGGCCAAATCGTTCTCATTTTTTACTAAAACAACACGAGTTTTAGAATTGATAGTAATTAATTTTCCAAATTTTGTTATATTGAAATTTTTATCCTTTTTTTCACCTGCAGAGTATACAGGACATAGAATTACAATATCAGCAAAGTTAAAAGATTTTGAGAACTGCGTCTTAAGGGACTTAAGCCTTGAATATCGATGAGGTTGAAAAACAGTTATAATTTTTTTTTCTTTGGAAACTTTTTTTATTCCTTCTAATACAGAAAAAATTTCAGTTGGATGATGTGCATAATCATCATAAAATTCGTTTCCTTTTTTTCTAAATATTTTAGTCATTCTCCTTTGTACTCCTGTAAATTTTTTTAAAGCTTTTTTTATCACATCTATTTTGATACCCAAATTTAAACAAACGCTTATTGCAGCAGCAGAATTACGAATATTGTATTTGCCAATTAAATTTAAAATAATATTTTTTAATACAAATTTTTTACCTCTTAAATTTTTTACTATTAAATCAAATTTACAAAGTTTATTTAGATATTTTTCATTTATAATTTGATAATCCGATTTTTTATTAAATCCATAAGTTAAAATATTTTTAGTTTTTATTTTACTTCGTAAAATTCTGATCTTTTTATCGTCAATGCAAATTATACATTTACCAATGGGAGGTGTTCTGTTTATAAATTTGAGAAAACTATTTTCTAAATTTTTGAAATTTTTATAAAAATCTATATGCTCATTATCAAGATTAGTTACTATCGAATAATTAATTGGAAGTTTTAAGAAACTTCCGTCTGATTCATCTGCCTCTAAAACTGCCCAGTCCCCTTTTCCTAATTTTGCATTATTTTTTATTGAGTTTATAACACCACCATTAATGATTGTTGGATCAAGTTTAGCCTCAGATAAAATTCTGCCAATTAGTGAGGTAGTTGTAGTTTTGCCGTGAGATCCTGTGATTATGATATTTTTTTTTAAAGATACTATGTTAGATAACATTTCAACTCTATCGTATACAGGTAGTTTTTTTTTCTTTGCTTCTTTAATTTCCTCGTTATTTTTTTTTATTGCTGAGGATTTCACCAATATTGTCGCTTTTTTTACATTAACTTTTTTATGGCCAATAAATACTTTGATGCCAAGTTTTTTACAGTTTTCAGTATTTTTATTTAGACTTAAATCACTTCCTTGAACCCTAAACCCCATTATTTTCATTACCTGAGCCAACCCGCTCATTCCTATTCCTCCTATCCCGACAAAATGTATGTTTTCGTTCTGACCGATATTAATTTTCATAAAAATAATCTTTAATTTTGTTGTTTAGTTTTTCAAATACTTTTTTGTCTGAATATTTTTTTTGTTCAATAATCATTGTATCTGTTATTGATTTATCTTTATGTAATCTTTGAAGCAATTGAAATAGTTTATTTTGAATTTGATTTTCTTCTAATAAAATTGCTAAACCAAGGCTCTCAAAGTGCTTCGCATTTTTTAATTGATGATTATCTGCTGCAGAACTTAGTGGTATTGAAATTATTGGCAAGTTACAATAAATTAGTTCCGAAAGCGCAGATGAACCCGCTCTGCTCACAACTAAATTTACTAGTCTATAATATTTTACAATATCAAAGCTAAAATTGAATAATTCATGTTCGATATCGTTCTTTTTATAAAATTGTTCTAACGTTAAATTTTGATAAGGTAAACATTGTTGATAAATTTTAATTCTAATACCTATCTTTCTAAGGTTTAAAAAAACGCCAGGTAACTTCTCAGCAAAAATTTTTGCTGCTTGACTTCCTCCTAATACCAAAATTGTTAATTTATTTTGTTCTTCTTTTAATTTTTCACGTTTAAAATTATAAATTTCTTCTCTTAAAATATTTCCAATAACTTCGATTTTTTTTTTATATTTTATTTTAATTCCTTCAGTTGCTGAGTGAGCTAAAAAAATTTTTTTTGAAAACGGCAAGAGATATTTATTAGCTTTACCTAAATAAAGGTTATTTTCATATATAAAAAAAGGTATTCTTAAAAAGATTGCTACAAAACATAATGGAAAAGACGCATAGCCACCCATCCCTATTATAAATTTTGGTCTTTTTAATGTTAAGAGGATAAATGATTGAAATATTGAGTAAATCATTTTGAAAAAAAATATTATTTTATTACCTGACATTGAACTTACATTAATGATTTTAACATTTGAAAAATGATATTTTTCAATAAAACTTTTTCCTCTCATATCTGAAGTAAGGGTAGTTAAGTAACCTTCTTTACTTAAGTTTAGCATTAAACTAATTGCAGGAAAAATATGTCCTCCTGTGCCCCCAGTTGCAATTATTATTTTTTTATTAATATTTTTCATTTTCAAACCTGTTTTTAGTAAAATTTAAAATTATGCCGGCCAAAATAGAACTACTTATTAATGAAGATCCACCATAACTTAAAAAAGGCAAAGTCATCCCAGTTGTTGGTAACAAACTCGTATTTACTCCGATATGGATAAATGTTTGAAAAATTAATAGGGAAGCTAAACCGCACAATGATATTTTTAAATTTGTATTAGAGCTGTTAATACAAATTTTTATAATTTTGTAAGAGATATAAAGAAATATAGAAACGACCAAAACAGATATTATTGATCCAAATTCCTCAGTTATAACTGCAATTATGTAGTCGGTATGTGCCTCGGGCACACTATCTTTAAGTATCCCTTCTCCCATACCTTGGCCTTTTAATCCTCCTAGTTTTATTGCGGCTAAAGCTTTATCAGTTTGAAAACTATCTCCCCGACTAGGGTCGTAAAATGTTGTGATTCTGTTTATTATATATCCAAATTTATCCGGAAATAATAAAAATACAATAAGTCCAGCTAAAAGTAATAATAATAAGATTAAAAGAATAAATATAAACTTAATACCCGAAATAAAAATTAGAGAAATCCAAGTAATAGTTAATAAAATAGATTGACCTACATCAGGTTGATTAAGAAGCAAAACAACAATAGATACTAAAATTATTGAACTAAAAAAGTATGACTGATTTGGATTTTTATTTTTTAAATCACTTAATATATTTGCGCATATTAAAACAAAAAAAGGTTTTATTATTTCAACTGGCTGAAGTTTAAATAGACTGAGATCAAGCCATCTTTTCGCTCCTTTTACTTCTAAACCTATAAAAGGAACTAAAATAAGGAGTAAGAAAGAAAATATAAATAGAGGTATTATAGATTTTTTTATTAATTTTATGTCTATCATAGAGATGATGATCATAAGCACTAATGCGATAGACGCAAAAAGAAGATGTTTTGTGAAAAAAAAATAATAATCTTTATTTAATCTTTCACCTGCTAATGAAGAAGTTGATGAAAAAGAAAAAAAAATTCCTAAGAAAAATAATGCTAAAAAACATATAAGAATATTTTTATTTATATTTCTCCAGTAATCTTCAATTATTTCATTATTAAAGATATTTTTTCGCATATAATTTTACAAAATATTTAAATTTATTCCCCCTATCAACAAAATTCTTAAATTGATCAAATGATGCACTAGCAGGGCTGAATAAAATAGTAATTTTTTTTTTGTGAAGAATATTTTTTTTTAAAATATCTTCTACTACTTCTTTCAGCTGATTTTTAATTAAAAAATTAATGTCTTTTTTAATTTGTTTTGAAAAGAATTTTGCATGATTGCCAATAATATATGTTTTTATAATTTTTTTCTTGAACGCTTTGATTTTTATTTTATCATTTATTTTTGGTTGTCCTCCTAAAATCCAAATAATATTGTTACTATTCATTAAAGCATATTTAGTTGATTCAAACGATGTAGCCTTTGAGTCGTTTATAAACTCCATGTTTTTAAATTTAAAAAATAGTTCATACCTATGCGGCAACCCTTTAAAAGATGAAGTAGCTTTTATAAAATTTTTTCTTTTAATTTTAAATTTTCTTAGGACTGTGTATGCAAAATCGAGATTATTTAAATTCATTTTTTGATTTAAATAATTATTTTTAATGCTATTCTTTTTAAAAATATCATTTGATATAAAATTAAGATTAGATTGAAATCCAAACTTTTTAAAAATTATTTTTAATTTATTTTCTTTTAAAATTGCAAAATCGTTTTTAGTCTGATTTTCAAATATTTTAAATTTTGATTTAATATAATTATTCATTGATCCGTGCCAATCTAGATGATCGTTTGTTATATTTAATATCATTGCATATCGTGGTTTTAAAAATTTTGAATAAGAAAGCTGATATGAAGATGTCTCTATTACATATATAATTTTACTATTATATTTAGTATCAAGAATTGGTTTTCCGATATTTCCTGCTAAAAGTGTTTTAAATTTATTTTTTTTTAAAATGTGATGAATTAACTTACAAGTTGTTGATTTTCCATTCGTGCCAGTTACTAATATTGAATTTCGAACATTATTAATAAGGAAAAATAGATCTATATCTGTAATAATTTTTTTTTTGTTAAATAATAATTTTTTTTCGAATTTTGAAACTTTAATATCAATTCCAGGACTAATTACGATATAATCAACTATATCTAATATTTTTAAAAATTTTTTTTTTTTAAAATTATTTTTTTTAAATATTGTATCGTCCCAAGTATAAAATTCTTTAATGTTATTCCTCTTAAAAAAATTGATTACTGATAGTCCTGTTATACCTAAGCCGTAAACTGCAAATTTTTTTTTTCTAAGATACTTAATATTCATTTTTATCTTAGTTTTAAAGTAGCTAAACCTACTAATGCTAAGATTATGGCTATTATCCAAAATCTAATAACAATTGTTGACTCTGGCCAACCTTTCTTCTCAAAGTGGTGGTGAATAGGAGCCATCATAAATACTCTTTTTCCAGTTAATTTAAATGATATTACCTGAATTATTACTGAAACAGTTTCCAAAACGAATAACCCGCCAATTATAGCTAAAACAATTTCATGCTTAACAATTATAGCGACAGCAGCTAAAGAACCTCCTAAAGATAGGGACCCAGTGTCTCCCATAAAAATTTTTGCCGGGGGTGCGTTATACCAAAGAAAACCTAAACATGAGCCTACAATAGAGCCACAGAATATCGATATTTCTCCAACCTCCGGTATATATTGTATTTGAAGATAATCTGAAAATATTGCGTTACCAACAATATAACTTATCAGAGTATAAGATAATGCAACTAACATTATTGGCACTGTAGCTAGACCATCTAATCCATCTGTTAAATTTACTGCATTGGAAGATCCGATAATAACAAACAAACCAAACAATAGGTAAAAAATCCCTAGATCAAAAACTAAATTTTTGAAAAAAGGAAAGTATATAAAATTTATAAATTGATGATTTGAAAAATAAATTAATATTATTAGAACAACAAAGCTAATTAAAAGTTGACCTAGAAATTTTAATTTGGAGTTTAAACCTCTAGAATTTCTTTTTTGAATTTTTAATAAATCATCTACAAAACCGAGCAAACCTAGACTAAAGGTAATAAATATCAAACTCCAAATAAAAATATTTGATAAATCTGCCCACAAAAATGTGCTGGTTAAAATTCCAATAATTATAATTATACCACCCATGGTTGGAGTTCCAGATTTTTTGACAATGTGATCTATTGGTCCGTCCTGTCGTATTGGACCTGTTATGTCTTTTTTTGAAAAGATTTTAATCAAAGGTCCACCAATTAAAAATATAATCACTAGTGAGGTAATTAAAGATAAACCTGTTCTAAATGTTAAGTATTTAAAAACATTCAAAAACGAATATTGCTCAACCAGAGATGTGAGAAAACTATAAAGCATTAGGTCTTCCTTTGATTAATTTTTTTGATATCTCATGTAAACCCGTAGCGTTTGAACCTTTAATCAATAAATAATCATTTTTTTTTAAAATAGGCAAAATAGTTTCATTGAAGTCACTGTTTTGTTGTAAAATATTTCCCCTTTTCTTTTGTTTCACATTTTTATAGGTATCCATAATTAATTTTCCGTGCACAAACAATTTCTTTATATCAGATTTATTAATAGCTTTAGATAATTTTTTATGGAAGTTATGTGATTTTTTCCCAAGTTCTAACATATCACCTAAAAGTAAGTATTTAGAACTTTTAACATCTTTTATTTTTGAAATTTTTGAAATTGATTCTCTCATTGAAAGTGGATTAGCATTGTAACTTTCATCGATAAGATTAAATTTTATATTGTTTAATTTTATTTTGTACGTTTTTCCTCTTCCATCACTCATCTCTATATCATCTATTTTTTTAATGAAAGATTGAATGTCGAGGTTTAAAACTTTTAAAACTGCAATTAAACCTAAAATATTATTGATATGATGCCCTTCAAAATTCAGGTTATAGATTTTATTGAATACTTTAACCGTTAGATAATTAATACTATTTATTTTTTTTATTCTTAAGGCTTTTATATCTGAATTTTTATTTAAACCAAATGAGACAACTTTAATGTTTTTTTTAAGTGCTTCATTTTTAAAATATGAAAAAAAGTTATCATCTCTATTTAGAATTAAATAACCATCTTTGACAATATTATTTATAATTTCACCTTTAGCTTTTGCAATTCCTTTTAAATCTTTGAAATTTTCAATATGAGCCTCTGCAATGTTTGTAATTACTGCAATATGAGGTTTTACCAATTTAGAAAGTTTATCTATTTCACCTGATTTACTCATACCAATTTCGAAGACCCCGTATTTATGATCCAACTCTAAATTGCTTAGGCTCAAAGGGACTCCGTATGAATTATTGAAAGATTTTTGGGAATAATACGTTTTCTCAAAAAAACTCAATAATTTTCCGATTAGATCTTTAAGTGAAGTTTTCCCAGAACTTCCTGTTATGCCAATTATTGTTGCTTCTGAGCTTAATCTTTTTAAATGTGCTAACTTATTTAAAAATTCATTCGTATTTTTAGTTTTGATAATTTTTTTGGATAAATCAAAATTAAATTTATTCGATACTACACAACTTGCTGCTCCTTTAAATATGGACTCTTTTACATAATTATGTCCGTCAAGTTTTTTTCCTTTGATTGCTATAAATAAATTTCTTTTTTTTAATTTTTTTGAGTTAATTGATACACCTAAAAAACTTCTGTTTATCTTATTTTTAATTAATCTATTAAGAATTAATTGATTGTATTTAATTCTTTTATTTATTTGAGATATTGTTTTTTTTTTTAATTTAATTTGTTTTATTATTTTTTTATCTGAAATTTTATAAATTTTATTACCATAATCTTGAAATTCTTCATGACCTTTGCCAGCAACAAGAATTATTTCATTGTGTTTAGAATTGAGTACAGCATGTTTTATAGCTTTCGCTCGATTTCCTATTTCTTTTACTTTTTTTTTATCTATAGATTTTACAATTTTGTTTCTGATTTTTTTTGGATTTTCATTTCTAGGATTGTCATCCGTAACGTATATTTTATTACACAATTTGTTTGCAATTCTTCCCATGGTTGATCTTTTAGCTTTATCTCTTTCTCCTCCACATCCAAATATAAGTGTAACGTCCTTTTTGTAAAAATTTTTAAGAGTTTCAATTGCCGTTTTTAAAGCTTCGGGAGTGTGAGCAAAATCTACAAATACTTTTGTGTTGTTCGGAAATTTTTTTATTAGCTCAAGTCTTCCTCTTAAAGATATAATTCTATTTAATTTATTAAAAATATTTTTCTTTTTAATTCCTATTGTCTCACACGCTAAAATTGACATGAGTAAGTTTTTTTTTTGAAATTTTCCTATTAATTTAAAGTCAGATAAAAGATTTTCATTTTTTTCGATATTTATTGTTTTTAGTTTAAAATTTTTTTTCGTTGATATTTTTTTAAGTTTTGCAAAACATTTCAAATTTTCGTCTGTTATCATTGTGCTCTTTGAGGTTAAAATTTTTTTAAACAGGATCATTTTTGCATCAAAATAATTTTTCATTGATTTATGATAATCTAAATGGTCACGACTTAAATTTGTAAAAATACCAGATATAAAACTAATACCCTCTGCTCTTCCCTGTTTTAAACCGTGGCTTGATATTTCCATGAGCACATTGTCAATTTTACTTTTTTTAATTTCACTTAATTTTTTGTGTAAACTAATGGTATCTAATGTAGTCAAATTAGTTTTATAAAACTTTTTATTTATCTTTATCCCTAATGTTCCAATAGTTGCTACAGGAATTTTATTAAGTGACAAAATTTGATGAAAAAAGTCTGCAACTGAACTTTTTCCGTTTGTTCCTGTTACTGCTATTATTTTTCTTGGTTTTTTTGAATAATATTTTTTGCAACACCGTACAAGAGTCTCTTTGACATTTTCGACTTTAATAATTTTCGATACATTTTTTTTGACTTTAGAACTTGTAATTATAGCTGATGCCCCTTTTTTAAGGGCCGCGTCTACAAAATTTGAACCTTTATAGTTTTGTCCATCTATGGCAAAAAATATTTCTCCTTTTTTTAAATTTCTACTATCTGAAGTTAAACCTCCAACTTTAATGAATCTTAAATGTTTGGGGCAACTTTTAATTAAATTTTTTAACAACATTCTGGCTGAGAATTTCGTAGTTATTTATGGCTAAAATAGGTCCAATTTTTTCTATAATTTTGCCCGCTGAATATACTGCATTCCATCCAGCTTCATTTCTAGTTCCTCTTATTTTTGATCCTCTATAATTGTAAATAAGTTCGTTTGCTACTTTTGGGTCATCATACATAACTAATAAAACATATTTTTTTCCCACGGCAGAAAAAAAGGAAATAAAAGTATTTATGTTTTTGCTCTTATCATTATAATATTGAGAGGTTCCGGTTTTTCCAGAAACATTAAAGCCGTACACATCCGCGAGACTTGCTGTACCCTTTTTATCAGTAACAACTTTTCTTAAAATTTTTCTAATTTTGTTGCTAGATTCTTCTGAAATTATTCTTTTCCTTTGCTGGTGATTCTTCTTATTTTTTAATAAAGTTGGTGAAACTAAAATTCCACCATTAATTAAGCTGGCGTAAGCTGTTGCTGCTTGTAAAGGTGTTGTCGTTATACCGTGCCCATAGGAAATCGTCTCTAATTTACATTTGTTCCATTTAAATGGAATTGGAGTGCCAACCTCATCAAGTTCAATTTTAGGTGATGCTAAAATATTAATTTTCTTTAAAAAATTTTTATATTTTTTTTCACCGATATTTTTCGCAATTTTTAAAGTTCCTATATTAGAGGACTGTATTAATATATCTTCAACACTCATAGAAGTTGGAAATTTTTTTATATCTGAAATATCATAAATTGAGCATTTTACCTTTTGAGAGATATCATTAATAATAGTTTCTGGTTCTACTAATCTTTCATCTAAAGCTAAAGTGATTGTAAAAGTTTTAAAGATTGAACCTAGTTCAAATACACCTTTAGTAATCTTATTCATATAATTATCGTCGTTTATTTTTACTCTTTTGTTGATGTCGTAGTCTGGTAATGATACAAGAGATAAAATTTCTCCATTTTCAGCATCTAAAAGAATAGAGGCAGCGCCATTGGCATTAAATATTTTTGACGAATTTTCTAATTCTTTTTTAACTATAAATTGCAAATTAGTATCTAAAGATAAAATTAAAGGTTCTTCCACATTTTTAATATTCCTTAATTCGCGTTCAAAATAACCTTCGACGCCTGATACCCCGTAATTATCATAGTCTATTTGTCCAATAATATGACTATAAAGTTCAGCTTGCGGATAAACTCTTGTTTGAAAGGGTTCAAAAATAATTCCTTTTTCTCCTAGTCTCCAAAGTTTTTCTCTTTCATTTTCAGTAAGTCTTTTTTTTAGATAAAAATATTTGTTTTGATTTAATTTTTCCATTAAATTTGAGTTTTTTAAGTTCGGTAAAGCCAATTTGACTTTAACTAAAAACTTTTTTTTATCCTTTATTAAATTTGGTCTTACTGCAGCGTGGTAAGCTTGAATATTTCTTGATAATATGACTCCGTTTCTATCAGTAATATCTTTTCTTAGTGGTAAAAAGTTTGCGTAATCTTTTTTATTTTGGAATTCATAATTTTGAATGGATACTAATATTATTTTTATTGAAAAAATAAATATCAGTGAAAAAAAGCAAAAAAAGAGCAAATACATCCTGTCATTTGTAGTTGAGAGTTCATTTTTTTTTTTTAAATTTTGATTTGACTCTATATAATCTTCAAAAAAGAAGCTTTTTTGATTTTTATTAAATTTTTTTTTGTAAGCTTTTTTTTTAGCCATTTATTTTTTTGAAAATTTATTTTGTTCAATTAAAAAACTTTCATATCCTAAATAAATATTTGAAAAATGCATGTGTAAATATTTGTCACTCTTCAAAAATGAGATCCTCTCACTAATTTGTTCAGGTGATGAAAGATAGTGAAAGTCAAGTTGTGTTTCGAATATCTCGTTTTTAATATTTGATATTTTTCTTTCATGCTTATCTATTTTTTTTTCTACTATTCTAGTTTTGTTTTTTATTATCGATGTACAAAACATTAATATAGAAAAAACTATGACTGATATTAAAATTTTTTTATTAACCATATTTTTTTTCTAAATCTGTTAATTTTTTAAATTGAAATCTTAATGCATTAGGTTCTTTAAAAATGTTTTTATTTCTTGTTGCCACTCTCAGCTTGGCAGACCTTGATCTAATATTTAGTTGTAATTCTTTTTCGGAAGCAGTAAGAACTTTATTCTTATAAGTTTCAAATAATGAATATGCTGAATCGTTAGCATCGGGAAGATATTTATTTTTCCTCGAATGATTGGATGAAAAGTTTTTAAAATAAAATTTTACAATTTTATCTTCTAATGAGTGAAAGCTTAAAACTATTAATTTTCCACCTGGCTTTAAAATTTTTGTTGCTTTGATAATGCCTTCTATTAATTCCGAAATTTCTTTATTTACAAATATTCGAAGTGCTTGAAATGTTTTTGTGCTTAAGTTAATTTTTTTTTTGAAATTTTTCTTTTTACTTTCTTCAATAATATCAACTAACTCATTAACAGATTTTAATTTTTTTATAGATCTAACTTTTATAATGTTTTTTGCAATTATAGAGGCTTCTTTTTCTTCTCCAAATATTTTCAAAATCATTTTTAAATCATTTTGATCTACATCATTTAAAACCTCTTGCGCAGATGTAGATGCTAAACCCATAGACATATCTAACCTATCTTTTGATTTAAATGAAAACCCTCTTGATAAATCATTAAGTTGAATAGATGAAATTCCTAGATCAAAAATTACTGCGTCAACTCCACTTATTGGTATCTGGTCGATATTGCTAAATTTATTATGATAAAATTTAAATCTATTTTCAAATTGTTTTTTTAGATTATCGGCAATATCTAAAACTCTCTCATCTCTATCAAATGCAATAATTTTTGTATTAGGAAATTTTAAAAGTTCTTTGCTATAACTCCCACCTCCAAAAGTACAATCTAAGTATTTTCCTCCGGATTTCGGGGAACAAATCTTAATGACTTCATCTAACATTACTGGAAAGTGTTTCGTTTCCAGTAATGTATTGGGTGATTTCATTATTTATCAAAATTAGCATTAAAACTTTTGTTTCCTCAAGAAAGCTGGTATTTCAAACTCTTCATCGTCAGAGGAACTTTGATCAAATAACTTATCGTTTTGAAGATTTTCATTTTCAGTTTCATGGTTATCATTCCCGAAGTCATTTGACTCCTCGGAAAATAACTTAGGAGTATACTCTTCCTCAGTTGGTCTATTATCGAATTTATTGTCAGTCTCAATATTGTTCTCAATGTAAGATGCATTTTCAATTGATATACCATTATGACTTGTATACTGACTCATTTTAGTATTTTCATCTTTGTCTTGTCCCAATGATGAATCGTTTGTATTTTGAGGAGTAGTGTCGATTTCCAACTGTTCATCTAATTTTAAAGCCGTAGCCCCCTCAATTGAGCTCATAGGATTTTGTTCAACATTAGGATTTTTGAAAATATTATCAGAATATCCGGGGTTTCGATTTTGAATTCTGTTTACCATGTTTAAAACAGTTTTTGACTCTGGCTTATGACCGTCTAATGAAGTTGCAACGATAGACACTCTTATTTTTCCATCCATATTGTCATCTTTAATCGCACCAAATATTAGTTCAGCTTCTGGGTCTACTTCTGCTCTAATTTTATTTACAGATTGGTCAACCTCAAACAGGGTAATATCTTTTCCTCCGGTTATATTTACTAATAGACCTTTGGCTCCTTTTAACGAATATTCATCAATTAAAGGATTGTTCAAAGCCATCTCTGTAGCTGCCATTGCTCTGTTTTCACCTTCGGCTTCACCAGTTCCCATCATCGCTTTACCCATCGCGCTCATTACGGTTTCAACATCAGCGAAATCTAAATTTATCATGCCTGGTCTTACCATTAGATCAGTAACACTTTGAACACCATGTTTTAAAACATCATTCGATAATGAAAAGGACTCTTCGAACGTAGTAGATTCATTTGCTATTTTAAAAAGATTTTGATTAGGAACAACAATAACGGTATCTAAATGTTTTTTTAGTTCTTCTAATCCTTCTATAGCTCTACGCATTCTTTTAGGTCCTTCATAGGAAAATGGAAGAGTTGTAACTCCAACAGTAAGAATATTTAATTCCTTTGCTGCTCTAGCAATTACATGTGAAGCTCCAGTTCCGGTACCACCTCCCATTCCAGCTGTAATAAAAATCATATTGCTCCCTTGAATATAACTTACAATTTCATTTAAAGACTCATCAGCTGCTGCTTGTCCTATATCATTCTTAGCTCCCGCGCCAAGACCTTTTGTTAAATTCATTCCAATTTGAATTTTAGAATCTGCTTTATTTACTCTTAAATCTTGTGCATCAGTATTAACTGCTACAAATTCCACGCCTTGCATTCCTGACTCGATCATAGAATTTATCGCGTTCCCGCCTGCTCCACCAATTCCCATTACAAGTATTCTTGGTTTTAATTCTTTTAATTCACCCCCTCCTATGTTTATACTCATATCTCCCTCCTTTTTTTAATTGTTGTTATCCCATTTAAGTGTTGATCTACTTTGTAGAGCTTTTTTTCTCGCAAAAGTCTTAAATTTCTCAAAATTTTTTGGACTCCAAACCTGGAATGTTTTACCTAATCCGACGAATAAGATATCGCTTTTAATCTTTGCAAAATTTAAAAGGCTTTTCGGAAATTGTACTCTGCCCTCTGTATCAAAAACTAGGTTAGAACTTTCTGATAAAACAGCAGTAGCAAAATAGTCTCTTTTTTCCTCAAATGGGTTTAGCGTATCTATTGAGTTGGATAATTTTTCAATTCTTTCTTGAGTGCAACACTCTAATGCTGGATTGCTAAAAGAGGGGTAAGACACAAAGCTGTTAAAACCTTGGGTTGTTAAAAAGGATCTAAATGATGCTGGCACTGAGACCCTCCCTTTTTTGTCTATTTTGTTTTCGTAACTTGATAAAAACATACTTTTTAAATTTGCTTTCAATTTTTTTTATAATCAATAAATCCTCCAATTTGGGATTATT
>MDTB01154866.1_pt1 | contig 31757 bp, 29 predicted proteins | sample 811161 | NCBI WGS metagenome assembly MDTB01 (sample SAMN05326650, study PRJNA326480) | marine metagenome | isolation source: seawater | place: Mediterranean Sea | collected 2009 | reverse complement strand
CGAACAAATTCTTTAGAAAGTTGTTTCTGAGACTCATCAGCATTTTGACGTTCTTGGTAGCCATCCTGATAAAAATAACGAGATGAATCAGGTGTATGAATCTCATCTATAAGAGTAATGTTACCATCTTTATCTTTACCAAACTCATACTTGGTATCAACCAAGATTAAGCCCATTTGTGATGCAATATCAGTTCCTCTTTTAAATAATTCTGTAGTATATTTTTCTAGTAGTATATACTCTTTTTCTGAAACAAGTCCCTGAGCTAAAATATCTTCTCTAGAAATATCTTCATCATGTCCAACATCTGCTTTAGTTGTAGGGGTTATAATTGGGCTAGGGAATTTATCATTTTCTTTCATCCCATCAGGCATCTCAACACCACAAAGCATTCTTTTACCATCTCTATACTCTCTCCAAGCATGGCCAGATAGATAACCACGTATCACCATTTCTACCTTAAAAGGTTCACAATACTTACCAACTGTAACCATAGGGTCAGGAGTGGAAATCTTCCAATTGGGAACAATATCAACAGTAGCATCTAAAAACTTAGCAGCAATCTGATTTAAAACCTGACCTTTGAATGGAATACCCTTTGGCATAACAACATCAAATGCAGAAATTCGATCCGATACAATCATAACTAATAAATCATTATTAATTGTATATACTTCTCTTACTTTTCCATGATAAACATTTGTTTGTCCTGGAAAATTATAATTTGTTTTTAGTATGGTGTTTTTCATTTTATCTTTTTTTATTAGTTATCTTCTTTTTTAAATGCTTTAATTATTCTCATCACTAATTTATGACGAATTACATCTTTTTCATCTAAATAAATTACTCGTATTCCCTTTACTTTAGATAAAATATCCAAGAAATGAATGAGCCCAGATTTTTGTCTATTGGGCAGATCTATTTGAGTCATGTCTCCTGTAATAAGAAATTTAGCAGATCGTCCCATCCTTGTTAAGAACATTTTCATTTGTTGAACGGTAGTATTTTGAGCTTCATCTAAAATCACAAAAGCATTATCTAGTGTACGCCCTCTCATGAATGCTAAGGGTGCAACCTGAATTACGCGTTCCTCAACTAATGCTTTAAGTTTTTCAACAGGAATCATATCATGAAGAGCATCATAAAGTGGCTGCATATATGGATCTAATTTATCTTTCATATCACCAGGTAAAAAACCCAAATTCTCTCCTGCCTCTACTGCAGGCCTAGTCAATATAATACGTTTGACTTCTTTATTCTTTAAAGCTCTAACTGCTAATGCAACTGCAGTATAAGTCTTTCCTGTTCCAGCAGGTCCAATAGCAAATACCATATCATTTTCATGGGAAAACTCAACTAATTTTCTCTGATTAGATGTACGAGCTTTAATAAGTTTACCGTGAGTTCCATGAACAATAACGTCTTCATCTAACTCTAAAATGACATTATGATCTTCCATAATTAATCGTTCAATATTACTTTCAGTCAGTCTATTGTATTTATGAAAATGTTGAATAAGTACCTGTAATTTCGTTTGAAATTGCTCAATAATTTCCTCTTCACCAAATACAGTAATAGAACCACCACGAGCAACAATTTTCAACTTTGGATAAAACGACCTAATTATCTCTAATTTAGAATTTCGAGATCCGTAAATATCAATCGGATCAATATTTGTAAGAGTAAACTTTTTTTCTGCCAACCAAATGAAGATTATAATAGTTAAAGGAATTCATTGAAAATTCTTTTCAACTAAGATTATTTGCTTAATTTTAGTGACACAAAATAACAAATTTCATTAGTTTATTTCAAATAATAATAGCTGTTTTTAAACAGTATGGGAATCATTACACTAACAAGCGATTACGGTAAAAAAGATTATTTTAATGCAGCAATAAAGGGAGCAATATTATCACAATCTCCAGAAATTAAAATTGTTGACATCTCCCATGAAATTTCTCCCTTTAATATTCAAGAAGCTGCCTATATTCTGAAGAATGCCTACCATCATTTCCCTAAAAGAACAATTCATATCATTGGGATTGATTCTGAGGCTATAAAAGAAAAAAATCACATCATCTGCGTATATAATAATCACTATTTTATTGGTGCTGATACTGGAATTTTCTCATTAATGTTCCCAAATATTAAAGCAGAACAAATCATCGCATTAAACATTGCTCAAGAATCAGACAGCATTGCATTTCCTATGAAAGATGTTTTTGTGAAAGCTGCATGTCACATAAATAGAGGGGGATCAATAAATATTATAGGACGACATATAAATAACTTAAAAGAAGCTAAAGATTTTCAACCTACTTTATCTATAGACAAAAAGATTATAAAGGGACAGATCATATACATAGATCACTATGGGAATCTGATTTCTAATATAACAGAAACATTTTTTAACAAATCTGTAGCTGGAAAAAAATTTGAAATAATTCTCCCAAGAAAAAACATTATAAATTCAATTAAGAAGATATATAGCCAAGCTATTGAGGGAGAAATGTTAGCATTATTTAATTCTGCAGGTCATTTAGAAATTGCAATTAATAAAGGGGATTCAAATCTGAAAAATGGTGCAAGTGGCTTACTAGGAATAAAAGTGAAAGACTCCATTAACATAGAATTTTATGATAGTTAGATTGCTGAAATTAAGCTTCAATCATTCACACATATCAGCCTTCAAATCTCTATTTTAGCAACTTAAAAATGAAACTCTATCTTAAGTAGTATATAAATATATTAAGCTTCTCCAAGATACTTCAGATGAATATATATTTTTTACTTATAGCTTCTTTAAATGCGAAAATGACTTAAAAGAGTACATACAATCAAAATTATTTAAAGATATTTGAAAAAATATTAAAATATTAATGAAAGATAAACCTATGGTTTGGAGTACTAAAAAAATAAATAAAGCACGATGATAAGTATCTTTAAAAAAGAACTTAATAGCTTTTTAAACTCTTTGATAGGGTATTTAATTATATTGGTTTTTTTAACACTTAACGGTTTATTTTTATGGATTTTCCCAGGCTCATTTAATCTATTAGACTCTGGTTATGCAAGTTTAGGAAGTCTATTCTTTATAGCGCCATGGGTTTTTTTATTTTTAATACCAGCTCTTACAATGCGATTTTTCTCTGATGAATTTAAGATAGGCACCATAGAATTACTTCTGACCAAACCCATTAGTGAATTAGAAATAATCCTTGGAAAATATATAGCTGGATTAATACTTTGCTTGATAGCATTAGTTCCAACATTAATCTATGTCTTTGCCATATATCAATTAGGCCACCCACAAGGAAATATAGACTGGGGTGCTACAATAGGATCTTATATAGGATTAATTTTTCTTTCAAGTGTTTATATTTCCATAGGATTATTTGCATCTAGCTTATCAGAAAATCAAATTGTTTCATTTATACTATCTCTATTCCTTTGTTTTTTTTGTTATATCGGATTTGAACAAATTGCAACACTTTTAAGTCATACGGGAATGGAATTAAGCATAGAAAAATTAGGAATTAGTTATCATTATAAAGCAATTAGTAAAGGAGTAATTGATACTCGAGATATATGTTATTTCATTAGTCTCACAATTATCTTCATTTATGCAACTAAATTGACTTTGCAAAAGAGAAAATGGTAATGAAAAAAAGAGAAAAAGACATCCTCCAATTTATAAGTATCCTTGTTATTGTACTTCTTATAAATTTTATTAGCTCAATTGCTCATAATCGTTTTGACTTGACAAAAGAAGGTAGATTCTCACTTTCAGAAGCAAGTAAAAGTCTTCTTTCATCTATAGAAGATTATATATATATTGAAGTGTATTTAGAGGGAGATTTCCCAGCAGGGATTGAACGTCTAAGTATAGAAACTAAGCAAATTCTATCAGAATTACGATCTCAAAATCACCTCATCCAATATACTTTTATCAATCCCATTGAAGATCCAGATGATAAAACTAGAAATGAGATTGTATCACAGTTATACGCTAAAGGATTACATCCTACAAATCTTCAAGTAAAAGAACAAGATGGTTATACAGAAAAAATTATTATCCCCGGAGCTATTGTAAAATATAGAGGAAAAGAAATTGCAGTCCAATTACTAAAAAATCAAATTGCTAGGAGTCCCAATCAAAATATAGAAAAATCTATTAGTGAATTAGAATATGAATTTATAAATGCTATTAAAGAACTTAAAAATCCAATAAAATCAAATATTTCTTTTTTAACTGGACATGGGGAGCTGGATGGAGTGGAAATTGAAGATCTCACAAAAGCCTTGTCAGAAAAATATATTATTGACAAAATTGACCTACGTGAATTTGAGGTTGATGCTAATGGAGAACCTAATTTATTAAAAAAATTAAATGACCTAAATCAAAGAAAGTTAATTCTTATCCTAAAGCCAAAATCCTCATTTCAAAATTTAGACAAATACCTCATTGATCAATATATTATGAATGGAGGGAAAGTATTGTGGATGATTGATGCAACAAATGCTGACATGGATTCTTTAACAAATAAAGGAACATTTCTTGCTCATCCATTAAGAGATTTAAATCTTGGCGATCAACTATTTAAATATGGAGTTCGAATAAACACAAATTTGATTCAAGATCTTTCTTCATCTAAAGTCCCTATTCCAGTTAGTTTTGTTAATGATATTCCAAAATGGGAATTAATGCCATGGAGATATTTTGCTATCTCTATTCCTACATCAAATCATCCAATAACTAATAATTTAAATGCAATAAAATTTAACTTTGCGGGAAGTATTGATACGATTAAAACCAACTCTAGTATTAAAAAAACCATCCTTTTGCATAGCTCTCCTTACACAAAATTGATTAATACACCCTACGAAATTAGCTTACAGAATGCACTAAATAAACCTAAAGAAGAAGAATTTAATAAGGGACCTCAAGCCTTAGCAGTACTATTAGAAGGATCTTTTGAATCATTATTTAAAAATCGAATTAGCCAGATAAATAAGAAACTACCTTTTAAAGAATCAAGCAAACTAAATCGCATGCTTGTTATTGCAGATGGTGATTTAGCAAAAAATCAAATTTCTAGAGGAAATGCACTTCCCTTAGGTTTTGACAGCTTTGAAAAACGTCAATATGGAAATAAAGAGTTTATTCTAAATGCAATTGATTTTCTTATAGAGGATAACGACTTTATTAATATTCGAACCAAAGAATTGAAAATGCGAATTCTTGATTCTCAAAAAACAAATCAAGAACGACTATTTTGGCAAGTACTAAACATAATTAGTCCAATTATACTAATCTTACTATTTGGATTCATAAAACAATACCTTAGAATAAAAAAATATACTCAATGAAAAACAAATTACCTTTATACATTTTTATAATACTATGCTTGGGTATCATAGCATATCTTTTACCAAAAAAAGAAAATTCTATTTCACGTACAGATCGTAAAGATTTTGCAGTTGCTGACACAAGTCAAATCAATAAAATTATTCTAACTTCTAAAGCACCAGAAACTGCTGTATTAGAACGTATAAATAAAAATTACTGGACGATTAATCAACAATACAAGGCTAGAAAATCTAGTATATTTTATATACTAAAAACACTAAAAAGAATGGAGATTGCTCACCCCGTACCCATATCTATGCGTGATAATGTAATTGGTAATCTTGCTGTTCATGGAATCAAAGTAGAGATATTTTTAAATAATGGTGATAAAAAAATAATTTATGTTGGAGGTGAAAACCCTGAGTTATCAGCTACCTTTATGTTACTTCATGGTGCTTCTGAACCTTATGCTGTTCACATACCAGGATTCCAAGGATATTTATCAAGTAGATTCTTTACTGAAGAGAACCATTGGAGAGATAAACAAATCATGAATTATGACAACAACAATATTGAATCAGTAAATCTTAAATATTATGATTCAAATAAAAAAAACGAGTCCTTTTCTATAAAATACTTAGATAGTGATTATAAACTATTCAATTTAAATCAAAAAGATTTAGAGCCAAATCTATCAACTCTGAAACGCTATTTAGCATCATTTCGCAACTTGTATGCTGAAAGTTTTGTTTTGGAATCCTTAAATACAGATTCCATCCTAAAAACAAAACCATTTTTTGATCTCACAGTAAATACAAAAGACAATCAAAAAACTTACTTAAAGGTATTTTACAAAAGAGAGCTAAAAAATATTAATAGAGAATTATCGATGAGAGATCCAGAAAGAATGTTTGTTTATGTTAATGATAAAGATTGGATGATTATACAACTAAATGGCTTTAAAAAAGTTATAATTGGTTTATCAGAACTAAGAAAATAAGTTCACAATTTTTTAATATATACTAAATGATCGAAAATTTGTTTAAAAATAGAGTATAATTGTGAATAAACGACCACCATCATTATAGCAATCGAATGGACATATAATTATATTTGATTTTATTGAAATTAAACCTAAGAAAGTATGAAGTTTATTGTTTCTAGCTCAAAACTTTTAAAACAATTACAAATAATAGCAGGAGTTATCAACTCTAGTAATACACTCCCTATTCTAGATAATATATTATTTGAGATAACTGACAATAAATTACTTATTTCAGCCTCAGATTTAGAAACTACAATGTCGACATCATTAGATGTTGATTCAAATGAAAATGGTAGTGCTGCAATCCCTGCAAAATTACTATTAGATACTTTAAAAACTTTTCCAGAACAACCACTCACTTTTATTATTGACAGTGATAAAAATTGTATCGAAATTAGTTCTGATCAAGGTAAATATGCCTTAGCTTTTCATAATGGCACTGAATTTCCAAAAGCACCTAAAATTGAATCAGCAAGTAAAACTGTAATTCACTCTGACATAATTTCTTCTGGAATTAATAAAACTATTTTTGCTACAGGAAATGATGATCTTCGTCCTGTAATGTCAGGTGTTTTTTGCAAGTTTAGTGAATCTGGACTTACACTTGTTGCCACAGATGCTCACAAATTGGTTAGATATACTAGATTTGATGTGAAAAGTGATGAAAATACAGAATTTATACTTCCAAAAAAGCCATTGAATATTTTAAAAGGAATTTTAAGCTCAACTAACGAAGACATTGTCATAGAATACAATGAAACAAATGCTAAATTTACCTTTGGCTCCATTGCATTAACATGTCGACTAATTGATGGGAAATACCCAAATTACAATGCAGTAATTCCACAAGAAAATTCAAACAAACTTTCTATAGAACGCTTATCATTCCTTAACTCTGTAAAAAGAGTTGCTATCTTTTCAAATAAAACAACACACCAAATACGCTTAAAAATTGCAGGTAATGAAATGCATATTTCTGCTGAAGACATAGACTTTTCTAATAAAGCAGACGAACGATTATCATGTCAATACGAAGGAGCAGATATTGAAATTGGCTTTAACTCTCGATTTCTTATGGAAATGATTTCTAATCTTGAAACGGAACAAATACATCTTGAAATGTCTGCACCAAATAGAGCAGGAATTCTATTACCTGAAAATAACTCCTCTGAAGGAGAAGACATTCTTATGTTGGTAATGCCAGTAATGCTAAACAATTAATTACAATACTTTTGGTGTAGCAACTTTCTCATTACTTAGTGCAATATCTATTACATCTAACATATTATTTACATATCTAAAAGTAAGTCCTTTAAGATAATTTTCTTTGATTTCTTGAACGTCTTTTTCGTTTTCCTTACAAAGTATAACTTCTTTGATTCCTGCTCGCTTAGCAGCAAGAATTTTCTCTTTAATCCCACCAACTGGTAATACCTTTCCTCTAAGTGTAATTTCTCCACTCATAGCTAAACTCTTTTTCACTTTTTTTTGAGAAAATAAAGAAGCTAAAGACGTCAGCATCGTAATGCCTGCAGATGGTCCATCTTTAGGAACTGCCCCTTCCGGAACATGAACGTGGACATCCCACTTATCAAATACCTTTGAGTCAATATCAAATTTATCATGATTGGACTTTATAAACTCTAATGCAAGACTAACAGATTCTTTCATCACCTTTCCTAAATTCCCTGTAAGCGTTAATTTACCTTTACCAGGGCTTAGACTAGATTCAACAAACAAAATACTACCTCCTACTGAAGTCCATGCTAAACCCGTAACAACACCTGCAACTTCATTAGTTTGATACTTATCTTTACTAAAACGTTGTGCTCCTAGAATACTAATAATTTTATCTTTTGTAAGTTTCGAGTCGTAAGATTCTTCCATAGCAATACTTTTAGCAGCATATCTTACTAACTTGGCTAATTTCTTATCTAAGCCCCTAACACCTGACTCACTAGTATACCCTTCAATAACTTGTTCAAACACTCTTTTCCCTAACTTCAGATGATGCTTCTTGAGACCATGTTCTATAAGTTGCTTTGGCAATAAATGTTGTTTAGAAATCTCAATCTTCTCTTCAATTGTATAACCACTTACATCTATAATCTCCATTCGATCTCTTAAAGCAGGTTGAATGGTATTCAAAGAATTAGCTGTCGCAATAAACATGACCTTTGACAAATCGTAACCCATTTCCAAATAATTATCATAAAAAGATGAATTTTGCTCAGGATCTAAAACTTCTAATAAAGCAGAAGATGGATCTCCTTGAGTACCCATAGCCAGCTTATCAATTTCATCTAGAACAAATACAGGATTTGATGTCCCAGCCTTTTTAATAGACTGTATGATTCTACCTGGCATTGCGCCAATGTATGTTTTACGGTGTCCACGAATCTCAGACTCATCTCGTACCCCCCCTAAACTCATTCGTACATACTCTCTACCCAGTGCTTCTGCTATAGATTTCCCGAGAGATGTTTTACCTACACCAGGAGGCCCATACAAACATAAAATTGGAGATTTCATATCTCCTTTTAGTTTTAATACTGCCAAATGCTCAATAATTCGTTCTTTAACTTTTTCAAGACCATAATGATCTTTATCCAAAACTTTTTCAGCACGTTTTAGATTAAACTGATCTTTAGAATAATTTCCCCAAGGTAAATCTAAAACAGTTTCAATGTAATTTCGTTGAATCGAATACTCAGGCACTTGAGGATTTATGCGTTGAAGCTTTTTTATATCTTTTTCTACTTGCTCTGCTATATCTACAGACCATTTTTTCTTTCGAGCCCTCGCACGCATTTCCTCTACTTCTTCATGATGAGAATTACCACCTAGTTCTTCTTGAATTTGCTTGAGTTGTTGATTTAAAAAATATTCTCTTTGTTGCTCATCAATATCTACACGAACTTTATTTTGAATCTCATTTTTCATATGAATCATATTAATCTCATGATTTAAATGAATTAATGATGTTTTTGTTCGCTCTTCGAGATTTGGTTGTTCTAATAATTTTTGCTTTTCCTTAACATCAATATTCATATTAGAAGCAACAAAATTGATCAAAAAAGAATCACTTTCAATATTCTTAATAGCAAAAGAAGCTTCAGATGGAATATTAGGAGAGTCCTTAATAATTTGTAACGCAACATCCTTAACGCTGTCAACTAATGCAGCAAATTCTTTATCTCCTTTTGATGGTTTTGTTTCATGAAATGAAGATACTACAGCCTTGAAATAAGGTTCTTCTTGATTAAACTCACGAATATCAAAACGCTTTTGACCTTGAATAATAACAGTAGTATTTCCATCTGGCATTCGGAAAGTTCGCAATATTTTAGCTACGGTTCCAGTCACATTCAAATCATCTATTTTTGGGTTCTCTATTGTAGCGTCTTTCTGAGCTACAACTCCAATAATCTTATCTGATTCATTAGCATCTTTGATTAATTTTATTGACTTATCTCTACCAACTGTAATTGGGATAACTACTCCTGGAAAAAGAACTGTATTTCTTAATGGTAAAATTGAAAGAATATGAGGCATTTCTTCTTCATTGAGACGTTGCTCATCTTCTTCTGTCATTAAAGGTATTAACTCTGCATCTTGATCAATAACATTTGATAATGAAAATTGGTCTAGTATCTTAACTTTTGTCATAATTGACTTTTATAAAAAAAAGGATATTTGTTTAAAACTAAAAAGCAAGGGTTATGCCAAAATAAAAAACTGACAAAAGGGCTGATAAAATATAATTAAGATCTATATTTTTCAGACAACTCAAACACTTTTGTCAGTATTGATTTTTCTGTATCATCAAAAACTAAATTTCTTCTTTTCATTACCTTTTCTGCAACTTCAAATACTTTTGCTAACTGATAAGTTGATTTACCTTGAGGTCCACCCCATGTAAATGATGGTATAAAATTACGAAGGAATCCAGCTCCAAAAATATTAGCACTAACCCCAACAACAGTACCTGTATTAAACATAGTGTTTATTCCACATTTTGAATGATCCCCCATAATTAATCCGCAAAACTGTAATCCTGTAGAAACAAATCGAGTAGTATGATAATCCCATAAACGAACTTCAGCATAATTATTTTTCAAATTTGAGTTGTTAGAATCTGCACCCAAATTACACCATTCTCCTAACACAGAATTTCCAAGAAAACCGTCATGCCCTTTATTTGTATATCCAAAGATGACCACATTATTAAGCTCACCTCCTACTTTTGAATGAGGACCTATTGTAGTAGCGCCATATATTTTTGCACCTAACTTTGTTTGTGATGCTTCACATAAAGCAAATGGACCTCTTATAATTGAACCTTCCATTACTATAGCATCTTTAGCTATATAAACTGGGCCAGTAGTTGCATTTATTATCGAGCAATTTACCTCAGCTCCCTCCTCAATAAAGAGGTTTTCTTCACCTAAAATTGAATTTGTTGAATTTGGTTTTTGAGATTCTCTATCCTTAGTAATTAAATTAAAATCATGTTTAAGTTCCTCACTATTTTTACTAAATATATCCCATAAATTTAAAATACGAGTATACTCTACACTTGAGTACTTTTTTGAACATTTAATTAAATCATCGAATGCTGCTGATCTAAAAGCAATAATATGATCATCATTATCAAATAAAGCCTCACCTATTTTAAGTTCTGTAACAAGTGAAATCAACTCATCATTTGGACATACAGAAGAAGCAATCCACACCTGATCTTTAGCTATATTTAATGGATACTTATCTTGTAAATACTGCTCTGTAAAATGTCCTCCAAACTCACTATTTATTGGTAAGCGATTTTCCCACTTTTCAGAAATAGTTAAAATACCAATTCTAAATTCAGAAATAGGCTTTGTATATGCAAGAGGCAAAAGACAGACTCTGTTTTCATCATCAAAAAATATATATCTCATAGCCTAAAAATAAAAAAAAGAAAATAATTTCATGAGATAGATTAATATATAAATAGAAATGCTTTGAATCATAGATAAATTAGCATCAATAAAACTAAAAAAGCCCCACATGAGGGCTATTTAGATTTATTTAAAAAAAAAATTATTTTGAGAACTTAGAATAACGATTCTTGAACTTATCAATACGACCAGCTGAATCAACTAACTTCATCTTTCCAGTATAGAAAGGGTGAGAGGTATTTGTAATCTCGCGCTTTATTAATGGATACTCTGAACCATCAATTGTGATAGTCTCTTTGGTTTCAGCACATGATTTTGTAATAAAAGTATCACCATTAGACATATCTTTTACCGCAACTAATCTATAATTTTCTGGATGGATTCCTGCTTTCATCTTTCAATATTTTAGTTTGCAAACTTAAACATTTTAATATTAACCAAAAAAACTCTTCTAATTTTTTATATAAATTTTCCTTTAATTTCGTTTTATATCTTTGTAAAACAAATAATAACCCATGAATATTTATTTAAAATATAGTTTAATAATCCTTATTTTATTATCAAGTTGTAGGAAATTTGACAATTATTTTCAGGGAGATACTAGTCTACGATTCTCTGTAGATACTCTTGTTTTTGACACAGTATTTACTACAGTAGGAAGTATTACCAAACGAATAAAGGTATTTAATGATTTAGAAAATGACATTAAAATTGATGAAATCAAACTAGCAAAAACTGGAAATACTCCTTTCAGACTTAATATTGATGGTTACCAAAGTGATATAGCTAGAAATGTTATTCTAAAATCTAAAGATAGTCTGCATATTTTTATTGAAGTGACTATTGACCCAAATAATACAAACAACCCTTTAATTCAATTAGATTCCATTACTTTTCTTACAAATGGAATCCTACAAGATTTAGACCTTGTTGCTTGGGGACAAGATGCTAACTTTTATTATAATTCTTATAATGACTATGTCGTTTTTGTTAATGATAATCCTGAAATTCAAAACGACACTCTTTTTTATTATAGCATTTCCGAACCAACTGTATGGACTAATGACAAGCCCCATGTAATATATGGTCTAGTTGTTATTGAAAATGGAGCCTCACTTGAAATTATGGAAGGAGCAAAGGTGTATTTACATCACAATTCAAATTTAGTTGTAGGCGAACTATGGTATAAACCTAGTGATGTTCCTGTCAAGAGTAGTCTTAAAATATTAGGAAACACAGCAAATCCAGTATTAATAACTTCAGATAGATTAGATGAGTACTATAGAGACATCCCTGGTCAATGGGGTAGAATATGGTTAACAGCAAATAGTAGTCAAAACTTGATTCAAAATGCAACCATAAAAAATGGCACCATCGGATTACATATAGATACAGTTGCAAGTAATTATGACCCTACACTAACAATAGAAAATACTATTATTTCTAATCACAGCAGCTATGGCATCCTAGCATATTCTAGTCGTATTGAAGCATCGAATTGCCAAATTAATGACAATGGAACTCACGATCTGTATTTATTTGCTGGAGGAGACTATCGTTTTAACCACTGTACTTTTGCTAACTATAACTACGCACATCAGTCTCCTTCTATACGCATGAGTAATTATTACGAAGACCTTAACGGAAATGAACAAGTACGTCCAATGGAGCGTGCGAACTTTCAAAATTGCATTATTTACGGAAGGATTGAAAGTGAACTTGCAATTGAAGAAACAGAGAATACTCTTTTCAACTATAAGTTTAATAACTGTTTAATAAAGCTCAAAGAAACAGATTACAATCTTTCAAATACCTCAAATTTTGAAAATAATATTTATAATGAAGACCCTAATTTCATTCAAACAATAAATGCTTATGAATATAATTACGAATTAGATTCCATCTCTCCTGCCATTAATTCTGCTGCAACAAATATAGCACAACAATTTCCTTATGATTTTTATGGGAATTATAGACTTAGTGACGATGGACCAGATATTGGAGCATTTGAAAAGATATACTAAATAATTTATCCAAGAGAAACATCTAAAATCATCATTACCACAAATCCAAATATGAATCCAATTGTTGAGGTATCAGTGTATTTATCTTGTTGAGACTCTGGAACTACTTCTTCAATAACAACATAAATCATAGCTCCGGCAGCAAATGCTAATGCATAAGGTAGAATTGGCATTGCATAAATAACCATAACTGCACCGATTACTGCTGCAATAGGTTCTACAATTGCAGATAGCTGACCAAACCAGAAACTACGAAACCTACTTACCCCTTGCCTTCGTAAAGGCATTGAAACAGCAATCCCTTCAGGAAAGTTTTGTAAACCAATTCCAATTGCCAATACAACAGCACCAGAAATATCTGCTCCTGGCATACCGTGTGCTACAGCACCAAATAAAACTCCAACAGCTAAACCCTCTGGAATATTATGTAAAGTAATAGCTAAGACTAATAAAGTTGATTTTTGCCAATTTGTTTTAACACCCTCAGCTTCAGAACGATTAAAATTAATATGTAAATGTGGCATGAATTTATCCAAACCAAAGAGGAAAAATGCACCCAGAAGAAATCCTAGGGATGCAGGTAAAAAAGAAGGTAAATTAGGAGCAACATCTAAACTCATTTCAATTGCTGGTGCTAATAATGACCAAAAAGAAGCTGCCACCATTACTCCGCCTGTAAAACCTAACATACCATCTAGTAATTGTCTATTTAATTCCTTAACAAAGAATACCAAAGAGGCCCCTAATGCTGTTAAAATCCATGTAAATAAACCTGCCAACAATGCTCCATAAATAGGGTTAAGCCCCTCAAAAAATAATATAAGATCATTCATCATAATACTTCTATTAATATATTTTTAGCTACTTCTCTAGTAATATGCTTTTGCATATCACCTATTTTAATATCTATCGAATGATCAAACTCATTGACTTCTGTAATAGAAATGTGTACCCCTATTGAAATATTAAGTTTGTCTAAATAATTTAAAAAGCTAGGTTCATCTCTATTTACTGCCACAACCTTAGCAAGTTCGTTTATATTTAACATATTTAATGGAATAGCAGTGGTCTTTGGAAAGAAACCTTTTTCATTAGGTATTGGATCACCATGAGGATCATAAGATGGGAAATTTAAAAATGAATCCAAACGATTAACTAATTCTATAGATTTAATATGTTCTAACTGCTCAGCAATATCATGTACTTGATCCCATTTAAAATTAAGATGATTAACTAAAAAAACCTCCCACAATCTATGCTTTCGAATTACATTGACTGCTAAACTATAACCTAAAGGGGTTAAAGAAACTCCTTGGTACTTAATATAATTAATTAAATCCTTTTCTGAAAGCTTCTTGAGCATGTCAGAAACAGAAGAAGGTGTAGTTTCTAATTCCTCAGAAATAGCATTTGTAGAAACGCTTTTATGCTCCTTTTCAAACAATTTAAAAATAGCCTTCAGATAATTTTCTTCAGCTTTAGTAGACATATTTATTTTTTTATTTATCAAAAATAATCTTTTCTACTTAATTAACTATAATTTTAGACATATCTAAATAATATTTAAATTCACAAAAAATTAACTAATTAAAAATGATTAAAATAAAATATAGTTTCCTTTTTTTAATAGGGTGGTTTCAATTAACTCAAGCGCAGATTTTAATTGAAGGAAATGTTTATGATAATAAAGAAGAAATACCTTTTGCTAATATTCAAATAAAAGAACTAAATGTTGGCACATCCTCAGACTCTAAAGGAAACTTCAAATTAGAAATTCCCCCAGGAAATTATACGATTGAAGTAACTGCAATGGGATATCATAAATTCATAAAAAAAATTCAAGTTGTTCAAGGAGAAATATATAAAATTAATCCAGTACTTATTGAAACAAGTTACTCTATTGATCAAGTAGTGGTAACTGGAACTCTAAAAGAATCTTTTTTAAAGGTTTCCCCTGTTAAGGTGGAAGTAATTTCTTCAGCCTTTCTAAAAAAAACTCCCACAAATAATATTATGGAAATCATTGAAACTGTCAATGGAGTTCAAAAACAAATTAACTGTGGGGTGTGTGGAACTTCAGATATTCGTATTAATGGTATGGAAGGCCCCTACTCCTTAATACTAATAGATGGAATGCCAATAATGAGTTCTCTATCTACAGTATATGGATTAAATGGAATTCCGACCTCTATTATCAAACAAATAGAAATAATAAAAGGACCGAGCTCTACCTTGTATGGAACTGAAGCCGTTGCAGGAGTAATCAACATTATTACTCATCGCCCAGAGGATCTTTCCAAACTCCGTTTTGAAAGCTTTGTAAGCTCTGATAGAGAAAAGAATATAGATCTTTCCTGGAGCCCAAAATGGAAAAAAGCAGACATGCTTTTAAGTGCAAATCTATTTCATATGGATCACTTCATGGATGAAAATGACGATGGATTTACCGATGAGGTTTTAAGTGAACGCATTACTTTATTTAACAAATGGTCACTACACAGATCTAGTAAAAAGTTCATGGATTTCACTGCCAAATATTATTCTGAGGAACGTTTTGGGGGAATTGAAAGCTGGACTCAAGATTTTTTGGGGAGTGACTCTATTTACGGAGAGGCGATTATAACAAATAGATGGGAATTCTCTTCGCGCTATGAATTCCCTTCAAATGAAAATATAGTTTGGCAATCTTCATACAATTACCACAACCAAGATAGCTATTATGGTGATTCTCATTACAAAGCTATTCAAAAAACATTATTTAATCAGTTTCTATGGTGTAAAGATATTGGAATTCGACATCAATTAACTACAGGAATAGCATATAAATATGATAGTTATGATGATAATACACCCGCAACAGAAAAAATAGATTTCAATCACATTCCAGGTATTTTTATTCAAGACAAATTTGCACTTTCTGACCAATGGGAAATTCTTAGTGGAATCCGTTTAGATAAACACCAAAACCATGGAAATATATTTGCTCCTAGGTTGAATCTAAAATGGGCCCCTAATGAAAACACTTCATTCCGATGGAATGCTGGAACGGGATTTCGTGTTGTTCATCTTTTCACTGAAGACCATGCATCCCTAACAGGATCAAGAGATGTAGTAATTTCCAACGAACTTCAACCTGAAGAATCTATGAATATTAACTTCAACTTTAACCATTGGTTTCATAGAAATAACAAAAATACTAGTCTAGATATAGATTTGTTTTACACTCATTTCAGCAATAAAATTATTCCTGACTACGATTCTGATCCAAAAAAAATATACTATAATAATCTAGTGGGATATTCGGTATCCAAAGGTGCCTCTTTTCAGATCAATCATAGCTTTGATATTCCTCTGAATGTTTCTATTGGTGGTACTTACCTTAATGTCTATTCAATCAGGAATGGAGAAAAGAATATGGAACTTTTTGCACCCATATTTTCGGGAGTCTTCTCTGTAGGATATGAATTGCCACTAAAGAGAATCAAGTTTGATTATACAGGTCGACTAATGGGACCAATGCATCTTCCCACCTTCGATGAAGAATGGTCTAGGGAAGAAATATCTCCTTGGTATACTATTCAACATTTGAAAATAGAAAAAATATTCAACAATAAAATAAGTGCCTATATTGGCTTAAGAAACATGTTTAATTTTACTCAAGAGAGCCCTCTGATAGACCCATCATCTGGAAACAATTCAGAGACAAATCAGTCATGGCAAGCGGGATTTAGCCCTAATTTTGACACTTCATATGTGTATGGTCCAACTCGTGGAAGAAGATATATACTTGGAATTAGTTGGAAATGGTAAAATGTATTGCACCATAAAAAAAAGAGATTTGATGAATTATGTATCTTCACAGAATGAGAAAAATTAGTAAAATCATACAGTTTTTAGATCTATTCAAAGATGCATTCCTTAACAGTACTTTAATCAAACTTAGTTTAAGCAAAGTAAACAAATCTGAAAAAGATTTAAAAAACATCTATGTAGTAATGGTAAATATTAAATCTCAACATAAACTTTCGTTTACATACAGATACAAAACTAAGGATGAAGTTAAAAATTATGACATAGAACAAGCATTAGAATACTTATCAAAAACTCTTGGTTATTGTTTTCTACAAGCACAACTAAAAACAGTTACTAAAAATCACCAATTATTGATCAGCAAAAAGGGTAAAACAACACTAATTTCTTCTGAGTCTAATAACAATTTTCCATTGATGAAACATAATAAAGAAAAGAAATACCTTATTAAAAGCAGAAATAACAAATACCTTCAAATGTTAGGAATTTGTGATAAAAATGGAAGAGTTAAAGACAAACATCAAGATAAATACAAACAAATTAATAGATATGTAGAATTGATGAGTACTTGCTTTACTAAATTAAACCCCTCTAAAACATACCAAATTGTAGACATGGGATCAGGAAAAGGATATCTCACTTTTGCTCTTTATGACTATCTGTATAATCAACTAAATATTAACGTTTCAATTACTGGCGTTGAATTGAGATCTAATTTGGTAAATTTATGCAATAAAATAAGTCGAGAATGTGAATTTAATCATCTTGATTTTATCTCAAAAGACATTAATGAATTTAGTTCTGAGGAAATAGATATTATTATTGCTCTTCATGCATGTGATACAGCAACAGATTTAGCTATTTATAAAGGCATTAAAGCTAATGCTAAACTTATTGTTTGTGCACCATGTTGCCATAAACAAGTTCGTAAAAACATGACATCTTCAAGCATTTTTAAAGCCATTACAAAACATGGAATTTTTAAAGAGCGTCAGGCAGAAATTCTAACAGACACTATTCGCTGCTTATTAATGGAACGTGAGGGCTATAAAACGAAATCCTTAGAATTTATATCTACGGAGCATACTCATAAAAATATAATGCTTATGGGGCATAAAACAAATGGGAGAAAAGACAAAATAAAAATAAATGAAAAGATAAAATTTTTGAAAAATTCATTTGCAATTGAAAAACAAGAATTAGAAGAATTACTTAGTCAATCTTAAATATATTTCTCTACATATCCATGCATCAGTTGCAGCATAATCTATTTGTGCATGCGTTAAGAATTTAGACTCCCAATTTGAAATTTGCTGACGCTTAGAGATTCGAATTCCTAAAACTAATGCAGACAATTTTTTTGCACCAATACTTTCAAAACCAAGTTTGGATGCTAAAATGTTTAAATCAATAACATTTTGATCCTCGAAAAAGAAAAGTTTTTTTAAATCCTTTAGATCATCTTTAACTGCAATTCCAACTTTAACAATATTAGTGTTTGAAAATATAGAAGCTAATGCTTGATTTATTTCAACAAATTTCAATCGTATGATGTAAACTATTTTATCTGTAGCTAATTGAAGAATTGCAACTGAATTTATTTGACCTTTTTTAAATGATGGTTTTGTTTCAGTATCGATACCAATAACAGGACATTTAATAATTTCTTGGCAGGCATTATCTAGATCTTTCTTTGTTTCAATAAGTTTAATTGGACCAGAATATTTCCCTAAATCAAGATTATTAATTTCCTCTTTTGTAATAAACTTTTTAAAGTTAAAACCTTTACTATTCATGTATTCTTTGTGGAATAATTTTTGTTTTTATTGAATCTAAATTTATTTGAACTGCAGATGGGAGTTTCATTAAATCAGGTTGACCCGATTCAATCCATGCTGTATACCAAAAGGAAGCAATGGCAAAAATAGACCTATTCATCCTGCGATCTACCATTCTGTCCAATATTGAATTATAATCTTTAATGAAATTTTGCGTATACTGTCTTTGAATAATTCCATTATTTGATACAGCTATATATTTTCCATCTTCACGGTATGAATCCGTTAATTCTTTTTCTAACCTTAACGTAGAATCCACAAGAAAAAAACTTTCTTGAATCAAATTCCATGAAAATTCTAATGGCTGATCTAAATATTGCGATTTTGCAATAAAAAATTCTTCTTTTTCAATAGATTCAGGTATTTTAGTTTCCCATAAAGAATGTATTCCATCTTGTTTGGTATGCTGTCCATCATAGTTAGAGGTAGTATGTAAAGGTACACAAGCATCAGCAACGTAATGTCCCAAATCAGATGCATGTCTTATTACATCTTGTATGGTACCACTATCCATTGCTTCAACTAAATTTATGTACTCCCAATAAATAACCCAGGGCAAAATACCTCTATTCAATAGTGTATCCTCAGAATATTTATCTTTTGCATCATACCAACTTTTTGGAAGCATGATAAAAGGATCATCACCGTATAAATCTAGGTCAATATAGTGTTTACAAGCTTCTTTAGGATCTATATACCTTCTCTTATCAGCATATACAGAACGTTTTTCTATTTGATGAATATGAAAAAGAAAAAAAGTACTTAACTCTGGTGGAAGTAGGAAGACAGCATGCTTATTTATTATTTTATGGGCATAAAAGCCCCAAGAACAAGCTGAAAAAGCAAAAAAAATCAATAAATGATATCGAATATATTTTAGCACTATTCTATAGCAATTAAAGCATTATCCTTTAAAAAAGGTATTTTTTTTGTTTGATTTAATTGCAAACAAAAATGAACATCTGAATCTATGTCTAGTTTATGTAATCTTTTTCTATGGGAAGAATTCTCCAAAAAGCCAAACAAATCTCCTTTTGCTTTTTCCCATAAAAATTGAGATGCCTGACAACTATCACATGAATTATCATATAAATTTGAAGCAAGTAATTTGGTGGCTAAAGCCCCAGCAAAGAGAGTGTCTTCGAGATTAAATTTATCTTTCCATCCGGCACAGAAGATAATCACATCTCTATCCTTCTGAATTAACCATTTGGCTATGGCGTCCAAATTTAAAAATGAACCTACAATAACATCATGATCTTTTTTAGCAATATTAATAGACTTTGTTCCATTAGTAGTTGTCATCACTACCGTACGACCTTTAACATCCATATTTAAATATAGCTGAGGCGAATTTCCAAAATCAAAACTCTTTACAGGCTTTCCATTTCTTTCTGCTGCTAAAATATAATCTCCATTATAACTCTTAAATTCTAAAGCTTCTTCAACTTTACTGACAGGAATGATTTTTTTCACCCCCTTTTCAAAAGCAATACACATTGAAGAGGTTGCTCGAAGCACATCAACTACAACCACAATACTCTTCTTATCTGAATACAGATTAAAGAGTTTTGGAGTCAAACAAACTTGAATCATTCTTTTAGCCATACTATACTTTATAAAATGGTAATGAGACTACTTTTCCTTGCAATTGCTTATTTCTAACTTCCACATAAATTAATGTATCCACACTACTATATTCAATAGAAACATATGCTAAACCAATGGCTTTTTTTAAACTTGGAGACATCGTTCCAGAAGTAACTATACCTATTTCTTTTCCTTGCTCATTCATCACTTTGTAGCCATTTCGAGGAATGCCTCTATCAATCAATTCAAAACCTACCAAAGACCTACTAACACCATCCTTCTTTTGTTCTAATAAAAAATTAGAGTCTATAAATTCATTTGTAAACTTAACTATCCAAGATAATCTAGCTTCTATGGGCGATGTGTTCTCATCAATATCATTTCCATACAAACAAAAACCCATCTCTAAACGAAGTGTATCACGTGCCGCTAAACCTACAGGAGTTATACCATATGATTTACCTGATTCAAAAATTGCTTTCCATATATCTTCAGCATCTGAATTTTGAAAATAAATTTCAAATCCACCTGAGCCTGTATATCCTGTTGTTGAAATTAGAACATTTTCTTTTCCTGCAAAAGTTCCTTTTTGAAATGTGTAATACTTCATATCTGAAATATTCATCTCAGTAAGAGCTTGAATAGAATCAACAGATTTAGGACCTTGAACAGCTAATAATGAAGTTCTATCTGAAATGTTTTCCATCTCTACCCCCTTAGAATTATGCATAGATATCCAATCCCAATCCTTCTTTATATTAGAGGCATTGACTACTAACATATAAATATTTGCACTTATTCTATAAACCAATAAATCATCAACTATTCCTCCTTTACCATTTGGTAAACATGAATATTGCACCTTACCATCAAAAAGCATGGACACATCATTTGAAGTTACTTTTTGGACTAAATCAAAAGCCCCAGGACCTCGAATAATAAATTCCCCCATATGAGATACATCAAAAACACCCACATTTTCTCTAACATTAAGATGCTCTTTTGTAACTCCTATATATTGGATAGGCATATCATATCCAGCAAAAGGGATCATCTTTGCTCCAAGTGATTTATGAATGTGAGTAAGTGCAGTATTTTTGATTTTTATTTCATTCAAAATCTTAAAACTTAAATTAAATAGATGAATTTCATTACTTCTTATTAAGAACAATTTTTATCATTGGTGCAGAAGTAATAATACTAATTACGACTAGAACCACAATAGCAACAAAAAGTTCTTCATTTATAAGCCCCACACCCATAGCTAATGAACCCAAAATAATTTCTAATACACCATGTGTGTTCATAGAAACACCAACTGTAAGGGCATTCTTTTTAGATAATCCTCCAATACGTGCTCCAATATGTGCTCCAAAAATTTTACTAGTGTATGCTAAAAGCAATAGAACAAGTACTAAGGGAAGATTAAAATTAGAAACAAAATTAACATATAGTCCAATGGAAACAAAGAATATAGGTGCAAAAACATTTGTTATAAATTGATGAATGATCTCACGAGTTCTTTCTCTTAAATTTGCTGAATCTCCAAATGAAATACCAACAATAAAAGCACCAAGAATTGAATGAATACCTATAGATTCAGTAAAGGCCGCACCAAAAAAACATAGTCCAAAAGATAAAGCTAATACTCCACCTGGCCATGAAAACTTTGTCTGTACCCATGGCAAACTCTTATCTATCAATCGAGAACCTATGGTTAACATAAAACCTCCAAAAACAAGAATTGAGATCATAGTATATATAAGATTCACACCTGATTCACTATCCTCAATAATGCTTAATAAAACAGAAAAAATCAACCAACCTAATAAATCGATTAGCATTGCTGAGGCTATAATTGTCATTCCAATACGAGACTTAAAAAGCTTCATATCAATTAAAATCCTAGCTATAACTGGTAAAGCTGTAATTGAAAGAACAACTCCAATAAAAAACCCTAACAGACCAATATCTTTATTATTTGCCATAAATAAATCAGGCATAAATTGCACACCAATATAACCAACTAGAATAGGGATTAACATAGAAAAAAATGTAGTTGATAGAGCGACTTTACCTTGCTCAATAACTAAGGGAAGTTGGACCTCCATTCCAGCAACAAACAATAACATAATAACTGAAATATTGATGAGCGAATCCATAGCATATTGAACGGGTATAGTAGATATGTGATCAGGATGAGCAATAAATGGGAATAAATACTCAAAACTTTCTGGAGAGAAGTATCCAAGTATTGTGGGGCCCAAAAATATACCAGCAATTATTTCTCCAAGTACAGATGGTAATTTAAATTGTTTAAAAAATTCTGCAAAGAGCCTAGAAACAATTAGAATTACTCCAAATGCCACTAAAAAAATGATCATATCATGGTGCCCTAACTTTACCATCACTTAAACCCCCTTGAATGAACAATTAATAAATTACATGGCAGATCTTCCAACAAATACTCTAAATCATGGGGAAATAATCGATCTAAAATCCCTAATTGTTTTTTTGGAGAATTCACTAAAAGGATGTCTGGATTACAAGATTTTGCAAAAACATGAATAGAATGGCCAGGTTTACCAAATATGACTCTTTTTTTTATGTTGATTTTCGAAGCATCAGGAATATCACATAATATTTTATTCATTCTTGTTTTGCTTTGATGAATAAATTCTGTTTTCTGATCATCTAGTTCATCATCAGTAGAAGAATCTGCATAAGCACTTTCAAACATTGGAATATACTCTTCACCAATCATATGTAAAACCTCTGCACTCTCATATTTTGCCATATAAACTGCAGTTCCAATAGTTAAGGGAGTCTTAGACCTATCTACAGCTGAAACTGCAACTTTATGAAAAGGCTGAGGATCATCTTGAGGATTGGGAAGCAATAAAACAGAACACTTGGCATTTCTAGAAATTTTTCTAGCTATAGATCCTACATAATGTTCAATAACTGACTCTTTTTTAAGTGCTCCAAAAACAAGTAAATCAACTAAATTCTGTTTACAGATATTCAATATAGTCTCTACAATTGGACCTTTCTTAGTAATGATTGTATAACTAGTATTCATGATATTACAATCCTCTACGCATTGAATAATCTTATTCCTTTGCTCATCATTTAATACTCCAATATGAATTAAAGTTAATTTAGAGTCATAAAGGCGAGCCATTCTTGCAGCTTCACGAATTACTGATTTATATCTAGGAGAAAAAGTAATAGCAACAGCAATATTCTCGAAAGGATAAGGTAATTTATCTTTTAATTTGTCTATTGAATTCACTTTTATGTCATTTCTAGTTTAAAGGAAAAAATAAGAATTATAAACATAATACAATACTTTATTCTATCCAAAATAAAATCTAATACTTAAAAAAATTAAATACACTTAAAATAATCAAAAGGCTCCAAACATTTTTTACACTGATACATTGCTTTACAGGCGGTAGATCCAAACATACTTTTAATTTCAGTATCATTAGAATCACAATATGGACAAATTACTTTTTCTTGATTTAAAAGTCCTTTTTTAGATTTTGCTTGACCTACAGGTGGAGCAATTCCATACAATCTTAACTTCTCTTTTGCTTCATTACTCATCCAATCTGTTGTCCACGCTGGTTTGTATATTAAGGTAACTACAACATATTCATAGCCTTTATTATTTAATTTATCCTTTATCATTTGATCAATCATATCCATAGCAGGACAACCGCTATAGGTAGGAGTTATAAAAATTTCAAGCTTTTCCTTATGAAGTAAAACATCTCTCACAACTCCCATTTCGATAATATTAATTACAGGGATTTCAGGATCAGAAATTTCAGATAAATATTTATATATAAGTTTCTTTTCTTCTAATGAAGACATAGTATTACCATTTAGCATCAGGATAGGCTCTTTGGAGGTATTGCATTTCTGCAAGTATAAAACCTAAATATTCAGTATGAATTCCTTTTTTACTTCCTGAAGTCATATAAACAGATTTAGGTTCCAAAAGATTACATTCAGCTAAACAAGAATTTACCTTACCAATCAAAAAAAACTTCATTTCTTCACCAGAAATAGCATAATTTTCATTTTGCATTTTACAATCTAGCTCATCTTCTTCATAAAGTTCTCCTATAAACATCCATAATTCATTGAAAGCTCTTTGAACTCGTAAATGACTTTCTTCAGTACCGTGGGCTAAACGTTTAAGCCACATTCTAAGGTGATGTTGATGATATGTTATTTCCTTAATAGCCTTAGCAGCAATTCCAGATAATGTTTCATCTTCAACGTGAATAAGTGTTTCATACACTTTCCCTAAATATAAGGACATAATAAATTGACGAACAATTACAAATGCAAAATCTGTATTTGGTTGTTCAGTAATCAAAAAATTATAAAATTCACGTTCAGATCTTCTGTAAGCTAAATCATCTGCTGTTCTTCCTTTACCCTCAAGTTTTGCAGCATAAATTAGTATGGCTTCAGCTTGACCTAACAAATCTAAACCTAAATTTGTTTGAGCAATATCCTCTTCAAGGAATGGTCCTTTACTACACATTTCGGATTGACGATGAGCCATAATTAAACAACTATCACCCAAACGAAGACAAAATCGAAATAAATCTAAATGAACCATATTACATATTCTTTATTCCATCTGGTAATTCATAAAAAGTAGGATGACGATATACTTTATCATCAGAAGGTTCAAAGAAAACATCTTCATTTGTAGGATCTACAGCAACAATATATTCAGAAAGGACAACCCACATGCCTTTACCCTCTCCTCTTCTAGTATATAAATCGCGTGCATTCTGAATAGCCATTTCTTTATCAAAAGCATGAACAGAACCTACATGCTTATATGGGAGACCTTTTTTTGATTGTATAAATACTTCCCATAATTGACCTTGTGTATCTTTTACTTCGCTCATCTCTTATTGATTTGAATGTTTTTGGGCATAAGCTGCTGCTGCTTTTCGAACCCATTCTCCATCTTTATGCGTTTTAATATGATGATTTAGACGCTTTAAATTACATGGACCTCCGCCTTTAACTACTGACCAGAATTCATCCCAATCGATTTCACCAAAATCATAAGAACCTTTTTCTTCATTCCATTTAAGATCATCATCAGGAATTGTAAGTCCAATTATCTCAGCTTGCAAAACTGTTTTATCAATAAAACGTTGTCTTAAAACATCATTAGATTCTCGCTTAATTTTCCACTTCATCGCATTGCCTGTACGAGGAGAATCACTATCATGTGGACCAAACATCATTAATGAGGGCCACCAAAATCGATTCAATGCATCTTGAGCCATCTCTTTTTGCTCAGGAGTACCTTTAGCCATACCAGCAATAATCTCATAACCTTGACGCTGGTGAAAACTTTCCTCCTTACATATCTTTACCATAGAACGTGAGTAGGGTCCGTAAGAAGTTTTTTGTAATGAAACTTGGTTGGTTATAGCTGCACCGTCTACTAACCAGCCAATAGCCCCTATATCCGCCCATGTAAGTGCCGGATAATTAAAAATACTTGCGTATTTTGCTTTGCCTTGGTGTAATTTTTCAATTAGCTCATCGCGAGTAATACCAAGAGTTTCAGTCGCACTATAAATATACAATCCATGGCCGGCCTCATCCTGAACTTTTGCTAATAAAATTTTCTTTGCTCTCAGACTTGGTGCTCTGGTAATCCAGTTGCCTTCTGGCTGCATGCCTATAACTTCAGAATGAGCATGCTGCGACATTTGTCGAATTAAATGCTGACGGTATTCCTCAGGCATATAATCTCTTGGCTCAATTTTTTCATTTGCATCAATCCGTTCTTGAAATAGAACATCTAATTCTTTTGCACCCATTTTATTTTTTTATTTGGTAATGAATTAAGCATCTATTTTTATTAATCAAAGTTGAGAAAAAAAAATATCTTATTTATTATTTCTTATAAATCAATTTTTCAGACCTACCTTTATTAAAGATCTTATTACTATCTGGATTTCCCTTACGAAGAGCTTTTTGCTCCTCAAAAGGTAAACTGACAATATCTTTACAAGCTGAAGAACAACAATTATCAGTTGCCTCCCTACAGGCTTCACACTGAATAAATAATAAATTACAAGCAACATTAGCACAGTTAGAATGCGTATCACAGGATTTACCGCATTGATGACAATTTGATATGATATCATCTGAGATTCGTTCACCTCTACGTTCGTCAAAAACAAAGTTTTTACCTAAAAATTTATTTTCCAAACCTTGTGTTTCAATCTGACGTGCATATTCAATAATTCCTCCCTCTAATTGATACACTTTTTTAAAGCCCTTATGCTTAAAATAAGCACTTGCTTTTTCACAACGAATTCCTCCAGTACAGTACATCACAAGATTCTTATCCTCTTTATGCTCTTTCAAATCTTCTTCAATAATAGGTAAAGACTGTCTAAAAGTATCTACATCAGGAGTAATCGCATTTTTAAAATGTCCAATTTCTGTTTCGTAGTGATTACGCATATCTATAAGAATAGTATCATGATCTTCTATAAGTTTGTTAAACTTATCTGCTTTTAAGTGAACACCAATATCTGTTACATCAAAACTATCATCATCTAAACCATCAGCTACAATCTTCTTTCTAACCTTTATCTTAAGTTTTAAGAAGGATTTATTATCCTGCTCTCTAGCAATATTCAAACGAACGTTTTTTAAAAAAGAAATCGTATCTAAATGCTCTTTAAACAAATTAAATCTATCAGCAGGAAGTGACAATTGAGCATTAATTCCCTCATTCGCGACATAAATACGACCAAGTACATCAAGAGAGTCCCATTTAACAAAAATGGTATCTCTAAAAATTTGAGGATTGCCAATCTTGGCATATTGGTAAAAAGAAACAGTAAGACGATCCTTACCCACTTCATCAATTAAAGCAGATCTTTCTTTTGCACTTAGTTTATTGTACAGTTGCATGCTATACTAATGTTTAAAGTTAAAAGTGATGTGAAATTACAAAAAAAAAACCACCCATTAACACCAAGACAATACTCTGTATAAAATCAAAATGATCTAATTATTTAAGAAATAATTATTTATAAATGAACAAGGTAAATTTTTGCTCCAAAGGATACAATTCATTTTTTAACAGATCAATAAAGGAATCGCCATAATTCAGATAAAATGGTATAAAATTATCATATCGCTCTTGCAAACTATTATTAGGAAACAGCTTATCTTTTACTTGCGAGATTTGAGAAAGTGCTGTTTGATGTTTTTGCTTTTCATCTTTACGTAATTTCTGTTCAATCTTCTTTAAAGCATTTACTTGCCTTTGTTTTTCAGCAAGTATACTCGACTTTATTCCTCTATCTTGGGTTTTTACAATTAATGAAGCAAACAAATCATCTAATTGATGTAGTTCTGGTGCAACAGTTATTTCAGACTCAGTATTTTTGGACACATAGGTTTTATGTAATTCAACATCTTGATTAAAAAAGTCGGTTACATCAAAACCTAAATTATTGATTTTTTTAGACATCTTGCTATCAACAATTAAGGCTGAATTTCTCAACAACAAAATAGGATATACTATGTTATTTATTCCAAAAATAGATTTCAATTGCATCCAATAATTGATCTCCGCTCCGCCACCAATCATTGCCAAATTAGGAAGCAATAACTCCTTGTACAAAGGTCTTAACAAAACATTTGGGCTAAAACGTTCAGGATAAGTTTCAATCTCTGACTCTAATTCCTCAGGAGTATATTTAAGATTAGAATTTAGTACTACAAATTCAGCACCTTGCTTTTCAATCCTATTTCTACTTCCTTTTATGAGATAGAAGAAGTTGATTGGACGCACATATGCCTGAGCTTTACCCAATGCCATACTATCCTGCTGAATTAATGGATAATTTAATTGCTTGAGCACGTCTGATTTTATTAAAGAAATAGCTGCTTTTTTTAAACGATTTGAATCAGCATCTAATACCACCAAGCCGTATTTTGAAAATAATGCATTTACCAAGTAACGAGTAGCACTTGCTAAATCTTTATTTAGTAAATATGAATTACAAAATAAACGGTATAGCTCTTCTGCTTCTTTCGAGTCACCCAAAATGGGTTTTAACTCATCAAAAAGAGGTTTTAAAGACCCAGTAGAAATAGAACCTACTGCACCCTTCTCCCCTTGATTCCATTGCAGTTTTTTCCCATAAATATGAATGTGATTGATCTCTTCGAAATCGTGATCTTCGGTAGCCATCCAATAAATTGGAACAAAATTGAATTCAGGATATTCAGATTTCAATTGTTCAGCCAAATTAATGGTGCTGATAATTTTATAAATAAAATAAAGCGGACCAGTAAATAGGCATAATTGATGTCCTGTAGCTACCGTAAATGTATTTTCCTGAGATAAAGACTGAATATTAGACTTAACATGTTCAGTTGTGTCCAGACCAATATATTGCTGATCTAAAACTTCCACCAAAACCTTGCGGTTTAGCTGCTGTTTTTGTTTTTCCTGAATTTGAGCTTTAAAACTCTCAAGTTTTGGTTCTCTATTGTAAAAAGGAGCTAAGCTTTTTTCTCCAGAAATATAATCGAGAATCAATTTCGAAAAAGATTTCATTTGATGATATGGAATCTTTTTTACTCTCATAAAATGGGTTCGGCATACAAATCATAATCACTAGCTTCCACAATCTTAACCTGAACAAAATCACCCTGACGAACAAAATATTTTGATGCATCAATCAATACCTCATTATCCACATCGGGAGAATCGTATTCAGTTCTACCAATAAAAAAACTTCCTTCCTTCCGATCTATAAGAACTTTAAATTCCCGACCTACTTTTTTAGCATTTAATGACATGGAAACCTCTTGCTGAATAGACATAATCTCATTTACTCGAGCATTTTTTATATCTAAAGGGACATCATCTTCCAAGATATGTGCAGTTGTATTTTCTTCATGTGAATATCTAAACACTCCAAGTCTATCAAATTTAGTTTCTCGAACCCAATCTTTAAGAATATTAAAATCTTCTTCTGTTTCTCCAGGAAATCCTACAATAAGGGAAGTACGGATTGCTATATTAGGGACGGTTTTTCTAAAAGATTTTAATAAGGTATTTGTTTTTTTAAAAGTTGTTCCACGCTTCATAGCCTTAAGAACAGGATCAGAAATATGTTGCAAAGGAATGTCAATATAATTACAAACTTTTTTTTCATTACGAATTACATCTAATACATCTAAAGGGAATCCAGTTGGAAATGCATAATGTAATCGAATCCATTCAATACCTTCTATATCTTTTAAAGCCAATAATAGATCAGCTAAACGACGCTTCTTATAGATATCTAGTCCATAATATGTTAAATCCTGAGCAATAAGAATTAATTCTTTAACTCCATTTTGAGCTAATTTTTCAGACTCAACAACTAAATCCTCAATTGTTTTAGACACATGTTTACCACGCATCAGAGGAATGGCACAAAAAGAACAAGGTCTGTCGCAACCTTCTGCAATTTTTAAATAAGCATAATGTTTTGGTGTTGTAGTTAAACGCTCTCCAATAAGTTCATGCTTATAATCCGCACCCAAAACTTTAAGAAGCTTAGGTAAATCTGTTGTTCCAAAATATTGATCTACATCTGGGATTTCATTTTCTAAATCAGGTTTATATCGTTCTGACAAACAACCTGTAACAAAAACTTTTTCTACAAGCCCTTCTTGCTTCCGTTTTACATAATCTAAAATAGTATTTACTGATTCTTCCTTAGCATTATCAATAAATCCACAAGTATTTATAACAATAATATCGTTTTCATCAGAAATAGATTCATGAGCAACATCAAGATTATTAGCCTTAAGCTGCCCCATTAAAACCTCTGAATCATAAACATTCTTGGAGCACCCTAATGTGACAACATTAATTTTATTTTTCTTGTGTGATTTAGTACGCATAAATTGAAAATAACTATTTAATTAAATAATGAATCTACAAATTCTGCTTTATTAAATACTTGTAAATCTTCAATTCCTTCACCAACTCCAATATATTTTACAGGAATGTTAAATTGATCAGATACGCCAATAACAACACCTCCCTTAGCCGTACCATCTAATTTTGTTACAGCAAGTGCATTTACCTCTGTTGCAAGAGTAAATTGTTTAGCTTGTTCAATGGCATTTTGTCCAGTAGAAGCATCTAAAACAAGTAAAATTTCATGTGGCGCATCAGGTAAAATCTTTTGCATTACATTTTTCACTTTTCCTAACTCATTCATTAGGTTCACTTTATTATGAAGCCTTCCGGCTGTATCAACAATAATGACATCTGCCTGATTAGATTTACCAAATTGCAATGTATCATATGCTACAGAAGCAGGGTCTGATCCCATTTTTTGTTTCACCATATGCACACCAACTCTTTGAGACCAAATTTCTAATTGATCAATTGCTGCAGCTCGAAAAGTATCAGCAGCTCCCAAAATGACATTCATTCCATTTTTCTTAAACTGATGGGCTAGCTTCCCAATGGTTGTTGTTTTTCCAACACCATTAACACCCACAACCATAATCACATATGGTTTTTTATCATTAGGGATTGAAAAACCTGATTCATCTTCAGGAATATTTTCAGACAAAAGCTTAGATATTTCTTCTCTAAGAATTTGATTTAATTCTGTTGTTCCTAAAAACTTATCATTAGAAACTCTTGACTCTATTCGTTCAATAATTTTTAAAGTTGTTTTAACGCCAACATCAGAAGTAATTAACACTTCTTCTAAATTATCTAAAACCTCATCATCTACTTTAGATTTTCCTGCAACAACTCTAGCAAGCTTAGAGAAAACAATTTGTTTTGTTTTTTCAAGCCCCTTATCTAACTTCTCTTTCTTTTCTTTCGAAAAAAAACTAAAAAACCCCATACTATTATAGTTATATATAAAAAAAGCTTCTTTCAAATATAGAAAGAAGCTTTAAATCAATTTAAAAATCCACTTTATTTCTTAGCAAGAAAATCTTTTATTTTATCCTTATTTACAATTTCTTCACGAAACGAATAAGAACCTGTCTTTTCAGACTTTACCATTTTAATTGCTTTTGTAATATCTTTTGCACCTCTTTTTTGTAATGATG